>Ga0068855_100003423_pt1 | contig 19415 bp, 12 predicted proteins | sample KBSCornC52_FD_66592 | JGI IMG/M metagenome (GOLD analysis project Ga0068855, IMG submission 66592) | Corn rhizosphere microbial communities from Kellogg Biological Station, Michigan, USA - KBS Corn C5-2 | ecosystem: Host-associated > Plants > Roots > Rhizosphere > Soil ...
TTTCAAAAAGACTCCCGTCCCCTTTTCCTGATTACGCAGTTTTTGCCAGCAGGGACGGAAGCGGGGCGGCAGAATGTTCCATCATTTCGCCGTGCTGGCTCAGGTCGAGACCGAGCGCTTCCTGTTCGCTCGACACGCGCAGCGGGATGATCACGTCGGTGATCTTGAAGAGGAGATACGACCCCCCGAACGAAAACGCCGCGACGAACAGCATGGCCCCGCAGTGCACCAGGAAGGTCTCCGCGTGTCCGGACGTGAGGCCGACGTCTCTCGCAAACACGCCCGTCAGCAGCATCCCGACCATCCCGCCGACGCCGTGGCACGGAAACACGTCGAGGGTGTCGTCCAGCGTCGACGCATGATTCTTCCAATGCACGACCAGATTCGACACCACGCTGGCGCAGACGCCGATGAAGAGGCTGTCGCCAATCGTCACGTACCCGGCGGCCGGTGTGATCGCGACCAGACCCACCACCGCACCGACGCACGCGCCGAGCGCCGACGGCTTCTGTCCGCGCATACCGTCGAAGAAAATCCACGCGAGCGCCGCCGCGGCCGACGCGGTGTTCGTCGTCGCGAGCGCCATGGCCGCCTGTCCGTTCGCGGCGAGCGCCGAGCCCGCGTTGAATCCGAACCATCCGAACCACAGCATACCGGTGCCCAGCATCACGAACGGAATGTTGGCCGGCGTGTGCGCCTCGCCGGCCGCGTGCGCCTGGCGGCGTCCGAGCACCATCGCGCCGGCGAGCGCCGCGAGGCCCGCGGACATGTGCACGACCGTCCCGCCCGCGAAGTCGAGCACGCCCATCCGGTGCAGGAACCCGTCGGGATGCCACGTCCAGTGCGCGAGCGGCGCATACACGAACAGGCTGAACAGACACATGAAGAGCAAATAGCTGGTGAACCGCACCCGCTCGGCAAACGAGCCGGTGATCAGCGCCGGCGTGATGATCGCGAACTTCAGTTGGAACAACGCGAAGAGCACTAGCGGAACGCTGGGCGAGAGCAGCGGATGCGTCGCTTCGCCCACGCGCGTGAACATGAAATACGTCAGCGGATTGCCGATGATGCCGTGCAGGCTATCGCCGAATGCCAAACTGAATCCGACCACGATCCACAGAACGCTGATCACGCCCATCGCCACAAAGCTCTGGAGCATCGTCGAGACCACGTTCTTGGGGCGGACCATGCCGCCATAGAAAAACGATAGCCCCGGCGTCATCAGCAGCACCAGCGCGGTGGCGGTCAGCATCCACGCGACATCGCCTGGGTTGACGGCGCCGCCGACCGACTGCGGCGAGGCCGGATGAACGCAGGCTCCAAGGATTGCAATTCCTGCGACCAGCAGAAACGGCAGTGCTGAAAACTCCCTGATCCGCTCCGTTTTGCGTCGCACTGCTGCCAACGTCATCGCCCAGCCCTCCACTGTTGGCGAGATGATAGCAAAATCGTGCTGAGATTGCACATAAAAGTCGCAATATATCGAATGTGAGCGCATTTTATGTGTATGTGATCGTCACATTTTGCAGTTTGAGCACATTGTTGAACGCATGAGGGCGTTGTCACGCAGCGTTGCGGGCTCATTTGCGGGGTCAGAAAACCACTGAAACCGGTGTGGTACGATGAGGTTTTCCGAGGACTGCCCGCCATGTCGACCCTGAACAGCTTCAAAACGCGCATTCCCCTGCCGGCCGGAACAACGACTCGAGCCGAGCTTTACAGCCTTCGGACCCTCGAGGCGAGAGGTTTTCCCGGCGTGGCGCGGCTGCCGTATTCCTTGAAGGTGCTGTTGGAGAATTTGCTGCGGCACGAAGACGGCCGATTCGTGAAGGCAGCCGACGTCGAAGCGCTTGCCAAGTGGGACGTCACCAGCACGGCACAGCGCGAGATTTCATTCGCACCGGCGCGTGTGCTGCTCCAGGATTTCACCGGTGTGCCCGCGGTGGTGGATCTCGCGGCCATGCGCGACGGCATCGTGCGCCTCGGCGGCGATCCGAACCGCGTCAATCCGCTGCAGCCGGTCGAACTCGTCATCGATCACTCGGTGCAGGTCGACTCGTTTGGTCAGCCGAACTCCTTTCAGCTCAACGCGGAGCTGGAATTCTCGCGCAACCGTGAACGCTACGCGTTCCTGCGCTGGGGCCAGAACGCTTTCCGCAACTTCCGTGTCGTCCCGCCCGATACCGGCATCGTCCATCAGGTCAACCTCGAGTACCTCGCGCGCGTCGTCATGACCGGCACCACGCCGGACGGTCCCGTCTGCTATCCGGACACGCTGGTCGGCACCGATTCGCATACGACGATGGTCAACGGTTTGGGTGTGGTCGGATGGGGCGTTGGCGGCATCGAAGCGGAGGCGGCCATGCTCGGTCAGCCGATCTCCATGCTGATTCCGCAGGTCCTCGGATTCCGCCTGACGGGCAAGATGCTCGAAGGCGCGACGGCCACCGACCTGGTGCTGACGATCACCGAGCGCCTGCGCAAGCACGGTGTCGTGGGCAAGTTCGTCGAATTCTTCGGCGCCGGGCTTCAGCACCTGACGATCGCCGACCGCGCGACGCTCGGCAACATGTGTCCGGAGTACGGCGCGACGATCGCGATCTTCCCGATCGACGCGATGACGCTCGACTACTTGCGCCTCTCCGGCCGCGAGGCGTCGCAGATCGATCTCGTCGAGGCGTACGCGAAAGCGCAGGGGATGTTCAGCGAGCCCGGCATGGCCGATCCCGTGTACACCGAAGTGATCGAGCTCGATCTCTCGACGATCGAACCGAGCCTCGCCGGACCCAAGCGGCCGCAGGATCGGGTGTCGCTGAAGCACGCGAAGAGCAGCTTTCAGACGGCGCTCGGCACGATGCAGGCGGCGGCGAAAGCAACGTCGGCCACGGCCGCGAGCGTCGCCGCGATGGCGAGCGAAGGCGGCGTGGCGGTACTGCCGACCGTCGCGCAGCAACTGGATCACGGCTCCGTCGTGATCGCCGCGATCACCAGCTGCACCAACACGTCGAATCCGAGCGTGATGATTGGCGCCGGTCTGCTCGCCAAGCGCGCGGTGGAGCGCGGGCTGTCGAGCCAACCCTGGGTGAAAACGAGCCTGGCGCCGGGATCGAAAGTCGTCACCGAGTACTTGAACAAGGCTGGACTCACGCCGTATCTCGAACAACTCGGCTTCAATCTCGTCGGCTACGGCTGCACGACCTGCATCGGCAACAGCGGGCCGCTGCCCGAAGATGTGTCGCTCGAAGTCGAGGCGCGAAATCTCGTCGTCGCGTCAGTGCTGAGCGGCAACCGCAATTTCGAAGGACGCATTCAGCAGCAGGTGCGCGCGAATTATCTGGCGTCGCCGCCGCTGGTCGTCGCGTACGCCCTCGCTGGCCGGATGACGATCGATTTGACCACCGAGCCGATCGGCATCGACAAGCAGGGCGAACCGGTGTTCCTGCGCGAGCTGTGGCCCTCGGAGCGCGAGATTCAAGCGACGATGCTGACGGCGGTGACCTCCGAGATGTTTCGCGAGCAGTACAGCGACGTCTTCAACGGCGACGAACGCTGGAAGACGCTGCAGGTGCCCGAAGGCGACCGGTTCGCCTGGGAGTCTGATTCCACCTACATTCGCAACCCGCCGTTCTTCGACGGCATCACCCTCCAGACGACGCCGCTGGCCAACATCACCGGCGCGCGCGTGCTCGCGCTGCTGGGCGACAGCATCACGACCGATCACATTTCGCCCGCCGGCGCGATCAAGAAAGATAGTCCGGCAGGCAAATACCTGCTGTCGCACGGCGTCGATCACACGGACTTCAATTCCTACGGCTCGCGTCGCGGCAACCACGAAGTGATGATGCGCGGCACGTTCGCCAACGTCCGGCTCCGCAATCAGCTGGCGCCGGGCACCGAGGGCGGCTGGACGACGTATCAGCCCGCTGGCGAAGTGATGACGATCTTCGACGCGGCGATGAAGTACAAGGAGGCGGGCGTACCGCTGCTCGTCATCGCCGGCAAGGAGTACGGCTCCGGATCGTCGCGCGACTGGGCCGCCAAAGGCACGCTGCTGCTTGGCGTGAAAGCGGTGATCGCGGAAACGTTCGAGCGGATCCATCGCAGCAACCTGGTGAACATGGGCGTCCTGCCGCTGCAGTTCGCCGCCGGAGCGAACGCCGCGTCCCTCGGCCTGACCGGACGCGAGCGCTACGAGCTCACGGGGATCGCAGACGCGCTGCGGCCCGGCGGGTCGATCACCGTACGCGCGCACGGCGACGACGGGAAGACGATCGAGTTCGCGACGACGGCTCGCATCGACACTCCGGAGGAGCTGGTCGCGTTCCGGCACGGCGGAATCCTGCCCTACGTGCTGCGGCAGCTCGTCAATCGGAGCTGACGCTCGTTTCATGGCTCATGGCTGACGGCGAATGGTCATGGCCAGATCGCAGATGGGGCCGTCCATCGACCATGAGCCATCAGCCATGAGCCATCAGCCATGACATCAGCGGATATCAAGGCTCGGGCGCGCGCATTGGGGTTCGACGCGTGCGGCATCGCTCCAGCCACGGATCATCCCGAGCTGCGTTTCTTCGACGAGTGGCTCGCGCGCGGGTACGCGGGCGAGATGGCGTATCTCCATCGCACTGCGGATCGTCGCGCTGACGTGCGGCGCGTGATGCCGTCGGCCCGCACGGTGATCGTCACCGGCACCGTCTACAACACCAATCGTCCGTATTCGACGGAGTGCCGCGATCGCGATCGGGCGCACGTCGCACGCTACGCGTGGGGCGACGACTACCACGACGTGATTGCCAAGCGGCTCGATGCGCTCGTCGGATGGATGCACGAAGCGCGGCCCGAGACGTTCGAGGCGTGCGCCTACGTGGATACCGGACCGGTCCAGGAGCGCGTGTACGCGCAGCACGCTGGCGTCGGGTGGATCGGCAAGAACACGTGCGTCATCGATCCGGCCCTCGGATCGTGGCTGCTGCTGGGCACGATTCTGTGCAGCCTCGCGCTCGACGTCGATCCGCCGGCGCTCGATCAGTGCGGCACCTGCACGCTGTGCCTCGAGTCGTGCCCGACGCAGGCGCTCGTCGCGCCCGGCGTGCTCGACGCGACGCGGTGCATCTCCTACCTGACCATCGAACAGCGCGGCGAGATCCCCGAAGCGCTGCGCGCCGCCGTCGGGACGCATGTCTACGGATGCGACATCTGCCAGGAAGTCTGCCCGTGGAATCAGACGGCGCCGGCTTCGTCCGATCCGGCGTGGCAGCCGCGTCCGGCATGGGATGCGCGACGGGTGGGAGATCTCCGCGACACCCCGGATCCGGATTTGCAACTCGCGCTGCGCGGGAGCGCGATGAAGCGGGCGAAGCTGAGCGGGCTGCGCCGCAACCTCGCCGTTGCAGCCGACAATATCGATCGGCAGGCGGGTCTCAAGACCCGCCATACAACATAGATCCGTGGCGCGGGTCTCAAGACCCGCCCCACAACACCATGCCGAAGCGCAGCACGCCAGCGTCCGACTTGATTCCCCCCCGGCCGACGCTGCCCGCGGTGCGCGAGGCCGCCAAGGATTGCACCGCGTGCGATCTCTACAAGCGCGGCACGCAGACGGTCTTCGGTGAAGGGTCCCGGCGCGCCGAGATTCTGTTCGTCGGCGAGCAGCCGGGCGACCAGGAGGATCTCGCCGGACGGCCGTTCGTCGGTCCCGCGGGGAAGCTGCTCGATCGCGCGCTGGCGGAGGCCGGCATCGAGCGCGCTGCCGTGTACGTGACCAACGTCGTCAAGCATTTCAAATGGGAGCCGCGCGGCAAGCGGCGCATTCACAAGAAGCCCAACGCAGGAGAGATTGCGGCGTGCCGTCCCTGGCTCGATGCGGAGATCCAGATCGTGCGTCCGCGCGCGATCGTCTGCCTCGGCGCCACCGCGTCGCAGGCGCTGCTCGGACGCGCCTTCAAGGTCACGGCGCACCGCGGCGAGCTCCTGGCCTCACCACTCGCGCCGATCGTTCTGGCCACCGTTCATCCTTCGTCGCTGCTGCGTGCGCCCGACGATGAAACCCGGCGCCGCGAGACCGAGCGCTTCATCGACGACTTGCGCGCCGTGGCGCGGGCGTTAAGATCGTAGTCATGCGATCAGATGCGTCGCTCGCGCCGTCGCTGCTGCTCTCCATGCCGCAGCTGGTCGATCCGAATTTCAACCGCACGGTCGTGCTGCTCTGCAAGCACAGCGACGATGGCGCGTTCGGCCTCGTGGTCAATCGGCCGCTGGTGACGAGCGGCCGCGTGGTCATCAACACCGAACCGCCGGTCGAAACAGAGCGCGAGCTGGACGTGTGGATCGGCGGGCCGGTGGAGCCGCACCGGAGCTGGATGCTGGTGGGCGAGGAGCCGGACGCCAGCGAAGAGCTGCGCGGCATGCGCATCGCGGACGGCTTGTACCTCTCGACCTCTCCCGACCTGCTGCGGCGCCTGCTCGAGCCGTCGCCGCCGGATCGCACCCGGCTGATCGTCGGCTATTCCGGCTGGGACGCGGGGCAGCTCGAAGCGGAGCTCAACGAATCGGCGTGGCTGATCAGCGACGTCGATCCGGACTTGATCTTCAACACGCCGCCCGATCGCATGTGGGAAGCCGCCATCCGCCGCCTCGGCGCGGATCCCGCGGCGCTCAGAATGTCGCGCGGAGTGCACTAAAAGCAGTCGTCAGTCGCCAGTCGCCAGCCCGCGGTCGTCAGTCGTTACAATACGCGCATGACGCATTTCAAAGTCGCGGCGGCGGCCGGGTGTGTGGCCGCAGCGGCCTTGTCGCTGTCGGCCCAGGAGGCGCGTGTGCCCGAGACGGTGAAGCTGCAGCGCATGGCCGCGCGTTTCGCGCCGACCGAGATCGGCGCCGATCTCTCCGCGCTGGCTCCGGCGGACCGGCGCGTCCTCGCGAAGCTCGTCGCGGCCTCGAAGATCATCGACGCGCTGTTCCTTCAGCAGGTGTGGGGCGGCAACGACGCGATGCTGCTCGATCTGGTGAAGGATCAAACCGCGGAAGGGCGCGCGCGGCTGCACAATTTCCTGATCAACAAGGGACCGTGGTCGCGGCTCGATCACAACGAGGCGTTCGTCGCCGGCGCGCCGTCCAAGCCGGTCGGCGCAAATTTCTATCCGCCCGAGATGTCCAAGGTGGCGTTCGAGACGTGGGTGCAGACGCTGCCCGACGCGGACCGCGCCCAGGCCACCGGATTCTTCACCGTGATTCGCCGCGCCAGCGGCGGCCAGCACGCGTTCACCGCGGTACCGTACAGCGTGGCCTACCAGGGCGAGCTCTCGCGCGCGGCGGCGCTGCTGCATGAAGCGGCGGCGCTCACCACTGAACCGTCGCTGAAGGCGTTCCTGACCAAACGGGCCGACGCGTTCCTGACGAACGACTACTACGACAGCGACGTCGCCTGGATGGAGTTGACGGGCGCGATCGAACCGACGATCGGTCCATACGAGGTGTACGAGGACGAGCTGTTCAACTACAAGGCGAGCTTCGAGTCGTACATCACGGTGCAGGACCAGGCCGAGAGCGCGAAGCTGCAGAAGCTCGCGGGCGAGCTGCAGGACATCGAGGACCATCTGCCGATCGATCCGAAGTACCGCAACCCCTCGCTCGGCGCGCTGGCGCCGATCACCGTCGTCAACGAGATCTTCGCGGCGGGCGACGGCAATCGCGGCGTGCAGACCGCCGCGTTCAATCTGCCCAACGACGAGCGCGTCGTTCGCGAGAAGGGCACCAAGCGCGTCATGTTGAAGAACGTGCAGGACGCGAAGTTCGCGAAGACGCTGGTGCCGATCTCGAAAGTGGTGCTGAGCCCGGCGGATCAGAAGGACGTGTCCTTCGACGCCTTCTTCACGCACATCGTCGTCCACGAGCTGATGCACGGCCTGGGTCCGCACACCATCACGGTCGGCGGACGCCGGACCACGGTGCGTCAGGAGATGAAGGACACCTACAGCGCGCTCGAGGAAGCGAAAGCCGACATCTCGGGGCTTTTCGCGATCCAGCACATGATCGACAAGGGCATGATGCCCAAATCGCTCGAGCGGCCGCTCTACACGACGTTTCTCGCGTCGGCGTTCCGGTCGATTCGCTTCGGCGTGAACGAAGCGCACGGCCGCGGGATCGCCGTGCAGCTGAATTACCTCCTCGATCAGGGCGGCGTCACGATGCGGCCCGACGGCACGTTCGCCGTGAATCCCACCAAGATCAAAGAGGCTGTCGCCGGATTGACGCGCGAGATCATGACGATTCAGGCGGAAGGCGACTACGCCAAATCACAGGCGCTCGGCGAGCGGCTCGGCGTCATCCGCCCGCCGGTACAGAAAGCGCTCGACAAACTCAGCGCGGTACCGGTGGACATCGAACCGCTGTTCACGACCGCCGATCAGCTGTTGTCGGAAAAAGACAAACAATGACAACATGGGTCTGATCCGCCGGCCGTCGTATACTTTCTTTTTATAGTCCCCGCGCCCGTACCAGACTTCTCGGCTCCAACCATCTCTATGCGTCGAAACGTGTTGACTCGATTTTGCCAACTCGCGGCGGCGACGGCGTGTGCCGGCCTCGCGGTCACTGCCTGCTCGAAGGCCGATACGGCGCAGGCGCACGGCCGCGACGCGGCGAAACCGGTGAAGGTCGAGGCGGTGCGGCAGGAGACGCTGCACCGCACGGTGGAGGTCGTCGGCACGCTCGCCGCCGTCGACGAGGCCACGATTTCGTCGGAAGCGGAAGGACGCGTCAGCCATTTGTACGCCGATCTCGGCGATCGCGTGAAGGCGGGCCAGGTGCTCGTCGCGCTCGATCGCGAGAAGCTGCAGTACAACTACGACCAACAGAAGGCCGCGCTCGAGCGCGCGCTCGCGCAATTCGGCGCGCCGGACACGACGCATCTGCCCCGGCTCGAAATGACGCCCGACGTGCAGCGGGCGAAAGCCGAGCTCGTTCAGGCGCAGCAGGCGTACGATCGCGCCTCGGCGTTGAACAAGCGTCAGCTCCTGCCGAAGCAGGGACTCGATGACGCGGAAGCGACGCTCCAGACGAAGAAGGCCGGCTACGAGACGGCGCTGCAGAACGCGAAGAACCTCCGCGCCAACATCGACGCGTCGGACGCGAGCGCGAAGCTCGCCGACCGCCAGTTGCGCGACGCCGACATCCGCGCGCCGTTCGACGGCTACGTCTCGCAGCGCCTGGTCAACCTGGGACAGTTCGTCAAGAATCAGACGCCGGTCATGAGCGTCGTCCGCGTCGATCCGCTCAAGGTCATCGCGGAGATTCCGGAGAAGATGGCGCCCTGGATGAAGGTGGGCCAGCCGGTGGAGCTGCACGTCGACGCGTATCCCGACAAGAAGATCAGCGGCACGCTCTCGCGCATCAGCCCGGCGGTGAACACCGCGACGCGCGCGTTCCCGTTCGAGGCGCTCGTCCCGAACACCGACGCGCTGCTGAAGCCGGGCACTTTCGCGCGCGTCCACATCGAGAGCGGAAAAGTCGACCAGGTGCTGACGGTGTCGTACGCGGCGATTCAGTATCGCTACGGCGTGAACCGCGTCTTCGTCGTCGACGGCGATCATCTGTCGGTGCGCGAGCTGAAGGTTGGCGAACGCCTCGGCGACCGGATCGAGGTGATGGCCGGCGTCAAGCCGGGCGAAGTCGTCGCGCTGACCGACGTCGACAAGCTCGTCGACGGTGAGCGCGTGTCAGCCGATCGCGCCGTCATGGCGCCGTAAGTCCCTACACCATGCTTTCAGAGCTCTGCGTCCGCCGTCCCGTCTTCGCGACCATGCTCGTGATGTCGCTGGTGGTGCTCGGCATCTTCTCGTTCCGCGACCTCGGCGTCGATCTTTTTCCGCGCGCCGATCCCGCCACCGTGAACGTGCAGCTCGCGCTGCCGGGCGCGAGCCCTGACGAGATGGCGACGTCGGTGATCGAGCCGATGGAGGAAACGCTCAGCAGCGTGTCGGGCATCGACGAGATGTCCTCGATGCAGATCTCCGAGGGCAAGGGCAACATCACGATCAAGTTCGTCCTCGAGCGCGACATCAACGACGCGGCCAACGACGTGCGCGAGAAGGTGTCGGCCGCGATGGCCAACGTCCCGCCGCAGCTGCTCCCGCCGGTCATCACGAAGGTCGATCCCGATTCGGATCCGGTGATGTCGGTCGTGGTCTCGTCGGATTCGATGAGCCTCCGAACGCTGACCGAGATCGCCGACAAGCAGGTGAAGCGCGCGATCGAGGCGGTGAACGGCGTGGGCGAAGTCGATCTCGGCGGCGGCCGCGCGCGCGAGATTCACATCGTGGTGGACCTCGAGAAGCTGAACTCGTACGGCCTGTCGATCGACCAGGTGCGCGACGCGGTCGTCAACGAGAACACCGAGATCCCCGGCGGCACGGTGGAGCAGGGCAAGTCGGAGCTGCTGCTGCGCACGCTCGGCCGCATCGACGCGAGCGATCAGTTCAACAACATCGTGGTCGCGACGAAGAACGGGACGCCGATCCGCGTCTCAGACATCGGCTACGCGGAGGACTCCAACGAGCGGCCCACGCAGGCGGCGTGGCTGGGCGACAACCAGGCGGTGATTCTCGACATCAAACGCGCGATGGGCGAGAACACCGTGGAAGTGATCGAGGGCGTGAAGAAGAAAATCGCCATCGTGCAGCGATCGCTGCCGAAGGCGGTGACGCTGACGATCACGCGCGACGACTCGAAGTTCATTTACGCCTCGATCGCGTCGCTGGAGGAGCACCTGATCTGGGGCAGCTTCTTCGCCGCGGTCGTCGTGATGTTCTTCATCCGGAACATCCGCGCGGTGGTGATTTCCGCCGTGGCCATTCCCGCGTCGATCATCGCGACGTTCACGCTGATGCGCGCGATGAACTTCACGCTGAACAACATGACGCTGCTCGGCATCACGCTCGCCGTCGGCATCGTGATCGACGACGCGATCGTCGTGCTGGAGAACATCTTCCGGTACATCGAGGAGAAGCAGTGCACGCCGTTCGAGGCGGCGATCCAGGGCACGCGCGAGGTCGCGCTCGCCGTCATGGCGACAACGCTGTCGCTGGTCGTCATCTTCCTGCCGGTCGCGTTCATGACCGGGTACGCGCGCCGCTACATCAATCCGTTCGGCTGGACCATGGCGTTCTCCATCATGGTCTCCATGCTGGTCAGCTTCACGCTGACGCCGATGCTCAGCTCGCGCTTCCTCAAGCTGTCCGACGCCGAGGCGGATCACAAGACCAAGGACGTCGGCTTCTTCCACTGGCTCGACACGTGGTACACGGGCTGGGTCGAGTGGGCGCTCGATCACCCTCGACTGATCATCGTCACGTCCATCGTCGTGTTCCTGTTGACGTTTCCGCTGAATCGAATGGTCGGACGCACGTTCGTGCCCGTCGAGGACATGGGCGAGTGGACGATCCACATCGACACGCCTGAAGGCACGTCGCTCGAAGGCAGCGGCGAATATGCCAAGCGGCTCGTGAAGGAGCTGAGCGGCATTCCCGGCGTCCGCGAAATCGAACCGACGATCACTTCGCGCCCCACGCACATCCACCTGCTCGTCCAGGCGGTGCCGTACGACGAGCGCAAGGTGTCGCAGGCGACCATGGTGGCGGAAATGCGCCGCCGCCTGTCGGCGCACCCGTCATATAAACCCAGCATCACGATTCGCAACCCGCTCGGCGGCGGCGAGCAGGGCGGCTTCCCGATCTCCGCCAACATCCTCGGCCCCGACATGCCGCGGCTGGCCGACTATTCGCTGAAGGCGCTGGCCGAAGCGCAGAAGCTGCCGAGCCTCACCGACGTCAAGGTCACGCTGAACGTTTCGAATCCGGAGATTCACGTCGACGTCGATCGCCGGAGGGCCGCCGATCTCGGCGTGCGGACGGCGACGGTCGGCAACATCCTTCGCCTCGCAGTGGCCGGCGACGATGAGATTTCGAACTATCGCGAGGGCTCCGAGCAGTACCCGGTGAAGATCCGCGTGCTCGACTCGCAGCGCGACGACATCGCCGCGATCGGCCGTCTCACGGTGCCGTCGCTGAATGGGCCGGTCCGCATCGACAACATCGCGCGCATCGAGCGCGGCCTCGGTCCGAGCACACTCCAGCGCTTCAACCGCCAGTTCTCGGTCGGCCTCTCCGCGGATCTCGCGCCCGGTCACGCCCTCGACGAGGCGTCGAACGACGTGCGGCACCTGCTGGCGGGGTTGAATCTGCCACCCGACATGTCCTTCTCGCTGAGCGGACAGACGAAGATTCTCGACGAGACCACGACGAACCTGATCATGGCGATCGCGCTCGCGATGATCTTCGTCTACATGGTGCTCGCGGCGCAGTTCGAGAGCTTCATTCAGCCGGTCGTGATCATGCTCGTGCTGCCGCTGTCGATTCCGTTCGCGTTGTTCACGCTGTGGATCAGCGGCCGCACGCTGAACCTGTGGAGCGCGCTCGGCGTCCTCCTGCTGCTCGGCATCGTCAAGAAGAATTCGATTCTGCAGGTCGACTACGCGAACGTGCTGCGGTCGAACGGGATGCCGCTGCGCGAGGCGATCGTCGAGGCCTGCCGCACCCGTCTGCGGCCGATTCTGATGACGACCTCGGCGATCATCGCCGGGCTGATTCCGACGTCGCTCGGCCTTGGCATCGGCGGTCAGGGGCGCGCGGCGATCGCGATCACCGTCATCGGCGGCCAGTCGCTCTGCCTGTTCCTGACGCTGCTGCTCGTGCCGGTGGCGTACGTGAAGTTCGACGCGTTCGAGCAGTCGCTGCTGAATCAGAAGTGGAAGGGCTGGATGGGACGCGCCAAGGGTTCACCGCGCGGGCTGCCGGCCACAGTTGATGGACAAAGCCATGGCTAACGGCTGGCTGATTCCGAGACGTAGCCGGTAGATCGCTTCACGGCGTCTGCGCTCCCTCCGTTTCTTCAGCATTCGCGCCGATCGATGTTCCGCTGTCGAACAGTTGATCGGCGACCTTTCTCGCAGCCGGACCCTGTTCCCATAGCCTTCCGCGTCGCTTGCCATCTCCGAATATTTTTGAGAGCGCGGTCCAGAAGGTGGCAGAATCTCCCATCAGCCATGACAAAGCCCATCCTCCTCATCGCGCTTTTCTCCGTCGTCGTTTCTGCGCAGTCGGGCGCCGATGTGCAGACACTGGCGAAGATTCGCGAGGAGGGCCTGAAGCATTCGCAGGTGGCGCCGGTGTTCGAGGCGTTGACGGTCGACATCGGCCCGCGGCTCACCGCATCCCCGGCGCACAAGCGCGCCGCGGAGTTCATGCGCGATCGGCTGACGGCCTATGGATTGTCCAACGTCCACCTCGAGCCGTGGACGTTCGGGCGCGGCTGGACTCTCGAGAAGCTGACCGTGGAGATGGTCGAACCGCGTTACCTGCCGCTGATCGGCTATGCCGACGGCTGGTCCGCGTCGACACCGGGCGAGATCGTCGCGGCGCCGGTGATGGCCGCCGGCAAGACGCCCGAGGAGATCGGCGCGATGCGCGATGCGCTCAAAGGCGCGATCGTGATGACGCAGCCGATCATGACGGCGTTCGTGCGGAAGGATCGGCCGCAGCCGACCGATCCGAACTACGTGCCGAATTCCGCCGCGTATGCCACCAGTGTCGGCCAGCGTCCGCCGCGCGCTGGACAGGAAACGCCGCAGCAGCGCGCGCAGCGCGCCGCACAGGCGTTCCGCGACGCAGGCGCCGGCGTGCTCCTCAAGCCGAGCGCGGGCGAGCACGGCACCGTCTTCGTGACCGGGCGCGACGGCGGACCAGGCGCGGTGCCCACCGTCACGCTCAGCGCCGAGCACTACAACATGATCGTGCGCATGCTCGACCGCCACGTGCCGGTGAAGCTGCGCGTGAACGTGCAGACGAAGTTCTTCGATCAGGACGCCGGCCGCGCCTACAACGTCGTCGCCGAATTACCGGGGGCAGATCCCGCGCTGCGCGATGAAATCGTCATGCTCGGCGGGCATCTCGACTCCTGGCACACCGGCGTCGGCGCCACCGACAACGCCGACGGCGCGACGACGATGGTCGAAGCGATGCGGATTTTGAAGGCGATCGGCGCGCGGCCGCGGCGGACGATTCGCATCGGGTTGTGGGGAGGCGAGGAGCAGGGGCTGCTCGGATCGAAAGCCTGGGTCGCGCAGCACCTGGCCGGCGACGCCAACCGCGCGGCGCGCGAGAAATTCGACGTCTACTTCAACATCGACAACGGCACCGGCAAGATCTACGGCTTCTACCTGCAGGACAATCGCGCGGTCCAGCCGCTGTTCGACGCGTGGCTCGCGCCGTTGAAGGATCTGGGTGCGCGCAAGAACACGATGGAGCCGATCGGTTCAACCGATCATCTCAGCTTCATCGACGCGGGGGTTCCCGGATTCAATCCGATTCAGGACTACGCCGATTACGACATCCGCACGCACCACACGAACATGGACACGAACGAGCGGCTGCAGGAAAGCGACATCCAGCAGGCCGCCATCGTCATGGCCACGTTCGCCTACCAGTGCGCGATGGCCGATCAGAAGATTCCGCGGCCGGCGAAGGAGTAGCGGCCGACCGCTAGTTCATCGAGCAGGAGCCGGGGCCGCGCGGGTCGCCGCAGTGTCCGCAGGCGCCGGACGACGGCATCTCGAAGCGCTTCTCGCCAGCGCCGCCGACCGCGAACGCCGACAACTTCTTCTGGAGATCCGACCCGGCGCACGAGGGGCACGCGGGTGTCTGGCCGTCGCGCGTGAGGAACTCGAACTGCTGGCCGCAGCCGCGGCATTCGTATTCGAAAAGTGGCATGAGGTATTCTAGCGCGCAACCCTTATGTCGATCGTGGCTGCGGTGATGCCGGCGGCTCATGAACCGGTTGAGCTGCGTGAATTTCGCGAGCCGACACCCGAACATCGATCGGAAGCGTTGGCCGAAGTGAACCAGGCGCGTGTCGACGCCTGGGCGATGCGGCTGCCGAAAGCTCTTGTCAGATTCAATTGATCGGGACGCGGGCGGATACATAGGTCCGCCCCTACAAGCGGGACACACAGGTCCGCGTCTGCAACCCCGACACACAGCTTCGCCGCTACCGCCATCTGACAACGCGGGCGACGGCCGCGCGATTTCTGTTGTGGGGGCCGACGTGCGTGTCGGCCCACCCCCGCTGCCGCGCAAACCAACACACGGCGGATCGATCCTTCGCATCGTGGTGGGCGCGATCGCGTTTCGTCTGCTCTCGGCGCTGATCGCGCTGCTCGCGAACCTGGTGTTTCCGCTGAATCAGCCGGAGCAGCTCACGGTGTTCGGCACGACGAGCCCCTTCTGGGACACGTTCGCGCGCTACGACACCGGCCATTTCCAGAACATCGCCTGGGGCGGATACGTGCCGGTGCCGAACGGACGCAGCGACATCGCGTACTTCCCCGTGTATCCGCTGCTGATGCGATGGGTCGGCAGCCTGTTCGGACACCATCACGCGATCCTGTATCTGTCAGGGATTTTCGTCTCGTGGCTCTGCTTCGTTCTGGCGATGGTCGCCTTGTATTACCTGGCGCGGCTCGATCTGTCGCGGCGCGGCGCCGAACGCGCCGTGCTGCTGATGACGATCTTCCCATTCGCCTTCTTCTTCGGCGTCGCCTACAGCGAGAGCACGTTCGTGCTCTTCACCGTGCTCGCCTTCTATCTCTTTCGGACGAAGCGGTGGATCGTCGGCGGCATCTGCGCCGGCATCGCCACCGCGACGCGCGTGCCCGGGATCATGATGTGGCCTGCGCTCGCGTGGATCGCCTGGCGGACGGCGGAGCCGACGCGCCGCGATCGGCTCGGCGCGGCTGCCGGACTCGTGCTCGCCGCGAGCGGTTTCGGCGCCTACTGCGCTTACATCTACGGCTTGACCGGTAATCCGTTCGAGTGGGCGGCGACGCTGCAGCGATGGGGCTACTATCCCGGCGGCACGCCGTGGATGGCGCCGGTGCGCCTGCTGCACCTGCTCGCCACGCATCCCTATCGCTATCTCGCCGGCGATCGCATGGCGCCGTACGACACGCTATACGGCGTCACCGGTATCCTGTTCGTCATCGCCGTGCCGTTCGTCTGGAGGCGTTTCGGCGGCGGCTATGGCTTGTTCATGCTGCTCAACCTCTACCTGCCGCTGTCGTCCGGCAGCTTCGAAGGAATGGGCCGCTACTGCGCCGTGCTGTTTCCCGCGTTCATCTGGCTCGCCTCGTGCCGGTCGCGGACCGTGCAGACCGGTCTCATCGTGACGTTCGCGCTGTTCTATACGCTCGCGCTCGCGCTGTTCACGACAATCCACCCCTTGTTTTAGCCATCTCGATCGATCGTTCGGTGTCTCGCAGAACGCTGCCGGCCCGGCCTATCAGCTATACTGAGAGGATGTCTGCTTCACCGTCTTCCGCTCCTGTCACGTCACCGCCCGGGCAAATCGCGAATCCGATGCGCCGCAACGTGGCCATCATCGCGCACGTCGACCACGGCAAGACCACGCTGGTCGACGCGCTGCTGCACCAGAGCGGCACGTTCCGGGCGAACGAGCGCGTCGCCGAGCGCGCGATGGACAGCAACGAGCTGGAGCGTGAGCGCGGCATCACGATTCTCGCGAAGAATACCGCCGTCCACTACCGGGACGTGCTGATCAACATCGTCGACACGCCGGGTCACGCCGATTTCGGCGGTGAAGTGGAGCGCACGCTCTCGATGGTGGACGGCGTCATGCTGCTGGTGGACGCGTCCGAGGGGCCGCTGCCGCAGACGCGCTTCGTGCTGCGCAAGGCGCTCGAGCGCCGGCTCGAGACGATCGTTGTCATCAACAAGATCGATCGACCTGACGCGCGCCCGCAGGAAGTGCTGAACGAGATCTACGACCTCTACATCGATCTCGACGCGAACGAAGGGCAGCTCGATTTCCCGGTGCTGTACACGAACGCGAAGCTGGGGACCGCGACCCGCGAGCAGGATGGCGCCGGGGAGGATCTGCGTCCGCTGTTCGACGCGATTCTCGCGCACGTGCCGCCGCCGCGCGGCAACGTCGACGCGCCGCTGCAGCTGCTCGTGGCGAATCTCGACTCGAGCGATTATCTCGGGCGGATTGCCATCGGCCGGATCTTCAACGGCCGCGTCAAGATCGGCGATCCGGTCGCAGTCTGCAAGCTCGACGCGAAGATCCAGCACACGAAAGTGACGAAGCTGTTCGCGTTCGACGGCCTCAAACGCGTCGACATCCAGGACGCGGGCGCCGGCGATATCGTCTGCCTCGCAGGCATCGAGGACATCACCATCGGCGAGACGATCACCGATATGGAGCACCAGGTCGCGATTCCGCCGATCGCGATAGACGAGCCGACGGTATCGATGGTGTTCGGCGTCAACACGTCGCCGATGGCGGGCCGCGAAGGCCAGTACGTCACCTCTCGCCAGCTGAAGGATCGGCTCGATCGCGAGCTGCTCGGCAACGTGTCGATTCGCGTCGAGCCGACCGACACGCCGGAGCAGATCAAGGTGGTCGGCCGCGGCGAGCTGCAGTTGTCGATTCTGATCGAGATGATGCGCCGCGAAGGATTCGAGATCCAGGTGTCGCGGCCGGACATCGTCACCAAGACGATCGACGGGCAGATCGTGGAGCCGGTCGAGGAGCTGGTCATCGACGTGCCCGAGGATCATCAAGGCGTGGTGATCGCACAGGTCGGCGAGCGCCGCGGCACGATGACCAAGATGGTGAACAACGGGAGCGGGCGCGTCCGGCTGGAATTCCGAATTCCGGCACGCGGCCTGATCGGGTTCCGCTCGCAGTTCATGACCGACACGAAGGGTACCGGGATCATGAACCACATCTTCTCGAGCTGGGAGCCGTGGCACGGCGCGATCTCGTCGCGCCAGAACGGCGCGCTCGTCGCGGATCGAGCGGGCGTCGCGACGTCGTACGCGATCTTCAATCTGCAGGAGCGCGGCGAGATCTTCATCGATCCCGCGGTGTCGGTGTACGAGGGGATGATCATCGGCGAGAACGCGCGTCCGGCCGACATGGACGTCAACGTCACCAAAGAGAAAAAGCAGACGAACATGCGCGCGTCGAGCGCCGACGAGGCGATCCGCCTCATCCCGCCGCGCCGGCTCGGCCTGGAGCAGGCGATCGAATTCATCAACGACGACGAGCTGGTGGAGGTGACGCCGTCGGCGATCCGGCTGCGCAAGCGCATCCTGGCTTCGAATCAGCGGCCGAAATCTCAAAAGGAATAAAGGAATAACCCTGCGGCCCGCGCGGCCGGCTGAGCCCGACTCTTGCATCTCGCCTGTAGCGAGGCCATGCGGACCGACGGATACGCCGCCATCGAAGACTACGCCCTGATTGGCGACGGGCGCGCTGCGGCGCTCGTCGCGGCCGACGGCGCGATCGACTGGCTGTGCCTCCCGAATTTCGATTCGCCAAGTGTGTTCGGCGCGCTGCTGGATCCGAAACATGGCGGCGCCTTCATCGTCCAACCGTCGATTCCGTTCGAGACCTCGCGGCGCTATCTTCCCGACACCAACATCCTCGAAACCACCTTCCGCACCGCCTCCGGCATCGTCCGTCTGGTCGACGCGATGACGCTGCCCGATGGACAGCTCGCGCCGATGCGCGAACTGGTACGCGCCGTGGACGGCGTGTCCGGCCGCGTGCCGATGCGGTGGCGGTTCGCGCCTCGTTTCGAGTACGGATCCCGCGCGCCGTGTTTCACGACGCGCGCCGGCGTGCCCGTCGCGATTCACCGCACCGAAGCCATCGCGCTGCAGCGTTGGGACGCGGGCACTGAAGTGGTCCATCGCGACGAGGGGATCGAAGGCGCGTTCGAGATCGCCGAGAACGGGCGGGCCATGTTCGCGCTCGCGACGGCATATGCCGAGCCGCTCGTGTTGCCCTCGCGCGCGGCCGCGCAGGATCGCCTGCAGCGAACGGCGCGCTTCTGGACGTCGTGGGCGGCCGGTCTGAAGTACGACGGCGAATGGACCGATGCCGTTCGCCGGAGTGCGCTCGTGTTGAAGCTGTTGATCTTCGCGCCATCGGGTGCGGCGGCCGCGGCGCCCACGACGTCGCTGCCGGAGGATCTTGGCGGCGAGCGCAATTGGGATTACCGCTTCTGCTGGATTCGCGATTCCAATTTCATGATCGACGCCCTCATCCGCCTCGGATGCTCCGATGAAGCGCGCTCGCTGTTCTGGTGGTTCATGCAGGCGACTGCGCTCACCGAGCCTCGGCTGCACGTGCTGTATCGCCTCGACGGCGGCGTTGGATTCGCCGAGCGGACGCTGCAGATGCCCGGCTATCGGGGATCGCGTCCGGTCCGCGTCGGCAACAGCGCCGTCGCGCAGACACAGCTGGACATCTACGGCGCGCTGTTCGAGACGGCG
>Ga0068855_100003424_pt1 | contig 19409 bp, 17 predicted proteins | sample KBSCornC52_FD_66592 | JGI IMG/M metagenome (GOLD analysis project Ga0068855, IMG submission 66592) | Corn rhizosphere microbial communities from Kellogg Biological Station, Michigan, USA - KBS Corn C5-2 | ecosystem: Host-associated > Plants > Roots > Rhizosphere > Soil ...
AAGAAGCTGCATGCGGAATTTGAAGCCGGCCGCGAGGGACGGCCTTCGCCCACGGAGGAGCAGCAGCGGCGCTCGACGGCGTCGCCACGCAAATCCGCGCCGTCAGGGCCGCCGTGGTGGGAGGTGTTGCACGTGCCCCGCGGCGCTTCGCTGAAGGAAGTGACGGAGGCGTATCGCGAACTCATCGCCCAAAATCATCCCGACAAGGTGGCGCACATGTCCGAACGCATTCGCCGGGTGGCGGATGAGGAAACGCGCCGGATCAATGCCGCGTATGAAGCCGCGCGGCGGCTGCTGAAGGGCTGAACCCAAAAGCCGCCGCTACAGACTGCGGATCATCCCCAACATTTCGCGGAGACGCTCGCTGGGATCGGCGGCGGTGAGGCGCGGGAACTTGCCGCCGATCTGTACGTAATCTCCGCCCCGGGTGAGGATGAGCTTGCCGTCGCGCGCTTCGACCATGGTGAATTTGCGCGCGGCAGCGGCGAGCTTGATCTCGGTCATCACGAGCAGGTTTTCGGCCGCCTCGGGCAGCACGCCATAACGGTCGCGCCACGTCTTGCGGATGGTATCGAGCTGCTCCTGGGTCGTGACCTCAGCCAGCTTGCGGTACGCCTGGATGCGCGGCTGCGATTCGCCGATGTAGACAGTCGGAAGAAACGCTGGGGCCATGGGGGATGACGAATGATCCCGCGAAGCGGGATCGGATGACGAAGGAGGAGCGGAGGAAGTACGCGCGCGTGCGGGAGTCTTCCGTTCGTCATTCGTCATTCGTAATTCGGCATTCTTCACCCACTCCGCCTCGCGTGTGGCGACGAAGTCCGTGCGCAGGACGACCTCCAGCCGTGCGCGCACTTTCTCTCCCTTGAGCTTGGCGATGGCCTGCTTGAGCAGCGCGCAATACAGATCGAAGCCGATATTGACGATGTGTCCACTCTGCGCGGTGCCGAGGATGTTGCCGGCGCCGCGGATTTCCAGGTCGCGCATAGCGATTTTGAAGCCGGCGCCAAGCGAGCTGTATTGCTTGATCGCGTTGATGCGGCGACGCGCTTCACCCTGGGTCATCATCTCGCGCGGCAGCAGCAGATAGGCGTAGGCTTTGTGCTGCGCGCGACCGACACGGCCTCGGAGCTGATAGAGATCGGCCAGGCCGAAACGGTCGGCGCGGTCGATGATGATCGTGTTCGCATTCGGAATATCGAGGCCGCTCTCGATGATCGTTGTGGAAATGAGCACGTCCGCCGCGCCGCTGACGAACTCATGCATCACGTCCTCGAGTTCGTGTTCGTCCATCTGGCCGTGGCCGATCACGCAACGCGCCTTCGGGCAAAGCTTCTTGATCTTGTCGCGCATCATCTCGATGGATTGCACGCGATTGTGCAGGAAATACACCTGGCCCTGGCGGCTGAGCTCGCGGTTGATTGCGTCGCGGATGATCCGCTCGTCGTACGGGCAGATGAGCGTTTCCGTCGGGATACGATTGAGCGGCGGGGTCTCGATCGTGCTCATGTCTTTCGCGCCCATGAGCGAGAGATAGAGTGTGCGCGGGATGGGCGTGGCGCTGAGCGTGAGCATGTCCACCAGCTTGAACATCTCCTTGAAACGTTCCTTGTGCAGCACCCCGAAGCGTTGCTCTTCATCGATCACGACCAGCCCGAGATCCTTGAAGAGAATGTCTTTCGAGATGAGCCGGTGTGTGCCGACGACGATGTCGACGCGGCCATCGGCGAGACCCTGCACCGTCTTGCGCTGCTCGGCAGCCGTGCGGAAGCGGCTGAGCAATTCCACCGTCACCGGGTAATCGCTCATGCGCTCGCGGAAATTGCGGTAGTGCTGCTCGGCGAGCACCGTGGTCGGTACGAGGATGGCCACCTGCTTGCCGCCCATGACCGACTTGAACGCCGCGCGAATCGCGACTTCCGTTTTGCCAAAGCCCACGTCGCCGCAAATGAGCCGGTCCATGGGGCGCTCGGATTCCATATCCGCCTTGGCCGCGGCGATGGCGGCAAGCTGGTCCACGGTCTCCTTGAAGAGGAACGACGACTCGAATTCGCGCTGCCATTTGTTGTCCGGCGGAAAGGCGTGACCCACGGCCGTCTCGCGCTCGGCATGGACCGCGAGGAGCTTCGAAGCGTAATCGAAGACCGCTTTCTCCGCGTTCTTCTTCGCCTTGGCCCATTTGCCGTCGCCGAGCACGGAGAGCGGTGGGTTCCTTTTGCCGACGCCCACGTAACGCGAGACGAGATAGCTCTGCTCCAGCGGCACATAGAGCCGGGCGTCATCGGCGAAGGCGAGGACCAGCACCTCCTCCGTTTTGCCGTCAGCGCGTGGAATGGACTTCATGCCTTCGTAACGGCCGATGCCGTGCTCGAGATGCACGACGTAATCGTCCTCGTTGAGTTCGCTGAAATCGATCTGCGAACGGCTGGCCTGCTCGCGGGCGCGGCGCAGGGCCATGCGGCGGGCGCGGGTGTTGCGATAGCGGCCGAAGAGCTCGGCATCGCTGAGCACCGCGACTTTTGCCGAGGGGAAGGTGAAGCCGCGATTGAGCGTGCCGACGGTGAATTGCAGGGCATCGGCTTCGACCGGGGGCAGCAGGTCGTGCAGACGTTCGATCTCGCCTTCGTTGTTGCAGAAGACATGCACTCGCCACCCCTCGGTGCGCCATTCGCGGAGCTGGGCAAAAAAGCGTTCGCGCTTGATTTCGTCGACCACGAAATCGCCGGCCTCGAATTCACCAAGACCGTGATCGAAGAAAGCGGTCGAGTAATCCTCCGCGCCCTCGGTGGCCGTACCCTCCGAATGCTCCATCATCCGCACCTGCGCGGCGAACCAACTGGCCTCGGCATCGATGGTGATATCCTTTTCGGTGACCAATTCCTGGAGCTTGCAACTGGCTCGCTCCGCGGCCGCTTCGCCAAGGAGCAGCGTCACCGTGTCGAGGTGCTGCACGCTGATCTGGGTATCGAGATCGAATTCGCGCAGCGAATCGATCTCGTCATCGAATAGTTCGATGCGCACCGGCAGCGAATGATGAAACGAAAAGACATCGAGAATGCCGCCGCGCACCGCGAATTGCCCACGCGCCGAGACCTGGGCCACGTGCTCGTAACCGGCTTCCGCAAGTTGCTTGAGCAGCTTCTCGCGATCGAGGCGCGTGGAGCGGCGCAAGCGGATCTCAAGCTGTTTGAGCGCGGCGGGCGAGGGGATTTCATCATCCAGGCTGGCGCGGGTGAGCACCACGACCTGCCGGCCTTTGACGCTGGTCAACCGTTGCACGATGCCCAGCCGCTCGGCCAGGCTTTCGGGATCGGGCAGGGCGCCTTCCACCGGCGCGCGGTCGATCTCCGGGAAAAACAGCGCATCGGGAAACCACTGGAGCAGCTCGTTATGCATCGTCTCCTGTGTCCGGACATTCGGACACACGATCCACACGCGGGCCTTGGCCTGCTGGACGAGGAGTGCGGCGAGGAAAGGCTGGGCGGCCGCCACCACATGCTCAAACGACATCGCCTCACCCTTGCGGACAAGCGCCAGCTTCGCCTCCAGAGGAGGCGCGGCGGCGATTTGCTCGAGTGGGTTGGGTGATGTCTTCACGAAAAGGGCTGAAAGCTGTCGTTCATTCGGGGCGTGTTCGCAAGCACACAAAGGAGCCTGCGGCTAACATCCAACACCCAACGCCCAACATCCAACATCCAATGAAGAAAGAGCCCACGCCACGCGCTTGCGCCATTGGGTGTTGGGTGTTGGGTGTTGAATGTTGGATGTTGGATGTTGGATGTTTCTTATGAGGGCTTGAGCACGGATTACGGCCGGATTTCCGGAATACAGAAGTTCCTCGCAGAGGCCGGCTTTTCGGTGGATACTCCGCTTGCTCGTTCCACCCCCATACTCTCATGAAACGCGTGTCCCTCCTCACTGCGCTGACCGTGCTCACCGTCGCCTTCGCGACTGCCCATGCCGAAGATCCCAAGCCGCGTCCGCGTGGAGGCTTTGATCGGCCGTTGGCCGATACGCCGCGCTTTGGCAATCCGGGGGCGAGCCCGAAGCTCACCATGGTGGATTTCCGCGCGCTGCTGGAGCATTGGGTGGATTTCGATGCGAACAAAAACCAGCTTCTGGAAAAGAGCGAGGTACCGGAGCTGTTTGGCAAAATCTTCGATGAGGCCGATCTCAATCGTGATGGCGCCCTCGATGAACATGAGCGAACGCTGGTGATGCAACCGGCAAGCACGACCACGCACACCACCACGGCCACGACCCCGCCGGTTCCCGTTTCCGCTGCGGCAAAATAAACCTCTATAGCTTCTTCCCATGAACACGATTTCCCCCGTCGATTGTCAGGACTGCGTGGGCCCTGCGCCCATTTCCACCGTGGATCGCCGCGGCTTTTTCCGTCTTGTCGGCGGGGCTGCTGTGGGTTCGCTGGCCAGCCGTCTCCTGGTGAATGATGCCTCGGCCGCGCCGTTGCGGCCCGTGGATCATGTGGCCAAGCCGACGGAGGAGTTGGTGCGCGAATTTTACGCGAGCCTGAATCCCTTTCAGCGGACGCAGCTCGTCTTCCCGTGGAATTACACCGGCGCTGGCGACACCCCGGCGCGGCTGGGCGTCTACAATACGGCCATCGGCAAAGCGATCGGCGAGACACTTACGAAGGCGCAGCGCGAACTCGTCGAACGCCTCATGATGTCCATGTCCTCCGGCGACGACGGTTGGCGCAAGATCACCCGCAACGGCGGCTGGGACACCAATGACGGCATTCTCTCCTGCGGTGCGTATGTCTTCGGCGATCCCGAGGGCGACCGGAAGTTCAGTTTCCTTTTCACCGGGCATCATCTCACGATGCGTTGCGACGGAAATTCCGAGCCGAACACGGCGTTTGGCGGCCCGATTTTCTACGGCCACATCGTCAACGGCTACAGCGAGCGCAATGTTTTCAACGAGCAAACGCGCAAGGTGATGGGCGTCTTCGATGCGCTCAATGCCGACCAGCAGAAGCACGCGATCATCGATGGACACCCAGCCAATCGGGCGGACACGGTTTTCTTCCCGACGGAAGGACGTGAGTTACCGGGCATTTGCGGCACCGACTTGAGCGCGGACCAAAAGGGACTCATTGAAGGCGTGCTCAAGGACGTGCTCGCACCGTATCGCGAGGAAGACGTGGCGGAGGTGATGGACATCGTGCGCGCCAACGGTGGCATGGAGAAGATCCACCTCGCGTTTTATCGCGACACTGAGACGAGCGAGAAAGAGCCGTGGAGCTACTGGCGTCTGGAAGGGCCGGGCTTCGTCTGGAATTTCCGCGTCCTGCCGCACGTGCACACCTACGTCAGCGTCGCGAAAGTGTAGCTCGTCACGCGAAGAAGAGGGACCACGGATTACGCGGATTGCACGGATTGAAGAAGACGGAGCGACACGAATTCTTCAATCGGTGAAATCCGCGTAATCCGTGGTCAAAAATCTTTTCAAGGGGTTCTATTTCAGCGGCGTCCCTTCCAACGGCAGTCCATTGGTGTCGAGGATCTGGAACTCGTGAATGCCGCCCTTCTTGGGGCGTTCCAGTGTCCAGACGATCTTCTTTTCCCGAGTGACCTCCAGAAGCTTCACCGTTTGTTCGTCCGCGTGGTAGCTGGTGATCACAGTGTTTCCATTGGGAAGCCGTTGCGCGCCGCAGGGAACTTTGAGCAGCGGACTGGGAAGATCGGCGTTGCTGAGCTGCCAGACGATTTTTCCCGTCGGGTCCACCTCCACCACGATGTCTCCGCTGGTCAAGGTGATGAGTGAATCGCCGTCCGGCAATCGGATGGCCGTAAATGGCATGCAGCCCTTGGGTTCGTCCGGGCATTTGAACTCCCAGACGATCTGGCCGTCCGCAGTGTATTCTCTCACCACCTTGTCGAATTGCTGGGGCACCAGGTAGTGGCCATTGGCGAGCTTTCTGGCCATTCGGCTTTCCATGTGGTGATTGGCCGTCTGGCCCTGCAGCGGCACTTCCAGCGCAATCTTCCCCGAACGGTCCACCTCCAGCACCCGGGGATGATCGCCGGCCTCGGTCAACATGATGTTTCCATCCGGCAACGCCTGCGCGTGTTGACCTCCGATTGCGTGCCCTCGAAGTCAAAGACCGTGCGATTGTCGCGCGTCACTTCGAGTACCGCGCCGTGTGGATGATCTTTATTCTTCGCCACCGCCATGAGTACGTCGCCATTCGGCAGCACGTAGCCATCTCTCGTGGCCGCCGGATAATGCCAGGTGACCTCACCCGAGGCGGAGAGAATCGCCGTTTCCGAGCCGGCGATGAAGACGGAGTGGGTAATGGCCGGTGCTTCGGCACCGGCCGCGTCGATGGACAAGGCCGCAACGATGGACAGAAAGAGAATGCGCACGACGCGAGACTGTCAGGCCAAACGATTTACCGCCAGAAGAGGCTTCGCGTTGCCGGAGTGAAAAAGCTGCGACCGAGGAGCCCGCGACTACTTCGTGACTGCGAAGCCTTCCGCCATGCGCAGGCTCGCGCAGATGCGATCGATGATCGGTTTCGTCGGCGGATCTGCTTCCGGGTCCCAGCAGCTGGCCAGGATGATGGTGCCGGTCGCGGTTGGAATGGTATAGACCTCGACCGAGCGAAGATTCTTTACCGGGTCAATCGTCTGGCCTTTGCACAAGGCACCGGTGCGTCCGGCAAGTTCGATGCGTTCGGCGGTGACCTCGGGCTTGAGGAAATAACCTTTCGACTCGAGCGGATGCGCCGCAGTCTTCACGAAACCCGCAGCGAAACGGTCGAGATCGTTTTGCGGAGCGTCCTTGAGCTGTTGCGCAGTGTAGGTGGGGGTCTGCACGCTGAGGATCACATAAGTGTCCGCGGACTCGCTGAGCGGTGCGAAACGCCATGAGCTGTTCGCCTTCGGCGCGCGTGGATGGCCCGCCAGCGTGGTGACCGGTATCGCCGGCTGCGCCGGCATATCGGGATTATTGGCCTGCCAGTTACTGGGCAATTCCAGGGCGACGCCGAGAAAGGCTTCGACTTTCAGGAAATCGACATTCGCGGCGGAAGGCGTGGCGGCCGGGCTGCCGGTATCAACGTGGGTCTCTCCGCTGGGCGTCGCGCCAGACGCGGCGCTGGATGCGGTCGTCTTGTGAAACGTCATTCCCTCGAGATCGAGAAAGGTTTCACCCGTGCTCGTGTCGGTGAAAGTCCGCAGGCCGCGTTTTTCCATCATACCGACCTGGTCGGCGGGAGCTGGCCCGAGGATGGTCTCCGCGACGGAGGGTTCCGTCCACACCGCGCCGGTCGCGCGGTCGGCATCTTTGGGCGCGTAGTAGAAAAGGCTGAAGGAACCGGGGGCCGAAAGTTGAATGGAGTTCCGCTTCATTCCCACGATCCCCATTTTTTGCAGGAACTCCTCTTCCGCGCTGGCCTTCTGCAGGACCCGATGCCGCTCGAGAAACGTCGCCTTTCGCCCGCTCGTCGTCATCGTCCAGCGTCCGCTGGTGGAGACCGTGTGGCGATGATCCAGCGGCGGTGTGGATTCGCGTTCGAAAGTGCCGTCCGCCTTGATGTTCAGGCGCCAGGAGCCGAGAACGGGATTGCTCCACTGCCACTGACCGACGGGATTCGGAGGCGGCAGGTCAACGCCCGCGGATCGATGACAGGCCGCCAGCGCGACGCCGAGCAGCGCGGTGAAAAGGAAAAGAAGAGGGGACCTCATCGGGACCGGTAACTAACGAGTGAATTGGGCATTGGTCGACTTCTAATCCACCGATATGGCAATCATATGGCGATTCTCTCCACCTGGCGATTTTGGCTGGGCGAGGGGGAACTGGTTTTCCTGCCGGACTTGTACCCAGCCGTGGAAGGGCCGCACGTGATCGGTGGCTACAGCGGTGTGACGGATTCGCTGGTCAGTTAAGAGCGTGCGATGGCCCAAGGAATTACCACCCGACAGCTCCTGGGGCTGGATCCCATCGGCAGTCGAAAGACTTCTGGCGGCCTTTTAACCATCCATCATCACTTCATGGAGTTCGTTGTTTTCAAACCGCACCACGAACTCGTGCTCACGATCGAAAATGGTAATAAAGGACAAATTCAGGTTTTCACCTTCGATCACCACTGGATTCATGCCGGTGATGAGATTCCAAATACCGTTGGGTTCATGAATCTCCGGCAAATCGGACGCCTTCGGTGGATTCTTGTAGCGGGGATTATCCACGATCGGCAGATACTCTGAACGAATCGATTCCTGATAGGCCTTAAGCATATGTCCTGCGATCTCGGTACGGTATTCGGGCGACGCCTGGTGAATCTTCACCGCTGCGGCGATCTCTTCGTCACTGGGTTTGCGCCGGCCGGGCCATATAAGAATTCTGGCGGTATAACCAAACGCGCCCATTTTCAGCGGCTCGGTTCTCCATTCCTGGGAGTGAGCATCGGGAGTGATCGAGCCTAGTTCCGGGTGAATGATCGGGTCCATGATCTCTATCCGGTAAATGCCAACCTGGTCATATGTCGATCACGCATTCCGCATGGCGCACTGAGGCCGGCGCGCTCTTCCCGCCGCTCTGCAAAAAATGGATGCGGTTGTACCGTTCCATTCTGGTTGTCACCTACATGACACATTTTCCTCTGGCCAGCGCGGCGAATGCGTCTAATGTCGGCAAACGTCCCGCATAGGCGCCTCCCCGGTGCCCGGGACGTTTTTTAACGTCCACACATCACCATTCCCGTTTAGTCATGTCCAATACGATTCTGGTCGGCGCCCAATGGGGCGACGAAGGCAAAGGCAAAATCATCGACTTCCTCACCGAGACGGCGGACATCGTTGTCCGTTCGCAGGGAGGAAATAATGCCGGCCATACCGTGATCGTCGGCGGGACGAAATACATCCTGCATCTCATCCCCAGCGGCATTCTGCGCCCGGGCAAGAAGTGCGTGATCGGCAATGGCGTGGTCATCGATCCGGTGGCCGTGGCCAAGGAAATCGACGGCCTGCGCGAAAAAAAGATCAAGGTCACCAAGGATAATCTCCTCATCTCGGATTGCGCGCACCTCGTGCTGCCGTATCACCGTCTGCTCGACGAGCAACGCGAGTCGAAGAAGGGTCGGAACAAGATCGGCACCACCAAGCGCGGCATCGGCCCGGCGTATGGCGACAAAGCTGCCCGCGTCGGCCTGCGCATGGGCGATCTCATGCAGCCGGAGCTCTTCTCGGAAAAGCTCGCGCAGCGGATCAAGGAGAACAACGCGGTGCTCAAGGCGCTCGGCGCCAAGCCGCTGAAATTTGCCGAGGTGAATGCCGCCTATCTCGAGGCCGGCAAGAAGCTCGCGCCCTTCGTGGGCAACACGGTCGTCTATCTGCACGAAGCGCTTCGCCAGAAAAAGGAGATGCTCTTCGAAGGCGCCCAAGGCACTTTCCTCGACATCGATCACGGCACGTATCCTTACGTCACGTCTTCGAATACCACGGCCGGCGGTGCTTGCACCGGCTCGGGCGTGGCCCCGCACCGCATCGATCGCGTGCTCGGCGTGATGAAGGCTTATACCACCCGCGTGGGCGAGGGGCCATTCCCCACGGAGAACGCCGAGTTTTCCGACATGCTGCACGGCATGGGCCGCGAATTTGGCGCCACCACCGGTCGCGCCCGCCGCTGCGGTTGGTTCGACGCCGTGGCTGTCCGCTACGCCGGGATGATCAATGGCATCGATGACATCGCCGTGACCAATCTCGACGGCCTCGATTCGCTGGCCACGATCAAGGTCTGCACGCACTACAAGATCGGCAAGAAGACCGTCGACGTGCCGCCGTCGGATTTCCAGCAACTCCGCGACGCCAAGCCCGTCTACATCGAATTGCCCGGCTGGCAAAAGCCGACCCACGAGGCGAAAAAATTCTCCGACCTGCCGAAGAATGCGCGCAGCTATCTGCAAACCATCGCCAAGCTCACCGGCGCGAAGCTTACCATCGCCAGCGTCGGCCCGAATCGCGACCAGACGATCGTGTTGTAATTGCCAATTGGCGATTTGGCGATTTGGTTTTCCCTGCGAAGACGCTGGACTCTGCGCGTTCGTTCCCAAAGTGCGACTTGGTCCGATTGGCGCGCGCTGAAGCCAGCCCGGAGGGCTGCAGGACCGTAGCCGGGGGTAAGCGAGCTCGGCGAGCGCCACCCCCGGACGTCTGTCTCCACGAGTTCCACCCTAAAGGGGTGGCGGAAATATTCGCGAGAAATTCCGGCACCGCCTCCGGGGTGCATTCCCTTTTGGGCACGGTTTCCGGGGGGTATCGCTCGCAAGCTCGCTCGACCCCCGGCTAGGGTGCTGCAGCCCTCCGGGCTGACTTCACCGCTCGCTAAACGACCAGCTCGAGAACGAGCGTGAAGAAGACCCGGTTCAGCGGAACCGTCGCGACGTTTGCCCGCTCGCTGCCAAGTCGCCAGCCCTTGGAAACTGCGTTTAACGGCCTATTGGGTATTGGCATTCACGGGCATGTCGATAGATGTTTGCGGTTCCATGATTTCCGCGCCATCCGTGGTTGAGCCGCCAATGAGCAATCCGCTTCCGATTCCCAAGCACGTCGCCATCATCATGGATGGCAACGGCCGTTGGGCGAAGGAGCGGGGACTGCCGCGGATCAAGGGACATGAGCAGGGTGCCGAATCGGTGCGCGCTGTTACGGAAGCGTGCGTTGAGCTCGGCGTCGAATATCTCACGGTCTACGCTTTCTCCACGGAGAATTGGAAGCGTCCCGCGGCGGAGGTCAATGCGCTCTGGGCGCTGCTCGAGCATTTCATCGAGCAGGAGACGCCGACATTGATGAAAAACGGCGTGCGGCTCCAGGCGATTGGCCGCATTCACGAACTCCCGGAAAGCTGCCAGACCGCCCTGCGCAAGACCATCGAGCTCACGGCGCACAATCCCAAGACCACGCTCGTACTCGCCCTGAACTACAGCGGGCGCACGGAGATCATCGATACCGTTCGCCATCTCTGCCGCGAGGCGGCGGCGGGCGCGCTCGACATCGAATCGCTCGATGAAAAAGCCTTCAGCCGGCACCTTTACACCGGCAATTTCCCCGATCCCGACCTGCTCATCCGCACCTCAGGCGAACTCCGTTTGTCAAACTTCCTCCTCTGGCAATTGAGCTACACGGAGATTTACGTCACCCAGAAAATGTGGCCGGAATTCAGCAAGGAGGACTTGCGCGACGCCATCAGGGAGTTCAATAAACGGCAGCGCCGTTTCGGCGGCCTCTGAATCCCTGATGGAAAAAGCTCAAACCATTCTCGTTGTTGACCCTGAAACAGACTTTCTGGACTGGGTGCAACACCAGCTCGGCACCCCGACCACGCGAGTCATTACGGCGACCACGGCCGACGACGGGTACAAGATTTTCTGCCGGGAAGCGCCCGACCTGCTGATTTCGGAAACACACCTCTCGCCGTTCAGCGGGCAGGATTTGCTGGTCAAAGTCAAGCAACGCGAACCGAATGCCATTGTGGTGCTGACCAGCGGCTTTGGCACCACCCAGAGCGTTATCGAATCGATGAAGCTGGGCGCCTTCGATTTCATCCGCAAGGAAACGCTGCCGTTCAATCTCAAGGTGGTGGTCGACGCGGCGTTGAAGGCGCAGGCGGAGATGAAGGCGGCGACGACGTTCAAGCCGCAGCTCACCGTCGAGGAGCATCAGGACAACATCGTCGGCAAATCCGCGGCGATGCAGCAGGTCTTCAAAATGGTCGGCCGCGTGGCGCACAGCGACGCGCCGGTGATGATCACTGGCGAGAGCGGTACCGGCAAGGAACTGGTCGCCCGCGCCATTCATCATTACAGCGGCCGCAGCGTGAAGAGTTTCGTCGCCATCAATTGCGCGGCCATTCCCGAGCAACTGCTGGAGAGCGAACTCTTCGGCCATGAAAAAGGCGCCTTCACGGGCGCCACCGGCACGCGCGTGGGGCGCTTCGAACAGAGCAGTGGCGGCACGCTTTTCCTCGATGAAATCGGCGACATGCCGCTGCAGTTGCAGAGCAAGATTTTGCGTGTGCTACAGGATGGCGAATTCTCGCGCGTCGGCGGCAATGAAACGCTCAAGACCGATGTGCGCATCGTGGCCGCCACGAACAAGAATCTCGAACAGGAAGTCGCCAGGCGCGCTTTCCGCGAAGACCTTTTCTATCGGCTGAACGTCGTCCGCGTGCAGCTTCCGCCGCTGCGGCAGCGCACCGAGGATATCCGCCTGCTGGCCGAATATTTCCTGCAGAAAGTCGCCACGAAAAAACTCCTGCCGCGGCTGCGGATTTCCGAGGAGGCGATGCGTGTGTTGGAGGGGTATACATGGCCGGGCAACGTGCGCGAACTGGAGAATGCCATCCAGCGGGCTTGCGTCCTCGCGGCTTCCGACCTGCTCACGCCGAAGGACATTCCGATCGGCAACGAGCCGCCCGGCACCACTGTCCCGGAGGCGGCGGTAAGCAGCGCCGGTGCACTGACTACCGAGAGCGCCATCGAGGTCCTGCTCAGGGCCGCGCAAGCCGACCCGGATGTGCAGCTTCTCCCGTGGCTCGAACGCGAGTTTACGCTTTACGCGATGAAAGCAACGAAGGGCAACCAGGTCCGCGCCGCCAAGCTCCTCGGCATCACCCGCGCGACGTTGCGCAAACGCATCGAGCGTTTCGGCATCACGCGGGAGCTCACCATTTCGTAGGTAGGGACGACGCGCCGCCGGCGTTCGCGATGAAAGATCGCGCAATAAGCGCCCGGTGCATAGTATCCCTGCCGTGAAAAGGCTGTCCTCAGAACTGACGTTCCTTTACCGGGGTTTCTACCCGTTGCTTTCCGGCAGTTTGACGGCAATTCTCTTCCTTCTCAGCTGGTCAGGGAGCGTGAGCCACCGAGACGGTCGCCCGCTCGCGCGAACTGGGGAGTGGGGGATCCTGGCATTAGGCGGTCTCGGGACAGCCTGGCTTGTCATGTATGGAAGGTCTCTCCAAGAGGTCGAAATGGATGAGGAAAAAATCCGTGTCACCGGCCGGCTGGGCATCGAGGAGATCCCATTGGCTTCCATTCAGGCCATAGAGGAGAATTTGTCTCGCGATCACAAGCTCCTGATCTTGCATGTCTCATCGAAAGGCCGATATGGAAAAACCATCCGGTTCATTCCGGCTGGCCCGCGCAGTTTCTTTAAACAGCATCCAATGGTCGCTGAGATCGAAAAAGCGCGGAAGGTAGCGATCGAAAAAGCCACGGCTTGCTGAAGAGTTATCATGGAAGCTAACCTGAAATCCTGGCACTGGACCGGCACTGGATACAAAAGCTGCAAGAGCGTGCCGCTCACCGACCGTGGCTTTCGTTACGGCATGTCGGTCTTCGAGAGCCTGCGGGTGAATGCGGGTGGGCCGGAGTTTTTCGACAAGCACCTCGCCCGTCTCATTCAAGCTTGCGCCGAGCGCGAAATTCCCGTCGATGAATCCGCTCTCGCTGCCGCGGAGGCGGTGCTGGCGAAGGCCTGGCGGATGATGGAGGGAAAAAGAAAGGGAGAAGGAGGGAAAGGGGGAATAGGAGATTCTCCCGCTCGCCAATTCCCCCGTTCGTCCATTCATTCCGCCGCCCCCACCGCTGGTTTCGCCCGCATCTATGTCACGGCCGGCGATGGCGGTCCCGCCGTGCCAGCCGAGCACCCGCGCATCTACGTCTTCGTCGAGTCGCGCATGCCACCCGGTCCCGACGACGCCTGGGAAGTCGGCCTGTGCGACGAAAGCTATCAGCCGCTCTTTGGCGGATTGAAGACTGCCAACTATTGGTTCAACTGCGAGGCTCTGGCGCAGGTGCGTCGCCGGAAGTTCGACGAAACGATCCTCTTCAACGATCGCGCCGAAGTCGTCTCCGCCTGCTGCGCGAATGTCTTCGTCGTCCGCGACGATCGCCTCTGCACCCCGCCGCGGAGCAGTGGCTGCCGGGCGGGCGTCATCCGCGAATGGGTCATCGCCCGCCGCAAAGTCGAGGAGCGCCGCCTCCGCCGCGAAGACATCGTCAACGCCGACGAGATCTTTCTCACGAATAGCTGGTTGGGCATCATGCCCGTGGCCACGGTCGAAGGCCGGCCGCTGGGGCATCGCATGGTGGGTCCGAGGCTGTCCGCGGAGTTGGAACGACGGAGGAGCGAGAGCGAAGAAGGGCTGTAGGCATTCGCATCATCCCGCGCATTCTTCCCACTACCTCGTGCCCAAATGGAGTTTGGGCACAAGGGTGAGGATGGCGGGATGGAGTGCGTGAAAAGATTTCGCGGTGCGCCTTTCCTTGCTTATCGCATCGCCGGCGCCAGCGCGTCGCTGGTTTCCGCGACGGTGCTTTCTGCGCGCACCCCGAAGCGCTTGCGGAGATATGCCTTCGCCGAATCCGCCATGACCAGTACGCCGGCGCCTAGCATGATCGCATCCTTCACCACCAATCGCCCACGCCCGCTGAGATAGGGGAAGCCGTGAGTGGTGTCGCCGAGTGCGGGAACCCACGACTCGGGCGTGGTGATGAGGAAGGAAAGCGTGACCACGGCCATGACGGCGACGAGAAATCCACCGAGGGTGGCGAATTCGGGGCGCCACGGGTGCAGGCAGAGCAGAAGACCGTAGAAGACAATGACCGCGCCGAGACCGTAGGAGAACGTGTAGGTGTGATTCTCTTCGTGCCACTGGCGGTTGGCGGGGACGAGCTGGCCTTCGGGGTTCATGTGCTTCTTATAGTCGGGCACGGGATAGTGATAGAAAAAGCCCATGAAGGGGCTGTTGGCGACGAAGGGGACGATGCCGTCGGCTTCGTATTGGCAGACTTTCAGGCTGCCGATCCAGACGAGGACGATGATGAGACCGAGCCGGGTGAGGGCGACGCCGAGGCGATCGGCACGCGCCGCGAGCTCGAAAAGGGAGGTGATGTTCATGCCATCATCCTAGCCGTGCGAACGCGAGGCGGAATGGACGGAAGGCGCGGCTACATGGACAAATTGCGCCCGCTGCGGATGGCGGTCTCGAATTCCCGAAACGCCGAGGGCGAAAAGCCGGTGCCGCGCTTGAAGAGCCGGCTGAAATACAATTCGTCGTCGAAGCCGACCTCGGCGGCGATCTCCTTCACTGGCTTGCGCGTGTGCAGGAGCTGCCACTTGGCGTGTTTCAAAATGCGCTCGCGGATGAGCGTGGTGAGCGTCTTGCCGAGCTGACCCTTGACTATCTTGCCGAGGGCTTTGGGCGACAGGTGCAGCCACGCCGCGTAATCGGCGGGGCTGTGCGCGCGATGATAGTGCTCCTCGATGAGCGCGCTGAGGCGATCGAGCACGGCGGGCGGCCGGGTGAGGGATACGCCCGCGGCGCACTCCTGCTGCTCGATCTTGTGGCGCGTGGCCTTGATGAGGAAGACCTTGAGATAGGAAAGCAGAATCTCGGAATGAGCCAGCCCGGCCGTCTGCAATTCTGTTTCCATCTGCGCGATGAGGCCGGTGAATTCCGTGGCGCGCGGGTCATCGAGGGCGATGACCGGGCGTCCGTAAAGATCGTTGAACAGCACGCCGTTGCAGCCGACTTCTTCGTGATAGGTCTCGATGCAAAAGAAGTTCGCGTGAAACTGGATGCTCGTGCCGCCGAGCGCGGAATCCGGCGCGAGAAAGAAGGTTTGATACGGCGTGACGAAGAGCAGGGTTGGTGCAACGAAGGCGTAGGATTGCAGGTCGACATGAAAACTGCCGCGGCCTTTTTGCACCCACAGCACGGTGAAGAAATTGTTCCGCTGCGGCTGCCGGTAATCCGTTGCGCGGATGGGGACGATCTTGAACGCCACGTCCCCACGTCGCGGATCGAATAGTTGCAGCGGTACGGAGCCAGGGGCGGGATTCTTCACAAGGAACGCAGGAGCAGCCCCTTTGTCTCGCGGTGATCCGTTACGCGCAAGCGGATACGAGTCTGGCTATTGCAGCAGTTTCCCTCTTCGAGCGAGCGTCCACCGTTCTGGGGAGGGAATGATCACGCCGGGTGTTCCGCCGGCTCCCAGAAATTGCGGAACGCTCGGCGAGCGTTCCCTACCTTGTAGAAACGGCGCTGCCGCTCGGTGCCAGAACGCCTTAGCGAGCGCCGTTCGCAGCGGGAGCGGCAATGGCGTTGGGATGGGTGGTCAGCCAGGCCTGGATTTTGTCAGCGCCGGCTTTAAAAACGGCGTCGCGCTCCGTGCCCGGGCCGCTCGGGCCGGCGCAGGGAATTTCCACGATGAATTCGCTGGCCGTGGCATCGACGACCGCCATATTGGGCGCCCAGCCGCCTTCGTCAGGGCCACGAAAACCCGTGGCGACCGCCGGAGGGACTTTGTCCAATTCGTTCTCATGGTGCACGAAAACCAGAACGAGCGAGTCCTTGAAAGCTTCGCGAAAATGAAGGAGCGCATTGGTGCTGCCGCCAAGGCGAGTAGAGGCGCGTTTGGCGAAAAATTGATTCCAAACCATGACGAATCCAAGTGGCTTGTGCTCGCGCTGGGCTTTGGCCTTGGCCGCGTCCAGATGCGCGAGATCGAAGCCGTCGCTCAGGCGCACGACACCCCCGGGCGCCCTCCTGGCGTTCTCCAGGCCGGCGGTGAAGCGGTTGGGCAGTTTCGTCAGTGGCAGCGCTTGGGCAGTTTCGGATGGCAGAAGCGTGACCGGAGTATTGGGCTCCGAATCGGAGGGGGGCGGAACGGTGTGATGGGCGCGATAAGCGGCGACCGCCTCGGGCGAGGCGAGCACGGTCGGAGTGCGTAAGAAGTTGATCAACGCCGGTGATGCGCCCGCCGTGCGCAGAGCCGCTTCCTGCTGGGCGGTCAGCGGATCGAGCAACTTGCGCTGGGACGTTTCGTTGAGGATCGTTTGCTGATTTTCACCGGTGCGGAGCAGCAGCGAGATCTCCTGGTAACTGATCGGGCCCATCGCGATGGCGGAGGAGAGTCCGAGCAGGCCGAGGGAGAGGATGACGGGCGCGACACGTTTCATAAGAGGGTGCCCGGAAAGAAGCACGTGGCATACCGGGAGGAATAGGGGGAATAGGAGCGCTGAGATTCCTGTCGCTCCTATCTTTCCTATTCCTCCCATCTCATTGGGCAGTTTTCAGCACCTCCATCTGGAAATTTCGGCGATGGCGGGGTAGCTGCGGTGCGGTTAGACTCGGATCATTGGAAGCATGAGGCGCCGCCGCGGGAAGAGGAGAACCGGCGACATCTTCCGCAGCGTAGTAGATGAAGAAAACCGCCATGCTCAAAACCAAATCGATCCATACCCCAATCAAGAAGGAAGACGGCCTGCGGATTCTGGTGTCGCGTTATCGCGGGCATCGCGTGCCAACGAGTCTCTATGATGTGTGGATGGCGTGTCTCGGGCCGAGCGAGCGGTTACTCAAGACGGTGCATGAGATCGACTGGCGGGATTGGTCGCGGAGTTATCGCCAGGAGATGCTGGGCGAGGGGGAGCATGAGAAGGATAACCCGGTGATCCGCAATGCAGGACAGAAGTTTACGCTGCGGCTGATCAAGCATCTGGCGAAGGAGCAGAATGTGACTTTGCTTTGTCATTGCCCGGAGGAGACGGAGCATTGCCATCGGTTTCTGCTGCGGGATTTGATCGAGAGCTCGAAGGTTTGAGCGGCCGAGGAGGCAGATGGGCAAATGGCAGATGGCGGCGCTCACGTTGACTTCTGCTTCAACACGCGCCGGGCGCGCTGGGCTTGCCAGACCACGAGCCATACGGGGCTCCACGAGATGGCGAAAGCCAAGGGGTGGCGCATCAGCCAGTTGGCGAAACCGAAAAAGGGATTCGACCGATCCGCTTCGCGCGCGACGACGTCGTTGGCGTGGGCGGCCCAGGCAGATTCACCGAGGGCGAAGTGGCGCGCCGCGGCCATGCCGCCTTCCGCGAGCTGCCAGCCAATGGCACAGCCGCCGTAGGCGAGATAGCCGATGGCCAGGCCGCCGATGGCGCCATAAAGCCCGATGGCAATGCCGGCGAAGGCGACCGCGCCGAGAGAGACGCCGCCCATGGCGACGAGGCCGAGAGAAAATCCGCCTATACCAATGCCACCGACCGCGAATCCACCGATGGAAAGCAGCACCCCGATGGCCACGTCGCCGATCGCGATCCAGCCGATGGCGGGACGCAGCTTGGCACCGTGGGGGCGTCCGCTGCGAATGTGCAGTAGCGGCAGGCCGAGAAATTTCCAGGGGCTGACGTATTCGAAAGTGCGCCACGCCTCGGCCACCCGGGCCGTGGCTTGGGGACTGCGGTGGGCCGCCTGCTCGGCGCGCACGCGCTGATGCGCGCGACGGAACCGAAAGATCATCACCATCAAGAGGATGAGGTAGAGCACGGGCAACAGCGAGCCGAGGGCGACCGCAAGACCGGTCCGGTCGTGCCAGATGCGGAATTCAAAAGGCATGGCGACGCCCATGAGGATGAAGAAGGCGATCACGAGAGCGATCAAGGAGCCGGCCTGGCGACGGATCAGCCGGCGTTCCGCCTCGGACTCCGCGGCGTCGAGACTGGCGCGCACGCCGAACCACGCGCCGAGACCTCCCGCAATCGGCCCGCTGAGGACGCCGAGAATTCCCAGCAAGCCGAGGCCCGTGGCCGAAGCGCCGGTCTTGGCGACGGCGGTGCCGAGCGTGGCCGCGGTGGCCGAGGTCTTCAGGAGCGGCAGCGCAGCGATGACGCCGAGGGTGAAGGCCCGGCCCGGGGTGCTCATGCGCAACGCGCCTTCCACGAAGCGGGCGACTTGTTCCTGCAGCAGTTTGCGGCCGCGCGAGAGGCGCTGCCGGGCGGTATCCCCGGTGAGTTCGAGCGCCGTCGCCACCTGCTCCACGGATTGCCCTTCGCGGTAGAAGAGGATGAGCGGCTCGCGATAAATCTCCGGGATGCGCTCCAGCGAGCGCCAGAGGATCGCTTCTTCCTCACGCGAGATAGCCTGGTCGGCGGGGCCGGGCGTGAGCTCGTGATGTTCGTCCCCGAGTTCCTCCGCGGCGCAAGTGGGTTCGCGGCCTTCGCGGCGCCGTGTGTTGGCGCTGAGCCGTCGCGCGATGCCACATAGCCACGGGCGCAATTTTTCCGGTTCGCGGAGCTGGCGCAATTCCTTCCACGCGACGACGAAGACTTCCTGCGCGAGATCTTCGCTGCGGCTCAGGCTGCCGGTGGCGTTGTAGGTCAGCGAGCAAATGAGCGTCTGGTAGCGCGCGACGATTTCGGCGAAAGCCGGAGCGCCGCCCACGAGACAACGTTGGACGAGATCGGCGTCATGGGGAGCAGTGGTGACCGCGGCGGACATGGAGTCGAGATGGATCATAGCACTCTCGAAGTGGTCGGCGGAGGGGAAAAGGTGACGGGAAAGTTTTAGTTCTTAGTGCTTAGTAATCAGTGGTCAGTTTTTTA
>Ga0068855_100003425_pt1 | contig 19407 bp, 17 predicted proteins | sample KBSCornC52_FD_66592 | JGI IMG/M metagenome (GOLD analysis project Ga0068855, IMG submission 66592) | Corn rhizosphere microbial communities from Kellogg Biological Station, Michigan, USA - KBS Corn C5-2 | ecosystem: Host-associated > Plants > Roots > Rhizosphere > Soil ...
CGTTCGAGCCTTTCTTCACGACCAAGCCGCCGGGCCAAGGCAGTGGACTCGGCCTTTCGGTCGTTCACGGCATCATGCAGAGTCATCAAGGCGTGATCGCCGTCGACACGGTCGTGAATGAAGGCACGACGTTCAAGCTCTATTTTCCTGCTGTTTCAGCAGAAACCTCGCAACCCCAACCGCGCGTGCTCGAACCTTTGCAAGGCCACGGCAAGCGCGTGCTCTACGTGGATGACGAAGAGCCGTTGGTGTTCTTGATCAAGCGTTCGCTCGAGCGCCTGGGCTATCAAGTCGCGGGCTATACGAGCCCGATCCAAGCGCTCGAAGTGTTCAAGGCCGACTCGATGCAGTTCGATGCCGTGATCACCGATCTTGCGATGCCCGACCTGGCGGGCCCGGACCTCGCCCGCGAACTCCTGCGGTTGCGGCCCAACTTACCCATCATTGCGGTGTCGGGATATGTGCGGCCCGAAGACGAAGCGCTCATGTCCCAAGTCGGCGCGCGCGAGCTCGTACACAAACCCGACACCGTCGAAGAACTCGCCAGAGCTTTGCATCGAGCCATCAATTCCATCCGGGGCTAAGCACCCTTCTTTCGAGTCAGCGATGTTTCTCGGCGAGGATGGGCCTTCGCTTCGCAGCAGCGCGTTAGAATGGATTGTGCCGTAACGTTAGTGGGCTGCAACGACTGATGTGATAGTGCCCACATTTGCCCCCACCCTAACCCTCCCCCGCTTCGCGGGGGACGGCAGGGAGGGGGTTTCTCTCTTCAACGCTATAGCGAGCTTTGCATGAGCAATCCTCTTGTCGGATCCGATGAATTGCCGCCGTTTTCCGCCATTCGTGCCGAGCACATCGAGCCCGCCGTTCGCACGCTCATCGCTGAACATCGACGCGAACTCGAATCGCGGTTGGCCTCGGGTGCAGACACATGGGATACGTTGGTCGCACCGCTCGAAGAAATGCATCACCGCTTGGCGCGCACCTGGTCGCCGGTCGGACATCTGAATGCAGTCTTGAACAGCGATGCGCTACGCGCTGCATACAATGCGTGTCTGCCGTTATTGACCGCTTGGCACACGGAGTTGGGGCAGAACGAGCCCTTGTTCCAGGCTTACTCCAAAGTCTTGGCGCGCGAAGGTGCGGCACTCAACGAAGCGCAACATAAATTGCTGAGCAATGCGCTGCGCGATTTCAAGCTGGCCGGCGTCGATCTGCCCGCCGAACGCAAACAACGTTTCAAGGCGCTCATGGAAGAGCTCGCGACGCTGCAAGCCAACTTCGATGAACACGTGCTCGATGCGACCAACGCTTGGCACTATCACACCGAAGACGAACGCGAACTCGAAGGCTTGCCGCAACCCATCGTCGCGCGTGCGGCGAATGCAGCGCAGGCCGATGGCAAACAGGGTTGGCTCTTCAGCCTCGATCCGCCCAACTATCAGGCCATCTTGAGCCAAGCTGCCGCCGAGCCGCTGCGGCGACGTTTTTACGAGGCATGGACGACGCGCGCATCCGATCAAGGACCCAACGCCGGGGGCTGGGACAATTCCACGCTGATGGAACAAATACTCGCGCGTCGCCACGAACTCGCAGCCATCGTGGGCTTCAGCAACTATGTACAGTATTCATTGGCAACCAAGATGGCGCGCTCGGTAAGCGAAGTGCACGCTTTCCTCGAACAACTGGCCGAGAAGAGCCGGCCCGTGGCGGAACGCGAATTCGCAGAACTCACAAGCTTCGCCGGCCGCACGCTCAACGCATGGGACGTTGCGTACTATGCAGAACAACTCAAGCGCCAACGGTTGAATGTTTCGGAAGAAGCGCTGCGCCCGTACTTCCCCGTGCCGCGCGTGCTCGATGGTCTCTTCAAAGTAGCGGAACGGTTGTACGGCGTGCGCATCGTCGAACGTAAAGACGTGGATCGCTACCATCCCGATGCGCAGTTCTTCGATATTTTGAATACCGATGGCTCGCGCCGTGCCGGATTCTTCATCGATCTCTATGCGCGACCGAAAAAGCGCGGCGGCGCATGGATGGACGAATGTGTCGGCCGCAAACGTATCGGCACCGCCAAAGCATTGCCGGTCGCTTATCTGGTCTGCAATTTCATGCCGCCGGGAGAAAAGCAGCCCTCTCTGCTCACGCACAGCGAAGTCGTCACGCTCTTTCACGAATTCGGTCATGGACTGCATCACATGCTGACGCAAGTCGATTTTCCGAGCGTGGCCGGCATCAACGGCGTGCCATGGGATGCGGTCGAACTCCCCAGTCAATTCATGGAGAACTTCGCGTGGCAACCGCAAGTGCTGCCGCTCATCTCGGGCCACGTCGACAGCGGCGAGCCGCTGCCGCAAGTCGAGCTCGAACGGTTGCTGCGCTCGCGAACGTTTCAAGCGGGCATGCAAACGGTACGGCAACTCGAATTCGCACTCTTCGATCTGCGCATTCACGCCGAATACCAGCCTGCGCAAGGCGGACGCATTGCACCTATCTTGAACGAAGTGCGGGAGCGCGTCGCAGTGATCAAGCCGCCGACGTTCAATCGCTTTCCCAATAGCTTCCAGCACATCTTCTCGGGCGGCTATGCCGCGGGCTATTACAGCTATAAGTGGGCCGAGGTATTGGCAGCTGACGCATTCAGTGCTTTCGAGGAGCGCGGCATCTTCAACGCCGCCACCGCGCAGCGCTTCTTGCATTCGATTCTCGAACGAGGCGGGAGCCGCGACGCCATGGATGCGTTTATAGAATTCCGCGGTCGCAAACCCGAGATCGAACCGTTGCTGAAGCAGTTGGGTTTGGCCGCTTGACTAGGAGTTAGGGGTTAGGAGTCAGGAGTTAGTCCAGAGTGAGTTGCCGCATACTGTTCGGGCAGCAACAGGGGCCAAGACAATGTTTGAATTCACACGTGCCTAAACCTTACTAACTCCTACCTCCTAACCCCCAACTCCTAAATGTTAATCACCACCTGGAACGTCAACTCATTACGGATTCGCCTACCGCAGCTCGAAAGCTGGGCGCGCGCCAATCCTGTCGATGTCATTGCGCTACAGGAAACCAAAATCACCGACGAGGATTTTCCGGTCGATGCCTGCCGCGCGTTCGGCATGCAGGAAGTGCTTTATTCGGGGCAACGTTCTTACAACGGCGTGGCACTGCTTTCGGTCGACACTGCGCATGACGTGGTCAAGGGCTTGCCCAACTTTCCCGATGAACATAAGCGGCTCATCGCCGCCACGATTTCGGGCGTGCGCATCGTGAATGTCTATGTGCCCAATGGCCAAGCCGTGGGTTCTGACAAGTTCACTTACAAGCTTGCCTGGCTGGCGGCACTCAAGGAATTCCTTCAGGGCGAACTCGAACGGCATCCCGAACTCGTGGTGCTGGGGGACTTCAATATCGCACCCAGGGACAACGACGTGCACGATCCAAAAGCTTGGGAAGGCTCGGTGCACGTCAGCGAGCCCGAGCGTGCCGCGCTCGGCCAGATTCTGTCGCTCGGCTTGACGGACATATTCCGTAAGTTCGAGCAGCCAGAAAAGAGCTATAGCTGGTGGGATTACCGCATGCTCGCGTGGCGTCGCAATCACGGCCTGCGCATCGACTTGGTCCTCACCTCACCCGCAATGACGGAGCGCTGCGATGCCTGCAAGATAGATAAAGAACCGCGTGGCAGTGAACGTCCCTCCGATCATGTGCCGGTGACAGCCAGCTTTCGTACCGACGCTGTAGAGATCGTCGAGACGCGACACAGCGCACGTTATTAGGAATGTCCGCTGGGAACGACATTTCCGCTCGTGGACTTTTGCATGCAGCTGGTTAGACTGCCCGGGCAACGCGTTCGGGGTTAGGGTCCTCATGCAATATCGGCGCAACGACTACGATGTGACCAACACCGTGCAGGTGAGTTCGCCCGAGGCGGTGCGACGCGCCGTCCAGGATCTCTTTCGACAAACTTGGCCGAACGATGCATTCGATCGTTTGGAAACGGCGTTTCGCGACTTCGAGCGTCTCTTCACCGGCCAATTTCCCGGCTACTACGGTTGCGACACCGTGTACCACGACATGCAGCATTCGCTCGACGCGACGTTGGCTGCAGCTCGGCTCATCGCGGCCTATGAACGCACACACAGTCCCGATGAACGCTTCGGCTCCGAGCGCGCCATCATGGGTGTCGTCACGGCCCTCTTCCATGACGCCGGCTACATCCGCCAGATAGATGATTCGCAACATCGCAACGGTGCCGAATTCACTCTGAGCCACGTAAGCCGCAGCGCGCAGTTCATCGCGCGTTACCTCGCGGCAATCGGCATGGCCGAGTGGGTTCCGGTCGCCACGCAGATCGTGCATTTCACCGGATACGAAGTGCAGTTCGATCAAATCCGCTTGGACGAAACGCTCGATCGCAAGCTGGGACATCTGCTCGGCACAGCCGACTTGATCGCACAGATGTCGGACCGTTGCTATCTCGAAAAATGCCGCGACCGCCTGTATCCGGAATTCGTGTTGGGCGGCATCGCTTGGACGCGCGATTCCTCGGGCGACACGCGCATGAAATACAGCTCCGGACTCGATGTGCTCAGACAAACGCCGCTGTTCTTTCAAGAAACCTCGCGCACGCGTTTGGACGGAGAATTCGCGAGTTCCTACCGTGCGCTCGAAGTGCTCTTCAACGGTCGCAACCCGTACATGGAAGCGATCCGGCGCAATCTCGATTATCTAAATGAAATCCTGCGCACCGAACGCTGGCCCATGCTTCGGCGCGAGCCGCCGTGCTTTACATGGGAAAAAAATCCCGTGCAGAACATCCGCTCGCTCGCGCTCGGACAAATCAAGCAGGTGCTGCTGAAGGCAGGCGGCTAGCAGCGAGTAGTGGGCTAGGGCGGGCGCCACACCGCGTTGGCAACGATTACATCCATCCCATGAATTCCGCTCTGGCGGCGCTCAATCGGCGCTTTCCCAACAAGCGAGTGTTCATCACCGGCGGCGCCGGCAGCATGGGACTCGCCATGGCACGACTGCTCGTCGAAGCGCGTTGGTCCGTCGGTATTTTCGATATCGACACTGCCCATCTAGCACTTGCCGAAGCGACCCTGGGTGGACTCGGACCTCTGCTGCAGGCCTACCCCGGCGATGTCACGCACATGGACGAATTCACCGTCGCAGTGAACTCCTTTGCGACGACTGCGGGTGGCCTAGACGTGATGGTGAATTGCGCCGGCATCGGTCACCAGGCACCGTTTGCGGAGACGGAACTTGCCACGTGGCGCGAGCTCCTCGAAACAAATGTGGTGGGCACAGTGGCAGGCTGCCGAGCCGCGCTGCCCCATTTGCTTCACAACGGTCGCGGGGTATTGCTGAACGTTGCCTGTGCCACCGCGTTTACGTCACCACCGGATGCGAGCGCATTCAGCGCGAGCAAGGCGGCCATCGTTGCCATGACCGAAACGTTGATGGCGGAATTTAGAGCGACCGACATTCAAGTGAGCATTGCTCTGCCGGATATGTTTGGCTCCGAGCAACACAGCTCTCCCACTTACACTGCCGAGCGAGCGGCACGCGATATCCTGGCTACCGCCGGAAAAGGCCGTTCCCATATCGTCGTTCCAGCCAGAGCGCGGGTGCTCGACCTCTACAAGCGCTTGTTGCCGAAGCAGTTCTCGCGCCGCGGCCGGTAAGAGAAGTTCTAACGGACCAAGCTCACTCCGGCGCGTCTATCGCCAATAAAAACCGCGTATAGATCTCGGGCAGGCGCGCCAATACTTGTGCTTTGCCCTGCAGACTGCTGCTCTCCAATACGCGCCGCAAAGTGGCGAGATTCAAAGCTTCGAGTGCGGGCATGGACACCGGCGCATAGCTCACATGCCAAGGCTCGGGGCTGACGCCGCCGCGGTCGGAACGATAGGGCCGAAAGAACCCGAACCGGCCGAGATGCGCTTCAAGCCACCGATTCAGCTTGCCGAAGATGCCCTCGGGCGCAAATTCCGCGGGCAAGAGCTGCACGGTGTAGCCCGGCGGGATCGCGGCGACGTCGATCAAGTCCAAATCCGTACCCCAATGGTGTCGGCTGCCGCCCGGCACGGCCGACCAAAACAAAATGGTTTCGACCAGGTCGAACTCATTGAGTTGGGCGCGATCCACCGGCTCGCCCGCGCGATCGTAAATGGGCCGTTCGCCGGACCATTTCCTATTCCAGATCAGCAGTTGCGTGTCGAAGTCGCGGTAGGCGGAGCGAATGCCGAGATCGATGCCGTCCTCACGGGCCGCATCGCGCATGGCCAGAAAGGACACGACGGTTTCGTAGTGCAGACCGCATTTGAACTGCTCGAGGTCGACGATATGCGTGCGGGCGCGTCCGGTGAGTTCGAGCTCGTTCATTCTCAAGGCGCTTATTTATGTTCAGCGATGGAGGATTGGAACCGTGAACGCGAATTATAGAGGCAGCGCACGCCCGGTAAGCATGTTACAAATGTACTCACTTTGCATGGAAACCCTCATTCATTCCTTGCGTTCAGTCCGGGTATGATTGCGAGCGCTAGGAGCGTCGGGATTCGCGACACCGCCATGAAGCTGCCAACAACAACCACAATAGAGCTCGCCGCGCGGATGTGCGGTGACGCAATGGTGTTGTCATGAGAATGCCCGGCCTGCGCATCAGAGCCCTCCTGATTGCGGGTATCGTAGGGTTCGCCATCACGGCCACCCTGCTCACGGTACAACTCGTCGTCCACCGCCAATACGCGGCGGATTTGCAAGGTCTGCGCGCCCGCTCTCTCGATAAATTGACCGAAGAATGGCTGCGCACCTCGGCCGACTCGTTGCTGAGCGAGCATGCGGAGGAATTGGAAGCGGCACTTCGACGTAACGATGGCCCCGGGATCGCGCGGATTGCCCATGGCATCGCGCAATCCACCCACGTAGTGCAAGTTAAAATCCAGCGCGGTGACGTGCTCGTCGTCGATGAAACAGCAAACGGTGCCGCGGCTGCGCAAGAGGGCCGCACTTACACGCGCTCGTTCACGACCACACCGCCCTCTACGATTGCCATCACACTCACCGCAGCCGCTCTACAGATTACCGCCAATGCGGTCGCCGCGGACTCCCTGCAGGCGGAGCGTCACAACTTCACTCGCGGATTGTGGTGGCTCACTGCCGCGGGTTTCACGCTCAGCGTATTCATCATTCTCGCCGCGTGGCGTCTGTCGACACGGCTGAAACGTCCCATCGTCGAATTGATCCGCAGCGCCGAACGCATGACGGAAGGCGACTATACGCGGCCGCTCAAAGTCACCAGTCACGATGAAATCGCTCAGCTGGAACTCGCGCTCGATCGCATGCGCCAAACACTGCGCGAAACCACCATCACCACCAACTATCTAACCTCCGTGCTCAACAGCATGAGCGATGCTGTGTTGGTCACGGCGCCGAGCGGCACCATCCGCCAGGTGAATCAAGCAGCGGTGCAATTGTTCGGCTATAGCGAAAGCGAACTCTGCGGCAAGGAATTCAAAGAGCTCATCGCCGACGGCGAGCGCACCACGTTCACTCTCGCATCCGCCATCAACGACAGCCGCGAAGCCGTCGTGCGCACAGGCGCGGGTCAAACGATTCCGGTATCGATTACCGGATCGGCTATCGCCGCCACGGACCCGCAGTTCCAAGGCACGATTCTCGTGGTCCGTAACATCACAGACCGCAAGCGGGCCGAGCGCCGCATCCGCTATCTCGCGCGCTATGATGCATTGACCAAAGTGCCGAACCGCATGCAGTTCCAACATATGCTGCAACAAGCGATCGCGCGTGCACGGCGCTCGGACAGCGGCGTGGTGTTGTTATATCTCGACATGGATCGCTTCAAGGAAATCAACGATACCTTCGGTCACGCCGCGGGCGACCGCACGTTGGAAATTTTAAGCGAACGACTCACGCGCACATTACCCAAAGAGGCGGTCGTCGGCCGTTTGGCCGGCGACGAATTCGCTCTCTTCATCGAAGATTGCAGCTACAGCGACGAGCAGCGCTCGCAAGCGGCCAATCTGGCGCGCATGGTGCTCGCGGAAGTGAGCAAAGCGTTCTACGTGCAACAGCACGAAGTTTTTCTCACTGCCAGCATCGGCATCGCGTTCTGTCCGCGAGATGCGGAGAACGTCATCGATCTGATCCGCAATGCGGATGCCGCGATGTATCACTCCAAGCAAAACGGCGGCAACAGCTTCGCTTTCTACTCGCCGGAAATGAACGCAGCGGCGGTCGAACGGCTGATGCTCAAGAGCAAACTGCGCCGCGCCTTGGAACGCGACGAACTCGTACTGCTCTACCAACCCAAAGTGGATTTGCGTGACGGCCGCATCGTAGGGTGCGAAGCGTTGTTGCGCTGGCGGCTGCCCGGCTACGGCGATATCTCCCCCTCGCAATTCATTCCGCTGGCGGAAGAAACCAATCTCATCCTGGACGTGGGCGAGTGGGTGCTCAATCGCGTGTGCGCCGACTATCACGAGTGGCAGCAAAAGACGCCGAATCCGGGCCGTGTCTCCATCAATCTCTCCTTGAAACAACTACGGCAGGCCAGCTTCATCACGCGTTGCCGCTCCGTGTTCAAGCGTCACGAGGTTTCTCCGACGTGCTTCGAGCTGGAAATCACGGAAACCACGTTGATGGTCGATCCGAAACGCACGGTGAAACTGCTGAATGAGCTGTATGCCATGGGCATTCACCTGTCGATCGACGATTTCGGCACCGGCTATTCGTCGCTGAGCGCGCTTCAACAGTTCCCTATCGACACGCTGAAAATAGACCAATCCTTCGTCAGAGGCGTTTCGGTGGACACTGACGACGCAACCATCGTCCGCACCATCATCGACATGGGCAAGAGCCTGGAGATGGACGTCATCGCCGAAGGCGTCGAAAACGAAGATCAGCTCGCTTTCCTCATGAGCCGCGGCTGTCACTTTGCGCAAGGCCGCCTCTTCGGCGACGCCATGAGCGCCACGGATTTCTTATCGCTGATCACGACGCAGGAACGCGGCGGGGCGCGGGTGAGCAAGTTGTTCGGGTAGTCGTCGGGTCTTTAGTCTTCGGTCCTCGGTCTTCAGCAAGAAAAAGCGCTCGCCATAAGCCAGCGCCAATCTCATACACTTGCCGCTTCCGCGTCCAATGCCGTAGTGCATCGCAACCTACGACTGGCTGGAGACTGCGGACTCTTCTCTGGCCGAAGACTGAAGACCGACGACCGAAGACCCTTCTCCTGCATGCTCACCTTCACCGACCTCGCCATTCGTCGCGGACCGCGACTGCTGTTCTCGAACGCCACGTTCAGCATCTACCGCGGCGAAAAGGCCGGCATCACGGGGGAGAACGGCAGCGGCAAGTCGAGTTTGCTTTCCCTGGTGCGTGGCGAGCTGCAGCCGGATGCAGGCGCGTTCGACTGTCCTGGCAATGTGGCCATCGCACATGTTGCGCAGGAGCTAGCCGCGACAGATCGCCCCGCTATCGAGTTCGTCATGGACGGCGATGCGGAGTTACGCGAAACCGAACGCACGATGCAAGCAGCTGAAAACGCAGGCGACGGCACACGCCTTGCGAACTTGCACGCACACTATGCCGCGATCGGGGGCTACGACGCGCGTAGTCGCGCAGCACGGCTGTTGCACGGATTGGGGTTTTCAGTCAGCGAAGAAATGCAACCCGTGCGATCGTTTTCCGGCGGTTGGCGCGTGCGATTGAATGTCGCGCAAGCGCTCATGTGTCGTTCGGATTTGTTGCTGCTCGACGAGCCCACCAATCACTTGGATCTGGATGCAGTGATCTGGCTCGAATCCTGGCTCAAGGAGTATCGAGGCACACTGCTCCTCATCGCGCACGATCGCGAGTTTCTCGATCGCATCACCGATCGCATCGTCAACATCGAGCACGGCGAAGTGCACGCTTACCGCGGCAACTACTCGGCATTCGAAGAACAGCGTGCAACCGAGCTCGCGCAACAACAATCGCTGTACACACGCCAGCAACGCGAGATCAAACACATGGAGTCTTTCGTCGAGCGCTTTCGCGCCAAGGCGAGCAAGGCTCGGCAGGCGCAGAGTCGACTCAAAGCGCTCGAGCGCATGCAGCGGATCGCGCCGGCACACGTCGATTCGATGTTCGAATTCTCGTTTGCGCAGCCGCAAAAACTGCCGCAGCCCTTGTTGACCATCGAAGAACAGGCGATCGGATACGGCGACGACGTGCTCTTGTCCAATATCGACTTCACCATTGCACCGGGCGACCGGATTGCATTGTTGGGACGTAACGGCGCGGGCAAATCGACGCTGATGAAAATGCTGGCCGGCGAGCTCACCGCAAACACCGGCAAGCGCACAGAAGCGCGCGACTTACGTATCGGTTACTTCGCTCAGCATCAGCTCGAACAACTTCAAGTGACACAGTCGCCTTTAGACAACTTGCGGCAGGTCGGCGGTGCGACGGCCGCACGTGCGACCGAGCTCGAATTGCGTAACTATCTAGCGGGCTTCGGCTTTCGCGGTGATCGTGTGTTCGAACCCGTGGGCCCGTTCTCGGGCGGCGAAAAGGCCCGACTCGTGCTCGCGCTGCTTGCGTACGTGCGTCCCAATCTGATGCTGCTCGACGAGCCGACCAACCATTTGGATTTGGAAATGCGCCAAGCGCTTGCGGTCGCGCTGCAAGACTACGAAGGCGCGGTGATTCTGGTATCGCACGACCGACATCTGCTGCGCACGGTCGCCGATGATCTCTACGTCGTCGGCGATGGTCGCATCAAGCGATTCGATGGCGACTTGGACGACTACGCACAATGGCTCGCCGCTTCCGCAGCTCCGAACAAGGAGATTGCGGTTGCAACGGCCGGAGCCACCTCGGCAGAGGCCAAGCGAGATCGCAAACGCGAGGAAGCCGAGCGGCGCAATCGCTTGAGTCCGCTCAAAGCGGAGCTTGCCAAACTAGAACGCGAATTGGACCGCCTTACCCAAGAGAAAGCCGAACTCGATCACTCCTTGAGCGCACCGGAGCTCTACGCAGCCGACGCCAAAACCAAACTCAAAGAGCTGTTACAAGCGCAAACCCATACCGTGCAACGACTTCAGTCCATCGAGGCTGCGTGGCTGGAGGCGAGCGAACGATTGGAAATCGCCCTGAAAGACTAGCGCCTCGCTGCAACGCCGAGCGGCGATTGCGTGAATCCATTGTGTACGCGCGTTGCGAATTTTCTCTGATGAAGCGTATGACGAAGTACGCGAACCGGAGACGGCGGTTCGGGCTGCTGAGATGACGTTTGCATCAACTTCGCCACGATCGCGACGAAGTCGAGCACCGAGGGAACGCAATCGCCTTGCTCGTAGACGAAGGTGCGACGCAACCGCAAGTTGGAATCGACGATCATCACGAAACGCGCAGGCGCTCTCGCAATAGCGCTCGCGAGCACGATGGCATTGAACTCCGTTTCATCCGCGTAGCTCGGCAGCTCACTATCGAGAAACAAAAGCGTGTTGCGTTCTTCGACTTGTTCGATCCAATTCGATGCATACGACGCCTGATCGGGCGCCACCGCGACCGGACGGATGTGTAGCCGCGCGAAGGCGTCTTGCACTATCGCAAGCCAACGATCCGCCTCGAGATCCTTCAGCGCAAAGTCAGCCGGATGCGAGAACAACAGACCCCAATTCCCTTGCAGCCCATTCTGGAGCGATTCCGATGCGCAGCCGTCGACGGCGCGATTGAGTAAGAGTGTAGCCATGCAGCACCTCCAAGTGGCGCCTCACGACGCCTAATCTTCGATCAGCTTGGGAGCAGCATGACCGCCGCACAGTATCAGTGTCAGTCGGTGCGCGGTAACAAGTTGGTCTGGAATGTACGATTCCGCAGGGAATGACGATTTTTTTCAGGGCAGAGTGGCTTTAGGTAAGTCACGCGTACAACGTGATCCTACGGGACGTGTCGGCAGTCGAACCACAGCGAACCAGTACTCGGCCACTACGTGAATGGCGTGCACGAAGCTGCTGAAATCGAGCGGCTTGACGAGATAGGAACTGCACCTCAGCCGCCACGATGCCGATACATCGGACTCTGCCTCCGACGACGTCATGATGACGACCGGCAGATCGTTCAGCATGGGGTCGTTGCAGATGGCCTCGAGCACTTCGAAGCCATTGATGCGCGGCATATTGATATCCATCAAGATGAGATCGGGCCGCGGCGCCTTGGCGTGTTTGCCTTGCTTGCGCAGAAACTTCAAGCATTCTTCGCCGTTCGCGACCGCAGTCAGATTCACGTCGAAGCGAGTCTTTGCAAACGCGATGGTGACGAGCTCCACGTCGTTGTCGTTGTCCTCGACCACGAGCACTTCGAAAGGAGCATCGGGCGTGGTTGCAATCATGACTCTGCCTCTTGGGGGAGGGTGAAATAGAAGACGCTGCCGCGGCCGGGCTCGGACTCGACCCAAATCTTGCCGCCGTGTCTCTGTACGACGCGGCTGCACGTCGCAAGACCTATTCCTGTGCCTGGAATTTCCCGCTGCTCGTGCAAGCGTTGGAAGGGTTCGAATATGCGTCTCTGGTAGCGCTCGGAGATGCCTATGCCGTTGTCGCGCACGGCGAACAGCCACTCGTCGTTCTCGAGTGTTGCAGTCACTCTGATTTCCGGCACTGCTGCGCTTCGATACTTCAGAGCGTTGTCGAGCAGATTCAACAGCAGTTGCACGAGCTGCGTGCGATTGCCTTGTACTACGGGCAGAGCACCGGATTCGATCTGTGCATGCGTTTCGGCAATGGAAGCGCTGAGCAAGTCTACGACGTGGTCGAAAACGTCGCGCATCGAGACCGCTTCGAAGGGGCGCGCTTGCGCGTCGACGCTCGAATACTCCAGCAGGTCGCGAACCAATGCCTGCAGTTGTTTGACAGACTCGAAGGTGCGACGCATCCAGTCGCGGCCGCGCTGATCGAGCTGATTGGAATAATTTTCTTGCAGCAATTGGATGAAGCTCGCGATGCTACGCATCGGCGTCTGCAAGTCGTGCGAAGCGGCATAGGCGAAGCGTTGTAATTCCATGTTGCTTCGTTCGAGCGCTTCGATCGCTTGGCGCAACGATGCTTCCGACTGCTTGCGTTCAGCAATATCGTTGATCGACGCGAGTACGAAGAAACTGTCATCGATCATCACGGAGCTGATGCCGATCTTGGCTGGGAATTCATCACCATTCTTTCGCAAGCAGATGAACTCGCGAATCTCCGAACCGGTGCGCGTCGGTGCGGCTTGGAGGAATGACTCACCGAAGCTGAGGTATTCTTCGCGAAATCGCGGCGGCACCAGCACTTCAATCGTCGCTCCTTGCAACTCTCCGCGGCTGTAGCCGTACAGAAGCTCCGCTTGAGCGTTGAGCAATTCGATACGCAGATTACCGTCGACCATTACAAGAGCCGTCGGTATGGCATCGATGATGGCGGCCAGCTGTCCGACGGTGCGACCGATGCGGGGTGTCATGACTGCCAGTATTCTCGACGCAGCTGGCGAGGCGGCGGAGATTCCATGCCCTAGCGTCGCAACTCATCGAGCGACGCGGACGTGCCGCTAAATAACCCTTCCCGCCATTGCGACGGTTTACTGCGCCGGTCTCGGACGAGAAACTGACACTTTTACCTAGTTGAGTATGGGAAAATTCTGCGCGCGTCGCATACGCTCAGAACGAATGAGAATACGGCAAACGATTCGGGCCGGTTTTCAATGCGTGCCCGTTGTTGCAATCGCTTGCGCCGCGCTCGTGCCTATCTGTGCTGCAAGTTGTTGCGACGCCGTTTGAAACGCGGCTACGACGGCGCCGAGCCGATTGTCGGCAGCCGGCACAGTGACGGCAAAGCGCCAATTGCCGATGAGCTTGCGATCTTTGATGCGTAGAAGAGACACGGCAACGCCCACGTGAGCCGAAGGCCGTGACGCGTCTGCGTATTCCGCTTGGAAATCCTGCATATCTAGATCGAGCACATAGTCGGCGGATACGCGCGACTGCTCCGTAGTGACACTGCGAAACCCGTTGGATCGTTGCAACGAACTCACCAAGAAGTATTGGAAGATGTGCGGCGCCGTATCGCCCCACACGGCACCCACGTAATAGTCCAGCCTATTTGCATCGCGCAGCACGGCGATGCGCTCGGTATCTAGACCGGGCGCTGCGCTCGGTATGCCAACGGCGATGTCAGTATTCGACGGTTCGCCTTCCGTGGCCGGCGGCGCCGCGGCCAACACATACACTTGAGGTACGGGCACCTTGCTCTCGAAAAACGAGCCGGTGCACCCCGAGAGAGTCGATATCGATGCTGCCGCGACGAGAATGCATCCCGCCCTCCAGACAATCCGCTTCATCGCGCGATCTCCACGCCGCTCTTGGGCGCTTCGTATAAAAGCTGCGACGGGTTCTGTTTCAGGCTGCGCGACAGATCGCGGAACTCGAGCGCCGAAGAGCGCACATCCCGCAGCAATCGTTCCAGCTCGAAAAGTCCGTGTTCGCTCAAGTGGTTCAGTTGCCCTTCGCTCGAGCCGACGATGTTATCCAGCCGTGCGGACACTTTGTTCAGATTGTCGGAGACCGCGTTCATGCGCTGCAGGGTGTTGCGGATTTCCGGCTGAGCTTCGGCCGTGATGGACTGGATGTTATTGGCGGCGCCTTGAATCGTACCCACCGTGGCATGAATCTCATTTGTGAGTTGCGCCACGCGCGTCGCGATCACGGGCAAGTTTTGCGAGGCTTCCTTCACATTCGCAATCGTGTCGTTCAACGCCGCGATATTTTGCGGCGACACGAATGAGTTGATGCGATCGATCAACGTGGTCGCGCGCCCGACGAGCTCCGGCAGGCTCGACAGAAACACGTCGAAATCGGACGCTTGCGACTCGATGACGGGAAATTGCTCGCCTTTGGGCGGCGGCTGCGTACTGTGGCCGCCGTTCACTTGTTTCAAGTTGATATAGAGCAGTCCGGTGACGCCTTGCAGCCCGAGGCTGGCACGGGTATCGACGGAGATGGGTGCTGCTGTATCGATTTCGACGATGACTTGCACGCTGTCCGGACGATTGCGGTCGATCGACAGGCGCCGCACGCGGCCCACGTCGACGCCGAGATAGCGCACGGGGCTGCCTTGAGTCAGACCGCTCACGCTGCCGTTGAAATAGATTTCGTACGGCTGATTGTCACGATGATCGTTCGCCTTGGTGTACCAAAGCACGAACGCGACGGCCATTGCGATCACCAGCACGGTGAATGCTCCTACGGCCACATAGTTGGCTTCACGCTCCATTAGACCCCCGCGCAGACGAGGCCGCCCGTGCCCGCGGCCCATGGAAATATTCGTGTATCCAAGGGTGGGGATTCTGCACGATCCGCTCGAGCGTATCGACGATGAGCTTCTTGTCGACCAGCACCGCCACCCGGTCGCTGATCGCGTAAATCGTATCTAGATCGTGAGTGATCATCACTACGGTCAGGCCCAAACTCTGGTGCAGATAGCGGATGAGCTCATCGAACTCGGCTGCGGAAATGGGATCGAGCCCCGCCGTCGGCTCATCCAGAAACAGGAGTTGCGGATCGAGCGCCAACGCACGCGCCAGCGCCGCGCGTTTCACCATGCCGCCGGAGAGTTGCGACGGCAGTTTGCTCGCAGCATCGTCCGGCAACCCTACCATGCGCAATCTGAGCGTCGAGATTTCATCGAGCGTCGATTGTTCGAGCCGGTAGTACTCGCGAATGGGCAACTGGATGTTCTCCGACACGGGCAGGGAGCTGAACAACGCGCCGTGTTGAAACGTTACGCCATAACTGCGTTTGATCGGCAGCAACTCCTCGTCCGACATGCGCGTCATGTCCTTGCCGTCCACCATGACCTGCCCGCCTTGCGGCCGATGCAATCCCAACATGGTTCGTAACAGCACGGACTTGCCGCTGCCCGAGCCGCCGACGATGGAGAGCACCTCGCCGGGATAGATATCGAGGTCGAGATTCTCGTGCACGACTTGTGCGCCGAAGCGATTCACCAAGCTGCGAATGGAGATGACCGCATCCTTCATACCTAGGTCACCTCGCGCCTTAAAAATCCAATTTCACGAACACGATGGCGAAAATGGCGTCAGCTAATATCACGAGAAAAATGGACTGCACGACAGCCGCAGTCGTGAGGCGACCCAATTCGCGCGATGAATCCCGCACCTGCATGCCTCGATACGTGCCCACCATAGCGATGAGAATTGCAAACACCGGCGCCTTGACCAAGCCCGCCCAAAATGTCGTGGGCGCAAGCGCGCCTTGCACTCTCGACACGAACTGTGTGAAGGGAATATCGAGCAGCCACGCAGAAAGGATCGCACCGCCCGCAAGGCCGGTGGCGTCGGCCACGATGGTGAGCAGCGGCAATGCAATCACCAGCCCCGAAACTCTGGGCAGCACCAATACTTCGAACGGATCGAGGCCCATCGATTTGAGCGCATCGACTTCCTCGTTCAACTGCATGACGCCGATCTCCGCAGCAAACGCGCTGCCGGAGCGGCCGGCCACGATGATGGCCGTCAACAGCACGCCCATTTCACGCAACACCGAAATCGCAACCAAATCCACCGTGAAGATTTCGGCGCCGAAAGTACGCAACTGCTGCGCACCTAGATACGCGATGATCACACTGATCAAGAATGCGATGAGCGCAACGATCGGCACGGCTTGAATGCCGGTTTCATACACATGGCGCACCAGCGAAGGCAATCGAAACCGCTTGGGATGCGGAACGGCATTGATGGCCGTGGCCACCAACCGGCCGAAATAGCCGAGACCGCCCTTGGCCTCACGCAGCTCGTGAACGAACACGCGACCGACCTCTGCGACGAATCTCTGCACGAGGGGCGGCTTGCTCTGCGATGAAGCCTCGGGCGCAACCACCGCGTTCTTTGCAATGTCGTCGAGGAACTTGAACTGATCCGGCGCGCCGTTGAATTCAACAGTCGCCCCGGATTGCTCCAACACTGCCAGTTTCTTGCGCAGCAACCAGGCTGTTGTAAGCCCCAAGTTTTCGGCCTGCGTAAGATCGACCCGCACGCGGCGAACGCCTCGGGTTTCAATATCGTCGAGCGCACGCTCGATCTCGGGAATGGCTTCCATGGCCCAATTCCCGCTCGCGCTCAAGCTCAGCGTGTCTCCATCGGTTTTCGTTGTTAGCGGCACGTATCGACGGTTGACGGTTCAGAGTTGACGGTTGAGGGCCGGAACATTAAGGACAGCTTCTAGTTTAGCGCTTCTCTGGCCGTCAACTGTCAACCCTCAGCCGTCAACTTCCTTTCATCTTCCATCATCCGTCACGCCCAGCGTGCGCTCGCGTGCCGTGAGGCGTTCGCACCATTGGTCGAGCGACGAATATTCCTGGGCATGTGTTTTGCGAAAGCTCTCATACGCGGTGCGGCTGCGCCACGTGTCGACCGTGACAAAACGGTGCGGATGAGTGACGCTCACGAAAAGCTCAGAACCCACGTAGTCGGAGCTTTGTTTGAAGAATGCGACCCACCGTCCCTCCGGGCCGTACACCTCTTCGAACTCGGCCAAGGTGTCCGGTTTTGCTTCGAATTCCCACACGAGACGGTACATGATGGATGGCGATGCCTGTTGGTGAAACGCGAAGCCTCAGGCTGTTGTGGGGAGAAGTCAATGAGCAGCGAGCGGTGAGCAATGAGTAGGAGCAGCCAGAAAACGAGGACTCTCTCTACTCTGGCTAGTCTGGCTACTAGCTAATCTGGCTACTTACCGCCGCCTTCCAATGCCTCCACGAATCTCCGACTCCACGCCCGAATATCATTTCGCTGTATCACGTCCAACATAGCCGAGTAGCGTTCGCGGCGTTCGGGCAACGGCATGGTGAGCGCTGCTTGAATTGCATGGGCAACACCGCGAGTGTCGTAGGGGTTCACAAGGACTGCCGCAGTCAGCTCGCGCGCCGCGCCGGCGAGACTTGAGAGGATGAGCACGCCCGGATCGGTCGCATCTTGCGCAGCGACGAATTCTTTGGCGACGAGATTCATCCCATCGCGCAGCGGCGTGACGAGTGCAACATTGGACGCGCGTAAGAATCCCATCAACGTGCTGTGTGGAAAATTGCGATTCAGATAGCGAATCGGCGTCCAATCCGTGTCGCCGAATCGGCCGTTGGTGCGGCCTGCGGCTTGTTCGAGCGATTTGCGAATGTCTGCGTATGCGCGCACGTCGGTGCGCGACAACGGTGCGATCTGGATGTAAGTGATTTTGCCGACGTTGTCCGCGAAGGTATCGAGAAACTGCTGATACGCAGTGAAGCGCTCGACCAATCCTTTGCTGTAGTCGAGACGATCGACGCCGAGCATGAGCTTGCGTCCCAACAAGCTATCCGCCATGCGCTGCACGATCTCCGTGCCGCGCGCTTCTTGCGCCGATTTCTGGATGGACTCGACATCGACGCTGATGGGAAATACATCCGCATGCAGCGTGTGATCGCCGACGACGATGCGCCGATCCGGCTTCGACACTTCCGCACCAAAGAGATGTTCGATACCCGAATGAAATGCCCGCAAATCGTTGTCAGTTTGAAACCCGACTACATCGTAGGTCGCAAGATCGCGCAACAGCTCGGCATATGTCGGCAATACACGTAGCACTTCGATGGTGGGAAATGGAACGTGCAAAAAGAACCCTAGACGTTGACGCACGCCGAGTTCGCGCAACTTGCGAGCGAGCGGAATCAAATGATAGTCGTGCACCCAGATGACGTCATCAGGTTGCAGTAGCGGCACGAGCCGCTGCGCGAACAGGCGATTCACGTTTTCGTAGGCGTCGTGCGCGTCTACGCGGAAGCGGAAATCTTTGAGGAAATAGTGAAACAACGGCCACAGCACATCGTTCGCGTATCCGTTGTAATAGCGCTCGAATTCACCGCGGCGTAATTCCGTGGTGGCGAACGTCACCCCGTCGGAAATGTGGATCTCGGGCTCGGGCGGATCGCGATCCGACAACTCACCCCCCCACCCGAACCACACGCCACCCGTTTTCTTGAGCGCAGCCATCACGCCGACGGCGAGCCCTCCTGCCGGGGCTGCTTTGCGCGGTAACGAAATACGATTGGAAACGCAGACGAGCCGAGTCAACGCCTAGTCTCCGAACTAAGCGGGAAAGTAAGCGTATAACGATCAGCTACGGCGCGCTCCGCGTGCCGTTGTATGAAGAGCACTGTCCCGTGTCGCGACATTGGCTAGAACTTCCTCGATATCGCATTGAGGCAAAGCTGACACGATGCAGCTCGCAAACGACATCGATTGCGACGAAGTTGTCGCTCTGGGGGAAACGGTTCTTGGGTGGGTTTGTTCCGTGGCGGTGATGCTCGTTAGTGAGCAGTGATCAGTGAT
>Ga0068855_100003427_pt1 | contig 19402 bp, 20 predicted proteins | sample KBSCornC52_FD_66592 | JGI IMG/M metagenome (GOLD analysis project Ga0068855, IMG submission 66592) | Corn rhizosphere microbial communities from Kellogg Biological Station, Michigan, USA - KBS Corn C5-2 | ecosystem: Host-associated > Plants > Roots > Rhizosphere > Soil ...
TCCCTGTGCTTGTTCAACATCTGGTCTCTGTCGCCATAAAATGCGGGCACGATGATTAAATCGGGGTTGCTCAGTTGCCCTGTAGAACTATAGTGAACCAATGCAGTATTTACCGGTAAAAGCTGATTACTCTCGGCATCGCCCGCCAGCACAATTTTAAAGGGCTGAGGTCGGCCCGTCGCCTGGAAAAGCCTGTTGGTATGGATAAACATATCCATGGCCCCCGTTACAGTAGATAGCGTTGCGTCTTCATGAATTATTATGGCTATTTCCTTCATATTGGAGTATTTATAAGCCAAATATAAGAAATTGTCAGGAGTGTATAGTGAGTCTATTCACCATTCACTACTCACCATTCGCAACTGACAACTCACCAATTCAACTTAATGCCTGCTTAGCATACTCGCGGCATATTTTAACTTCCTTAACCGCATCTGATCCTTCGGGTATTTTATATTCCTGCTCAATAGTTGCCGGGAATTTATAGCCTTCTTTTTTCATCAGCGCCAGCACGTCTTTAATTGGCGTATCACCCTGTCCCCATGGCATGTTGGGCCCATCGTGAAATTTGCGGTCCTTAAGGTGCATGCTTAATATGCGTTTGTGGTTTTTCTTTATAAAATCAATCGGGCTGCTGCTAGTCCCGGCGCAGTAATGGCCAATATCCAGGTTAATGCCGTTATGCTCCGACTGCCCCAAAGCAATATCCCACAAAGTTGGGGTAGCCTGGGTATGCGCATGATAGCCCACCATCATCCCATTTTTCTCGGCAAGGTCGCCAAGCCGCTGGGTCTGCAAGGCATCTTCAGGCAACTCAACGGTTACATGGCTGCATCCCAATGCTTTTCCGGCATTAAAGGCATAGTTTATTTCCCCATCGGTATTTTTTGCGTTCAGCGCGTTAGGCTTCCAGGCGTAAATGTGTACGCCGGCATCGTTATACATTTTACGTATTCCCTCAAACGCGTCCATCAGGGTGTTTTCGCGCCAGTCGGCCATGCGGGCGGCAAAATCGGCGCTGTTATCATATTTAGGTGCGCCTGCATAGGCTTCCGCGGCATCACCCATTAGTTCAATAGCATTAATGTCGCAATCCAGGCAATATTTTAATATTTGCTCAATACTGCCTGGCATGCTTCTGAAAGAATACGTTATTACCCCTATTTGTACTCCGTTTATTTTAGAGTTTGGCTTTGTGCCCGCAAATATTGAATTTGCAAATGCACTTTTTGAAGATAGCGCGATACCGGCCGCAGCAATTATGCCTGTGCCAATAAACTGACGCCTGGAGACGTTCTGCTTTTTCATGGTCAATAAATTTTAGGTCAGCGATTAATTGGTTATGTAGAGGAAATCAAATTTATTGATTAATTGTTATGAAATGAAAATAGTATAGTAGTATTTTAGTGACAAAACATCAAAATACTTTCAATATATTTTGAAAGTTCGATAACATGCGTATATTTGTACATGGAATTGGCCGAAGCGAAGCAAAAATTTATTGAAGCCTGGGGCAAATTAGGCTCCGAATGGGGCATAAACCGCACCATGGCGCAGGTACATGCTTTATTGCTGATTACACCCGATGCGCTCACTACCGAAGAAATTATGGAAGCGCTGAGCATTTCGCGGGGGAACGTCAACATGACCGTGAGAGACCTGATCAGCTGGGGCCTGGTTGAAAAGCAGTTAAGGGCAGGTGAGCGCAAAGAGTATTTTTATGCTGATAAAGATACCTGGAACATAGCCCGGCAGGTTGCCAAAGAACGCCGCAAGCGCGAATTGGACCCGGTAATTAAAATACTGGATGAACTGAGCAAGGTTAAAGGAGACGCAAAGGACCCGGCATACAAAACTTTTAATAAATCGGTTACCGATATTAACAAACTGGCAAAAAATGTAGATAAAACCCTTGAAACCATGATTAAAGCCGATGAAAGCTGGTTTTGGGGATCGATACTGAAAATATTCAAATAATTTTTTTTAGGCTTAATTTTCAATTATTCCTGAAATTTCAATCTTAAAAAATCACAATTAAAAATAAGATCATGCTAAACCAAACGCAACTGTCGAAAATTAAGGGGATGCTGGTTCCCAATGTGTTTGCTATTACTATTATTGGCCTTACCAAATATTTCATCACCGATGAACGGGCCGGCTTTTTCATTTTTTCGGAGTTTGTGATCGTTCCCGTAGCAATGGGCGTCATCAGCGCCTGGTTTTGGAAGGACTTGGATTTTGGCAGGAGGCAAAACTTCGGGTATGCCATATACAACAGCCTCATCGCGATTGCGCTGAGTTTTATCTTTTTGGGCGAAGGTGTTATTTGTCTCATCATAGTGTCGCCGCTCATCCTCTGTTTTGTTTATGGCGGGATTGAGCTGGGCAGCCTGATGTTTGAAAGAAACAAAAAGAAATTAAACGCAAGCATCATCGCCCTGCTTGTATTTATTTTTATTGCAGATGCCCGGTCAAAACACGAGTATGAAAATATGGTGACAGACACCATTGTTATTCATGCCACCCCCGATAAAATATGGAAAAACGTGGTTGCATTTAAAAAGATAAAAAAGGAAAACACCTTTTGGCTCTTTAAAATAGGCATGCCCAGCCCCGTTGAATCAACTGTAACGGGCTATTACGCCGGTGCCGGGCGCAAATGCATATTCAGCAATGGTTATGTATTTGATGAAACAATATCAACTTATCAGCCCGGCGCCAACCTCACTTTCGATATTGTAAACCAGCCCAAAGATCCCGAGATCATGAACCATATTGACATTGTACGCGGCCAGTTTTTATTAAAAGATAACGGCGACGGGACAACCACCCTGGTGGGAAACAGCTGGTATAAACTATACGTTTTCCCGGTTTGGTATTACGATATCTGGGCGAAAAGCATTACCCGCAATGTCCATTTGCGGGTAATGGAGCATATTAAGGAACTAAGCGAACAATAAGTTATGTTCAACTTCACCGTAAAATACCTTGGGTTTTTAAAAGCCGTGCCGCCATTGCCCTTTGTATTTGATGGCGCATTGCTAATATGGTCGTTTTTAGCAAGACCGGGTTTAGTGGATGCTTTAGACGAGATTGAAGGCCGGGTGTTGCGCTGGGATGGCACTGCAAAAACTATACATAAATATGGCGGCGTGCAATTTAATTGCAACGGGAAAGAGATAGGTCATATACACGGCAATGGCCTGCTCGATATCCGCTTCAACAAAATAATAAAACAGCAATTACTGGCCGATGGTAAAATTCAGCACCATCATGTATTTAAAAACTCGGGCTGGATTAGCTTTTATATTACCGGCAAGGCCGATACCGCATATGCCATAAAATTATTGCAGCATTCGTATGTCAAAATCAAGGGTGGCACTACCAAATAAAAACTGATATTTATATATTTGCAGCGGATTATATTGCCAGTATGTCCAAAATAGAACGCCCGCGGTTAAACGCGTTGTTTATATTTTCCTGTGGTGTAATGGTATCACGTCAGATTCTGGCTCTGAAGATTGAGGTTCGAGCCCTTGCAGGAAAACTATCTTTATTTACCCCGTTCCCAAACGTTGAATTCGTCTCCAGGCTAAATCCAAATCATCAAAACAAAAACTAAATAAGCCTTTTCCGGTCTACGCCCCCGTTGCATCAGCCGAAACATTAGGCTGCAATTGGTTTTGGAAAAATGTTAACAGCGAAATACCGTCCGGGCTACCCCAGCCTGTACAGGCGTCCCATCCTGCGCCCGCCTTATAGCCTGCAATCCCTGAATTGCTGTTATCCAACGGGCCACCCGAACCGTCTGCAGGCGGATTAATATCCCTGAAAGCATCGGATCCGGATTGATAGATTGCGGTATTGATAAACCCGACCGGCTGGCCCAGCGCAGCATTAATAACGGCTATCAACCCTGCCCAATGCGGGGCCGAAGCGCTTGTGCCGTTGCCTGTAAAACCCTGGCCGGCTAAATACAAGCCCTTATACCCGCTATTATAACTGGCATTGCCCGCAACATCCGGCACGCCGCGCCCCACATGGGTATTGTCGTTAACTGATTTTGGTACGCCGGCATTGCTTTGATACGATGGCAGGTCAAAATAATCGCTTATGCCACCACCGCCGGTTCCCCATTGCGAGGTGTCGTTCGGGTCAGGATCGTTCCACATATATTCATCAAACGACGGCGGGTTATCCGCAACATCGCCTATTGTTGTTCCGCCTACGCAAAGCACCCAGGGATCGCTTGCGGGATATTGCACATGTGCTTTCCCGTCGCCGCCATAAGTAACCGGCGATGTATCCTCGGGGTATCTGCCGGCTTTGGAATTTGAACCGGTATCGCCCGAGGCTATACACACCGTAACATGCTGCAAAGCTGCATCATGAAAAGCCTGCGATATCGCCGTTATCATCGCCGTTGAAACGCCGGCAAGACTTAAGGTGGCGGCATCATCGCCGTTTGACATATAAAAACTCGAAGACAATACGCTGCAAACCGGATCGCCCGCATCCGGGTGAATCGCCCGTTGCAGCGTATCTACCCAACCGCTTTGCCCCCCGTTTGAAAAATATACCGCCACGTTTGCGCCCGGTGCGGCCGACGCGGCGATACAGATATCCTGCGTAGTTTCGCCATCGGCATTAAAAAAAACAGTAGTTCCGGCAGGGATGGGGCTGGTAACGGCCTCATAAAGCGTAACTGTATTATTGCCTACTGCATATACCCAATAAGTTTGATCGGCGAAAAGAGCTCCCCCGACTGTCGTATTCACTATAACACCGGCGGTTGAAGCAAAATACAAAACGGAGCTACCGGCAGGAGTTGCTGCGCTGGTTGTCAGTTGTACCGATCCATTTCCAAATCCATCTATTGATACCGGCGTAATAGTGGGCAGGGCCCGGCCAAAATATTGCTGCATATCGCTTTGGAAATAGCCGCCGCCGGGAGAGATGATCCCGATAGTTTGCCCGGCCGCCGAATTTGCCGGGAAATTATAAAGCCCGGCCACCTGCTGAACAGTTAGGGTTGAAGTATTTGCGGGATCGCCGGAGTTACGCTTGGTGATCGTCCGGTTATCGAGCCCGAAAACGCCGATGATCACATCAGCAAGGTCTTCGGGTACATGTATAAAACCATCGCGGCCGCGGTAAGTTTCCTGGTGTTTGTGCACCTTGCCCATATAATGGTGACGCGTTACCGTATGTTGATATTGGCCTAAAGAAACGCCGAAAGCCTTATTCATCAGCGCAACCGTGCCCGCAACCACAACCGTACGCCGTGCGGGGTGCGTTTCAACAACCTTTAGACCTGCTGCTTCGGCAAACTTAATCACCCTTTCCATATCATTGGGATGGGCGCCATATTTTGCGGCAAACTCTTCCGTTTTAATGCGTTTTTTTCCTCCCGGCGGCGGCCCGGCAAAATGCTCAAAGACGGGCAGCGGGTGTGCGTCAGGTCGACGGCGTAAAACTATCGTTACCCTGAATGTTTCATTTTCATCGGCCGGCCCAAGCAATTTCGCTTCGGCTGATGGGCGGCGCTCGCTTCCGGCAAGCGGTGTATAATTATTGGGGTGGCTTTGCTCTTTTAAGGTAGTCATGATAAGGAGGATTGATGGGGTTTTGCCTGTTAAATTTTTTTATCTAATACAGCTAACACGTGATAAAATTATAGAATTTTCTTTTGATTTCAGGGGAACCCACCATAAAATTTACCGGTTTTTTTTGACCAATGGCCCTATTCCTTTGACCAGTGCACATCGTACATTCATCTTTTCCACCTAATATTGCAACGTAATAATAAATTGATTGTCAATTGATTTAACACAACCAAACTGTTTATCCTGAACGCCATGAAATCACAAAACGACTTAACCATCGCTCCGGAAAAACCCGTAGCAGCTAAAATTGCCTATATCGATCACCTTAAGGTTTTGTGCACCATATTGGTAGTGCTTCACCATAGTTTTATCACATATGGCGCACCCGGCGGCTGGTATTACCAGCAAAAATCGGTACACATGGCCGCACAATTCCCCATGACTATTTTTGTGGCTACCAACCAATCGTTTTTTATGGGCTTTTTCTTTTTCCTCTCGGCATTATTTGTGGCGCCGTCTTACCAAAAAAAGGGAACAGCAAAATTTATAACCGACAGGCTTAAAAGATTAGGCATTCCGCTTGTGTTTTACTCGCTGATACTTTCGCCTATCTTAATTTATTTAGTTCAGCGTTTTGGTAAGGGTGCGTCATACTCATTTACTGAGTTCCTGGCTGGATTTCACGATTGGATTGATTTTGGCGTTTTGTGGTTTGTTGCCGCCCTGCTTATTTTCAACCTCGTTTACCTGCTGCTGCAAAACATCCCCTGGCGCTTTAAATTTAAATGGCCAACCAATGTTCAATTACTGCTCATTGGCATTTTGATTGGCCTGGCCTCTTTTATAACCCGGCTGTGGTTTCCCACCGGTTTGACGCTGCAGCCGCTTGGCTTTCAATTGGGCTATTTCCCGCAGTATATCGTATTTTTTATTGCCGGCCTTATCGCCTCAAACAATAAATGGCTGGATCAGCTGAGCCTTAAACAAGGTAAAAGCATGAAATATATGGCCATTATAATGATTGTTATTGTTTTACCCGCCTTGTTTGTATGGTACCTGGCTGTTAAATTCCCGATCAATAGCTTCAACGGAGGATGGAACGTAGTATCACTGGCCTATTCGTTATGGGAGCAAGTTACCGGCGTGATGATATCGGTCGCCCTTTTATGCATCGCTAAATTTAAGTGGAACGACGCAACGCCGTTTTCAAAAAAGCTATCAGCTAATGCCTTTGCGGTGTATATTTTCCACCCGCTGGTGCTTATATCGCTGGCGCTGCTGGCGCAATCATGGGCTATTTATCCGGAGTTTAAACTGCTGATCGTTGGCCCGGCAGCAGTTATCGGCTCTTTTTTGTTTGCCGCGCTGATCAGGAAAATCAAAGTCGTGAGGGACATTATTTAGCCTGACTCTTTTCTTATGCGATGGCGGGTTTCAATGTTGTTACAATGTTTTTTTGATTAAAGAAATTTCCTTAACTTTCCTTTGGCATTCCTGAGCCTTCGGATGTAACCATTGTACTTAACCAACATCAAACCAAAAAAATGAAAAAGCCTGTTTACTCATTTACCTTATTGGTTTTGCTTTTATGCGGACTCTTTTTTTCATTTAAACAACCCGCGGACGAGCACCCAACGCTGGCCATTGGCGCACAGGCGCCTGACTTTGGCCTTCCAGGCATCGACGGTAAAACCTATACCCTCAGTTCGTTTAAAAGCTCGCCTGTGCTGGTTATTGTATTTACCTGCAATCATTGTCCCACTGCACAGGCTTACGAGGATCGCGTGATACAGTTAACCAGCGATTACAAAGACAAAGGCGTTGCGGTGGTAGCCATTATGCCTAACGATCCGCAAGCTATCCAACTGGATGAACTTGGCTATACCGATATGAGTGACTCTTTTGATGAAATGAAACTGCGGGCAAAAAACAAGCATTATAATTTCCCTTATTTGTATGATGGCGCAACACAATCGGTAAGCCATGCTTACGGGCCGATAGCTACGCCGCATGTTTTTATATTTGATAAAGACCGGAAGCTCCGTTACTCCGGCCGGATTGACGATGTGGAAAAACCCTCCAAAACACCGAATACACAGGATACCCGCAATGCATTAAACAATATTTTAGCCGGTAAAATGCCGGATGTTGCAACCACCAAGGTATTCGGGTGCTCCATCAAATGGGCCGAAAAAGCAAGCTGGCATCAAAAAGCCGAAGCGGCATGGGCCAAAGAACCTGTGAAGCTCGACGCCATTGATGATGCCGGCATCAAAGCATTATTGCAAAATAAAACTGATAGTTTACTGGTGATCAGCATTTGGTCGGCATCAGATCCGGCATCATTAAAAGCCTTGCCGCAATTTGTTGATATGAACCGGATGTACCGCAGGCGTAATTTCGAAATGATCTCCATCAATACCGGTGATATGGCCGGCGATACCAGCGGAAAAGCGATTGCTCTGACTTTTTTGAGGCAATCGCAGGCATCCTTTATCAATTATAACTTCGCCGAAGGCAAAAGCAAACTTGCTGCTGCCATTAATCAAAAATGGAACGGCGCCTTGCCCTACACCTTACTGGTTGAGCCGGGCGGTAAAATTGTTTATGCAAAACAGGGGGCCATTGATGCCGCCGAAGTAAAAAAAGCAATTGTTGATGACCCCGTAATTGGAAGGTATTATTAAATTGCCTGCGGTATTACCATAACCTTTTAAATGACAGATTTTTCTACCCGGTTCCGGCTCATTTATGTGCCTTTTTTATGGATTGACCTTCTTTTTATTACTATTTATTCCTTTTTTCATTGGATTTTCGTCATCGAACTTGGATTGCCGCTCAATGAAGAGTTGGTGCATTTCTGGCTCCCCTTTACATTGCCCTGGATTCCGATATTTATTTGGTTAGGTCCCAGGATAAAACTTTTAATATTAAAAGATAAAAAAGGAAATCTTCCGTTTTTATACCGGTTTATAGCCGGGTTTGCCATCGCCATCCCCGCATTAATCGCCCAGGATTATGTAGAAACCGCTACGGGAAGGCTTACTGTTTTAAACGACATCTCAGCTTTAAATACCCAATCGCTTACCAAGTATTACGAACTTAAAAAGCATATTATTGATAAACAACATTTTGCCTTGTACAAACGGGTAGAGATAACTGGCAGATATAGTGAAAATTATGAGATGTTTATTGATGTGGCCTGTCCTATCTTGCCCGATTCTTTAAAACCTGGCGGCGAAGTAAACATTGGAACACCATTGGCATGGCTTGGTATAGAATTTAAAAGAAAAATAAGTAACCACCTGGATGAGTATAAAAAAGATGATGAATGGAAAGATTTTGATACGGTTACGTCCGCCGACTTCAAAGCAAAAAACCTTGATGGTTTTGTATATCTGGACAGGATAGGCACCAACGCGCGTCATAAGGCGTATATAAAAGCAATCGGCAACATTACGCAAAACGAATCTTTAGCCCCCATTATATTTGAAGGAGTAAATACACCATTCAAAGAAAGAAACGGCCAAAAATTGCCCTGGACAGCTGGCTCCTTTTTAATTGGCGCAGCCGTGTGGTTCTTAATGATCCTGTTCCCCAAAATAAATCGGCCAGAGGTTAAAAAAGCTGAAGAAAGTACTGTACGATCACAATGGGAGGCTTTTTTTAATCCCCTTATTCATTTCAAACTTCCGGACAGCATCAAAGCAACCGCAGTGCTGATCGGTTTAAATGCGCTGGTTTTCCTGATAATGGTTTTCGCAGGTTTAGGTGTTATTTCTTTTGATGCGCGCGACCTTTTGAGTTGGGGTGCGGATTACCGGCCGGCAACAACTAACGGCGAATGGTGGCGGCTGTTAACCAGCATATTTCTGCATGGTGGCCTGATGCATATCATTTCGAACATGACGGGGCTTGCGTTTGCGGGCCTGATACTTGAACCGCTAATAGAAAGCACAAAATACACCTGGGCTTATTTAGTTTGTGGCCTGGTTTCAAGCCTTACCAGTATTTGTTGGCATCCCGCAACCATCAGCGTTGGGGCGTCGGGTGCCATATTTGGGTTATACGGTGTACTAACCGCTTTGCTAACCACCAGCAAAGCAGATTTTAAATCAAAAAGGCCATTGTTAATATTTAGCCTGTTTTTTATTGTGTTTAACCTGTTGGTGGGACTAACGGGTGGGGTTGATAACGCGGCGCACATTGGCGGGTTATTGTCTGGTTTGATGATTGGCTACTTACTTTATTTTTCTAATGCTATTCCCGATCCAGTGAAACCCACCAAAAGACGCAAAAAGGTAAAACCCGCCGGTGATACGGACAAAACATCTGAAGTCGGTCAGCCTAAAGGATAATTTGAAAAAACAATTTCGCTGCTTTCATATTAATTTGCATTTTTATGCCGCAAACCATCTAATTAAATCATATTAAATTAAACAATGGGTAAAGTAATTTTAGTAACCGGTGCATCATCCGGTATAGGTTTAGCATGCGCTAATGCGCTGCAGGCACAAGGCCATACCGTTTATGGCTCATCGCGCGATTTAAGCCGCATTAAATCCGTTTCGTTTAAACCGATACAGCTGGATGTTACCGACGATGCTTCGGTAAAAGCAGCCGTTGATAAAATTATTGCCGCCGAAGGTAAAATCGACGTGCTGGTAAACAATGCCGGCAATGGCGTTACCGGCCCGGCTTATGCCATGCCGGTTGATTATGCTAAAAAGCAGTTTGAAGTAAACTTTTTTGGCGTAATCCGCGTGAGCAGCGCAGTTATACCAAAAATGATTGAAGCCAAACAAGGTTTGGTAGTAAACGTGAGTTCGCTGGCCGGCCTGTTTGGTTTACCTTACCAGGGTTTGTACAGTGCATCAAAATATGCCATCGAAGGTTATTCGCAAAGCTTGCGTATGGAACTGCGCAACACCGGCGTAAAAGTAACCATTTTAAACCCAGGCGATTTTAAAACCGATTTTACCGCCAGTCGCGATAAAGTCCCTTTCCCGCTAAAAAATGAGCAACTGGAAAAAGAGTTTAATACCGCCGTTGCCGGCATGGAAAAAGACGAAAGCGTAGGTGCAAACCCGGACGTTATTGGTAAAAAGCTTTGCCAGATTGTAGCATCATCAAGCCCTGCGCCAAGATATTTAATAGGCGCCTTTGGCCAGACCATTGCCGTTACGCTGAAAAAGATTTTACCAAACGGCCTTTTCGAAAAATTAATGAATGATCATTACGGAATAAAATAATTCCGCCTCAAACCGGCATCCGCCTCAATTTAACTTACGAAGTTTGAAAAACTTCGTAAGTTTTATCGTTCTTCCACCACCATGGTCTGTGTCCCCACAGACCATCCGCCCACCAAAAATAGAGGTTTACATACAAAACATTTCGTTAGTGGTATGTGAGGACACATACCACGGGATGGATGTCGAATTTTTTTTAAATAAAATTTTCGCAATTGATCGGTTGCGTATATATTTGCAATCAATCGGTTGCAAATTATTATTTTATTTATGAGACGAGACGTATTCCAGGCCATTGCCGACCCTACACGCAGACAGATCATCAACCTGATAGCGCATCAAACTTTAACACCCAACGGTGTGGCCGATAGTTTTGATGTGAGCCGGCAAGCCATCTCGAAGCATATCCAGATATTGGCCGAATGCGGCATTATCACCATAAAACAGCAGGGCCGCGAGCGCTTGTGCTTTGTGGAGCCACGTAAGCTGGACGAGGTATCGGACTGGCTCGCCGACTTCCGTAAATCATGGGAAAGCCGGTTTGACAAACTGGACGAACTGCTCATTAAAATGCAAACAAAAACCAACGATAATAAACCAAAATGATATGAAAAATAAAACAAAAATTATCGCCGAACCGGGCGTGCAGGAACTGTTTATCCACCGCGAATTTGATGCGCCAAGGGAACTGGTGTTCAAAGCTTTTTCGGATCCTGAATTGATTACACAATGGCTGGGGCCCTGTGATATGACCATGAGAATTGATTATTTTGATAGCCGTACGGGCGGCTCCTACCGCTTTATTCACTCCAATGCGCACGGCGACTTTGCCTTTAACGGTACCATCCACGAAGTGCTGGAACCGCAAAGAGTGATCCGCACATTTGAATTTGAAGGACTCCCGGAACGCGGACATGTAGCCCTTGAAACAGCAACATTTGACGAATTGCCCGGCAACCGTACAAAACTCATTATCCAATCGGTTTTCCGGTCGGTGGCCGACCGCGATGGCATCATCAACTCGGGGATGGAATATGGCGTAAACGATTCACACAATAAACTGGATGAGTTGCTTGCAACGCTTGTGTAAGTCGAAAGTCCTGAATCTGGCGTCGAAAGTCGGCTGCCCATTTTTGACTCAAGACTTGCGACTCCGGACTTAAGACTAAACTAAAACATGGAAGTACTTGTTTTTGCTACTAATGTTGAAAAACCACGGCAGGTTAGCAGGGTAAAACCACTGCTGGCTGCCGTTCCTACCATTAATCACTGGAACTTCGACCTGGAAGATTGCGATAATGTTTTGCGAATTGAAGCCGATGGCCTTTCGCCACGCTATATTGAAACGCTGCTGCAAACTGCGGGGTTTAAGTGCGATGAACTTATGTAAGTCTTGAGTCTGTAGTCGAAAGTCTTGAGTCACTTTTAGCCTTTTGACTCAAGGCTTTCGACTCGAGACTTAAGGCTTTTCCGGAAAGTATAGTAAATCAGCAACTCTGCAATCAATAAATTGCCACCCCAACCCAGCCACGATACCACATGGTACACATCCATGGGCCGCGGCTGAAACAGCAGCACCAATAGCCATTTCCAGGCCCGCAGGCTTAAGGCTGATAGCGTTAACGCATAGCTCCGGTACATCCAGGCTTTGTGAACCGCAAATTGATGCGCTCTTGCAGCAAGAACAGCCTTCAGCGTAAAAAATATCCATAATGCCGCCAGCAGGCAAAATGCCGACTGGCTGATCAACCCGCCGTTGCCGTATATCCCCATAATAAGACCGGCCGGGCCGGTCACCAGGATAATTAAAAAGGCATAAACCCAGCCGCTCCACCTGTGCAATTTCGGGTACTTTCGGCGGATGATCGCCGGAAACTGCAGCATACCGGTAAGCAACACAAACATGCCTGTATAAACATGTGTAAAAAATGCAATGCGGTAATGGAGCATGCCGGTAACATCTTCCTTGGTAAGCAGAAAAGCCACGCCCAGCCTGGCAGGAATATATTGCAGGGTAATGAGCAGCATAAGGTAGCTTAAGTAAAGCAGCACCCCATACCAGGCCAGGTAGCCCGCCCTGTTTATATTAATGACCTTGCTTAACCCCATAAAAATTTAACGTCCAAAGGTATCATAATATGCTGAGGCATGCTTTTCATACCGTACAAGCAGTTCCAGGTTTTTCTTCTCCAGTGGTGTCAGCAAACTCCTAACATCAGTACTTACAGGGATATACCAGGGCTGATGGTCGAAAAAGACGCGTAAAGGCTGTTTCTTAAAGGAGTAACCATGCCGTGCAAATATCGAATTCCTTAAAATGAAAATATCTGGTTTCTTTAAGTTAGCTACCTGCTCCTGCGTTAGCAAATCCGCAGAGGCATTATATTTATATAAGTCCTGCGTTGTCATGTAATAAGCAGTATCAACATAAGTATTATCGTCTTCGGCATTGGATGTAGTTACTTTTTGCTTTTTATCCCAATCTACAAAGCGGCGATACCCAAGCTTGTTATTGGGATTGTAAGTAAATACCCTTTTGGTCAGTTCATATTTCCGCGAGGGTATTTTAATACTACCCGTTGCTTTCCAGGTGCCTCTTACTATACTATCACCTTCAGCAATGTTGAACTGGAAGGCGCCGTCATACTTGTCGTTGCCCGGCTCCTTCACCACAAACTTGTAAATCGATCCCTCTTTCTGCAGCGTTCCCGAAAATGGCCGGTAATTTCCGGCAACAACACTATGGCCAACAACCTTATCACCGGTAATGGAATCGATTGAAACATTAATCAAATTGGCGTAATCCCAAACATCGCGGTCCCCGGCGGCAAGTGGCTGCCTGTCGGTATCAGGTTTAAACTTACCCACCCAATAGCCGTTAAGGTCCTTCTCCGTTTTTACTACAATGGCTGGCGTGCTTTTTGTGGCAGGGTAATCGGCACTCAAAACAGGGTCGGGTGATCGTCTTACGCTATCTGCTGCCGATAATGAGTCGCCAGCGTCTTTGTCGCTATGTTTAATCATACTGCCACCGCAACCCAGCAGGCACGCTATTACAATAACACCGAAAATTGAGAACGCTGGTTTCATGTTTTTAAAGAAAACTAAATATACATAATCTGGCGGATTGTTTTTTGAAGATGAATGTTGACGCAGTCGCCATCAGTTTTCCGTATTTTTTGCAAACAACGCATCAAGATGCCACCTGTCCCATTGCTGCGGAACAAGCAAAAGTGTTATTAACAATATTGCCCTTGGGATTACATGCTGCAAATCCCAGATAGGTTCCATTAACCCGTGGCCAAAAGAAACAATTAGCAGATCAACCGCCAGCACGTATAACGCGCATTTTCTGAATAAGCCAATGATGAGTAAAAAACCGCAGATCAGTTCAACGTAGGAGGTAAAGTACGCCGTTGTCCATATCAAAAATTTAGGCAAAAAAGTTTTTTCAAAGTCCGCAAAAAACATGTGGTAAACTTTGGGCACGGTATAGGTAAAAATTTTGCCAAAGCCCTGCATCAAAAAAATAATGCCAAGCAACAACCTGGTAAATAATACCCCGGCAGCCCTGGTTGATTGATCTTCCATATAAATTCCTTTACAGCTTTTGTAAACACCATGTGGTCATACAGCGCATATTTTGCACATTGGTGGTTTTAATAGGTTCGTACAGGCGGGCATTAATTGCGCGGGTGTAATGCTGCAGCATATGTTCGTTAACCAAAAACCGTTCGGAACCATCGGGCAGCAGGTAACGGCCATGGCCCACGGGAATTACCAAAGCCTCTAAACCAATATCCGATGCCAGCCGCGCAAAAAAATAACCACCCGGTTTCAGCACCCGCCACATCGAAATCAGCATTTGCTCAAAATGATCCTCGCTTTTGGCAAAATGTAAAACGGCATTGCTGATCACCAGGTCAAAATGGGCATCTGCAAACGGCATGGCCTCAACCGCAGCCACGCAAAAATTTGACGCCGGCAAACCTGGCGCCAGCGTTGCGGCCAAATCTTTAATATTTGCTACAGCATCCGGGGCAGCATCGACTGCGCACACATCAAAACCGTTGCGTAAAAGGTATATAAGGTTTCGCCCTCCCCCGCAGCCTGCATCCAGCACTTTATGGCAATCATCATAGGTACCCTTCAACAACTGATCGAACAGGTAGATATCAATATTGCCAAATTGCTGCTGCAGTTTATTTTGCATGGATAGGTTATTATATAATGCTAATGTATAGGTAAGTTTTGAAATATAAAAAGCATAGGCGTTGATAATGCGGTTGAAACCAAATCGGGCGGCTCTTCAATTAATAACAGAACATATCAATTCAGCCAGGCTTCGTACCTCAACGAAAGCGTCATTCATTAAACTGCCGCAATTGGCGTGCGAATCGGTGCAGATAAGTTTTTTGATGAGGCCGCAGTCTTTTAACTTCTGCAATCCGTCGTTTACAAAAAGGCCATGGGTGGTGATCACAATAATGTCTTTGGCCCCGGCGTCCTTGTAGGTTTTAGCGGCGTTAATAATGCTGCCGCCGGAGCGGATCATATCATCATAAATAATAACAGTTTTGCCGGCAACATCGGCATTGATTGCACTTACCTCGGTATGGTCGCCTTTTAGGCGGCGTTTTAAAATGAATGCTGCGTTTACACCCAGGTCATTAGCCAGCGATTCCACCCATTTGGCGCGGCCGGCATCGGTACTGGCCATTACAAAGTTATCGCCGCCGTATTCAAGGGCCGCTTTGGTAACAATATCCTTGCAGTAAACATGCACGGGATAGAGCCCGTGTTCAAAGTAGTAGGGGATGCCTTCAGAATGTATATCAAACAAATACACCCTGTTCCCTTTATTGCTGCGCGGGATAGCCGAAAGCAGGCGTGCCCGCGATTTGGCTGTTACGATCTCGCCCGGCAATACCGCCCTTTCCATGGTTGAATAGCCAAAGTAAGGCACAACCAGCGATAAGGAATTGGCCCCATAACTAACCAGCGACGACGCCAAGTCAAACAGTTCCAGTGTCGATTCATCATTAATGGTGCCGCCAAGCAATATCGCGTCGCGGTTCTCCACTTTCGATAAAATCCGCTGGTAAAGCTCCCCATCTGTAAAACGGCTTACTTCCAGTTCGCCCCGCTCAAACGGACCGCAGGCAAATATCTTTTCGGCCAGGTAGCGGTATTGCTGTGTGTAAAATAGTATCTTCTTCATATTCCGGCGTTGTTTACGTTTGTCCTTACCTGCTCAAAACTGATTTCATTAACCAATTTTCCGTTTTCAAACACAGTCTGCAGGTGGTCCGCAAAGCCAACGTTATCATTTTGATTAACCGTTTTGAAAACGCCATCTACCTTTACCAGTTTTAACCTGCCTGCCTTGCTCTTTTTAAAGCTGGCGGTAATGTTACCGTCGGCATCCATTTCGGTCGGCGACTTCTCCACGTTCACTTCTTTGCCATTTATTACCGCATGACTGCATTTTAAGGCAAACTTTTGTGTGTCGCGGTCAACCTTTTGCAACAATGCGCCACCCATACCCAAAACCAGGTTTTCGGCACTTATCTCATGATCTTTTAAGGCTTTATAAATGTCCTTTATCGCTTCATAATTTACACCGTCGCCCTGTATTACCCTTATTTGCGGCGGTAATACTTTAAAGCCTTTTTCATTAACGGTGAAGCCGAATTTATCAAAAAGGATTTCAAAAATCCGCAGCAGGGTCATCACCGGGTCGCCGCTATCCGGCCTGATAACCAGCGTGCCTTTGCGATTCAGTATTTCGGCTCTTAAATCTTCGCCCCAATATTCACTGCAGGCTTTAAAGATATTGTAACTATCCGAAACACAGGCCACAATCCCTTCGGGGAAGGTCCTTAACACATGCCTGAACACTTCCAGCTCGCCTTCTTTGCCTAACAATGTGCAAATACTGTGTTCGGTAGCAGGGATACTCATCCCATAAACTTTTTGTGCATTATAATACTTCATAGCCATACCCGAACCTGCCAGGGTATCACTGCCATTAAAGTTAAGCAGGTGCGCGGCGCCACCCAGTTTAGCGCTCTCCACGCTGCTTACGCCGCGAAAACCAAAGTCATTCAATACAAAATCAATTCCGGCTTCGGCTCCGGGTGTTGCGGTTTCTTCATAATATTGGGTCACCACTTTCCTGATCTGGTTGCTTAGCGTAGCCACGGTGCAGGGGTACCAAACCTGCATCAGCAAGGTCTCTAAAAAGTTGGTGAGCCAAAAACATTCGGGACCGGTGTTTTCAATGGTCATCAGCACATTGCCGGTGGGCACCGGGGTACCTTCGGGCACTGCTTTAATAATGACGGGTAAGCGGCCATCGTGTTTATCCAGTATATACTGAAACTTACTTTTATCAAATACATCATCCCGGCCAAAAACCTGCAATAAAAAGCCTTCCGCTTCGTCCAGGTCCTGTTGTGTAAAGGCTTTGCCCTGCAGGTATTCTTTTAAAATGTACTGCAGACCAAAAAAAATGGTCTCGTTAAACATCCCGCCCCTGCTTTCCAGGTAGCTGTAAATCTGGGTGGTGCCAGGATAGTATAATTTATGATGAGCGTATTTATATGCATCGGCCAGTAAGACCAAATTTTCGCGTTTCATGATTTTATTTATTTAGATATTTATCGATAATCGTATTAAAAAGCTCCAGGTGCTCGTCGCTGGTTAGGCCGTCGGCTATCATTTTGGGGATATCCGTTAACGGGAACCAGTTGAGTTCGGCGATATCGTCCTGTGCTTTCGGTTCACCACTGTAATGATCACAACTGAATAACAAGGTGATGATCTTGTCAGCCTCGTTCCGGTAGCGCCAGTCGTTTATCTTACGCGAAGTTTCGTACACCATAGGGCCTGTTTCCAATTCACCTGCTTCTTCTGTTAATTCGCGTTTGGCTGCAACTTCGTAACTACCATCTTCCGGATCAGCAAAGCCGCCTATAAAACGCCATTTATTGTTTATAGCCTTTTTCCCAAGCAGCAACTCGGTTTTATTATTCCTGAAAACTGCTATATCCACCGTTGGATAAACCTTGGTGTATTGGTTATTTAATGCGTACAATATTCCGGCCCTGAAATCGGTGGAATCAAATACCTTATCAGCGTATTGCCGGCGCAGCTCGGTGGCGTTATAGTCGCCGTGCTCCGGCAGTTCAATAGTCTCAAATTTGCCGGTGTAATGCGGGATAAAACTATCGCGGCTACCATAAAGGCAAAACTGCTCAGTAGGAAATACGCCCCTCAGCAAATTGTCGAGATTATCAGACCAAACCGCGTCGCTCGGATGATCACTTACAGGCAGCACAATAATTTCGGGATAAATGGCTTTGATCATCTTTTCGCGGGTATAATAATCGTAAGGATTTTTCCGGCTCCCGGTCAAAGGGCTCACGCCCAATAAAATGATTAATTTGCTATGCGCCTCCTTTACCTGGCGTATCAATTCCTGGTGCCCTTCGTGCAGGAACGGTGTCTGGAAGCGGGCTATAATAACAGCTGTTTTCATTGCTATTTGTGTTAATTATACGCAAATATATAATTTGTGTATAAATTACGCAAATTAATTGAATTTATTTTGATCTTATCAGATTTCAAAGTTGATGCCTTGTTTTTTCAGACTGAAATATTTGGTCTCGTTGAAACAGAAAAGGTTACCGGGCCGGCCGGCGCCCTGCAGTTGTTGTTTTTCGGTAGTTTCGTCTAAGAAACCATATTTCGACACTTTCTTTTTAAAGTTGCGGCGGTCAATCGGTCGGTCTAAAACAGCTATATACAATTTTTCGAGTTCCGAAAAAGGAAATTTTTTATCAAGTAATTCAAAGCCGATTGGCTCATATAATATCTTGTTCTTGAGCCGCTCATGGGCAAGCTGTATAATTTCGGCGTGATCAAAAGCCAGTTGCGGCATTTTTTTTATGTTGAACCACGCGGCATCGGCCGCATCAGTATCGGCGCGCAATTCAAACGCTTCGGGTTTAACCAGGCCATAATAAGCGATAGATATTACACGATTACGCGGGTCGCGGCCGGGTTTGCCAAAGCTGTACAACTGTTCCAGATAATTAATACTCACACCGCTTTCTTCCTTTAGCTCCCTTTGAACGGCCTCCTCCAGCGTTTCGGTGTTGCCCACCAGCCCACCGGGCAATGCCCAGCTATTATTATAAGGTTCAATATTGCGCCTGATCAACAGCACCGATAAACCATCTTTGGAGGTGTAGCCAAATACGACTGCGTCAACCGCTACTTTAATATTTTGTGAAGTGGGCATACACCAAAGATATTAATTGCCGCGAAATTCTGTGTGCTGCAATCCTTAGGCGCAAATCAAATTGCCGCCTTGGTTAACTCACCCGGTCATCGCTTCGCTCGACCACCCTCTCTTTTGCAGGGTGGCTGTTGCACAAGTATGATTTACAAAGCAGTCGTGAGACTGTAAAACGTTCTTTGAGATATTGATTAGAACGGCGGTAATAAGTTTGACCTATGTTGGTTACCAAGCAGCACGTA
>Ga0068855_100003430_pt1 | contig 19392 bp, 20 predicted proteins | sample KBSCornC52_FD_66592 | JGI IMG/M metagenome (GOLD analysis project Ga0068855, IMG submission 66592) | Corn rhizosphere microbial communities from Kellogg Biological Station, Michigan, USA - KBS Corn C5-2 | ecosystem: Host-associated > Plants > Roots > Rhizosphere > Soil ...
GCGCGCCATGGAGGACGAGCCGAAGGGCTCGAAGTGGAAGCTGCGCGCGCGCGTCGGCGACAAGGTTCGATGGTACGAGGATCCCGAGGAGGTGGAACGGCATGGCTACTGAGAGGTCGCGGCCGCTGGAGGGCCGCAGCGCCGTGGTGACGGGCGTCGGCTCGGGCCTGGGTCAGGCGATCGCCCGCGAGTTCGCCGCCGAGGGGGCGCTGGTGCTTGGGTGCGACGTCGATGACGCAGCCGGCGCCGCGACGATGTCGGAGATCGGCGAGTACCTGCACGCCGACGTCTCCCGCGAGTCGGAGGTGGAGGCGCTGGTGGCGCGCGCCGTCGAGCGGCACGGCCGCCTGCACGTGATGGTGAACAACGCAGCGGTGCAGATCGAGCAGGAGCTGGCCGAGACCACCGAGGAGCAGCTCGACCGGATCCTCGCCGTCAACCTGAAGGGCGTGTTCTTCGGCTGCAAGCACGCGGTGCGCGTGATGCGCCCGGCCGGTGGAGGTTCGATCGTCAACATCGCCTCCATCCTGGGCCTGGTCGGCGACGGCATCCTGGCCGCGTACTGCGCTGCCAAGGGTGGCGTGCTCGGCATCACCCGCGCCACGGCTGTGCAGTACGGGCGCGACGGCATCCGCTGCAACGCCATCTGCCCCGGCGACATCGACACCCCGCTGGTGCAGGCCTACTTCGACACTGCCGACGATCCGGCCGCGCTGCGCGCGCAGGTCAGCGCCGAGTATCCGCTGGAACGAATCGCCGCCCCGCGCGAGATCGCACGCACGGCCGTCTTCCTGGCCGGCGACGACGCCTCGTTCATGAGCGGCCAGCCCCTTGTCGTCGACGGCGGCCTGCTGGCCACCTGCTACTGATGGGCGCCCGCATCGACGACCGGTGGCAGTACCACGGCCTGCGCACCGTGCGGCTCGAGAACGCCCGGCTGGCGGTGGACGTCCTGCCGGAGCTGGGCGGCAAGATCCTGCGTTTGATCGACAAGCGCGGCGACCGCGACCTGCTGTGGCACTCGCCCCGCGTCGAACCGCACCGCGCCGAGCTGCACGCGAACTTCGACGACCACTGGCCGGGGGGATGGGACGAGGCGTTCCCGGGCGGCGCGCCGTCGCCGAACCGCTACGGCGACCAGCTGCCGTACATGGGCGAGCTGTGGACGACGGCCGCGTCCTACCGAATCGTCCGCAATGACCCTGCGGGCGTCGAGCTCGAGCTGGATCTGACCACGCCGATCACGCCCGCCCGCTGGCGGCGGCGGCTGACCCTGTCGGGCGACGATCCGGTGCTACGGATCGGATACCGGCTTGAGAACGTCGGCACGATGCCGTTCGACTACAACTGGGGGCTGCACCCGGTCGCGGCGATCTCGACTGCGCACCGATTCGATGTGCCGGCCGCGAAGGCAGAGGTGGACGAGAACGGCGGTGGCACGCTCGGCGTCAAGGGCGACCGCTACGACTGGCCGCAGTTCAACGACCTGGACGTGCGCCGTGCGCTCGGGCCGGACGCGAACTGCTTCGCGCTGCACTACCTGACCGAGCTGCGGGAGGGCTGGGTGGCGACCACCGACACGGCCGAGCGGCGCGGGTTCGGGCTGGCCTTCGACCACGCGCTGTTCCCCGTCGTCTGGTTGTGGATGGTCTACGGTGGCTGGCGCGGCTACTACCACGCCATCGCCGAGCCGTGGACCGGCTATCCCAGCCCGCTGGCCGAGGCGGTGGAGGCCGGACGGGCACGCGTGCTGGATGCCGGCGGCGTGCTCGAGACCGAGGTCGCCACCGTCGTCTACGAGGGTGTGGACAGCGTCTCGCGGCTGTCGGCGGACGGCGGAGTGGAGGCGTGAAACCGGTCATCGGCCGCGGGCTTCGCACGGTCGCTGGGGGGCTCGATCATCCCGAGGGCGTCTGCTGGTCGCCCGACGAGCAGGCCCTCTATGCAGGCGGGGAGGCGGGGCAGCTCTACCGGTTTGCGCTCGACGGAAGTGCCGTCGAAACGGTCGCCACCGTGCCCGGCGGCTTCCTGCTGGGCATGGCGCTGGACGCCGACCGCAACGTGTACGCGTGCGACCCGAACAGCGGATACGTGATGCGGATCTCGCCGGACGGCGAGGTGCAGCGCCACGGCGAGCGGGTCGGCTATCCGAACTATCCCGTGTTCGACGGCGACGGGAACCTCTGGGTAACCGACTCGGGCGCGTGGGATGAGGTCACCGGCGGCCTGGTGCGGATCGCTCCCGACGGCGCCACGGAGCGGGTGGGCGTTCCCGCCCTGCGGTTCGCCAATGGGTGCGCGATCAGCGGCAGCCACCTCTACCTGGTCGAATCGCAGATGCCGGGCGTGGTGCGGATGCCGCTGACCGGTGGTGAGCTTGAGCCGGTGGTCGAGCTGCCCCGCACCGTTCCGGACGGGCTGGCGGTCGACGCCGAGGGAGGCATCTGGATCGGCTGCTACCAGCCCAACCGCATCTACCGGCTCGACTCCGGCGGCGCGCTGGACATGGTCGTCGACGACTGGACCGGGGAGTACGTGATGTCGCCGACCAACCTCGCCTTCGCCGGCGATCAGCTCGACGTGCTGGTGCTGGCCTCGCTGTGCGGCTGGGCCGTGAAGGCGATCGACCCCGGGGTGGCCGGGGCGCCGGTGGCGCGGCCGAAGGTGGTGGCCGGTGGCTGATGTGGCGGTGGTGGGCGGCGGCATCCTGGGTGCGACGGCCGCGCTGCACCTGGCGCAGGCGGGCGCGGACGTGGTCCTGCTCGAGCGGGAGCCCGCGCTCGGCACCCAGACCACCGCCGCCGGGGCGGGCTTCGTCGGCTACTGGGCGGGCGAGCTTGAGGCGGAGCTGGCCGAGTACGGCATGCGCTTCTACGCAGACCTCCAGGAGCGCTCGGGCAGCGACCTGGGCGTGCGGCGAGTGGGGCTGCTGTTCCCGGCGCTGTCCGAGCCGGGTGTGGAGATGCTGCGCCAGGAGTACGAGCGAGAGCTCCACTTCGCGCCGGACGTGGTCATGCTGGGCGAGGCCGAGACGCTACGGGCGGCGCCGATCCTGGCGCCCGGGTCGGTGCACGGTGCGCTGTTCCAGCCAGACGCCTATCAGGTCGACACCGGCCGGGTGATGCGCGCGCTGGACGGCGAGCTGCGGGCGGCCGGCGTCGACGTCCGCACCGGCACCGCCGTCGCGGGCGCCGTCGTGGAGAGCGGCCGCGTCACCGGCGTTCGCACCTCCGCCGGCACGGTCGCCGCCGCTGCCATGGTGAACGCGGCCGGGGCGGCCGCGCGGGCGCTTGGTGGGCGTGACGGCGTCGACATCGGCGCAATCCCGCTGCTCGAGTCGCGCTTCACCACGGAGCCGATCGCCGCCGTCACGCCCGAGCTGCCGATGATGCTGTTCTTCGAGCGCGACCTGCTCTACCTGCGCGAGCAGGACGGCGGCCTGCTGGTGGGGGCGATCGAGCGCACCATCGAGGATCGGTCACGGGTCGATGTGGCCGATCCGCCGGCGACGGCCGACCTCCCCGACCATGCCGTGCGGGAGCACGAGCACCTGGCCCGGGAGCTGGCCGGGGTGATCCCCGCGCTGGCCGACGCACCCATCCGCGGCCATGCCAGCGGCCTGCCCACCTGGACGCCGGACGGCCGCCACATCGTCGGCCCGGCACCGGGAGTGGAGGGCTACGTAGTGCTGGCCGGCTGCAACGAGTGCTGTGTCACGCACGGGCCGGGCCTGTCGCGGATCGTGGCGGAGCTGATCACCAGCGGCGCCACCGACGCCGACATCTCGCCCTACCGGGTCGACCGCTTTGCGGGGCTGGCCGGCGACGACGTCCAGGCGGCCGCCGAGCAGCAGTACCTGCTGCGGCATCCACCCGCGGAGGGCGTGGCCGCGACGCCGTTTGGGATCGAGCTGCCATGAGCGGGACGCTGCGCAGCGCCCGGTGGTTCGGCACGCACGACGTGGCCGGCCTCATCCACCGCTCGTACCTGCGATCGGAGGGGATCACGCAGGAGGCGATCGAGGGCCGGCCGGTGATCGGCGTCTGCAACTCGTGGAGCGAGCTGGTCAACTGCAACATCCACTTCCGCGGGCTGGCCGCGGCAGTCAAGCGGGGGGTGCTGCAGGCGGGCGGCCTGCCGCTCGAGTTCCCGACCATCTCGCTGGGCGAGCCGTTCATGAAGCCCACGACCATGATGTTCCGCAACCTGATGGCGATGGACGTCGAGGAGACGATCCGCGCCAATCCGATGGATGCCGTGGTGCTGATCGGCGGCTGCGACAAGACCGTCCCCGCGCAACTGATGGGCGCCGCCAGCGTCGACATACCCGCCATCATGATCACCGGCGGGCCGGCTCAGCCGGCCGTGTTCCGGGGTGAGCAGATCTCCAACGGCACCGACCTCTGGCGTTACACCGCCGACCTGCGGGCGGGGAGAATCTCGGCCGCGGAGTACGACGAGCTGGAAGCCGCGATGGTGCCCTCGGCTGGCCATTGCCAGGAGATGGGCACCGCATCCACGATGACCTCGCTGGTGGAGGCGCTGGGGATGGCCTTGCCGGGGACGGCGGCGATACCGGCCGTAGACGCCCGGCGCGCGGCCGCGGCGGAGGCGAGCGGCCGCCGGGCGGTCGAGATGGCGCGGGAGGGAGGGCCGCGGCCGTCGCAGATCCTGACGGCGACCGCCTTCGACAACGCGATCACGCTGCTGATGGCGCTGGCGGGATCGACCAACGCCGTGCTGCACCTGCTCGCCCTGGCCGGGCGTGTCGGGGTCGACCTCGGGCTCGAGCGTTTCGACGAGATCTCCCGGCGCACGCCGGTGCTGGCCAACGTCCGTCCCAGCGGCGAGCACCTGGTCGAGGACCTGTTTCACGCCGGCGGCGTGCCGGTTGTGCTGCGCGAGCTGCTGCCGTTGCTCGATGGGGAAGCGCTCAGCGTGAGCGGCCGCAGCCTCGCCGAGAACGTCGCCGCGGGCGGCGATCCGCCCGACCGGTCCGTCGTCGCCTCCCTCCAGCAGCCGCTCGCGGCCGAGGGCGGGATCGCGGTGCTGCGCGGCTCGCTGGCACCCGGCGGCGCGCTGATCAAGCGCAGTGCCGCCTCGCCCGACCTGATGCGCCACCGCGGTCCCGCGGTGGTGTTCGAGGACGTCTACGACCTGGCCGAGCGGATCGACGACCCGCACCTCGAGGTCACCTCCGACTCGGTGCTGGTGCTGCGCAACAGCGGGCCGAAGGGCGCTCCCGGGATGCCCGAGTGGGGGCAGCTGCCGATCCCCTCCAAGCTGCTCCGCGCCGGGGTCTCCGACATGGTGCGGATCTCGGACGCGCGCATGAGCGGCACCTCGTTCGGAACGGTGGTGCTGCATGTGGCGCCCGAGTCGTTCGCGGGCGGCCCGCTCGCGATCGTGCGCAACGGGGACCCGATCGCGCTCGACGTGGACGCGCGGACGATCGAGCTGGAGCTCGACGCTGCCGAGGTGGAACGGCGCCGCGCCGACCTCCCCGACCCCGTCCCCCGCTACGCGCGTGGCTACGGCCGGCTGTACATCGACCACGTGATGCAGGCCGACGCCGGCTGCGACTTCGATTTCCTGCGCGCGCGCCCGGGTGAGGCCGCGGAGTCGGAGCCGCTGGGGCTGGTCGGCGGCCCGATCGGCGGCTGGTAGGTCAGGCGGCCACTCGGCCGTCGGCCAGCAGGCGTCGGAAGCGGTCGACCGCGTCGGCGACGCCCTCCTGGAACGGCAGCTCCTCGACCGGCCCGATCACCTCGGTCAGCGACGCCGCGTCCACTGCCTCGGGGAACGGCAGCGTGACGTCGTCGTAGCTGATCAGGCCACCGGCCTCGGGCGCGGCCGCCTGGATCGCCGAAACCACGCCCTCCATCGAGACCGCCTGCCCGGCCAGGTTGTGGACGCTGGCGCCGTCGTAGCCGGCAAGGGCTGCCTGGACGAATGCGCGGGCCACGTCGGGTGCGTACTGGAACTGGCTGGTGCCGCCGTAGGGGATCTTGAACTTGCGGCCTGCCGCGGCCGCCAGCATCGCGCTGGTCGGCGCCGAGGTCAGGCCCTGGTCGCGGCCGGGGCCGTAGACGGTGTGTGGCCGCAGGCCGATGCTGGCCACACCCCGCTCCTCGTGGTAGACCCAGGCGCTGCCCTCGTTGGCTCGTTTGTAAACACCATAGATCGTTCCCGGAGTGCCCGACATGGCGGGTCCGTCGCCTGCGTCGATCGCGTCGTAGGCCGCGATCGACGATGCGTACACCACCGGCCCGATCCGGTCCAGCCGTCGCGCCACCGCTTCGAGCACGTTGACCGTGCCGACGACGTTGACGCGCGCCCCCAGCGGCGGGTCGGCGCGACAGAACGGCACCTGCAGCGCGGCGAGGTGGATGATGTTTGTGATCCGCTCGTTGTCGATCACCGCCTCCAGCGCTTCCAGGTCGGTGATGTCGCCGTGCACGTGCGTCACCCGCGCCAGCTCGGGCGCGTCCATGATCAGTGCCATCCGCCGCGGGTCGTCCCCGAGGTCGTAAGCGATCACATCGATTCCGCGCCCGACCAGGTCCCTCGTCACCCAGGATCCGATGCAGCCGTACGCGCCGGTGACCAGCACGCGGGTCAGCCGAGGCTCCGATCGTGACCGCCGGAGATGCGAGCGGCGGTTGCGGCCGGGACGACGTCCGGCTGCGACTCGTCGGCTTTCTCGTGGGCGACGCCGGCGGCTGCGTACGCCGCGTCCTCATCGAGTGTCTCGTGTTCGAGCAGCGCGCCGGCCAGCGAGTCGAGCTTGCCGCGCTCGCTGGTGAGCAGGCGTACCACCCGCTCGTGCGCCTCGTCGACGATCCGCCGCACCTCGCTGTCGACCAGCTGCTGCGTCTGCTCGCTGACCTCGGACACCCCGGGGAACAGCGGCCCTGCCGCGCCGTCCCGGGCGATCACCGCCAGCGGTCCGATCGCCTCGGACATGCCCCAGCGGCCGACCATGTGGCGCGTGATCTCGGTCAGCTGCTGGATGTCCGACTCCGCGCCCGTGGTGATGTCGTCGAACACGACCTCCTCGGCGACGCGGCCGCCCAGTGCCACGTCGATGCGAGCGAGCAGCTCCCGGTACTCGTAGTTGAAGCGATCCGCGTCCGGCGCCGAGAAGGTCACCCCCAGCGCGACCCCGCGCGGGATGATCGAGATCTTGCGCACCGGATCGGCGCCCTCGGTGAGCATGCCGACCACCGCGTGACCGGCCTCGTGGTAAGCGGTGCGGCGGCGGTCCGCCTCGCTCATCATCACCTGCCGCTCGGCGCCGAGCACGATCCGCTCGAGCGCATCGGTGAAGTCCGCTTCCTCGACCTGCTCATGCTCTCGGCGAGCGGCCAGCAGTGCGGCCTCGTTGACCAGGTTGGCGAGGTCGGCGCCGACCATCCCCGGCGTCGTCGCCGCGATCCGGCCCAGATCAACGCTCGGGGCAACCGGCACCCCGCGCGTGTGCACCTCGAGGATCTCGCGGCGCCCGTTTCGGTCGGGTGGCTGCACCGCCACCCGGCGGTCGAACCGGCCCGGCCGCAGCAGCGCCGAATCGAGCACTTCGGGACGGTTGGTCGCCGCGATCACGATCACGCCTGTCGACGAGTCGAACCCGTCCATCTCTGTCAGTATCTGGTTCAGCGTCTGCTCGCGTTCGTCGTTGCCGCCGCTGTAGCCGGCGATGCCCGCCGTACGTGAGCGGCCGATCGCGTCGAGCTCGTCGATGAACACGATCGACGGCGACGACTGCTTGGCCTGGACGAACAGGTCGCGCACCCGCGCTGCTCCGACGCCGACGATCGCCTCGACGAACTCCGACGCCGCCATCGAGAAGAACGGCACGTCCGCCTCGCCGGCGACCGCGCGGGCGAGAAGGGTCTTGCCGGTACCGGGCGGCCCGGCCAGCAGCACGCCATGGGGGATGCGGCCACCGAGGCGTCCGTACTTCTCGGGGTGGCGCAGGAAGTCGACCACCTCGCTCAGCTCGGACTTGGCCTCCTCGATGCCGGCCACGTCGGCGAAGGTGACGCGGTCACCGGTTGGCGCGTAACGCCGCGCGCGCGACCGTCCGAAGCTGCTGAGCGCGTTCTGCATGCCGCCCGCGCGGCGCAGCAGCAGGAACAGCAGGCCGAGGAACAGCAGGGTCGGGCCGAACCCGACCAGCAGCGTCTGCCACCAGGGGGCGCCGGTGGAGAGCGGCTTGGCGTTCACGACGACGCCGTTGGTCTCGAGTAGCTGCGACAGCGAGACCGTGTCCGCGAACGCCGGCACCTCGGTCTCGAACCCCGTCGTCGGTTTCTCGCCGTCATAGCTCGTGGGTTTCTGGAACGTGCCCTGGATCGCGGTGCCCACCGACGTGATCTCCTGGACGTTGCCGGACCGCACCTGGTCGAGAAAGAACGGGCTGTAGGGCACGCGCACCAGCTGCGGCCCCTGCATCGTGTTGGAGCCGACCCAGAAGTTGAATGCGAGCAGGATGAGCGCCAGGATCACCCAGGGTGGGCTGATCCGGAAGCGCGGGCGCGCCGGAGGCGCCGGGCCATCGGGCGGCTGCTGGGCCCGCTGCGGGGGTTGGCTGTCGGTTGCGTTTGGCACCGTTCAGCACAGGCTAGCTGGCCGGCTAAAGATCGGCCGGGCCGGTGCCGATTGCAGCCCCATGCATCCCGGCACCAGACTCCTCGGCTGCGGGGTATGCGTGGTGCTGGCTGCGGGATGTGGCGGTACCAGCTCGACCGCGACTGCCTAACCAGCTAGTTCAGTGCAGGGGCATTTCGCCGGGGTGCTTTTCCACCACCCAGTAATGGTCGTGCTGGTCGGCGACGAACTCGACGTCCGGGTAAACGTGACCGGTCTTGACGACGAACCGGTTCGGCGCTGAATGCGCGGCTTCGTATTCACTGACCGTGACCATCAACGCGCCGATGCAATCGGCGCTGCCGCATTCACATACGAAGGGCACGAGTTCGTCCTCGACGCCATCCACAGCGACGGCCTGCTGTTCGACCTCCACCCGCCGATTGTTGTAGTCGCGAAACGCCAGCTCGTTCTTCACGAGCCGATCACGGCGAATGGCTTCCCGGTCGTCGTTGCTCACTAGCCCTCCAATCCCGGACGGTGCGGGCGTACCGTGAGCGGCATGGTACCGCGTGCCGGGCCTTGCGGTCAGGCCGGAGTCAGATCCAGCTTCGCAGCCGGGCGAGGCCGAGCGTTGCCAGGGCGATCAGGATGATGGCCGTGACCACTATCCAAAACAGCGAGGAGTGCACGAACACCTGCGGGTTGAAATTGATGTTCATTCCGGCCACTCCGGCGAGCAGAGCGCCGGGGAGCAGCAGGATCGACGCCAGCGTTAGCACCTTCATGATCTCGTTGGTCCGGTGTTCGGTGCGCACGATCAGCACGTCGAAGGAGCTTGCGATGCCGTCCCTGGCGTCGCGTGCGGAGGCGAGCGCGGCGTCGACCCTCGTGGTGAGAGCGAGGAACCGCTCGGCCGACTCTGGCGACGAAAGCGGGTCGAACTCGGAGTGGCTGAGTGCCGCGAACACCTCCCGGTGAGGTGCGAGCGTCCGGCGCAGGCGGCCGACTCGGCTGCGAGCGGTGCTGAGTACCCGCATCTCCTCCTCGGGATCCTTGCTGGGATTCGCGAGCGCTCTCACGTCGAACTCATCGAGCGACTCCTCGACCTCATCGAAAGCATGCAGATAGCTGGTCACGACCCACTCCATGACCGTCGAGAGGAATGAGGGCCCGTCCAGCAGGCCGATCTCGCCTCGTCCTTCCGCGACCCGTCGAAAATCGTCGAGCGCGGCGATGTCGGCGGTGTGGGCGGTCAGCACCCAATTGGAGCCAAGGAAACAGTCAACCACGATTCGCTCGCGGTCGGGGTCGCGCTCGCCGTCTGAGACGGCGACAGCCGTCACACGCAAATGGCCCTCTTGCTGCTCGACGGCCGGAGTTTTCCCGGGATCGTCAAGCCGCAAATCGCCAACATCGCCCAGGTCGAGCGCGTCGAATATCTCGGCCGCCTGCTCCGGGGACGGATCCTGCAGGTCGAGCCAGAGCACCTGACTCTTGCTCAGATGCTGGAGAGATCCGGCCCAGTCCTCGACGATTTCGCCCTGCCGCTTGTCGAAGAGGTAGGCCTTCAGCGCGCGATGCTCACCCGGACTGTGCGACGAATCTTCGTTCATCTCGGGTACACCACTACGCGACTGTTCGCGCCCGCCGAGCCGTCTCCTCCTAGCATGGAGCGGTTTGGATTTGACGGCGGGCGGGTAGTCGTCTCGTAGATGATCCTCCTGCTACGCCTGCTTCGCACGACCGTCGGTATGGCGATTCTCCGATTCGCCTGGCGTCGCCGCGCCCGGCTGATCGCCGGCGCTCGCCGTGTCTTCGCGGCGACCGTCAGCCGGATCCCATCGACCCGAGCGCGCTAGCCATCGCCGCATGACTGCTGACCGACCGCCGGCACGGGAGGAACGTGCACCCACAAGCCGGGTGATCGACCGGATCACCGACTCGCTGGGAGACGAGAAGGCATTCGCGGCCGCGGCCGGCGTCGTGGTGGTGGGGCTGATCGTCGGTCTGGTGGTCGGCAAACTGGCCGCGGTGGCATCCATCGCCACGCTGGTCACCTTCGTGATGGTGTTCGCGGTGCAGCACACCTCGAGTCGCGAGTCGCGCGCGCTGAACGTCAAGCTGGACGAGCTGATCCGGGTGACGAGCGCTCGCAACGAGCTGATCGGCGCAGAGGACGAGAGTCACGCCCAGCTGGACGAGCGCCGCGAGCAACTGCTCGACGAGCGCCGGGGCGGGTACTGAACGTCAGCCGATGTCGAAGCTGGTGGTGTAGGCGCCGATGCCGCAATGGCGACCAGCACGCAGAGACCTCCTGCAACAGGAGCCGACCGACGAGGCACACTCTCACCTTGTCACCCACCCGGCGCACCCGGAATCACCGGAACAGGTGCCGTCAGGCACGTTCCCTGTTGTGCGGTGCTACCCCAACGTCAGCGCCATCACGGGGATCGTCCGATTCCAGATCGGGCTCGGTTCGCTGTCTCGCACGTGGCGCCCGCCCATCTTTTCGTAGAAGCCGACCGCCAAAGGCTCGGCCTCCCACTCCATGGCAGTCGCACCGGCTGCCTTGGCGCGTCTGACAGCGTGGTCGAACAGGCGTCTGCCGACGCCGTGCCGGATCCAGCGAGGCGCGACCCACAGATCGTCCAGCCAGCACAGGTCGCCGTTCAGGATCAGCGACGACCACGCGATGATCTCCTCGCCGGCGACGGCGACGAAGACGTCTTTTGCCGCGAACACCTCCGGTGTGAAGTCGCCCAGCGCCACCCACCGTTCGACCAGGTCGGGGTCATACCCCCAGAACCGCTTGCCGTCGGCCGCAATGTCGCGGAGACGATCAAGTTCGCCCCCGGCGGCGGGGCGGATGGACAGGTGATTATGCGCACTGGCTCGTCGCGCGTCCGTCCGTCGGAACGGCTGTCGCGCTTCGGGCCGCAGGAGCGAGGCGTACGTCCCGGGTTTCCGGTACGCGTCTCCCTGCGTCTCGGCTTCACGAAAGGCGCGAATCCGAGGCAGATCGAACTCTGCGATGTGGATGGCTTCTTCGGCGTCCGCCTGGACGATGGTCGGGTCGACCGTCGCGCCGTCCTCATCCCACGCGTAGCTGACGGCGTCGAATGCGACCGAATGACCACCCTGCTGGGGCGCGGCGTAGTTGGTCTGAGCGACCGCCGCCATGTTCTCGACGCTGCGTGCACGCAGGCAGATGCGATGGTTCTGGTCGTTTCGGGAGGCGTTCGGAACCAGGATCAGCTCGGCTCCCTCCAACATCAACGCCCGTGCGGCCTCGGGAAACAGCAGGTCAAAGCAGATCATCGCCCCAACCCTGACCCTGCCCGACTTCGCGTCCAGCTCGGCCACGGGGAACTCTCGCCCCGGAGTCAGCAACGCCTCGTCGCCGAAGTCGCACGTGTGCACCTTTGCGTAGCGAAGAATCACGCTGCCGTGGCGGTCGATCAGGGCAAGGCTGTTCCTCGGCCCGGTCGGCCACTCCTCGAGAAACGTGATTGCGATCGCCATGTCGAGCTCGAAGGCCAGCGAGCGGAAATGGCCGACGAAGTCGCCATCGACTGTGATCGCCTGCGCCGCGAGTGCGTTGGCGTCATCGCCGGCGTCACCCCACTCGTAGTACCCGATGTTCCACATCTCGGGGAACAGGGCCAGGTCAGCACCCAGGCCTGCTGCGTCACGACACGCCTTGTCTCCCTTCAGCAGATTCGACTCTTGATCGTTTCCAGCCGCCAACAGCTGCAGCAACGCCACCTTGATCATCTCCACGATTCATCTCCTCCAGACCTTCAGTCAGGACAACGAGGCCAGGAGATGGCCGGGGGCGCACGATCGCGACAAGGGGAACGAGGTCAGGTCATGGGAGGAACATAGCGCCAGAACTTCGGCGCGACCACGACCATCTCTGGTAGGTGCGTCCGTTGAGCCGGTGTGGTGGTCGGGCCCGGCAAGAGCTCACCGAGCCGCGACGTTGGACGCTGAGGCGGTGCGCGAGATGGCGTCGGCGTAGACGTCCTCATAGGCGGCGCAGACGGTGTCGACGTCGAAGCGCTGCACCGACCTGCGGCAGCGATGGGGATCGATCTCATGGAGGCGATCGATCGCCGCCACCATCCCGTCGACGTCCGATACGAGGAATCCGTTCTCGCCGTCGATCACGATCTCCGCCGCGGCACCGCGATCGAAGGCGATCACCGGCGTCCCCGTTGCGAGCGCCTCGATCATCACCAGCCCAAACGGCTCCGCCCATTCGATCGGCATCAACAGGCCGCCCGCTCGTACAAGGGCCTGGCGTTTGTCATCGGGTCCGAGCGGTCCCAGGTACCGCACGTGGTCGTCATCGATGTGCGGCTCCACCTCGCTTGCGAAGAACTCCTCGCCTTCCGGCTGCACCGGCCCTGCCAGCGCCAGTCGCCGGCCGGCCCTGTGCGCCGCCTCGATCGCGCGGTGCGGCCCCTTGTCCGGGTCGAGCCTGCCCAGGAACAGCAGCCCATCGTCCTTCTCATCCAGGAACGGCCACTCGTCGAGGTCGATCGGGTTAGGCACCACGTGGCGGCACTCAACGCCCTCCGGTGCCTGCGAACGCTGCGACTCGCTGATCGCAACCAGCGTGGCCTTGTGCCCCTGCCGGCGATAGAGCTCAATCCGTTCATCGTCGAACGGGCCGTGGAGGGTGTGCACGAACGGCTCCCGGAGACGATCCGCCATCGCCAGCGCCACTGCCGGGCAGTGATCGTGCACAACGTCGAAGCCGGCGGCATGCACGCGTTCGCGGTCGACCCGGCCGAACACCGAACCCACATGGGCCGCCTCGATCAGGGAGTCCTCGATCTGATCGGGATGCGACTCGTCCAGCACCTCCACCACACGCGCATCCGACTCCGAGTCCGGCGCCGCGTACAGGGTGACGTGGTTGCCGCGCGCGACCAGGCCCTGGCAGAGCAGCCGCACGACCTCCTCGATGCCCCCGTAGGTGGGCGCCGGAATCGAGATCCAGGGCGGCGCCACCATCGCGATCCGTAAGGGGCGACGTGTGCCTGCCTCCGTGCCCTTGATCGCCGGTTCCATGGACCTCCTATACCCGGTCTGGTCGCAATGCCAACATTGCGTCGGCGGCTCACCGCGCGCTTCACATCTGCGTTTCGGGTTCGCCGAGATGGGTAGGAAGAGGGCTTACCCAACGGAGGTGCAGCATGAGCACGATGGATAGAACCTCGATCTGGGCGTGGCGCGAGAGTGCTTGGAGCAGTGATCGCGGCAACCTCGACGGGTTCAGTGTCGAGGCGGTCGACGGATCGATCGGAAAGATCGATGAGGCGACCTACGACGTCGGTTCTAGCTACGTGGTTGTGGATACGGGGCCGTGGATCTTCGGCAAGAAGGTGCTGCTGCCGGCCGGCGTGATTGACCGGATCGATTACGAGGACGAAGCCGTCTACGTCAATCAGACCAAGGAGCAGATCAAGAACTCGCCTGAGTTCGACGAGTCGACGTACCGTGACGACGACTACCGCTCCCGCGTCAGCGATTACTACCTGAGGTAGGACGCAAAGGGCGGGCCGCGCACCATCGATCACGCGGCCCGCCCCAGTCAGTCGGGCGCCTCAGTGGGCGAGGCGCCCGCCGGCATCGCCACGGCACGTGACGAGGGAGTCGCACTACGCTCCCGCATGAGGAGGTTCCCTTGGCCACCAAATGCGTCACGGTCCTGTTCGACATCGACGGCACACTGATCAACTCCGGCGGCGCCGGTGCAGCCTCCTGGCGGCTGGCGTTCAACGAGCTGTACGGCATCCCGGCTGACATCGGCGAGTTCACCGACGCCGGCATGACCGATCCCGACGTGGGACGCAAGACGTTCGAGGCGGTGATGCATCGAGCGCCGGAGCGGGCCGAGTTCGCCCGGCTGCTGGAACGGCGCCTGCACTACATGCACAAGACTGTCGAGGACTCGACCTCCTACCGAGTCCTGCCCGGGGTGGAGGAGATGCTGCCCCGGCTGCTCGACGGCGGCTACCTGCTGGGGATCGTGACCGGAAACGTCGAGGCCGCAGCGCACATCAAGCTGCACCGGGCACGGCTCAACCGGTTCTTTTCGTTCGGCGGATACGGCTCCGACTCGAGTGATCGGGGCGAGATCACCCGCATCGCGCTCAAGCGGGCGGCCTTGGTCTACGGTGACGACATCAGCACGAAGCAGGCCATCGTCGTGGGCGACACGCCGCGCGACGTGGAGGGTGCGCACGCCGCCGGCATCGAGTGCGTCGGGGTGGCAAGCGGCCATTACACGGTCGAGCAGCTGCGCGAGGCGGATGCGGACTACACGATCGCTTCGCTGGAGGAACCCCTGCCCGTGTGAGGAGGTAAGGGCCCCAGCCCGTCGCCTCAGCGCCGGTCGAGTTCGAGCTTGGCCTCCATCGCCGCTTGCGAGAAGCTGTCCAGGGCCAGCGCAACGTCCTGAAGCGGCCCAGGATCGCCGGAAACGTTCTCGTCCAAGAAGGCGTTGATGGCGTCCCAGTGTTGAGCCGGTCCGTCGCTTAGCGCACGCAACTCCTCGTCGGAAGCGTTAGCCAGGATGGCCGCCCGGCCGACATCGTCGCTCTCGGCGTACCTGGCGATCAGCGGTCCGAGATGCTGAAGCTCGCTCGGCAGAAGCGTGAAGTCGAGGTGGTCGGGCACTGTCAGAGCCTACACACCGGTCCGGGGCGTGCAGCTGGCCGCTGGAATACTTGAGAGATCAAGTACGTTGTGATCAACATGGATCATCCAAAGAAGATCGGCTTCCTCTCGTTCGGCGCCTGGCATCCGGGTGGAGGGAGCACGCACACGGCGGGCGACGCGCTCCGCCAGACGGTCGAGCTTGCGGTCGCGGCTGAGCAGATCGGCATCGACGGCGCGTTCGTCCGCGTTCACCACTTCGCACGGCAGCTCTCGTCCCCGTTCCCGCTGCTCACGGCGATCGGCGTCAGCACGAGCCGGATCGAGATCGGCACGGGCGTCATCGACATGCGCTACGAGAACCCGCTGTTCATGGCCGAGGAAGCGGCGGCGGCGGACCTGCTGGCGGGCGGTCGCCTCCAGCTGGGCGTCAGCCGCGGCTCGCCCGAGCCCGCCTGGCACGGCGCCGAGGCGTTCGGCTACTCGCTGGACGGTGAGCAGGCACGTGAGAAGACCGCGCTGTTTCGCTCCGCGATCGCGGGGGCAGGCGTGGTCCGCGCCGACGTCGGTGGCCGGCCGGGCGAGGCGATGCTCGCCGTGCAGCCCCAGTCGCCGGGGCTCGCGGATCGCATCTGGTGGGGATCCGGCACGCGTCAGAGCGCCGTCTGGGCGGGCGAGCAGGGCATGAACCTGATGAGCTCGACGCTGCTGCTGGAAGACACGCGGGTGCCGTTCGATCAGCTCCAGGCCGAGCAGATCTCGCTGTTCCGGGAAGCCTGGACGAACGCCGGCCACGCCGGGGAGCCGCGCGTGTCCATCAGCCGCAGCGTGATGCCGGTCACCTCCGACCTCGACCGCCGGTATTTCGGTGGAGATGCCAACGAGGATCAGGTCGGCTGGCTCGACGGCGCGATCAGCCGCTTCGGCCGCAGCTATACGGGAGAGCCCGACCGGATCGCCGACGAGCTTGCCCAGGACGCCGCCGTCCAGGCCGCCGACACCGTCCTGCTCACGGTGCCGAGCCAGCTCGGCGTCGACTACAACGCGGCGATGCTCGAAACGATCGCGCGCGACATCGCGCCCGCATTCGGTTGGAGCCCGCACGCCGCTGACCGCGGAATTATGCCATCCTGACCGACGAGCGTTTGACCTGAGGGCCCTTCCGGAGATGAGCGCCGACACACCTCGTAAGCCGGCGGCGGTAGCCGATCCCGAGGCGCGGCAGTTCCTGCGAAACGCGGATCCGGTGCTCGCGCAGCTGATCGACGCGCGGCCCGACTTCCGGCCGCGGGCGTGGATGGATGAGCTTCCACCGCTCGACGCCTTCGCGACGCTGATCTTCCAGGTCGTCGGTCAGCAGTTGTCGGTGGCGGCGACGCGCACGATCGTGTCTCGGATCGAGGAGCGCTTCGGCGGGCGTCTGCCGACGCCGGCCGAGCTGCTCGCGGCCGATCCGCAGCTGCTTCGCGACGCCGGACTCTCGGCGCGCAAGGGCGCGACGCTGCGGGCACTCGCGGAGCGGTTCGTCGACGGACGCCTGAGCGACGACGCGCTTGCCGGCATGACCGACGACGAGGTCGAGGCGGCGCTGACCGAGGTGCCAGGGATCGGACCCTGGTCGGCCCACGGCTTTCTGCTCGTCGCGCTCGACCGGCCCGACGTCTTCCTGACCGGCGACATCGCGCTGCGGCGCGCGATTCAGCGCCTCTACGGATTCGACCACGTCCCCACGGCGGATGAGCTGATCGAGCTTTCGGACCGCTGGCGGCCGTACCGCAGCCTGGCCGTCAGCTATCTCTTCGCGTCGGAGTACGCCGGATGAGTCTCCCGCACGACGACACGAACCTTCCGACCGTGACCGAGCGCCTCGCGATCGTCGGCCTTGGTGGTTCGCTCGCGCAGACGTCACGGAGTCTGGCCGCGCTGCGGGTCGCGCTCGACGGTGCCGCCCAAGCGGGAGCGGCCACCACCCCTCGTTGACCTGCGCGAGCTCGATCTGCCCATGTACAACCCGACCACGAAGGGGAGCCGCCGCCGGCCGCCTCGACATTGATCGAGGCCTGCTACGTGGCTGCACTCGCTCGGCTCGCGCGAACCGCCGTTCCTGCATGACCAGGTGATCGGTCTGATGAGCGCCGCCGGCGGCACGCAGGGACTGCAGGCGATCAACACCATGGAGTTCGCGGTCAGGGCGCTGCGCGGTTGGGGCCTCCGGCCCGCTCGCTCTCGTCGACCGCGTGATCGCCTTCACTCGCGCAGGAATCACGCGTGAAAACTACGCCGGCGAGGCTGGTCGTGGCCAACTCGCTGACCATCCTGACACTGGACGCTACCAGTCGATTTGCCGCTGCTCCTGCCACAACCGCCCGCTGGCACCACCATCCCGCAGGCACGCCAGGTGGAGCGCCGTCTCCGCAGCTTCGGCCGGCGACACGGGTGCGTCCGGTCCGCCCATGTCGGTGCGTATCCATCCGGGATGCATGGCGTTGACGAGGATCCCGTCCGCAGCCAGAGCGGCGGCGAGGTTGAGCGTGAGCATGTTGACGGCCGCCTTCGACATCCGGTAGGGGAAGGCGACGCCGTTCTTGGCCACGGAAAAGCGCCCCGAGTCGGAGCTCACGATCACGATCCTGCCCGCCCGGCCGGCCGCCCGCAGTGGCCCGAGCAGCGCCTGTGTCAGGAACAGCGGCGCCGCCGCGTTCACGGCCATCACGCGGTCGAACTGGTCGCGCGAGTGCTGCTCGATCGCTCCCGGGCTGCCGATCCCGGCGTTGTGCACAAGCACATGCAGCTCGGGCGCGGCCGCGACCGCCGGGGCCGCCGTCTCGAGCACGCCTTCCTGCGTTGAGAGGTCGCCCCACACGGGTTCGCCCCCCACCGCCTCGGCCGCGGCCACGGCCGCCTCGCGCGTGCGGGCGTGGCACAGCACGCGCGCACCCTCGGCTGCGAACAACCGGGCGATCTCGAGGCCGAGACCTCGACTGGTCCCGGTCACCAGCGCCGTTCTGTCAGCGAGCCTCACGCATCGACCCTACCAGCCGTCCGATGCCCCCAGCCCGCCGGTGCATTCGGCGTGGCCGCTTTAGCCGGTCAGAATTGGTGCCTCGTTTCACCAAACGGGTCGCCCTTGGCGTGAGCGAAGACCTTCACCGGTGTCACGCAGAACACTATGGCTTTGCCGCTCCCGTCATGGCCGCGGAGCGCGCCACCGCGGGCAACGTACTGCCACCGCCCGTCCCATTTCGTGGCGAACGCCGCGGCGACGCGGCCGAGCGTCGCATCCTCCGTGACCAGCACCGCCTCTCCCTCCACCACCACATCCAGCCCCTGATCCCACCGGTTGCAGCCGGTTGTCAGCACCACTCGCGGACTTGCCCGCAGGTTTGCGAACTTCTGCTCCCCTTCCCCCGTGGAGAACCAGATCGCCCCATCCGCCCACACGGCCACGACCGGGGTCACATGGGGTCGGCCGTCGGTTCGGACGGTGGAGATCCAGAACAGCTCGGCTTCCTCAAGGACCTTCCGCGTCTCCTCCCATCCCGTGACGGCCGCCTCCGAACTGCTGTATTCGCGGTTCAGCCTCGTAATGGGTGCGGTCATTGGTATCGCTCCTCTCGCAGGCGGGATCGTCCGTCGGTCATCCTGAGTATGACCAGCGAGTGAAGACCTACGCGTGCGTTTCAGCCGTGGGGCGGTGCCTGCCCTAGCACCTGTCGACCGGTATCGCGCCGAAGCCGTTTTGGTTGAACCACTTCACGAACAACATCGGGCCGGTCGGCGCGTTCGGGTCACAGACCAGCTGCTCGAACCGCTGCGTGCCGGTCTCGATCGGCGACGTCGCCCCGGCCTCCCAGATCGACTTCGTGGTTGGCGTCCAGTTATCAGCCTCCCACAGCGGCAGGCCGTCGGCACCGGGGATCGCCCCGCTGACGTGCCCATCCGGGGTGAACGGACGATAGGTGGGCGTCATCATCAGCGGCGGATCCAGCACGGCCGTGCCGGCGTCGATCCACTGGCTCGACCCGTGGGACAGCTTGTAGGCGCCGTCGGCCCACAGCACCCCGTTTGCGTAGTTGAGGTTGTTGGTGCAGCCGTGCGGCGTGTTCCCCACGTAGTGCCACGCTCCCG
>Ga0068855_100003431_pt1 | contig 19388 bp, 18 predicted proteins | sample KBSCornC52_FD_66592 | JGI IMG/M metagenome (GOLD analysis project Ga0068855, IMG submission 66592) | Corn rhizosphere microbial communities from Kellogg Biological Station, Michigan, USA - KBS Corn C5-2 | ecosystem: Host-associated > Plants > Roots > Rhizosphere > Soil ...
CGCGAGGCGGTGGCGCTGGTCGCGGGGCGTGCGACGACCGAGGCTTCGGGCGGGGTGACGCTCGACCGGATCGGCGAGATCGCCGCCACCGGCGTCAACTATATCTCGGTCGGCCGATTGACCCAGTCGGCGCCGGCCGCCGACATCGGGCTCGATTATTTCGACGGCTGATCCGCGAGCGACTTGAAGTCGAAACCTGCCGGCAAGGCTTCGGCGGCGGTGACTGCAGTAAAGTGCCAATAGTCCCGCTCGGCTTGCGCGGCGGTGCCGGTGACGGCGCATTTGGCCTTGCAGGCAGCGGTGATCTTCTTGCCGAGCGGCGCGGCCGGATCGAATACCACCACCCTCAGCCCCGAGAGCGCGCGGTCGGTGCCGGCCGGCGGCTGGCGCGCGGCGAGGCGGACCTGGCGGCGGGCGGCGCCGGCAGAGGTGCCGTCGTCGACCACCAGCACGGTTTCATCCTCGCCGCGGTCGACCGTGCCGTAGAATTTGCCCTCGAGCGCCGCCGCGGTCGCCGGGTCCGGCTTGGCCAGCTCGGCGGCGAGCGCAGCATTCCTCTCCGAATAGGCCGCGGTCAGGCAGCCGACATCGCTGCAGGCGTCGCGCTTCGCGATCCACGCGGCCTGCGCGGCGGCGACCTTGTCGCGCACCGCCGGGCTGCTGTCGGTCAGCAACGCGTCATAGGTGCTGCGCAGCATACGATCGAGCTCGTCGAGCGCGGGCGTCGTGCAGATTGCCGTCGTGACGAAATCGGGCGGCGCGGTGCAGCGCTGGTCATCCGGGGGCTGATCGCCTTGAGCGCTTGCACGCTGCGCGACGGCGGCGATCGCAATCGCCAGGGTTACGGCCAGCCAGAGACGGGCCCCCCGCCCCATACTAGCGCTTGAACGGGTCGACGAAGCCGCCCGGCATCAGCTCCTCGGGCACCGCCTCGGCGGCGCGCGCAGCCGCCTCGCGCTCGGCGCGCAGCTGCTCGATCAACGCATCGCGCTCGCCGGCGATGCGGCCGGGATCCTCGTCCTGCTGACCCGTCGCCTTCATCGCCTTGGCGACCAGCGCATCGAGCTCGCGCTGCGAACAAAGCCCCAGCGTCACCGGGTCCTTCGGCGTGATGTTGACGATGTTCCAATGACTGCGGTCGCGGATTGCGGCGATGGTCGTCCGGGTCGTGCCGATCAGCTTGGAGATTTGCGCGTCCGACACCTCGGGATGGTTGCGGATGATCCAGGCGATGCCGTCGGGCTTGTCCTGGCGCTTGCTGACCGGGGTGTAGCGCGGCCCCTTGGTGCGGCGGATCGGCTCGGGCACTTTGCTCATAACGAGCCGGTAATTCGGGTCGGCCTGCGCCTTTTCGATCTCGGCCATGGTCAGCTCATTGGCGCGCACCGGATCGCGGCCGGTCAGCTTGGTCGCGGCGGTGTCATCGGCGATCGCCTGCACCTCGAGGATGTGCAAACCGCAGAATTCAGCGATCTGCTCGAAGGTCAGCGAGGTGTTGTCGACCAGCCAAAATGCAGTCGCATGCGGCATCAGCGGTTGGGACATGGCGCGCTCCAGATATAGAAAGGGCCGCCCTTCGCGGGGCGGCCAAACATGGTTCGGATGTAGGCTTATGCGCCGGTGAGCGCAAGCAAATGCAGGGAAGTTGCTCGGAGATTACGCGGAAGAACGCGTTCTCGGACGGCTGGAACAGGCTCCGCCGAATGGCAAAACGTTACGTTATCAAAACGATCTTGCCGACATGGTCGCCGCCTTCCATCCGGCGATGGGCCTCGGCCGCCTCGGCGAGCGGCAGGACCGTGTCGATCACCGGCTTCAGCCGCCCGGCCTCGACAAAGGGCCAAACGTTACGCCGCAATTCATCGGCCACCAGCGTCTTGAAGGCGACGCTGCGCGGCCGCAGCGTCGAGCCGGTCAGCATCAGCCGGCGCTGCATAATGGCGGTGAAATCAAGCTCGGCCTTGCTGCCGCCGAGCGTCGCAATCGTCGCATGGCGGCCGTCGTCGGCAAGGCAGGCGAGGTTGCGCGGGACATAATCGCCGCCGACCATGTCGAGCACCGCCTGGACGCCGGCGCCACCCGTGATCGCCCTGACCTCCTCGACGAAATCCTGGCGGCGATAGTTGATCGCATGCTGTGCCCCGATCTCGAGCGCCCGGGCACATTTCTCGTCGGAGCCGCAGGTAACGATGACGGTGAGGCCGAACAGCCGGCCAAGCAGGATCGCCATCGTGCCGATGCCGCTGGTCCCGCCATGGACCAGCACCGGATCGCCCTCGACGACATAGGCGCGCTCGAACAGGTTGATCCACACGGTGAACATCGTTTCGGGCAGCGCCGCCGCTTCAATCATGGTCAGCGCCGGGGGCGCCGGCAGGCATTGGCCAAAGGGCGCGACGGCATATTCGGCATAGCCACCGCCGGCGACCAGCGCGCAGACCGGCTGGCCGAGCGCGCCGGCGTCGATCCCCTCGCCCAGCGAAACGATCTCCCCGGCGAGCTCCAGGCCGAGGATCGAAGGCGCGCCGGGCGGGGGCGGGTAGAAGCCGCGCCGCTGGAAGACGTCGGGCCGGTTGACGCCGGCGGCGGCCACCTTGATCAGCACCTCACCGGCGGCTGGCGACGGCACCGGCCGCTCGACCGGAACCAGCACCTCGGGCCCGCCTGGCGCGGCAGGGTCGATCGCGATCATCATCCGCGGCAAATCGGCCACACCGCACCCCCCCAAATGCATCAACCCCGCGCGCGTTTATTGACAGAGGACTCGATCGGGTCAACGCTCACCGTATGGACCCGGAAGATCTCCTCCCCAGGAAGGTCGACAGCCCGCTGACGCAGCTCGCGCGGCAGGATTTGGACCCGCTTTCGGTCGAGGAGCTTCGGGAGCGGATTGAAGCCCTAGAAGCAGAGATTTTGCGCGTGAAAAACAAGCTTGATGGCTCGTTAACCTTTCGTGCGCAAGCTGATACGCTGTTCAGGAAGGGCTAATCGCTGGGGGCTGAGGACATTCTAAATCCAGCGTTTGGATCCTTCTTGATTAAGGGGGGTTGGGACCCGATGTCTGTGATCGGAGCCGACCTGGTTTCGTCGGTCTCCACGGAGTGATGTTCAATGCCTTCATTTGCCCGTGAACTCGAGCAGACACTGCACAACGCGCTGGGGGAATCCAGCCGGCGCAAACATGAATATGCGACGCTCGAGCATCTGCTTCTGGCGCTGACCAACGACGAGCATGCCGCCCAGGTGATGGTCGCCTGCGGCGTCGACCTCGACGAGTTGAAGGCAACCGTCACCACCTATCTCGATAACGAGCTCGACGCGCTCAAGAGCGACGGCGAGAGCGATCCTTCGCCGACCGCCGGCTTCCAGCGGGTGGTGCAGCGCGCGATCCTTCACGTGCAGTCCTCCGGCCGCGAGGAAGTCACCGGCGCGAACGTTCTTGTTGCGATGTTCTCGGAACGAGAAAGCTATGCCGTGTATTTCCTCCAGCAGCAGGACATGAGCCGGCTGGACGCGGTTTCCTACATCAGTCATGGTGTCGGCAAGGGGACCGCAACCCCCGAACCGCGCGAGCCGAAAGGCGCGGAAGAGGAGAAGGGCCAGAAGGCAGAGAGCAAGTCCAAGGGCGAGAGCGCGTTGAAGCAATTCTGCGTCAATCTCAACGAAAAGGCCCGCAGCGGGAAAGTCGATCCGCTGATTGGACGCACTGCCGAGGTCGATCGCACCGTCCAAATTCTCTGCCGCCGCTCGAAGAACAACCCGCTCTATGTTGGTGATCCGGGCGTCGGCAAAACCGCGATCGCCGAGGGGCTCGCGCGCAAGATCGTCGAGGGCGACGTCCCCGAGGTGCTGAAGCCGGCGGTGATCTATTCGCTCGACATGGGCGCGCTGCTCGCCGGCACGCGCTATCGCGGCGACTTCGAGGAGCGGCTGAAGCAGGTCGTCACGGATCTCGAGAAGCTGCCGCATGCGGTGCTGTTCATCGACGAGATCCACACGGTGATCGGCGCCGGCGCGACCTCGGGCGGCGCGATGGACGCGTCGAACCTGCTCAAGCCGGCGCTGTCGAGCGGAACGATCCGTTGCATCGGCTCGACCACCTACAAGGAATTCCGCAATCACTTCGAGAAGGATCGCGCGCTGCTGCGCCGGTTCCAGAAGATCGACGTCAATGAGCCGACGGTCGAGGACACGGTCAAGATCATGCAGGGCCTGCGCCCCTATTTCGAGGAGCACCACAAGGTCCGTTACACGCCCGACGCGATCAAGGCGTCGGTGGAGTTGTCGGCGCGCTACATCAACGACCGCAAGCTGCCGGACAAGGCGATCGACGTGATCGACGAGGCCGGAGCCTCGCAGATGCTGGTGGTCGAGAGCAAGCGCAAGAAGGTGATCACCGCCAAGGAGATCGAGGCGGTGGTCGCGACCATCGCGCGGATCCCGCCGAAATCGGTGTCGACCGACGACAAGAAGGCGCTCGCCACGCTCGAGGCGGATCTCAAGCGCGTCGTGTTCGGCCAGGAAAAGGCGATCGAGCGGGTCGCCTCGGCGATCAAGCTCAGCCGCGCCGGCCTGCGCGAGCCCGACAAGCCGATCGGCAATTACCTGTTCACCGGCCCGACCGGCGTCGGCAAGACCGAGGTCGCGCGCCAGCTCGCCTCGATCCTCGGCATTCCGCTCCAGCGCTTCGACATGTCGGAGTATATGGAACGGCACTCGGTCAGCCGGCTGATCGGCGCGCCTCCCGGCTACGTCGGCTATGACCAGGGTGGCCTGTTGACCGACGCGGTCGATCAGCAGCCGCATTGCGTCCTGCTGCTCGACGAGATCGAGAAGGCGCATCCGGATCTGTTCAACATCCTCTTGCAGGTGATGGACAACGGCAAGCTGACCGACCACCACGGCAAGACCGTCGACTTCAGGAATGCGATCCTGATCATGACGACCAATGCCGGTGCATCCGACATGGCGCGGGAGGCATTGGGCTTCGGCAACGTCACCCGCGAGGGTGAGGATGAGGATGCGATCAAGCGCATGTTCACGCCGGAGTTCCGCAACCGGCTCGATGCGGTGGTGGCGTTCGCCTATCTGCCGACCGAGGTGGTCGCCCGCGTGGTCGACAAGTTCATCCTCCAGCTCGAGCTGCAGCTGTCGGATCGCGAGGTCCACATCAACCTCGACGACGAGGCGCGCGCATGGCTGACCAGGCGTGGCTACGACAAGCTCTATGGCGCCCGGCCGATGGGCCGGCTGATCCAGGAGAAGATCAAGCAGCCGCTCGCCGAGGAACTGCTGTTCGGCAAGCTGGTCCACGGCGGCGAGATCAACGTCCACGTCAAGGACGATGCGCTGAGCTTCGAGATCGTCGGAGCCCCGCCCAAGGCGCCCAAGCGCAAGCCGCGCGCCAAGGTCAAGGTCTGATCCACGCCCACGGACAAGGCCATGGAGACGGGCGACAACGTCGTCCTGCTCCATGGCCTCGCTGCCGGCCGGCTCAACATGTGGCCGATCGGACGCGCACTCGAGCGCAGCGGCTACCGCACGCTCAATCTCTCCTATCCATCGCGCAGCCGGTCGCTCGACCGGCTGATTGATCCACTCGCCGAAGAGATCGAGCGGCGAGCACGCGGCCAGATCCATTTCGTCACCCATTCGATGGGCGGCCTTATCGCCCGCGCGTTGATCGCACGGCGGCGGCCGGCGAGACTTGGTCGCGTCGTCATGCTTGGGCCGCCGAACGACGGCAGTGAATGGGTGCAGCTGCTCGCGCGGATTGGTCTCGACGAGTTGATCCTGCGTGAGGCACGCCATGTGCTCACGCCCGATCGCGCGGCGGAGATGCGGCAAAGCCTCGGCGAAATCGATTATCCGGTCGGCATCATCGCCGGCGATTGGCCGGATCCGACACTGCCACGGCTGGTGCTGCCGCGTCCCAATGACGGCAAGGTTTCGGTCGCGGCAACGCGGCTCGCCGGCGCGGCGGATCATATCGTGATGCGCGTGCCGCATACGATGATGCTGGTCAGTCCGCGGGTACATCGCCAGGCGATCGCCTTCCTCCGCGACGGACGTTTCCATCGCTAGCCACGAGGCGTAAGCAGGCCGACGAGAGGACGGGCGGCGATGACCAATGATCCCCTTCGCCGCGCGATCGCGCTCTACGACCGCTTCACCCATGAGGGGATGGACCGCCGGCGCTTTCTCCATGAGCTGACCGCGATCGCCGGCAGCGCCGCCGCTGCATCGGCGCTGCTTACCGCGATCGCCGCCGACCCCGCCGCGGCAGCGTTGACCGCGCCTGACGATCCGGCGATCACCACCCATCGTGTCCAGTGGCGGACCGGGCCCGGCCAGCCGACCAAGCCGGCGCCCGCGGCCGGAAAGCAGGACGCTGGCGCGAAAGGCCAGGCGCCGCCCGCGCCGGCGCGATCGCCGGACCGGCTGCTCAACGGCTATCTCGCGGCGCCGGCCGGATCGCCGGCACCGCTCCCCGGCGTCATCGTCGTTCACGAGAACCGCGGGCTCAACAGCTATATCGAGGATGTCGCGCGCCGGCTGGCGCTGGCCGGCTTCTTCACCGTCGCGCCCGACTTCCTCACGCCCTCGGGCGGGACGCCGGCCGACGAGGATGCCGCGCGCCAGGCGATCGCGGCGCTCGATCCGGCGCGCACCATCGCCGATGCGGTGGCGACGATCGACTGGCTGCGGCGCAGTCCGCGCACCACCGGCAAGGTCGCCATTCTCGGCTTCTGCTGGGGCGGCGGGCTGGTCGACCGCGTCGCCGTAGCCGCCGGCGCCCGGCTCAGCGCCGCGGTCGCGTTCTACGGGCCGCCGCCCGATCCGGCCGCCGCGAGCCGGGTCAAGGCGCCGATCATGCTGCACTACGCCGGGCTCGACAGCCGGGTCGACAGCGCCGCCGGCCCCTGGGTCAAAGCGCTGAAAGCCGCCGGGGTCGATGTTCGCGCCTTCGTCTATCCCGACGTCGACCATGGCTTCCACAATGATACCTCGGAGGCGCGCTACAATGCCGCGGCGGCGACGCTCGCCTGGGACCGGACGATCGCCTTCCTGCGCGAGACGCTGGGGGCGCCGCCGACCCCCATGATCGCGGCTCCGCCACGTCCGGCCAGGCCTTAAGCTCAAAAATTTCCGCATCTGCGAACAAGGGCCTATAGGGGCCGCGGACGAGTCCCGGCCCGACGGGCGCCGGGCTGTGGAGCTGGGAATGCGGACGACAATCAGGGACATGCTGCGCATGAAAGAGGCCGGCGAGCGGATCGCCGTGCTGACGAGCTATGACTATCCGTCGGCGCGGCTGGCGGAGCGGGCCGGGGTTCGGGTCCTCTTGGTCGGCGATTCCCTGGGCGAAGTCGTCCAGGGCCATGATTCCACCCTGGCCGTGACGCTCGACGACATGGTCCGTCACGCCGCCGCGGTCGTCCGCGGCAGCGAGCAGGCGTTGGTGATCTGCGACCTGCCCTTTCTGACCTATGCGACGATCGAGGACGCGGTTTTCGCCGCCCGGCGGGTGATGCAGGAGGCCGGCGTCCATGCGGTCAAGCTGGAGGGCGGCGCGCCGGTGGTGCCAGTGGTGCGTCACCTGGTCGAGCGCGGCGTGCCGGTGGTTGGCCATCTCGGCTACACGCCGCAGTCCAAGCACCAGGTCGGCATCCGCGTGCAGGCCAAGGAAGCGGCGAGCGCGAAGCGGCTGATCGAGGATGCGCTCGCGCTGGAAGCCGCCGGCGCCTTCGCGATCGTCCTGGAGCTGGTCCCCGCGCCGCTCGCCAGAGCGGTCTCGGAGCGGCTGCACATCCCGACGATCGGCATCGGCGCGGGCATCGGCTGCGACGGCCAGGTCCAGGTCTGGCACGACATCATCGGCCTGTGCGACAAGTCGCCGCGCCACGCCAAGCGCTTCGGCGAGATCGGCGCGGCGATCGAGCAGGCGATTGCCGCCTATGTCGCGGAGGTACAGGCCGGGACCTTCCCGACCGACGCCCAGAGCAGCAAGATGGACGAGGAGCAGCTCGCGCTCGCCCTGGGGCAGCGTGCATGAAGGTCGTCAGGACGGTTGCCGACGTCCGTGCCGCCCGTGCTGCCTTTCCCGCCCTCGGCTTGGTGCCGACGATGGGCTTCCTCCACCAGGGCCATGTCAGCCTGATCGAGCAGGCCAAGCGCGATTGCGGCGCGGTCGCGGTCAGCATCTTCGTCAACCCGACCCAGTTCGCCGCCAATGAGGATCTGAGCCGCTACCCGCGCGATCTCGACCGCGATCTCGCGATGCTGGACGACGCCGCGGTCGATCTCGCCTTCGTCCCCGAGGTCGACCAGATCTATCCGTCAGGGTTCACCACGAGCATCGACGTCGGCCCGGTCGCGACGGTCCTCGAAGGCGCCTCCCGGCCGGGCCATTTCGCCGGTGTCGCGACGGTGGTCGCCAAGCTGTTCAACATCATCCAGCCGACCCGTGCCTATTTCGGGCAGAAGGACGCGCAGCAATGCGTCGTGATCAAGCGCATGGTCCGCGATCTCGACCTGCCGGTCGAGGTCATCGTCCGGCCGACCATCCGTGACGCCAACGGCCTCGCCGTCTCCAGCCGCAACAGCTATCTGACGCCCGCCGAGCACGAGCAGGCGGCCGTGCTCTACCGCGCCCTCTGTGCCGCCAATGCCGCCTTCGCCGCGGGCGAGCGGACCGCCGCCGTGCTGCGCGGGATCATGGCCGATGCGATTGCCGCGGAGCCGGCGGTGCGACTGGACTATGTCAGCGTCGCCGATCCGGAAACGCTGGCCGAATGCCAACTCGCCGGCCGCGGCGCGATCCTCTCGCTCGCTGCCTTCCTCGGCAAAACGCGGCTGATCGACAATATCCTGCTCGGCGAATGACCGTCCTACACTAGCGACTGCATCGCCTCGAGCTTGGCCTTGATCGTCGCGCGATTGTCGCGGCCGAGGACGAGCTTTTGCGGCAGCTCGGGCTGGTCGAGCGCGGCCATCACCGCCTCGGCGACGCTTTCGGCCGATTCCGCACCGGTCTCGTAATAGGCATTCAGCGCATTCTTGCCGCTGCCCGAGAGGAAGGCATAATCCGGCAGGCGGCGCGCCGCTTCACCGGTCGCATGGGAGATAAAGCGGCTGGCGATCGCGCCCGGCTCGACGATCATCATCCTGATGCCGAAGCCCGCGGTCTCCGCGGCAAGCGTCTCGGAGAGACCCTCGAGCGCGAATTTGCTCGCCGAATAGGCACCGAGGCCGGGCGTCCCGTAGAATCCACAGCCCGAAGACATGGAGATGAAGGTGCCGCCGCCGCGCGCGCGGAAATGTGGCAGCAGCGCCTGCATCACCGCCAGCGGTCCGATGAAATTGGTCTCGAACAGCGCCCGCACCTCGTCGACCGCGACCTCCTCGACCGCGCCGAACAGGCTGCGGCCGGCGTTGTTGACCGCGATGTCGATGCCGCCGGTAAGTGCGATTGCCTGCTCGACCGCGGCCGGGATCGTCTCCAGCCGATCGACGTCGAGCTTCACGCCATGGGATCGGCCGGGCGCCAGCGCGGCGAAAGCGGCAACATCGGCATCGCTCCGCGCGGTGCCGATGACGACATCGCCGCGGTCGAGCGCCGCCTGCCCCAGCGCCTTGCCGATCCCGCTCGAGACTCCCGTCACCAACCAGTTGCGCATCGTGATCCTCGCCGCGTGCTTGTTGGCGCAACGATGCGCGCACCGCCGGCCGGCCGCAAGACACGCGGCGCCCGTCGTTGCGTCGCGCGTTGACCGCGGTCAGGCGGAACCCTAGGAAATCCGCCGTTGCCCCCGTAGCTCAGCCGGATAGAGCGACGGTTTCCTAAACCGCAGGTCGGAGGTTCGAGTCCTCTCGGGGGCACCATCGCCACTCGACTCGCCTTTCGCACGACCCGCCGTCCGTGACACAAAAGTGGAACAAAGAACCACTTGATCCCTCTTTGCGGTTTGCGGCGGGAGCTGAGCGGTGGCGATCGAATATGCTGTCGATCCGTCGAGCCCGCCGAACCCGGGCACCGACAATCATGGGGCAGGGATCGGTGGCACAGCGCTCCAGGTCGCCGCGCTCCCCTATCGCAGCCATCCCCGTGGCCGCGACATTCTTCTGATCACCTCACGCCGGTCCGGCCGCTGGATTCTGCCCAAGGGCTGGCCGCATCATGGTACGAGCCTCGCCCAATCGGCGGCACGCGAGGCCTATGAGGAAGCCGGGGTCCAGGGCACGATCTGGCAGCATGAAATCGGCCGCTTCGTTACCACCAAAGTGACGCCCGACGGCAGCGCTGCCGTTCCGGTGGTCGTCTACCCACTGAAGGTCGAGCTTGAGCTGGCGGAATGGCCGGAAGGACGCGACCGGCAGCGGCAATGGTTTGCCCTGGCCGAGGCGAGCGACGCCATCGCTCCGGATCAGCGGGATATCGTCGTGGCGTTCTACGGCTCGGGTGTCTGGAGCGGATATTAAAGCCGCGTGGCAAATGCCGTCCTGATTTACCGATCACTGTCACAATCCGGAAACTTCGGCGAACTATTGATCAGGATGTCGGCGAGCTCGACAATGAGACTAAGGTTAATTTCTTCTTAGGATCGAGCCGCTGGAGAGAATGCCGAATAAGTAATCGCTGCAACTGGAGGTATCCGCCATGTCGATCGCGTGGGATGATCCGGTAAGCTTCAGCTGGGAGAGCAGCCCGTTACTGGTTGGGCGGACGATGACTCTTGGCGCTGCGATCGATTATTTTGAGAGTCTGTCGCCGAAGCAAAAGATGTGCGCACGCATCAGCTTATCCTCACCGTTGCAGCTGATCACCGGCCTGCCCCCCGCCTATGAGCTCAGCGGCGGCAAGATCGATACGCTGGTCGCCCTGCGCCAGGCATCCGGGGCGCGACTGGCCGCATAGTCAGGTCGCGATCGCAGCTCGTACAAGTCACGAGCGCGACATCGGATCGTCGCCATCCTGTCTCTTGGGAGAATTATCAGTTCGGCGCCATCGTCGGCCCGCCGCAGCACGGCCGAATCTCGCGATGAGCGTGTCCACGCAGGGGGTTGGCGATGGCAGGCACGGTAGACCATGCGCTCGTGCTCGCGGAGGAGACGCGCAGAGCGCTGCTTCGCGCCGACGAGCTGATCGGCAAGCTCAGGCGTGGCGAGGCCGGAACCCTCAAGCAATTGATTGGACCGCTGTTGCGCATGAAGGCACGCCTCGCGATCGACGTCGCGGTGCTGGAAGTGCTCGAAGCGCAGATGCCAGCCGACCCGTCTCTCCGCCTCAACTGAGAGGGTTCACCGCCAGCGGATTGTCACCTCCCTCACCGAGGCGGTAGCCGGCTGCCCATTTCGGCAATATGCTCCGCGACCTGGAGAGACGGTCCTTGCCGCGCGAGGAGCAGCACGATGAACATGATGCCGAAGGACGCGACAACCGAGCCGGATGAGCCGCGCTTCGCCGGTACGCACAGCCCCGATGCCGAGACCGAGCGCGCGGCGCGCAAATTGCGCGAGCGGGTGATGGCCGAGATCGAGCGGCTGGGCCTGCGCCAATATGTCGGCGATATGGAGATCGACGGCTATACGATCCTGCCGCCCGAGGTTGTCGGCCCAGCCTCCTTCGTCGCGGAGCTGCGCGAGAAGGCGCTGGAAGTGATCGACAAGGCGCCAGCCTTCGACGTCGATATTCAGCCCGACCGGATCAACACCGCCAGCGGCATGTTCGGCCAGACCCGCGACGCCCATTATCTGCTGCGCCATGGCCGCATCTTCGAGCAGGCGCTGATGAACGAGCCGGCGCTGGCGATCATTACCTATCTGGTCGGCGAGAGCTGCCGGTTGCAGTCGATGATGGCGATCAAGAAGGGCCCCGGCACCGAATATATGCCGCTCCATGCCGACAATAATCACATCGCCATGCCGGTGGCGTTCAACCACCTGCCCGAGCACAGCAACTTCACCTGGCTGCTGACCGACTACAACGCCGAGAATGGCGCGACCGCGATCGTGCCGGGCAGCCACAAGCTGTGCCGGGCGCCGACCGCCCATGAAGCCCGCGACCTCAGCCTGTTCAAGCCGATCGAAGCCAAGGCCGGGTCGATCCTGATCCATCATGGCAACGTCTGGCATGGATCGATGCCGCGCCGCGCGATGGGCTATCGGGTCAGCGTCGTCTGCACTTTCGCCCGCTGGTACGGCTATATGCACGATCAGGTTCATGCCTCGCTGCCGCCCGAGGCGTTCGAGCGCAATCCGCCGCGCTTCCGAATGCTGACCGGGGCGGCGCTGCCGGGCGGCTACGGCACCGGCGACAATCAGCTCAGGGTGCTGTCGCCCTTCGGCTGAATCGCGTCGAGCAGCGCGCCGACGATCGGCCTGAAGCGCGCGAGATTGTCGCCGTCGCCCAGACGGCGTGCCCAGCGGTGCGAAATCCGCCAGCGGCCTGCCGCGCGCCGCAGCCGCCAGAAGTTGAACCCGACGAGGATCATTTTCGGCGCCCCATCGATCAGCATTGTGGTCATCGCATAGGTCAGCGCGCGCGCCTCGTCACCTTCGATCAGGATCGCCTCGGGGCCGGCCGAGACATGGTGGGACCGCCCTTCCCATTGGCTGTGTCCGTGATCGGTATAGCGCGCATGGACGCCGGCATGGCCTTCGACGATCGTATCACGCTCGGGCGTGACCAGCCGGCCGAGGTCGATGACGCAATCTTCGGTATAGAGCTGGACGAAGGCGTCGGCGGGACCGGCATCGGCGAGAAACCAGTTGAGATCGATCAGCTGGCGAATCGCGCGCACATCCTCAAGCCGTTGGACCCGATCGGCCAATGCGGCGCCCGGCATCGTCATGACGTGATCGGCGTATCGGGATCGCCGCCGAGCGTGCGGATCAGATCGACCACCGTCTGCAGGCGCCGCACCTTCAGCGCCAGCTCGGCACGTTGGGCATCGAGCGCCGCAGTCTGCGCCGTCACCACCTCGAGATAATCCGACGCCCCATCGCGATAGCGCGTCAGCGCCAGGTCGCTGGTGCGCTCGGCCGAGACCACCGCATCGCGCTGATCGACCGCTTCCTGGCCGAGATGGTGGACCGCCGCGAGCTGATCTTCGACCTGGCGGAACGCGTCGAGCACGATCTGGCGATAATTGGCCGCGGCCTCGTCGAGCTGGCCACGCGCATTGGCGACGTCGGCGCGACGCCGGCCGCCATCGATGATCGGCGCGATCAGCTGGCCACCCAGCGCCCAGAACAAATTGGGCGCCGAGAACAGGGCACCCGCGCCGGTTTCATAGCCGGCGGACGCGCTGAGATTGAGCGAGGGATAAAGTGCCGCCCGCGCCACCCCGACGCGTTCATTGGCCGCCGCAACACGCCGTTCGGCTGCCGCGATGTCCGGCCGGCGCTGCAGCAGAAGCGACGGCGTCTCGGCGGTGGCCGGCGGCGGATCCATCAATGCCCCAGCCGGTGCGACGGTGAAGGCCGAGGGCGTCTCGCCGACCAGCACGGCGATGGCATGCTCGGTCGCCGCCCGGTCGTTGGCGACATCGGAGATCTGCGCGCGGGCGGTGGCGAGCTGCGTGCGCGCGCGGTTGACGTCGAGCCCGGAGGCAATGCCGCCGTCGTGGCGCGTCGCGGTCAGATCATAGGCGCGACCATAAGCCGTGACTGTCTCGCGCAGCAGGGCAAGCTCGGCGTCGAGGCCGCGCAGGCCGAAATAGGCATCGGCCAGCTGCGCCTGAAGGCTGAGCCTCGTCGCGGCGAGATCCGCGGCGCTCGCCTGAAGATCGGCGCGACCGGCGGCGACCTGCGCGCGCACCCTGCCCCACAGATCGAGCTCATAGCTGAGCGTGGCGCCGACGACGAAGTCATTGGACGTCGCGGCCTTGCCGCTGCCGAACGGCCGGCCCGCCGAGATCCGCTCGCGCGCGGCGCTCGGATCGAGATCGATCTCCGGGAACAGGCCGCCACGCGCACGACGGAGCAGGGCCGCTGCCTGATCGCGTCGCGCCAGCGCCGCAGCGAGCGTCGGGCTGTTGCGCTCGATCCGGCTTTCGAGATCGCTCAGCACCGGATCGCTGAAGCGCTCCCACCAGGGGCCGCGCGGCGCCGCATCGGCCGGGCTCGCCACGACCCAGGGTCCGGCTTCCTTATAGGCGGTCGCCGTCGGCACAGCCGGCACGCTGTAGTGCGGTGTCATCGAGCAGCCGGCAAGCAATGCGAGCGGTAGCGCCGCCGCCCGGGCGATCCTCATGTATCCGCCCCGGCCGCCGCCGTCTGAATGCGGACCTTGTCGCCGTTCGACAGCGCATCCGGCGGTGAATCGACGATCCGCTCCGAACCGTTGAGACCGGCCGCAACGTCGATGCGATCGCCGAGGTCGCGGGCGACGCGGATCGGCCTGAGCGTCACCCGGCCATCGGCGCCGACGACCGCGACCGACGTGCCTTGATCGCCGACGATCAACGCGCTCGCCGGCACGGTGAGCGCGCGGCCATTGGCTGCTAGCGGGAAGTGAACCTGGGCATAGGCTCCCGGCTTGAGCGCGCCGCCGGCGCTGTCGGCCTGGAGCTCGACCAGCACGCTGCCCGACTGCACATCGATCGCGCCCGCCGTCCGCGCCAGCTCGGCGTCGAACTTGCGGTCGGGATATTGCGGCAGCACCAGCGTCGCATGCATGCCGGGGTGGATCCGCGCGTCATAGCTCTGCGGCACGCGGACATAGATCCGCATGCGGTGGACATCGGAGACGGTGAACAGCGGCGCCGAGGCGGCGCTTTCGGCGATGACCAGCATGCCGACCTGCGCCGAACGGCTGGTGACGATGCCGGCGAAGGGCGCGGTGATCCGCTCGAACCCCTGCATCGCCTCGAGCCGGCGGACATTGGCGTGAGCGGCGTTGGCCAGAGCGGTCTTGGCAGCGAGATCGCCGGCCTTCTCGTCGGCCTCCTGCTTCGACACCGCATCCTTGACCAGCAGGTTCTGCCAGCGCGTCGCGGTGGTCTGCGCCAGCTCACGATTGGCCAGCGCGGTCTGATAATCGGCCTTCGCCTGGGCAAGCTGCTGGTCGACCTCGGGCGCATCGATTACCGCCAGCGTCTGCCCCGCGCTGACCGGTTGGCCGATATCGACCAGCCAATGACGGACATAGCCATTGGTGCGCGCATAGATCTGGGCAGTGTTGAACGCCTGGAGCGTGCCGGGTAGAGCGAGCTCGCTGCCGCCGGCGGAACGCTTCGGGCGGATCACGGCGACGGTCGGCACCTCATTGTCAGCGGCGATGGTAGAGAGGCTGTAGCGGTTGCTCGCGCGCACGCCGATGCCGAGCACGACGACCGCCAGCGCCCCGATCGCGGCCCATTTGCCGAAGCGCTTGAGCTGGCGCGTCTCGCCGTCGTCAGACATTCACCAGCTCTCCAACCTCGTCTCGTGCAGGCTCGGCCGTGCGACGATGGGCGATCGAAAAGACCACCGGCACGAAGATCAGCGTCGCGATCGTCGCGAAGATCAGGCCACCGATCACCGCCCGGCCGAGCGGCGCATTCTGCTCGCCGCCCTCGCCCATGCCCAGCGCCATCGGCAGCATGCCGATGATCATCGCCAGCGCGGTCATCAGCACCGGCCGGAAGCGCACCTGCCCCGCCTCGAACGCGGCCCGGATCGGGTCGCCGATCTCGGCCAGCCGCTCGCGCGCGAAGCTGACGACGAGGATCGAATTGGCGGTGGCGACGCCCATGCACATGATCGCCCCGGTCAGCGCCGGCACCGACAGGGTCGTAGCGCTGGCGAACAGCATCCAGACGATCCCGGCAAGCGCCGCCGGCAGCGCGGTGATGATGACGAAGGGATCGGTCCAGCTCTGGAAGTTCACGACGATGACCAGATAGATGAACAGGATCGCCATCACGAGGCCGATGCCGAGGCCCGAGAAGGCGGTGTTCATCGTCGCATATTGGCCGCGCAGATTGACGGTCACGCCCTTGGGCTGCTGCGCCTCATGCTTCTTGACGACATGACGGATCGCGCTGCCGATCGCGCCGAGATCGCGGCCCTCGGGCGCGGCGAAAATATCGACCACCGGCTGGATGCTGTAATGGCTGACGAGCGACGGCGCGCGCGAGCGGGTAACCGTGGCGAGGCCGCCGAGGACCTGCGGCCGGGCATTGGCGGCGGTGCCGGGGCCCGAGACCGGAATGTTGCTGAGATCCGACAGCGAATCGACGTGGTATTCGGGCGTCTGCGCTGCGACCAGATAGGAGATGCCGGTCTCCGGATTGAGGAAATAGACCGGGGCGGTCTGGCCGGTGCCGGCGAGCGAGCTGGCGACGCTGGTGGTGACGTCCTGCTCGGTCAGGCCAAGCTGGCTGATCCGCGCGCGGTCGACGTCGAGATTGAGCTGCGGATAGTTCGACGCCTGCTGGATACGGGCGTCGGCGACGCCGGGGATCGCGCGGATGTCGCGCAGCAGCCGGCGGGCGTGGGCCATGTCGTCGTCGCCCTTGTAACCGGTGACCTGCAGATCGATCGGCGAGGGCGAGCCAAAGTTGAGGATCTGGCTGGTGATGTCGGCCGGCAGAAAGGCGAAGGTCGTGCCGGGGAAGTCGCGCGGCAGGCTGCGGCGCAGCGCGGCGATGTAGCGTTCGGTCGGCCGATGACTCTTGGCCAGAGTGATCATGATGTCGCCGTCCTGCGGGCCGATCGTGCCGGTGTTGTTGTAGGTCGTGTTGATGCCGCTGACCGGCATGCCGATATTGTCGGCGATCGTCGCCAGCTCATCGGCCGGGATCAGCTGGCGAATGCGCTGGCTGATCCGCTGGAAGCGCGCGGCGCTGTCCTCGACGCGCGAGCCGATCGGGCCGCGAACGTGAATCGCGATCTGCCCGGCATCGACCGAGGGGAAGAAATTCCGACCGAGGAACGGCGTCAGCAGGAAGGACGCGAGCACCACGCCCATGAAGCCGATGACGAACGAACGCCGCGCGCCGAGCGCGCGCGCGAGCAGCGAGGCGTGGAGATGGCGGGCCTTGTCGAACCGGGCCTCGAAGCCGCGCTGGATGCGGACCAGCACATTGGTTGAATTGGCGTCGCCGGCGGCGTGGATGTCCTCGCCCGGCTCGTGCCGCTTCAGCAAGTACATCGCCATCGTCGGCACCAGCGTGCGCGACAGGACGAAGGACGCGATCATCGCGAACACCACCGACAGCGCCATCGGCACGAACAGGAAGCCGGCGACCCCGGGCAGGAAGAACATCGGCACGAAGACGATGCAGATGCACAGCAGCGACACGAAGGCCGGGGTGACGATCTGCGCCGCGCCATCGAGGATCGCCTGCATCACCGGCTTGCCCTGCTCGAGATGCCAGTTGATGTTCTCGATCGTCACGGTCGCATCGTCGACCAAGATGCCAACCGCCAGCGCCAGTCCGCCGAGCGTCATCACGTTGAGCGTCTCGCCGAACGCCGCCAGCGCGGCGAGCGCCGCGAGCACGGCGAGCGGGATCGAGATCGCGATGATCACGGTCGACCGCCAGGAGCCGAGGAACAGCAGGATCATCAGGCTGGTCAGCGCCGCGGCGATGACGCCTTCGCGGACCACCCCCGACACCGCCGCCTTGACGAACAGCGACTGGTCGCCAACCGGCCGCACGGTCATCGCTGCCGGCAGCGTCGCCTCGATTGCCGGCAGCCGTGATTTGATCTCGTTGATGATCGACAGGGTCGAAGCTTTGCCGTTCTTGAGCACGGTCATCAGCACCGAGCGCTGGCCATTGACGTGAACGATGTTCGTCTGCGGTGCGGCGCCATCGCGGACATGGGCGACGTCGCGCAGCAGGATCGTCGCGCCATTGACGGTCTTGACCGGAATGTCGTTGAGCGCGGCGACCGAAACCGGCGCGTTGTTCAGCTTCACGCTGTACTGGAAGCTGCCGATCTTGGCGAAGCCGGCCGGATTGATCTGGTTCTGCGCGGCAATGGCGCGGCTGATGTCCTGGGCGGAGAGGCCGGCGGCCTGCATCGCCTCGGAATCGAGATCGACCTCGATCTGTCGCGACTTGCCGCCGAACGGATAGGGCAGCGCGGCGCCGGGCACGGTGATCAGCTGCGGGCGAATCTGGTTGAGCCCGATATCGGCGAGCTGCTGTTCCGACAGGCCCTTGCCCGATATCGCCAGCTGGATGATCGGCACGGTCGATGCGTTGTAGTCGAGGATCAGCGGCGCGGTGATTCCGGGCGGCATCATCTTCAGCACCGACTGCGATACCGAGGTGATCTGGGCATTGGCTGTGGTGATGTCGGCGTCGGGCTGGAAATAGACCTTGGCGACGCCGATCCCCGGCATCGACTGGCTCTCGATATGCTGGATATTGTCGACCGTCGTCGTCAGCACCCGCTCATAGGGCGTCATGATCCGCCCCGCCATCTCGGAGGGCGACAGCCCGGTATAGGTAAATGACGCGGCGATCACCGGCACGCCGATGTTGGGAAAGACGTCGACCGGCATGCGCATCGCGCCATAGACGCCGCCGATCAGGATCAGCACCGCCATGACGATGAAGGTGAGTGGTCGCGTCAGAGCGAGCTTGACGATGCCGATCATGCGCAACCCGAATGGCGCGACGCGCCGGGTGTAGCGGCCGCTTGACTAAGACGGCCTCTGGACGCCGTCAGCGGGCGTGTTGCAACGCAATAGCCAAGGTGTCTAATATCGAATCCGGCTCAATTGATATGTTTGACGACCTAATCTAAATGGAACTGCGTCACCTGCGTTACTTCGTCGGCGTCGCCGAGGAACTCCACTTCGGCCGTGCCGCCGCGCGGCTGGGCATTTCGCAGCCGCCGCTCAGCCAGCAGATCCGCGCGCTCGAGAGCGAGCTTGGCGTTGCGCTGTTCGAGCGCAGCAGCCGCCGCGTCGCGCTGACCAGTGCCGGCAGGCTGTTCCTGGTCGAGGCGCGGCGGACGCTCGCCCAGGCCGAGCATGCGATGCTCGTGGCACGCCGAGCCGAACTTGGCGAGGTCGGGGAACTGCGGGTTGGCTTCAGCACCTCGGCTCCCTTCACCGCCGTCGTCAGCCAGGCGCTTTTCCGCTTTCGTCAGCGCTACCCCGGCATCCGATTGCTGCTCAACGAGATGACCCGCAACGCCCAGATTGAGGCACTGGCGGCCGAGGAACTCGACGTCGCCTTCATCCGCGGCTTCGGCCTCCCCGTATTGCCGCCGAGCATTCGCGGGTTGATGCTGATCGAGGAGCCGCTGCTCCTCGCCGTCCATGCCGGCCATCCGCTGGCACGCAGCGACCAGCCGGCCCGCATCACCGACCTTGCCGGCGAATCCTTCATCGTCTTCGGCCGCGAACGCGGCGGCGGATTCAATGAACAAGTCGCCCT
>Ga0068855_100003434_pt1 | contig 19379 bp, 38 predicted proteins | sample KBSCornC52_FD_66592 | JGI IMG/M metagenome (GOLD analysis project Ga0068855, IMG submission 66592) | Corn rhizosphere microbial communities from Kellogg Biological Station, Michigan, USA - KBS Corn C5-2 | ecosystem: Host-associated > Plants > Roots > Rhizosphere > Soil ...
GGCCATATCCCCCGTGATGGTGATAGTGCGCGCCGTGGTCAGCTTGGCGGCCATGGCGACCGATCCGGCCGTGATGGCGCTGGCCGTGGCGATCGCCGCCTTATTCATCGCGTCCTGGATGCGCAGGTAGAGGCGCCCACCCCAATCGGGGATGCCGGCTTCCTTGGTGACGTTGGGCGCGCCTACCATGACGGACGCATCCTGCCGGTCATGATCCGGCGGTTGCTCTCGCCCTTCAGGTTGGCGTAGGCGTCTTCCTCGTCGGATTGAGCCGCCGCCGCCGCCTCATAGTCCTTGATGACGTTGCGATAGAGCTGACGCTTGGCTCGGCTGCTGATCAGCCATTGGCCTTCGTTAGTCCAGTTGTTGGAGATCGTGGTATCGGGGGCCGACCAATCGATGGTCGGAGTCACGTCGGAAATGGTCAGCCAGATCGAGGGATAGTCGACGTTCGGCGTGGGCCACAGACGCGCTGTCGTGCCGAAGTTGGCCCAATCGGTCGGCTGGCCGACTTGGGGGACGGTATAGAGCCCCTCCATGTGATCCATGGAGATCTTGCGCAGGCGAAAACGCACCCCGCCGACAATCGCGAACAGGCTGTCGATGTGGTGCATTCCCGAGGGCAGAGCGGTATATTCAGCGCCGTTCGACAGCGTGCCGGTGACGCGCGTTTCGTTGAACCAGAAACGCTCATTAGCAAAGTCGCCAATGGCGTCCTGGATCGCGGTGTTAAGCGCGCTTAGGAGGTCGTCCGCGAGGTCGTCGCGGTTGATCTCCGTTATGATCCGGTTTTGGAGATCCGCCAGCGTCGCCATTGCTCACCTGCCCCGCTGTCGCGAGCGCCTTTCTTTCAGCCTCCAACGCCGCCCAGACCGCGCGTCTGCGCATCAGCCCAGAGCGGGGTGATAGGTGATGATGATCGTGCACTGGCCGGCGCCGGCCGCCGTGCCGCTTTGGTTGGTCGACAGGTAGATCGGCGTGCCAGCGGCGCTCGTCGCGGCCTTGGCGGTCGCGATGGCCGCGATCGGAGCCGCCGTGATCACCGCCGCCTTGGAGGCCAGAGAACCGCCGTTCACGAAGTCGGTGCCCGTCGCGGTCAGGCCGACCGAGAACAGGTTGTTGGTGCCGTTCGTGAAGGCCACATCGACGTAGGCGTTGCAGGTGATCGGTACGGCGCCGGGCGGCAGGGTGCCGATCTGGACACCAAGCGCCAGGGCCGCCGCAGCGGTCGCCTGGGTGTTGTGCACGCTGTCGTTCTGGATCGCGTTGTAGGCGAAGTCGAAGCGCAGAACGTGGGTGAGCTGTTCGTGAAGGACGCGAGCGGGAATGGTCATGATCCGTTGTCCTTCTTAGGCGTGGTACGACGGCATCAGGATCGTGCCGTAGTCCGCCGAGTTGTATTGGGACTTCTTCAGGCCGAAGATGCAGGCCGCCGCGACACCCAGTTGGTTGCCGTAGTCGAACAGCTCTTCGGTCCAATCCATGGAGTCCATCGACTGGCCCTGGCCGAAGCCGATCACCGCCGCCTGGGCGCCCAGGAGGACGTTGCGATAGCAGGTGGAGACGGCCACGCCGGTCGAGCTGTTCACACCGTTCGGGATGCGGGTGGACTCGTGCAGGACGACCCCGTTGTATTCACCGAGGGCGCCGGTATAGATCGGGTTGTTCTTCGACCCGTCGCCGGTCACCGCGGCCTTCTGGATGTCGAGCCATTGGCCGGCGTTGGTGTTGGTGCGAAGCTGGGTCACCGACTTGGTGTGCAGGACCGCGACGTACTTGGCCTCGCCGTCCACCATGATCGGGCGCAGGACCGGAGACGCCAGCTTGGCCAGCTCGACTGCGTTGTCGATGAAGGACAGGCTGAACTCGTCACCGGCCGCGATGGTCTGGTCAGTGGTGTGGGCGTTCGGCGAGTAGCGGTGGGCCGCGTCCGGGGCGATGGCGGCGTTGAGGCCGGTGTAGGACAGCCGGCTTTCAGCGGTGTTGCCGCAGACCTGGTTGAAGAAACCGAAGTCGAAGCGGGCCGCGAACCAGTCCGAAAGGCCGGTCTGCGCTTCCTCGCGCACCGACCAGGGAATGCGTTGCTCGCTCATCTTGCCGCCCGACCGAACCGCGTTGCGCAGTTGGTTGATCAGCAGGTTGTCGGTATAGGTGATCAGGGCTTCTTCGTTGCCCTCCAGCGTGCCGTCACCGATCACGCCATCACCGGCCAACTGCATGCGCAGCGTGGTCGTCACGCGGTCGCCGGGGCCTTTGCCGGTGTCATCGAGGACTTGAAGGATCGAATCCGATCCCTCGCCCATGAACTTGCCGACCCAAGTGGCCTTCAGCGCTTCCTCAAAGAGGGTCTTGCGCCAGAGCTTGACGGCTTCGGGGGCGTTAACGCCATAGGAGGTCTGAGCCATAGGGCCTCACGGAGTGGAAGAATTTGGGTTCTTCCCCGTGCGTGGGGCCTTCAGTCGGCGCTTGAAGCTCGCCGCAGCTTGAGCCCGTGCGTGGGCCAGACCATCCGGGCATTAGCCCCCGGCGACTGCTGATTTGGTGAGGATGCCGAAGCGGTTTCTTCAGACAACCCCCCTGTTAAGTTTATCGAAAGTCATAGTGCCAGAGCGACGACCTTGCCGCCCGAGCGCGTATCAAACGCGATTGCTGTCTCTACTGCTTCCGCAGCCGTCGCGCCCCGATGCATTGCGCCAAGCGCGATTTGTTCGCCGCTTCCCAGCGCCCAGAACGGTTCCTTAATGAGAAACGGCCCGTCATCGCACCACATGACACCCTCGCCATCTGGCCGCAAAATAAAGACGTTCCCGATATCCTTTAGGATAGGATGGTCGCCCTCCATCCCGCCGCGCACCCAGTCGCGGAATTTCTGGGTGTAGCAGTCGCTTCCCGCGCCACCGATGAGCAAACGTCCGACACGCCAGATTTTGCTTGCAAAGCCGACTCGAAAGCCGTTGGAGGTGACTTGCGTATCTGACGCCAGGACGCCGTCTTTGAAGGCTATAGTGGTCACTAAGCCCTCTTCCGCTCCTGAGCCCGAAGCTTCTTGAACGCCTCGTCGCGTTCCTTGCCGCGCGGGAGCGAGTTGACGTATTCGTAGGTCACCTCACCGTCGCCGCCGCGACCGCCAGCCGTTGACAGCGACTTGCCGGCCGCCTGCGCCTTGGCGATGGTCTCCAGCTTCGGATCCTTGTCGTTGCTCGTGCCGAAGCCGCGCTTCTTGGCGAGGTCATACAGCACCTTGGCCGGGTCTTTGCCCGCCCGAATGGCGCGGCTGACGATGCTGATCAGGTCGAGCGTGAGTTTTCCGTTCAGTTCGTCGCCCGAAAAGCCCGCTTCCTTCAGCTCTTCGCCGAGCGTGACGCGGAAGTGAGCCGCGGCCTTGTCGTAGTCGGGGTGATCGGCGCGGAAATCGCTCTCGAACTCCTCCATCCGGCGCGCGATCTGGGCTTGCTGGGCGTGCTGCTCGTTCTGCCGGCGCACCTGCTCTTCGGCCTGGGTTTCGTTGGCGTCCCATTCGAGGATGCGCTTCTTGGCGTACTTGATGAAGGCGATAGGGTCTTCATCCTCGTTCGGCATGGCCTCGCGCTCGGCCTTGGTCTGCGGCTGGGCGCCCTTGTTCTCGATGGCGGCCTGTAGCTCGCGGATTTGCTGGCGTTGCAGGCGCAGATCGCGGCCTTGGGATTCCAGGCGGCGCTCGTACTCCTCCGGCGGCAGGAAGGTCTTGGCCTGGGTGTTGGTTTCGCCGCCCTCGATGACGGTTTCGGTGGCTTCTTCGCTCATTTTGCGACGTCCTGTGTTGGCGGTGTCATGAGATATTCGCGAATACGATTGCCGGTGGCCTGCATCGGCTGAGTGTATATTCCCGGATGCTGCCATTCTGGATTAAGTCGCGGGTTTACGTATCCGCGTATGTATGCGTCGGCCCTATTATGAGCCATCCATTGTTCATAAGACCCACTATCAGGATACTTCTTGAGATCTTCCTGATATGCATCTCTGTCCATCGGCTTATTTGCAGCCATAATGGCATCAGTCATTTTCTGCTTGAGCGCAAAATAGGCTGGATCGACCGGCGTACCATCGGGCTTAACGCCGCCGAGATGGTGCAGCATGTCCAGCGCAACAGCATCCCGCAGATCATCGCCCTGAAGGTCTTTGTTGTAGATTTCCATCGTGCTCTTGCCAGGATTTGGGTTATCGCTGGCCCATGGCGCGTAATATTCTAGCTGCCGGTCATCCGCAGTCTGGCCTCGCCTCACAACCGCGTTGGACATATATGGCGCAAGACGGGGATAGGCCTTCGCTACACCCGCGATCACAGGGCCAAAGTCTTCAGCCGGAGCCGCGTTAGGCGTGGCCGCCGCCATTGCGTCGAATATCCCCACTACTCCGTCTCCTTGGGCGGATTTTCCATGGACTGGACGACTTCAGACAGCAGCTTGCTCGTCTTGGCCCGATCAAGGTTGATCTTGGCCTGGGTTTCTTCGGCTGACGGGCCTTCGCTGGGCGCTGGCGCAAAGGCTCCGCGCACGGCGTTGACGTGGGTTTCGGCCGCCTTGGCGTTGGCGAGGTTGGCCTGCGCCTGATGGTGAGCGGCCTGGGACTGCGTTTCGGCGATGACCGCCGTGGCGTGGGCCTGTTCGATCTGCTGCTGCTGCGGCGCGGCCTGCTGTTCGGCCTGCTGCTTCTGAAGCAGGCTCGACGCGATCATTTCCGAGACCTTGGCGGGCAACGGGCTGTAGCGGGCGATCTCGGCCCACACTTCGGCGCCCAGGCCAGCGTTTTGCAGCAGCGGCATAAGCTGGGTGAGGACCTGGAAGACCTGCATCTTCTGGTTCGGACCGGCCGGCGCTTCGTCCACGATGACGTCGTATTCCTGCGCGTCTTTTGACAGCGCGAGCTTGACGTATTGCGGCCCATCGGGCGCGTTCGGGTCTTGCGGGTTCGGGGTGCCCGTGACCCTGACCAGCTTGTCCGCAGGCAGGTACAGGCTCATCATCTTGAGCAGCAGCCGGCCTTGCATCCGGTGATAGCGTCGCTTGCCGTCGAAGAAGGCCGCCAGGATGCCGAAGGCTTGCTGCTTGCGCTGGCTCTCGAGGATGCCGGGCTGATCGCGCTCGGCCAGGCCAAGCATTTCCTGATTGACGCCGGTCGTGTCGCGGATCGCGGCCACGGCGACTTCCATCAGGCGATCCATGCCCTGGGGATAGACGGCGGTCGGACGAACCTCGATCTTCTTGCCGTTGGGGCTGGAAAGCGCGCCCTTCTTCAGCGTGATCGGCGCTGACGGATCGGCCCAATCGCGCTCGAACGCCTCGATGTCGTCAACCGCATCCTCTTCGAACATCACGCCGCCTTGGGCGTTCGTCCGCATGATGTGGAGGATCTGAGAATAGAACTTGTTGGCCCACTTCTGCGGGTCGATCATCGGCCTGACCAGGCCGTACCACCAACCCTTGTTGCGGTCGCGCTTGCCGGTCATGGCCTTGTAGGTGAAGTCGTCGGCCTCGATGCGCTGGACGGTCTGGCCGGTGTCCGGGTCAGGCAGCAGGGTCGAGCCGGCCACGAAGCAGCGCCAGAACACCTTGACCTTGATCTTGGCGCTCTGGGTGTTCGGCAAATGGCCTTGCAGTTCGGCGTGCTGTTCCTCGGTCAGTTGGACGTAGCTGTCCTGCGTGGGAACATCGGGCCACTGCGCCTTGATCATCTGCGCCGCCGGGCCGCCGACGAGATACCGCGGCTCCTCATCGAACCACTGATACTCGCGCACGATCACTTCATCGCGGTTCAGGGCGAAGTCGCCGTTGGTGCCGTCATAGCGGATGGTCGGATCGACAATGACCGGCTTCTTGGTGTCCAGGCCGTGATCGCCGTCGAACGCCATGCCGGGCCACATGGACTTGAACTGTTCCTTGGACATTGGCTTGCGCCGGCGCAGGTAGCGCATGTCCGCGTAGCAGGGCTTTCGAGAGGACGGGTCTGGCCCCATTTCGATAGGGTCAACCCGCTCCTTGAGGATGCAGCTCTCAAGCTGATAGTCGGGCCGCGTTTCCGTCCAGCCCTCGCCACAGATCAGTGCATCCCTGAAGGCGTCGCTGTCCTCCTGGGTGCCGTCGCACTCGTCCATGATCCATTCCGCCCCTTGGGTCAGAATGTCATCGATGGCGGTGTCACCGACCTGGCGGGGGAAATACTGGACCTGTTGGCGCGCGCTGATCTCGGCGCCACACACAGCGTCGATCGTCGGGGCGATGCGGTTGAAGACCACGGGAATGCGGCTGAGCGCCGTCATCGCGGCTTCTTCATCGCTGGTCCATTGGCGGCCGGCGACCATGTCGAAATTCTGCTTGGCCTCTAGCTCCCAGCCGGAGCGGCGAGCATCAATCAGCCGGTCCCAATTGCCGATGCGGCCGAGCAGATCGCCTTCGCCGGCATAGCCTTCGACAATCGGGTCAGCGGGGCGCAGGTTGCCGTCAGCCACGGTTGCGATGCTCCAATGCCTTATCGACGCTGGCCGAGCCAAAGCGCTCGATGGCGCCCTGGACGACACGGCTGGGCTTGCCGCAGTTCAGATCCATGCGGACCTTCTCGCGCCATGCGTTGAGCTGGTCCTGCACACTGCTGGGCGTGCAATGAGCTGTCGCGACCTCGACCGTCTTGCGCCACTTGGGCTCTTCGGTGATGACCTCGAAGCCGAAGACGATCTTCGCGCCCTCATCGATCACGGAGACGCCAGAGGGATGCTCGCCCCACTCGCGGAGCTGAGCGCAGACGGTGTTGGCCGTGGACTTGGCGACGTGTTCGGGGACGTACAGCATCAGGCCGCCTTCCTTGCGTTCAGCTGGCTCATGAACTGGCTTGTCAGGTTGCGGAACACGGCCGCATCGACATCCATCACCGGGATCGGCGGGACGGGAGCCAGTTGCGCCAGAACAGCCGTTGATGCGCGGATCATGAGAAGGGCTCGCCGCATCACACCCACACGCTCTGCTTCTTGGCCTTGACCGCGTAACGGTCGGGCGCCATCGGGGCCGCGCGCGGCGCGTCGTAGCACATGGACATCAGGCCATAGGCGTCAGCGCCATGGCTGGCCCAATCGTGGTCAGGACCAAGACCAATGTCGCGGTCTTCGTCCTTCTTCTCGTGATAGTGTCCTAGAGCCTCGCGCCCGGCCTGCGTGGTTTCCTCGTTGAACCACACCATGGGGAAGACGCGCCGAGCCGCCTCAATGCGCTGGCGAGCCGCCCCTGCGCCCTGGTTCTTGATGACATCCACACGCTTCCAGCCGCCAGCATAGAAGGCGCTTTCCCATGTCGATGCGCTCGGGCCATGCTGCTGAGTGCCATCGTGCGGCAGGGTGACGTAGGCGCTGTCATAGCCGCGTTCACGCAGCCATTCGAAGTGCGCCTCGGCCGGCTGACCAACGGCCTCGTAATAGTCCAGCACGCGGATCTCGCGGCCGATGAACTGCACAACCCACATGGTGAAGGCGTCCGCCGAGCGAGATTGTCCACCCAGGTCGCAGAACACGCGATAGGATTGGAGCGGGTCAGCAGCTACCCGCGTGATGCGCCCCTGCTGCTTGGCCTGGAGCAGCGCCTTGGCATAGTAGGCGCCGTCAACGATGGCCTTGAAGTCGCCTTCCCAGATGTGCGGATAGTAGTCGGGGCGCTTGGCCAAATCCTCTTGGCGCTCCTGTTCCAGCACGGCCGGGAACCAGGGATTGTCGCGCCAGTTCAGCTCAACGATCTTCGCCCCTTGCGGCGGATCGACCCTGAAGCGCTTGTGTGTCGCGCTGCGCTTGCTCTCCGGGTTCCACGTCACCCAGATTTCGGAGCCATGCTCACGAACGGATGGAATGGCCTTCTGCCAGGCGCTCTCAGTGACAGGCTCGGCCTCATCGACCCACAGCACGCGGATGCGCGCCTTCGACTTGATGCTATCGAGGTTGTGGTGCAGCCCGCTGAACGCGTACTCGATACGGCGGTCCTTGGTGCGGATGTATTTCTCGCCCACGTCATAGTGAGCCGCCAGCCAGGGCTCAGAGCTGATCGCGGCCTTGATCTCAGCCATGGAGCTTTCGTCCAGGCTGTTCATGTACTCGCGGCCACAGAGGATGATGCCCTCCTCGCCGGCCTGGGACCACTGATAGCCACGAACCGCGGTCATCTTGGCGAAGGTGCGCGTCTTGGCCGAGCCGCGACCGCCATAGGCCCCACGGTAGCGCGCAGGCCCATCGAACACGGGAACCAGCTTGTCAGGGATGAGGATGTCAGCCTGCATCGGGTTCAGCCCGAACGCCGATGAGACGGATGGTGTGCACGAGCGGCTTTTCGTCGTTGCCCTCGATCTGGACATTGGCCAGCTTGGGATGGACGTAAGGCGCTGCGGCCTTCGCGGCGTCGAGCCGAACCGGGAACTCTTTCTCGACGTCGCGCATGGTGTCGATGAGGAACTGAAGCGGGGTTTGTCCCTGCGCGGCGATCACTCGCTCACGCATTGCCGTAGCTTTGTTGGGACGTCCCTTCCTGCTGGCCACAGTCTGTGTTTACCGATTGCCGATCAATTGGTTGAGGCGCGTCTATTTGCGCTTGGGCGGTTTGATCGCGGCCTTACCGGAGAAGATTCCAGTGGGCTTGGACGGGGGCTTAGGCTTGGCTTTCGCCATGGGCCTATTTGCCGTTAACGATGGCCGCCGAGGTTCGGGCGCTGAGACCGCCCTTGGCGACATTGGCGCCGCCGCCGCTGAACGACTTGATGCGGTTGCCGCTGGCATTGCTCATGCCCTTGGGGCTGGGCGACTTGCCGGCTACGCCAGTGATGTCGGCTTTGTTCGAAGAGTTGTTGGCGTTGGCCATGTCGTCGCGTTCCTGGGTTCGAACCACGGGAGAAGCAGGGACGTTACGGCGCAGTTTTCTCTAGACTAGGGGTCTGTTTGCGGTTGCGATCGGCAATGCATTGGAACGCCGCCCACGGGGTGACGCCGGCCTTCTTCATCGCCTTGAGCAGGGTTTCGACGTAGAGGTCATCGCGCTCTTCGAAGGTGCCGATCATGACGGGCCAGCCAGAGCGCCTGGCGGCTTCGTGGGCGCGGTACTCCTGGATGGTCATGCCATCACGGCGTACACCAAGGGATATCCGGCGCATGGTCACGGCTGCGGCTGTGCGGGTGGGGCCTACGTTGCTCAGCGCTTTGGCCAGGAGCGCGTCAGACAGTTCAGGGCATTCCCGGATGAGCATGTCCTGGGCTTCGGGCCATTGGGCGTTGGTGAGCTGTCTGATACGCTTGGGGCGTCGGCGCTTGAGTGGCTGGATGGTCATTGACCGCACCTCGGCAGGCCGGCGTCGCCGCTGAGCGCATATCGTTGGAAGGCGTAATGATGCCAGCCCCAGTCTACGCCGAACCCGTGCTCATAGCCTTGGTAGGCGTAGACAGCGTCCCTGCCACTATCCATTGCGACCAAGAGGTGGTGAAGCTTGTCTGGCGCCTCGCGATCCTTTGGCAGACCAAGGCGACTGCAGATGATATAAATGCCGGCAATGTCGAGCGGCGGAGGATCGATCATCACTTCCCCTCCCCACGAGCGGCGCGGATAGCGGCTAGGGCGGTGGTAATGATGATGTCGTCATCAAGAGCGCCCTTGCGAAACTGAAGCGCTACGGCTTCCCATCCGCGCCTGTCCTGTTCAGAGGCAGCCACCTCCCTCGCCAGCACCAGATCTGGATCGGCGGGGGTCCAGTTTTCTCGCCCGTAGCGAGCGGCGCGTATGACCGCTGCGCATACCTCGTTGGGCAACCCGCTCCACTTCATGCGGCATCCGTCCTCGACTTGGCAGTCCCAAGCCGCCTTCGCTCGGGCCTCGTCCAGCTCTTCGTCTGTCATCCCAGCCTCCCGGTTCCAAGGCCGACGCCGAGCCATTGGGTGCGAATCGTTGACCTAGCGCTCTGACTAAGGGCCTCACCTACGAAGGAGGGTCTTGGCTGATAGACGTTGCGGGCGTCGGCCTTGGTCATGTTATTTGTCCGCCCGGGGCAGCTCATCAACGAACGTGACCATGACTTCAACGATGCCGCATTGTTCCCACGAGGCGTGCCGGCGCTTCAGGTCGGTGATCGACGCATATACGCGCGTTCCGCCCGAGGCCTCGCCAAGCTCGTAGTCCCAATCAATCTTGCACATGAAACCACGCACTGAGGGCGGTGATGGCGCGCGATCTTGCGCGTCCAACTGGGCTGGCTCCGGGACGAACACTTCCTCACTCATCCTACCCTCCGTCGAAGTGGAATTGGTTTGGGGCGGCGGCCGAGCGGTTCTCGGCTTCCTCTTCCAGAAAATCCATTGCGCCAGCCAGGGCGGCGCGCAGCCGAGCGACGGCAAGATGGTTGAGCATTACCATTTCGACGTCCGCCCGTGAGATTGCCGAGCCGAACCCACACCGGGGATCACGATGCGATCCTCAGGCGGAATAGGCTCGCCAAGACGCAGTTTGGCGTCGCTCAGCACGAGCATGGCGAACGTGTTTCCCTTGAGCCGACCGAGCGCTGTGTGCGTCCTCGGGTGCAGCTTGCCGTCATGGACCACGGCGCCACAGAGGTAGCTCACCGCGAAGTCCAGCCCGACAGCCTTGGTCATGGCCTCATGCAGTTCGAACGGAACGGTGATCGGCAGCGGATCGAGGTCGAACGCATCACGCGACTGAGACGACATCGTCTTGGCCCTCCTGTTTTGATTTCAGCTTTGCGGTGACGGCGGCTTGGTAAGCCTCAACGTCAAAGGGCGCAGCCGTAGCCTGCCCTTCGGCAGGCGTAGGCGCAGGCTGCGCCCTGTCACGGATAGAACTCTCTGGCCCTTTATGGGCCAGAGTTCTATCCTGTAACTGTGATTGTCCATCTGTTTGCGATGCGTTTGCTATGCGTTTGCTATCGGTTTGCCACCGCTTTTGCGCGCCAGTCGCACCCGCTTTGCGACGCTTCTCGACAACCTCTTGGGTTCGCCCCAGCTCGGCCTTGATGCGCTTGTGGGTGAAGGTCGCCCCTTCATTGAGGAAGAAAGCAAGGATAACGGCGCGGTGCTTGCGCCATGCAGTGGGCGCCAGCCGCGCGATACCGGCCAGTTGGCTCTCATCGCCCGGCAGAGAGCCGCCACGGGTCCAGCAGGCCATCAGGAGGAGCAGATAGGCCCCGTGCTGCTCGGCCGAGAGGTGCATCGTGTCGCGCAGGTAGTCGGCGACATAGAACGGCATCCATGTGTCCTGGCGGGGGCTCATGCAGCGTCAGCCAGGCGCTTTTCGTGGGCGCGAATGTCATGCAGGATGGAGGTGTGATGGCGGTTGCCGAACGGCACGCCAATCGCGGTCAGGCTCTTTTCAGTCTGACGACGGATTTCCCACATGGCCTCTTGGCGGGCGTGAGAGATATGGCGGACGCGGGACCAGCCCAGCAGCTCATCGACGGCAACACCGTGGCGCTTGGACACTTCGGCGATGATCGAGCGCATCGTCGGCGCTGGTGGGACAACCTCCACCTCTCCCTTCCATAGGCTGAGGGCGATCATGCGGACCTCCTGGCGCGATGGAGAACGCCACGGACGACATTGTGAGATATGCCGAGGTCTTCAGCCGCCTGCTTGGGTGTCAGGCCATTGGCCACCAGGCGTAGGATGCTGCCCTTGAATTGATGGCTCGGTGTGGCGGCTCGGCGAGCAGCGCTGGGCGACAGAGGCTCAGGCGCTTTGACGGCCGCCGGGCGCACAGGAAGCGGCAACCGCCGGCTTGGGTCGCACTCGTTCCTCAGATCCAGTTCGCAGCAGCCTAGCTGCTTGGCTATGGCCTGCCAGGAAAAGCCTCTGGCGCGCTGCTGTTTGACGAAGGTGTGGTCTATCACCTATTCCCCCTCAGAGTGGGGTTGGGAGGATTTCAGCCCAGAGTTGCCCGGTGTGGCGCGAAGGGACGCGCCATCATTGAGCGGCGTGGGTTCTGGAAAGGTCATGCTGACACGTCCCCGAATAGATTGCGGCGAATAGGCCGAGCAGCTTCAGGGTTGATCCACAGGACCTCAGTGCGGGCGCGCGCGCCATCGGCCAGGGCGGGACGTTCAACCCGCGTCCAGTCGCTCAGGGCGGCGTCATACGTAGGATGCGGATAACCTGAGAGGACGACCATGCCTTTCAGCGTGCGCAGAAAGTCGAGCAGCTGCGCATGATCGGCGTCGCTCATTTCGTGGCGATAGTTCTTCCGCGTCGAGTTGTGCGCCGTTGACCTGGTGGAATGGACATAGGGCGGATCGACGTAGTGAAGCGTCTGCGGCCCGTCTTGCTGGGCCATGACCTCCATCGCCGGCCGGCATTCGATGCACACCCCCTCCAGCCGGCGGATGATACGTTCAAGGTGGTCGGGATAGTTGTTCCAGTCATGCGCCGGCGTCGTGCCAGAGCGGTTCGAAGCTGCTCGGAATCCTGTCGGCCTTGCGCCATTGTGACCGTCGGAGCCGAAGCCCTGGAAGCGAATGATGAGGCGACGGGCCTTCTCGACCGGATCCGGTGTCTCTTCGTAGGCCCGCTTGAACTCGGTGCGAGCGAAGGGCGTATGGATGATGCCGTAGATCAGTTCCGTTGCGCGCGGGCCGCGCAGGACCTCGAACAGGTTCACCGCATCATCATCGAGATCGTTATAGACCTCGGCATAGCTGCGGGGCTTGCGCAGCAGCACTGACGCGGCCCCACCGAAGGGCTCGACGTAGATCCGATGCGGCGGGAAATGCTCGATGATCCATGGCGCGAGCAGCCACTTGCCGCCATGCCAACGTAGCAGCGGGCGCCCAGGCTCCTTCAGTCCAGAACCCCCAGAGACAAGGGCGAGCGCGCTTGGCGTCCGCGCAAGGCTGGCTCCGGGCGGAACTACTTCCTCTTTCATCCTCTCCCCCTCAGAGCAGCATGGGTAAAAGCCTGACGAGCTTTTCGATAAGCGCTGATATCTTGGGTGCAGCCACGGGCTTTGGCGTCAGCTTCAATGCGGTCGAAGATGGCTTGGGCGGTGGCGAAAACATCGCCACGTCGGATGCGGAAGACGGCGCAGCCGTACATGACGACGATGCATACGATGCCGCCGCTAGCGATCCAGTCAAAGACGGTCATTGGCCGCCCTCCTCGCCCAGGTCGAAGGCGTGCCAAACGCCGGCGCCGCCATGGGTCTGGAAGGTGCTGATGTAGCAGGCGGCGCGGACAGGGTTGCCAGTCCCGTAGATTGCTATTCGACGGCGCTCCAAGCGGGCGCTAGGGTCGACGGACGCCCAGAGGCATACTTCGTCGTTCTGGACCTGCACCGTCAGGATTGCCGCGCCGCTCGGCATGGAAATGACGACCTCATCGTCAATGCGGATCGGGTACTTCCAGATTGTGCGCTCGCTCACGCCGCAGCCCTCCTCATCCAGCGGATGCCGTCTCGCACCGCTTCAGCCCAATCGGTCAGAATGTTTCCGGCGGTCAGCGACAACCACGCCATCGCGCCGAGAAGGAAGAACAGAAGGGCCAGCGCGAAGATCACGGGCCAAGCCACGAAGGCGATTGGCAGCTTCACTATGCGTCCTCCTCTGTTTTTCTAGGAATTGGTCGGCGGTCTCACCGATCACCGCGCCCATTACTGGGAGCAGGACCGACCAGCCGCCGTTTTTGTGCTTCCAGATGCGATCAACCGTCGTCGCGGAGGGCGTCCCCTCACAGACAGAGCGCGCCTGTTCCGAAGACAGGCCCCACTCCCTCTCGACAGACTTGCGCCGACCCGTAGGCCAGCGAAGTGCGCAGTAGCGGGCCAAGGCGTCCTTGGTCTGCCGCGTCAGTCCCAGCGAGGGGAAACTTTCCCCAAACGGCCCGAGTATTTCCATGTGCGTCACCGTCATAGTTGCGACGCACCTTGGAGATGAGAGACATGACGGAGGCCGAAGAACAGACCCAATATTTCGAGACAGCGCGCGGCTTGATGGAACTCGCGACGGGCGCTGGAGAGGCAGACCGTGGGCCGTTGGAGCGGTGCGCGGTCAGGTACTTTTGGAAAGCGTGTGGGATGACCCAGACCGCGTGGGATGCGCGGCCTGGGTCCCATACCTGCGGTCCCGGCGGGGGCGGTCGGGATGCGCACAATGCGCGGCAGGCTGGATTGGAATGATGTCTGAAGGCCCCCCAGCATGGCGTCAGTCCACGCTCACAGGCTCACGGGGAGCTGGCTGCTTTAGGCCTTCGATGAAGGAGGATTTGGGGCGGTAGATCGGGCGGAAGCGATGGATGCAATGACCACTGCAGCCCCACTCTGGCTTGGCTTCACTGAGCAACAAATAGGGCTCGGTGCAATCATCGTATAGGCATGCTGCGCCGCAGCGCTCGACCACGCGGGAAACTTTGTAGACGGCTCCGGCGACTGTCGCCGTGTTTCCAACAAGGCATTCAACGAAGTCGCCCGGCCCAATCGCGCTCATCGAATGGTCCTCCAGAGCATGATCAATGCGGAAATGATGAGGGCGGCCGAACCCAGCATGAGGCAGACGCCAATCAAGCTGGGCCCATGGACCCGGACGGGCCGGGAGCGGCGCGCACGACGGTCTGAGGACGGGAACGAGGTCATGCATGGGCTCCGAAGAGCCGGGCGATCGAGAATGCAGCGCCAGCCAATGCGGCGATTCCGAAGATGATCGCCAACGTGGGGCCGCCCTTCTGCTCGGCTGGAGGGTCTTCAGCTCCAGTGCGGAGCCAAATCACGACGGCCCCAAGAAGCAAGAAGGCCAGTGGCGTCCAGACGACCGCTCCAGCAATATCCCAGGCGCTCATTTCGGCCCCCGCTCAGCGCGCCGACGTTCGTTGGCCCAGATGATCAACCCGGTCAGAGCACCGGCGGCGAGAGTGATGAGGATCGCGGCACACGTCATGCTGTGGCGCTCATCTCGGCGAGCGTGCGACGCAGACGGCGCAGCGTCGCGGGCCGAGGCTCGAACCGACCCTTTTCCCAACGGAACCAGGTCGTATGCGCCACCCCGGCTTGCTTGAGGACATCAGCTATTTGGACGCCAGCGGCCTTAGCCTCCTGAGCGAACTCGATGACTTCGGGATACGGAGCAGCGTCGGTCATGGCCCCTGTTTTGTGCAGGAATGCATCACTTGTCAAGGCGCAAATGCACAGACAAGGACTCGGCGCGGTGTGCTTTCTGGTCGCATGGACGAGCAGCAAAAAGCGGCGCGCGCATTTTTGCGGCGCGCACTGGAAAAGACGGGATGGTCCGCCACCCGTCTCGCGCGCGAAGCTGGAGTCTCATCCACCACCATTACGCGCCCGCTCAACAGTGAAGCTTATAAGTTCATCCCTAAGCAGGCCACTCTCGCCAAGATTGCGGAGGCCGCAACAATCGAGATACCAGACATACTTAACGTGAATGAGGGTATAGACACCTTCCCGGTACGGAGCTTTATTCCCCTACGGGGCGAGGTGCGGGCCGGAGCATGGGAAGAAATCCCAGACGAGCCTACCGTCATTGAGTGGTTGCCGATGGCTGTACCAGATTATGCGGGCGCTTCACTGTTTGCTCTGCGGGTCGTGGGCCGGTCGATGGATCTGATTTACCCGGACGGCACCATCGTAATTCTTTGCCCTCCCAGCGAGGCGGGCGTGCGCGAGAATGACCGAGTGGTGGTCCAGCGCTATGACAGCGCCGGCCGAGCCGAGACGACGCTGAAAGAGGTCATCCGCAAGCCCAATGGGGCCTACGCCCTCGTGCCGCGTTCCAGCGACCCCAATCACCAGCAAGAGCTGCCAATGCATGTGGATCGCGATGAGGCCGTGGATGATGGCTATACGATCGTCGGAGTGGTGATCGCGCGCTACAACACCGAACGCCGGGGCCGCGGCCCCCTGCTCACCTAGCGCTTGGGATTGGTGTAGGCCAAAACCTCGCTGGCCTCGAAGCACCGGCCGCTCGCTGGCGGCTCATGGAACATCTGGATTTGCATGCCGATGCCCGGCTTGTAGTAGGCGAACGTCTGCGGTGGCGTGTAGGTCGTCGTTGACTGCGCCTGACCGTAGGCCATGTTTCCCACGGCGTAGGCATTGCCGGTCGTGGTCGTGTAGGCGTTGCCCGGCAGCGTGAGCTGGCCGCTGCGCCCCTCGTCTTCCGCACCCGTCACCACGAAGCAGTCGAAGCCGCCCTGGATGGTCTTCATGGCCGCCTGGCGCATGGCGTTGACCTGAACAGCTTGGGCGCTGACGTAGGCGTTCCCGCGCACGGTTATCATGGCCGTGTCGGCGGAATATTGGGCGACCTCGACGCTTTGGCAGGCGACGAGCCCCAGGCAAGCCATACCTATCAGAAGTCGTCTCATCCGCCCCTCCTACCCCGAGGCGCAGTATGCAACGAACAAAAATCGATGCGCGGTGCATTTGTGCATTGACCTGACCGATGCATTCCTGCACAGTTCCTCCTGTCAGCGAGCCAATCGCCAGCAGGAATGAGCCGATGTCCAAGCCCTTCGCCACCGCAATCATCGACGGTTCGATCTTCGGCCGTGAAACCGGTGAAGTTCAAATCCGCCGCAGCAGCGCGAACCGCGGCCAGTGCGTCGCTCAGTTCTACGCTCCCGGCTGGCGCCCGATGGCCTTCAAGACGGTTGAAGCCGCCAAGGCCAAGATGGAGCGTCACCCTGGCTTCCAAGCGTGGGTGGCGTGATGACCCGCTTCCAAACCGTCACCGCCAGCACGTCGATTGAGATCGAAGTCGATCTGTCGGGGACGTTTCAGCCCGGTTGCCCTGCGTGGGGCGGCGGCCGTTTTGAGCGCCCGCTCAACCCGCCGGAAGACGCCTCCGTGGAGGACGTCGAGGTCTGCTCTCTGACCGCGATCCGCTTCCGTGGCCCCAGCACGAACCTGCTGGCCGGCGTGGACATCCAGAACCCCGAGGTCCGCAAGCTTCTCGACAATATCGCCAATTTCCTCGGCGAGGAAGCGGCGGAACTCCTGATGAATGAGGCCGCGTAGTGATGCGCCTCACCGCCCCTCAACTCGCCATGCTTCTCGCCAGCGATCCTGACGATATCACGGGCGAAGAAGGCGTTGGCGTCGAGCTTCGCACCGGCGCCGATTACGCCATCGCCAAGGCTTTAGAGCGGCGCGGCCTGGGCCATGTGGAAGGCCCCGGCGGATCGCTCCCCGGCATGTACTGGAACAATGCAGCCGGTCTCCTCTCCCGTCGTGAAGCGGCGGATCAAGCACAACTCGAACGGAAGGTTGCGTGATGAGCGAACAATCGCCGCACGATTGGAAAGATGCCGCCGCGTCACTCTGCGCCCACGTAGAGCCTCACTTGGCGGTTGTCCTGCGCAAGGCGTCGGATGACTTCTATGCAGGGCTTTTGGACGACGTGCAGGCTTATCTGCGCGACAACGCCGACTTCAACCTGTCGAGCCTGCTAGCGGCCGCGCGTCGCGAAACAGATGAAGCGCGGGAGGCGCTGGCTAGCGTCGCCGAGGCGCTCGGCACTCACCGTAGCGGGTGGCCGTGTGGTCCCACGGTTGCTGAGGTCGCAAGCGCCGCCATCGCCGCAGTGCAGAAGCTAAAAGTAGGCCAGCTAGAGGTCAACACTGGCGAGCTTCTCGACTTCCGCGATGGGCTGCTCGCAAGGGCCGAATGGCTCAAATCGGAATATCTGAAGGGTGGCGACTTCGCCCATCTTTCAGCGCGCGAAACCGAGTGCGCCCACATCGCGGCCAAGCTGACCGAGCGGTTCTCCATCGCCAAGGCGGAGGGCCGCTCCTGATGCGCGCACCCTCCCCCGACATCTTCATCCACACCCGCGACCAGATCGCCTTCGGGCCGCTGGGCCTGCTTGAGCTGACCCTGGCCCAGGTCGAGGCGCTCCAGGCCTTCCACATGCGCGGGATGACCGCTGCAGCCTTGGCAGGCGATCTCGACCAGCACGACCAACACCAAGCCGCCTCAACCGCCCCCCGTGGTGATCGCGCTGAGATCGAAGAGATCAGGCGTCAGGTCAGGGAATACCTCGCCAGCGGCCAGAAGGCTCCCAAGGGATGCTTCGGTGAAGCTTACCAGCATTTCAGGGAACTCGCTCGTCGGGAAGAGGCTCAAGCACAAGTCAGGAAGGTGGCGTGATGGGCGAAATAGCCGACATGATGCTGGACGGGACCATGGACCCGGAAACCGGCGAATGGAATTTCGACGGCGAAGACGGTCCTGGCTGGTCGATGACCGGCGCGGAAGCCGCCGCTTTCAAGCGCGCAACCGGCTGGCTTGGTGGCCGCATTGATCAATCGCCAGTCTACAAGATCGCCAAGAAGCTTCGCAAGCAAATCGAGGCTTTCGGCGAGCTGGTCAACCATGACGCTTATCACTGGCAGGTCCGCAAGGATCGCCGCGTTATCGCCGACTGGTGGCCGCACAAATCCAAATGGCGGTGCGCTGGCAAGACTGAAACGGGCGATCCTAAGGCTTTCATCAAGGCGCTGGGCGCCGCCATCGAAGCGGAGGGCCGCTCATGAACGCCCTCACCTTCCACAACCGCCCGGCGACCACCCCTGGCGCACTGACATTCGCCGCTCAAGGCGGGGAAATCATGTGGGGCCGCTACAGCCTCTCTGACGCCGATGTAGAGGCGCTGTCCAACCTGTTCTGGGACGAACAGCATGCCGCCCGAAAAGCCGGCGACCGCCTCGCCCTGGCCCATGCAGACGCCCTCATCAATGAACTGCTGATCGCCTTTGCGACAGCCAAGCGGTGGAGGTCTTGCGGTGCGCACTGACCATAGGTTGCCCCTCATCGAGACCCGCTTTGCGTATGAAGTGGACTGGCAGCCCCGCCGCCCCTGGACGCCCAACCGCTTGTTCTGGGCGCTCATCCTCCCAGCCGCCGTTGTCGGTGCAACCGTCACCATCGCCGTCATTCTGGAGATGTTCCTATGAACGCCGTCTACACCCGTTCCAATGGCGCCCAGGTCGATGTGAAGACCATGGCGACACCGCATCTGAAAAGCGCCTACGCGAAGCTCGCCCGCGAGTTTCCGGGGCATCCCGAACTGTCCGGTATGGCCGCCGAGATCGCCGCCCGCGACGAGCAATTCCAGGCTCAGCAAGCAGCCTTCGAACATACCGCATCCGTCGCCGATCATCAAATTGAGGATCCGTTCCAATGACGAACGTCGCCAAACTGCGCGAGGGCTCTGAAGCCCTGGTCGATCCGCTCGCCAAGATGCGCGAGCCGTTCCCGGACCATCAAATCAGCAAGCTCCCGAAGGAAACCAAGGCGCAGGCTGACCAACGAAAGAAGGACCAGGATAACGGCAAGTGGCCCGTGGTCTGCAACGTCTGCGGCGGTCGCCATCACCCCAACGCT
>Ga0068855_100003435_pt1 | contig 19378 bp, 19 predicted proteins | sample KBSCornC52_FD_66592 | JGI IMG/M metagenome (GOLD analysis project Ga0068855, IMG submission 66592) | Corn rhizosphere microbial communities from Kellogg Biological Station, Michigan, USA - KBS Corn C5-2 | ecosystem: Host-associated > Plants > Roots > Rhizosphere > Soil ...
GCCGAACCCAGGGTAGGTGCTCGTGCCTCGCACCAACCCTGGGCTGGATGATTCAACGCCTTCGGCGTAGGTCGAGCTGTGCCTCTTTACGAGTGCATAACCGCCTCTAACCAAACGCTGCGAACCGCCCCGAGTCGTCACGCCTGCCGCTCCCCAAAGCAGGGCGCTGCGCGCGCGGGGTACGGTCAGCGACCTGGAGATCGCCGCTCCCAGTGTCAGCGAAGCGAGGGCAACTCTTGATCGTTGACGAGCGCACGGCTCGATCGAGCCGCAACGGAGGCGAGAGAATGGATGTCAAATGGCAAGAGTTGGCCCCGTTGATTGATTCGCTAACTTTGGAAGTGAGAGAATTTTCTGAGCACTGACGAATAGCACGAGGATCGCAAACCGGAGATCGTCGACCCGCGGGAAACCTGGGAGGGGCGATCTCCGGAGTTTCGCTCCCAAGGGCGTGCCCAAATAGAGTTTGGGCACGAGGAGAATAGAGGTTGGGTACGAGGATATCGCGCGAAAGGATGGGCTACGCCCGACGACGGCGGCGGGCGGAGATGGCAACGACGCCGACGGCGAGGAGACCGAGTGCGCCCGGCTCCGGGATGCCTTGATTGAAATAGGGGGCGGCATCGATGAGAAACTGCGCGGCCTCGGCATTGGCTACGGTGGTGCTGCTGTACGGGGTGCCGTCGGTGGAGTAAATCGCGCCGCCGGTGGAATTCGTCGCATTTTGGAAGTAGCTGCTCGGGATCGTGAGGATGCCGCCTTCATAGGCCAGGAGGGGGATGTGATCCGCGGCCAGGGTCGAGATTTCCGCAGAGGAGATATCTTGCGTGACGGGATTGGCCTCGTGGTCGGCTAAAAGGATGAGCAGCTTGGGATTGAGCGGATCGCTCTGGGCGTCAAAGAGATTGATGGCATCCTGGACAGCCGTCTTCAGGGAGGTGTTTCCGTTGTCGTAACTCAGCCCGGTGAGAACGTTATTGATGGTGGACGGCTTCTGGCTATCGGTGAGATTGTAACGGGTGGTCACCGCCGTGGAGTACTGAAGGATGCTTAGCCGGGTCGAGGTGCGCCCCGGCATGTTTTGGTTCAAATATTGAACGAACGCGAGTTCACCCTGCCAGGCACTGCTCTGCAAGGCGCCATCGGAGGAAAGCAGGACAACGATATCCTCCGGCTGGGGCGTCTGGGCGCGGACCGCAGGCGCGAGAGGACCGCACATACCAAACAATGCGGCGCATAGGAATAGTGCCGGACGCGACGTGTAAGAAAGCATTGTTCGGGGAAGATGGAAATTCATTGGGGGCGGGATGATTCATGCCGCCCGTCAAAAGGCTACCTAATTCTTCTCGTTCTTCTTTTCGTTACGAAAGTGGGGCTTTCGTAATGCCCGCCACCGGGCAACTCCGTTGTGTGGTGAGGGGTGGTTCGATGGCGCGTGGTCAGGGCCGATCAGGCGATGACGACCAGGCGGCAATCGGCCCTGGCCCTGCCTTGAGCAGTAAAGGAGCCCGCGAATCACTCGGATAACACGAATGGGAAGGGATTTCATTCGTGTCATCTGCGTGATTCGCGGGCCAATCTTCTCTTTGCAGGGAGTCTTCAAAAAGATGTGGGTAATGCTGAGGCTCCGTCAGCGCCCCAATATTAGGGCGGCGACGGAGCGCAGGCCCTCCAGCAAGCTTGGCGCTTGCGGGCAGGTTCTTCGGGAGCGAAGCGGGGAAGCATGGGCGGAGTCGAAAGCCGAGTCTGCGAGACGCCTACCGGACTGTGGGGCAAACCTCCAATATCCCGGGCGAAGGCGGAGGGGATATCGGCGCGCGCTCACGCACAAATCCGGGAAGCTCCGCGCGAAAACCCGCAGAGATCAGAGGTCCTTCGACTCCGCCCATGATTCCCCGCTTCGCTCAGGATGACAAAGAGGGTTAGGGCGCTCGCGCTCACTGCCATGATTTTCCCGAGCATCGTGCTTTCGCCGTTGGCAGATCACCGGCCATCCATTTTGAAACAGCGGAGAGCGACATTTCCTGATTTCTCGGTGCTCGGATACAAGTCGGGGGACGCATAGATTTCCAGGCCGAAGGCGTGCAACAAGCCAGCCCAGGGTAGAACAAGTCCGCGAGCCCCGCTACCAGCTCGGAAAATGCGGTAACTTCTTTGCTCTCAGGTGGGAGTAATCCATGGCCCGCAATTCTTTGACGGTAACTTCCCGGCGGATTCCGGTGACCGCTTCGACCTCCGGGCTGGGACGAAAGGTCAGCACCAGGACACTCGGAGCGCTGAGCGTGTCGGTGTCGTCGTAAAAGCGCAAATTGCTGCAGCCCAGGCGCGGCAGGAAATCGGTTAAGACACAGAATTTGCTGAAGTTATTGGGCGCGTAAAAGAAGGCGCGATGGGCGGATTGGTAGTCACCGAACCGGAGGTACGTTCCGGCGACATAGCGGAGCATATCGGCTCGTGAGGCGGATCGTAAGACCTTGGGCGCCAGTACTCCCGCTCGCTGACCGCCAAAGCCGTAACGCTTATCCACGGTATAGCTGGTGTTAATGGCCGCGGTGATTTCCGTGCTGCCGAAGAGGATATCCGTTTCCTTTTTTGGCTGGGGCTGATCGCGGGTCTGGCCACTGCGTGGAGTTTTGAAAACGAGTTTAACGCTCCCAGTCAATCGGAAGACCGGTGGAGGGATAGGGCTATTCAACCCCACTGACTCTCATTGCCCCACGCGTCACCGTGCTCCTGGACTCAACGGCTGCTATCCGGGCCTTCGCTCGTATTGGGTGCGTTTGGACTCGCCGGCGACGAAGAGTCGGACGCCGGTTTGGCTGGCTGGACGGTGTAACCATTCGCCGCGAGGACTGCCCTGATTTTTTCGTTATGGATGGAGCGAATGGCCATCTCGCGGAGAACAGAACCGTAAGGAGGCCCCTCGGCGAGACGATCGAGGTCAGCCTGCTGCTTTTGGAGTTGCCGCTGTTGGGCCTGAATGTCTTCCTGCAAACGATGATTGGCGTTGTTTTGGATAAGGACCGTGATGCCGAGCCCCACGCTCAATGCTGAAGCTAACACGGTAACGTAAAGGGATAGTCTCATCGAATTGCGAAGGGACGGTCATCGCTCCCGCCGGAGGTGTCAATGGCGGTCGGGTTCGTTGTCCCGGGAGGGGATAGAGGTCGTTCGCTCGCCACTTTCCTCCTTCCACGCGCGCACCCGGATGGGATGGCGCGAAATCAGTGGTAAAGAGTCATGATGGTTGCGAGTGTTAAATTATGAACACGGAGGCGATTCGCATTTGGCGCGAGGGGCCGCATACCATGGGCGCGATCTGGGGGCCGAATTTCATGGAGGGCGAAGTCGAATACGCCGAGGTGCGTGCGCCCTTCGGCCGCGTGGAGCAATACTTCGCGGCCATCGATGCCGTCCGCAAACTGGAGAAGCGTCTCAACATTGCCTGCCGGCGTCTTCCGCTCTGGTGGTCGACCGCGGAAGCGGAACATCCGCGAGTCGTCGATCACCACCCGCGGGTGGAACTCGAGGAAGCGGATCCCGCGGACTGGTGGAAGGGGAAGGGGAATGACGAATGATCCCGCGGAGCGGGGAGGAGTGCGAATGCGGAGTGCGGAGTGGGGAGGAGTGCGGAATGCGGAATGTGGAATGCGGAATGTGGAATGCGGAATGCGGGGCGCAGGATGCGGGGCGGGGCGCGGGATGCATTTAGCCTAAATCGGAAGATTGGATTGGCCACAAAAAGGCACAAAAAGCACAAGAGAAATGGATTGCGACGTGAAAGGATGCCACTGATCTCACCACCGTAGCGGTGGGGAAGACGATGGATGGAAATCGTTCTTTTTGCGCCTTTTGCGCCTTTTGCGCCTCTTTGTGGCTAACCAATCCGGTTTTTAGGTTTAGCGCGCACTGAGGCCAGCCCGGAGGGCTGTCCAGGACCGTATCCGGGGGTAAGCGATCCCGCTAAGCGGGAGAGTGCCACCCCCGGATACCTTCCTCTAATCGAGCCCACCCCGGCAGGGGTGGTGGAAACTCAATGTGGCGGAAACTTCCGGCACCACCTTCGGGGTGCAGCCGTTTTTGGATCGGTTTCCCGGGGGTGTCGCTCTCCCGCTTAGCGGGATCGCTTACCCCCGGCTACGGTCCTGCACAGCCCTCCGGGCTGGTACGGGCGCATGCTCAATAGCTACTCCCGTGGAGCGGGGACGAATGCGGAATGCGGAATGCGGAATGCGGAGTGCGGAGTGCCGAATGCAGAATGCGGAGTTGTCGGGCGCAGGATGCTCATTCGGGCTTCGCGCATTCTTTCGTCATTCGTTCTCGCTGCGCGGGATCATTTCCGTCATTTAACTCGGCCTTCCAGCCTCGCCCTTCGGGCTGCCGCCGCGGGGCAGGTTGTTTATGCTGCCCACCTTCGCCCACGGCATCATCTCCGCTATCGCTCCGGTTCACTCGGCTCGGCTGTCATTCGTCATTGCGCCCCGTCATTCCGCATTCCTCATTCCCCACCGTCACCTCTGCGGCGCGGGCGTCAGTTCCTTTTCCGCGAAGCTCTTGAAGCGGGCCAGCGCGTCGGCCAGCTTCGCCTGGGGCGAATGTCCCAGCATCCCGGCCACCAAGGCGCCGGCCTTGCCCGCGGGCGGATCGACCTCGAGGCTCACTTTCATTTCGGTGCCGTGATGGGTCGGTCCGAACCAGACCGATCCCGCATTGCGGACGACCGCTCCGGGCAGGGAGCGCCAGGCAATCAGCCGGGGCGCCTCCTGATTGATGATCTCCGCGTCCCACTCGATCGTTTGGCCGAGCGGACCGCGCACGCTCCAACGTGAGCGTTTCTCGCTTTGCTTCCGGACGGAGACGATTTCTGGAATCACTTCCGCCAGGCGCTCGAAATCGCTCCAGAAAGTGAAGAGCACTTCCGGCGGCCGATGCACCTCGATCGATTCCGTGATCCGGACGCCGCGCGTCCCCGAGACGCCGCTGGTCTCGTGGCGATGATCGACTCCGCGGTAGCCGTACCACGGGCACCGCCCGGTCCAACTGCGGACCAGCAATCCCGCGCCGACGGCGAGCAGTCCCCAGCCGGTGAAGCCGGGGCCGCGATGGCGCAGTGCGGCGCCGAGCAAGCTGAAACCGACGATCCCGCCCACGACGCGCTCGGTATCTCCGATATTCATTTCCAACTCCGAACCGACCTTGCCTAGTTCGGGAGACGACTCAAAAGGGGTGTAAGTCAATGACATACCTCAGATTCGCGCCCAGCCGCCCCGGTGCGTGCCGCCATCTCGGATCGAGATGGCAGATGGCAGATGGCAGATGGCAGAAGCATGATCGCTTTGGCGTTCTCGTGCTGAGCGGTCGCGACGATCCTCCAAGGTACGGATGCGCTCGGCGACCGTTCCCGATCAGTCTCCATGGTCCCCACGACACGGTGGACCTGTCGCTTCGCTCCAGTATCAAAGCCCTCCTCTCCCGACGGTAAAAGTTTTCAATGCCAAACGACCCCGCAAACCCCACGCGGCTATCCACTATCCACTATCAACTTTCCCCCTCCAGCGCATCATGCTTCTCCACCGTGTCGCTTTGCAGCAAACGCGCCAGCCAGATCTTTTCCACCACGGGATAAGACGCCACCACCGGGAGAATCGCGATTGCCCCGACCGGGCCGGCCAGGAGCCATCCGGCCATGCAGGAGAGCAGCACGGTGAGCGTGGAGAGTTTGAGTTGCTCGCCGTAAACCTTGGGGACGATGAAGTAAGCCTCCAGCAGATGATAGGCGCCGTAACACAGGGCGACCGCTCCGGCGGTCATCGGGGAAACCGTGAACGCCATGCCGACCGCGGGAATCACGAAGAGAAAGAAACCGAGGATGGGCAGGATATCGAAGATCGCCGCGACCAACCCGAGGAGGATGGCATTCGGGACATGCAGCAGCGAGAGGACCGCGAAGGCATAACTTCCCGCCAGGACGGAGGTGATGAATTGCCCGACGATGAAGCGGGAGACAATCCGGGCGATCTCGGGCGAAGCTTCCCGGCACTTGCTCCGTTGCGAGCGGGGCAGGAAGGCGAGCAGCCATTGGAAAATGCGACAGCCGTCGACCAATAAATAAACGGAGATGACTAACATCACCAGAAAGTCCGAGACCACTTCCAGCGCCGTGCCCGCGCCGGTGACGAATTTTCCCATGACCACGTCCGGGTTCGAGAAAGAGGCGGACTGCAGAAACCGGTTGGCGATATCCGGCAGCGGTCCGCCGCCCGGGAGTTGCGTGACCAAGTGCTTCTGCAGTTCCGGGAGACGCGCGACCATCGTGCTCGCTTGCTTCACCAGCCCGGGCACCAGCAGGCCGACCAGCGCGACAAAAGCGAGCACCACGAGCAGCGCCACGAAAATGCCCACCCAGCGCGGGCCGCCCCGGCGGGTCACCGCGGCCACGATCTGGTGGAGGGCCAGCGCGAGCAGCGTGGAGAGAAAGACGAGTTGCAAGAGCTTGCCCAGCAAGCAGAGCAGGCCGATGACCGCGATGGCCAGGATGATGCGCCCCAGCGAAACCCAGGATACGGATATTTCCAGTGGCCGCCGGCGGGGACGCTCAGCGGCTGCTTGTGCATCATCAAAAGGGACAATCGATTTTACGAAAATGGGCATGCCGGATTTTTCCTTACCCCGTTAAATCGCATGCGGGTCGCGGCGCGGCTGGCGGAAGGGTCGGGGAAGAGCCGGGGGAGCCAAGTGGCGGCACCGTCTGGGTTGGGCAGCGGAACACTTGGCGCTGGGATTCAACATCCAACACCCAACGTCCAACATTGCCCCCGCGGCACCATGGGCGTCTCGCCAAGCCTCGGCCCAACATCCAATTGCCCCCACGGCACCACGGACCTGTGGCAAATCGTCCACTTCCAATGAAGAAGAGGCTGCTCACCAGCCGCTCTCGCCGGGCGCTTGCGCCATTGGATGTTGGATGTTGGATGTTGGATGTTGAGCCGAGGCTTGGCGAGACACCCATGGTGCCGCGGGGGCAATGTTGGGTGTTGGATATTTTTTCGTGCCTAAACTCCATTTAGGCACGCGCTTGCGGGCACCATTCCATGGTGCGTGGAGGGGGCGTCTGCGGGCTGGCTTGGAAGATCCCGCTCGCAGGCCCTCCTCCGTGCGAAACAGAGTTTCACTCCCAAGAGCGTGCCCAAATCGAGTTTGGGCACGAGGGCCGGATGAAGAAGAGGCTGCTCACCAGCCACTCTCGCCGGGCGCTTGCGCCGGCGTGTGCAGAACCCGCCCCGCAAACCCCGCGTGGCTATCCACTATCAACTATCCACTATCAACTATCCCCTCTTTCCCCCCTCGCTCCATACAACCACTCGCGCGCGAGAATCGAAACATAGAAACCTTGCCGATGAATATCTCGTTCTTGAAACGCCTGGCTGCGGCAGTCGCAGTCGGCTGTACTATCGCCGCGATACTCGCTGTTTTACAGTTTCTTGGATTCCTTTCGTCGCACGTGAAACATTTTTAGACGCCGACGGGGATGACACTCCCGTCATCATGGAGGGCAGAGTCGTTTACCTCCGGATCCCGTCGGCGTCTGCGTCTTCTCTGTCTCCGAATCCAGGCTCTGCCTGGGGTTCACTGACAGCCGGAGACCACCCCAGCCGTTCTTGAGAAAGCTCCTTCAAAGACCGGGGCATTCCCCGATTTGATCCTTCCGCTTCCACCCTTAAATTTCTCCATGCCCCGCGAATTTCTCATCTACAGCCAGTTCGATGGCCGCTGTTTCGCCCAGGAGAAACAAGGCGCCGCCGTTGGCAAATTTTCGGACATCCTCGAAGCACTTACCTATGTTCGCCGCGAATGCGGCGATGAGCCGGTCCACATCACCGCCCTCGACTGCACGGGACGGGTCGCCTTTTCCACGCCGGATCGGAGAGAGCGGACGAGTTGAGGAGTTAAGAGCCAGGAGCCAGGAGCCAAGTGGCGGCACAGTCTGCGTTGGGCAGCGGAACACTTGGCGCTCGGATTCAACATCCAACACCCAACATTGCCCCCGCGGCACCATGGGCGTCTCGCCAAGCCTCGGCTCAACTCCCAACATCCAATTGTCCCCACGGCACCAGGGACCTGTCGCTTCGCTCCAGTCTCAACTCTCCACTTTCTCCCCATCCAGTGAACGCGTCGGTTAACACTCCCCGCAAACCCCGCGCGGCTATCAACTATCAACTATCAACTATCAACTCTCCTTCCCCCGCCTACACCGTCAGCGTCACCATGCTTTTGCCTTTGTCGTCGAAGACGAGAAAAACGACTCCTTTCGTATCGGGCAACATGCGGGCGAAGGCCAGAGCCTCGGCGATCGATTCGAAGTCTTCGTCCAGCTCCGACTCTTCCCGTTTCAGTTTGAACGAGCGCCAGCCGCGTTGCGCAAAAAGCAAAAAATTCTTCATCGCATCGCCCCGGCGGAAGCTTCTACTCGCTCCCGTTTCCCGGTTCTTCCCTCGGCAGGCGGGCCGCCCAACTGCGCCGGGCGATCTCCTTCGCCTTGTCTTCCGCCGCCTGCATGTCGCCCGCCTGGATCAGCGCGCGATGCACCAGCTCCGCGAGGGATTCTTTCGAGGCGTCATCGGTCAATTCCTGCATATCGGCAAAATTCGTGCGGTTCGCTCCGCCCGGACGCTTTAGGCATTTATCGGGCGCCGGCGCGGCCGCGTTCACGACAATCCTTGAACGGTCGGCGGCGTGGTCGAGGCGTTGGCCGCCGCCAGGCGTTCGATGACGCGGCGGCGCAGTTCGCTTTCCGCGCGATGCCAATGTTCCAGCGCGCGTCCTTGCGGCTGGCCTTCTTCCTCCCAGTGGAGCTTGGCCAGCGCGCCGATTTCTTCCGGTGTGGGATGCAGAGGGAAGTCAGTCATAATCAGCTTCTGATGAATCGCGGCAGAATGGATTTGGGACGTCCGATTTACGGAAATCGCGCCAGCACCTCGAGCAGGCCAAAAGGTTGGTGACGGGATTTGCGCTCGTGCTCGACGACCGTCCCCTGGGTCGCCGGCGGCTGATACCGGGCCGGGGACGCCGCCGGGCTGGCCGATCGGCCCCCGCGGGCCGCCCGCTGCGGCCGTTCCGGATGAGGGTAAAAATGGCAGTTCATAACACTCACCGAATCGCCGCCCGCCCACTTCCCTGTTTGCTCTCCGATGTCTCATTCACGTTTTCCCCCGATGCCACCTTCTGGAGTGATTTCCGACTGGAAGCTGGAGGGAAGCGCGCCGTCGCTTCCGTTGGGGGACGCGTTCTCCCCGCACCGCCGGCGGCTCGCCCAAGGACCTGCAGCCACTTGTCCCGTATGCTGCCTCCTCGACGGTGCCCGCCAGCGCCTCAGGCGATTCGGAAATTTCTTTCGAGAGTCGGTATAAATTCCATCGTCCTTCGGGACCAAGCTTGTTCGCCATCCACGAGAGAGGAAAAAAAGATAGCATCGCCTTCAAACTCCGACCTCCGTTCTTGACCGCGGGATCAGCCCTGTACACCATCGCCAACGAGGTGAAAACGTTTGCATTCCAGAGAGTTGTTCGTGAATCCGGTCTCGCGGCAGGAGGGAAAAGGCTGGCCAGGAATGGCGCCGCCATCCTCTTCCTATTAGTGGCCCTCGGGCCATCGGCATCGCCTGCTTCCGCGGGCGGCATCGATGCCGAGAAGCTGGCTCGGGATTGCCGCCCGGCGGTCCTGTTAGTCGAGGCGGAAGGTCGTGCGGGCGGGATGCAGGGGACCGGCTTTCTGGTCTCGGCGGACGGCCGCCTGGTGACGAATCATCATGTCATCGCCGGAGCCACGCGCATCGTCGCTCGCTCTGTGAATGGCGGCGTGTATTCCGCCAAGAGCATCCTGGTGGACGACCCGGGGCACGACCTCGCGGTGGTCCAGCTGGAGGCGACGAATATGCCCATGCTAACCCTGGGCGATGAAAAGGCGGTGCATCCGGGAAGCGCCATCGTGGTCATTGGCAATCCGCGCGGCCTCGAGGGAAGCATCACCGAGGGCATCGTCTCCGCGCTCCGCAACCTGGAGCACTATGATGAAGTCTTTCAAATCTCGGCCGCGATCTCGCCTGGGTCCAGCGGTTCGCCGGTCTTGAACGCCGACGGCAAAGTGTTAGGGATCGCGACCTTCATGCGGGTCGATGGCGAAGCCCTGAATTTCGCCGTCTCGGTGAAAAACCTGAAAGCCTTGCTCGCGGGGCCCCTTTCTCCGCACCCACTCTCCGCGGGGACGGCCAGTGCGGGGCCGGGCTCGGCTGACTTGGGGGACGAGGACTCCGCGACCCGGCAGGATCCGGATTACGCGAAATTAAAGGACCTGGAAGCGAAGCACACTTTTGCGGCGATGATCGAGTGCGCCAAAAACCTCGTGCAGAAGCATCCGCGCAGCGCCTTCGCGCAGCGGCGTCTCTCGGATGCGTATTACTACATGGACTTCCAGGATGATGCGCTGGCGGTCTGCCAGACGGCGATCAAGCTCGACCCGCTGAGCGGCCGGGGCTGGGACAACCTGGGCAACATCTACGGGAAGAAAAAGAATTCGCCGGCCGCGCTCAAGGCGTATCGCGAGGGGCTGAAGGTGGCGCCCTCGGATGCCAAGCTGTGGATCGACTATGGGGAGGAAGTCAGAGACAGTAACCCGAATGCCGCCCTCGATGCCGCGCGCACGGCGATTGGCTTGCTCAAAAACGGCAAGATACCGAATGACGAAAGCGCGGATTACGCGTTGTTCTCCAGCGCCGCGGACCTGCTGCAGGGCCTGGAGCGAGACCAGGAGGCTTACGACGTCGCGCTGCTCGGCGTGCGGGCCAACCCGAAAGATGCGACAGCCTGGACGACCATGGCGGAAACGGCCCTGGGGGTCAAAAAGTATGCCCACGTCCGGCCGTATCTGGAACAAGCGATCGGCGCGGGCGGCGAGCCGGATGTTCTTTATGTGATCCTTTCCGATTCCGAACTGATGCAGGGGCACCTCGATCTCGCCTACGATGCGCTGATGCGAGCCATTCAGGCCAATGGATCGAATCCGATCGTCCTGGACCGGCTCATCCGCTGCCTGGTGGACATGGGAAAAATGCGGGAGGAGTGGGCAAATATTCAGGGCTATCTGCAGAGGTTGAAGCAACTCGATCCCCAGTTGGGAAAAGAGGCCCAGGCGTACATCCAAAGCGCCGCCCAGCCCCAGCAGCGAGCGCGCTGAGGATTTGGCCGCAGCGGTCGACTTGGTTACGAAAATGGACGATTTAGCCGGCCAGTTTCCGGCCAATGCCCTGGAACAGCGCGTGGATTGGTTTCGGGAAACCGCGTTGCCCGAAGTGCGCGCGTTGCTCGAAAAACTCCTCGGCGAGTACACCCTCTACCGGGCGGCAGACCGCGAAGGCGCCGACCTCTTCGACGCAGTGCTTTCCCGGAATTTCGACTTCCTGGCCACGCCGTCGTCGTCGTCGTATTGCATCGATTTTTACTCCGGCCCGGCGCCGCTCTTTCGGCCTTGCTTTTGTCTGCGCCCCACGACCGCGGCCCGGTTCGACATCCAGCTCACCTTTGACCTTTTCGAGTTTCCCGAGCCTCCCCCCGTGGACCGCTTGCTGGAAAAGCTCCAATCCCTCGCCACCTTGCTCGGCGCGAAGCATTGGTCCATCCACCACGAAACCAACCGCCACTGGCAGACCGGAGATTTCTCCGCGGCCACCCTGATCTACGAAAAGCGCGAGGAGTAGAATGGGGAATCCCCAAGGAACAGGAGCGTCAGGAATTGGGTTTGCCATGTTCACGTAAACGTGAACATGGCTTAAATCATGAACACGGCGAGCCGCCTCTCTCGTGGTGTTGTCCAGACATGCGGACATAACGTACAGCCCCGATCAAATCAAACGGATAGGCCGCCATGTTTTCCGTAGAAAACAGGTGGTGGCGACTTCGCCCCGCTCAATGCTTCCAGTAATTGGGATCGGCGAAATGATTACTCTGCGGGCTGGGAACGGCTTTGTAGACAATGCCGGCCCCGAGCAACCCGAGAATCCCGAGCACCGTCGCGACGAGGATGCACAAGGCCAGGATGATGATCACATAGCAACCGATCAGCTTGAGCAGCCAGCGCAACATGCAGCCAAGCGGCACATCAATATCGGTGATCTTCCAGCGGGTATCCGGGTCGTAAGCCATCGTGATCCGGGTGTATCGTTTCGACGCCCGAGTGTCTATCCTGCGGCTGGCGTCAAGCTGGCCATCGCGGATGATGATGGGGGATGAAGGTGACCGGCGCTCGGCGCTCGCTGCGCCAGCGGGCTTGTCCCCGGCAACCCCCGATCTTCCCCCGGGGTTATGCCGCGCGCGGGTAGAGCAGTTCCGCCTCTTCCTGGTAAAGCCAGGTCTCGCTGTGCCGCGGCGCGTGTTGAAGAAAGCGAAAGTCGATTTCTTCAACCACCACGTGCACCTGCGGCACGACGAGCACCCGCAGCGGCTGGAGCGTCGCAGCACATTCTTCCATGCGACCGAGCGCGCCGAGGGTATGAGAACGAAGAACCTCTTGTGCAATCCGCAATCGTTTGTCGCCAGAGGCTTTTAAATTTTCCAGCGCCTGTTCAGGCCGGTTGTCGAGCAGGCAGGCAAATGCGAAAGCCGTCTGGAAGTAGGCTTTTTCCTTGCGTGGAAGAATCGCCTCGAGACCTTTGCGGAAGATCTCGCGCGCCGCACCGGCTTCTCCCTGCTGAAGGTGCAGCATTCCGCGCAAGTGGTAGCCTCTCCAATCAGCGCGAGAGTGGGGCGCGATAGGCAGAGACTCAAATGCTTCGGAGAAGCGTCCCAACCGGCCGAGCAAATCCGCACGACCGTTGCGGGCGACGGTGTCGTCTTTGTGTAGTTCAATCGTCTCATCATAGGCGGCGAGCGCTTCGTCGAACCGATTTAAATCGCGCAGGACTTCGGCGCGACCACAGCGGGCGACGGTGTCATCTTTGTGTAGTTCAATCGTCTGCTCATAGGCGGCGAGCGCCTCGTCGGGCCAATTTAAATCGCGCAGGACTTCGGCGCGACCACAGCGAGCGACGGCATTGTCCTTGTGCAGTTCAATCGTCTGCTCATAGGCGGCGAGCGCTTCGTCGAGCCGATTCAAATCGCGCAGCACCTCGGCGCGACCATTGCGAGCGACGGCATTGTCCTTGTGCAGTTCAATCGTCTGCTCATAGGCGGCGAGCGCTTCGTCGAGCCGATTTAAATCGCGCAGGACTTCGGCGTGACCACAGCGAGCGACGGCATTGTCTTTGTGCAGTTCAATCGTCTGTTCATAAGCCACGAGTGCTTCGTCGGGCCGATTTAAATCGCGCAGGACTTCGGCGCGACCATTACGTGAGAAGACGTTATCTTTGTGCAGTTCAATCGTCTGCTCATAGGCGGCGAGTGCTTCGTCGAGCCGATTCAAATCGCGCAGGACTTCGGCGCGACCACAGCGGGCGACGGTGTTGTCTTTGTGCAGTTCAATCGTCTGCTCATAGGCGGCGAGTGCTTCGTCGAGCCGGTTCAATTCGCGTAGGACTTCGGCGCGACCATTGCGGGCGACCGCGTTTCGAGGTGCTTGAGCAATGACGTCTTCGTAAGTGAGCAGCGCCTGGCTTGGTGAGTTGTTCTCCTTAAACGCGTGAGCCAAATGGTTCCAGCACTGCATGTCGTGCGGATTGATGGTGGTCGCCAGCCTGGCGAATTCCATCTGGGCGACAGTGGCGCGCAATTTCTCAGCCTGAGCGGCGAGGTCGCAGAGCGACATCGCCGCAAAGCGGGCGTGACCGAAACTTGTTTGAAAAGCGGCCAACTCTGAAGCCGATTCGACGGCCTGTGCCGTTTTGCCAACTCTAACCAGCTCCATGATTTCGTCTTTTCGTCCATCTACCTGATGGCGGAGGACAGCCAGTTGCGATGGAGCGACCCAGCGCGAAGTTGCCTCCTCAAAAAAAGGGCGCGTTAATTGCACTAACAGTCCCACAAAATCAGCGGGGCGCTCACCTCGCCATGCGATATCTTCATCGTAATGAAAGCGGGGAATGGAACCTCCAGTTGCCAATAGGTCTACCAGGCGGAAAAAGACACCTTGTTCCACAAAAGTACGGCGAATTTCCTCGCGCGGACCGCAATCGACGAAACAATCATCGGGAATTCCGTCCCAAGCCGCGGCTACGCGCCGGATGAGCCCCTGGTGGTTGCGTAGCGACAGCAGGAAGCCGCGCAATAGCGTGGTTTCCGCAGTGCGCGCCAAATCGATCGCGGCTTCCATCCGATCATCGCTGGGAAAAGGAGCTGCGTAGAATCGCGCGCCGAGCGTGTTGGCCAGCAAGCCGTGCGCGGAAAATTCCTGTTCAATTTTCTGTGCGATCTCGACACGCAAAGGGTTGCTGAGCGTCCCGTCAAAAAGCGGCAAGAAAAGCCGGAACACATATTCGATGAGCACATGCCGGCGTAAGTGCTTCTGCGTTTCCTCCGCGGTGATATCTTCGAGAAAGATCGCCCCTTCGGCACCCCGCAGCCACACCGCCGCACTGTCCGCGTCCGATTCACGAGGTTCAATGCGCTCTGGCGTGATGAAGGCACGCCACTTTTCGCCTTCGAGAAGAAGGGCGGCGTTACGTTGTGGTATTAGGATCGCATCCACAAATCAGGGCATTTCCAAGGCTACATTCACTTGGTTCAGCTTTTCTTCGAGCACTTTTTGTTCGTGCGGAGAGGGGAGCTCTTTACAAAAACGTCCGGAGACTTTCACGAAAGAACGGATGGTCAGCCCTCCCCAGATATGGACTTCGACAAACTCATCATTTGCTGAATCGACGCCGGACTTCAATAGCAGAGATGCAAACTCGGTGGCATCCGTGGCGGAGTTCAGGCTGGGAGCCAGTTTGGCCGCGACGAGACGGTGTCGCATTTCCCAAGGGGCGCGATAGCCTTGAGGAACCGCGTAGTCGTTGCCGGCACGGATGTCGTGTTTGCGGAAAAAGAGGACGCTGTTTTCCTCAAAAACGGTTGAGCGATGGGCGATCATGTCCTCCTTTGGAAAGAGCATCCAGTCGCCGTAGTTGGTGAGGCCGGAGTCATTCACCGTGAGGGCCGCAAAGCGAACTTCGCGTTTTTGCAGCTCGCCAAAGAGAACGGTATCCGCCGCCGATCGCAACCCCTCCCAACGGTCACCGCCCGGGATGCGTGTTCCGGCCGCGAGGCGCTGATAAAAGGTCGCGTAAACTTCGTCTTCCGAATAGGCAAGCCGGTAGACTTCTCCAAAATAGCGAGAGCACACGGCGACTGCCCCACTGGCAACGGTCTCCAGCGCAGCCCGAGGCGCATCCGCCCCACGGGCGGCTGCATCTTGCACCGCGGAATTGTAACGTGCCTCGAGAGCAAGACGTTCGGAGTCGCTTTGAGCGGCATTGACGTTTGGAAACCAACTCGGCCGCCCACAGTGGGGGCATTGGGTCAATCCTTCGCGCACGGGTTCTTTGCAGTCAGAGCAAGTCATGGCAGTGCGCGTGGGTAACTATTTTCGCCGTTTTCTTCAAGGCCTCGCTGGAGACGCCCCTGGCGTGCAGATTGCGCAGGAAATGCTTTCATTAACTTGGTGCGCGTCTCCGAGTCGCAGTAGTAACCCAAGGCGGCGTGAATCCGGCGTGGGGAAAACGTACGGATGAGCAAGGAGACAGGCGCTTATCCTTTCAACCCGCGCGCGGCGTTCAGGCTGGCGGCAAAGGCGCCGGCGGTCGCGAGTAAATCCTCAAAGGGAGGAGGCTCGTGAAAAAGCATCACCTTCATGTCGTCGTAGTCCCGCTTCCACGCGGCTCGCCGATCTTCAGCCGGTTGGAGGATCAGCGGTCCGTCGATCAGCGTTGAGTAATCTCCCATCCACCCCACCGCAAAAAAGGCGGCGCGGTGGCGGACCACCCCTTCGTAGAGGGCGAGATTGGCCAACGCCCGTTCGCCTAGCCCCCGGGCATGCATCTGCGCCAGGTCGTAAAAATGGCGGGAGAGGCGGGGGCGGACACCGGACTCGATCGGGCGAAGCAATTCTTCGTGGAGCAAGGTGGCCTTCTCAAAAAGAGTGCGCTCGGGCGCGAGACATCTCAGGGCCGTTTCCGCGGTGGTGAACATTTTGGGAAATTCCGTGGCGGCATAAGGCTGCACGTTCGCCAGGACCGCTGGCTCGCCTTCGGAACGAGCCGTGAATTCCATTTTGATTTCCGGCCGCACATAACCACCGGGAGTCGCGGGCAGAACGCTGGGATAGACGAAGCGTAGCTCCCTTGGATCTTCATTGCTCGTCTGCTCGGCAATCAAGTCCCAGGATCCTCCCAAGAGACGCGCGGTCAGCTCATCTTTCAAGCGGGGGTAGAGGGTGTCTTTCACTTTTTTGCGGCAGGCGTCTTTGATTTTGTTGATCCACTGCCGGTGACTGCCGGTCGGCGCGTCGGGAACTCCGAGCCAGCTTCGTTCGACGATGAGGTCGATGTCCTCGGAAAAGCGGGCGATGAGGCCGAACGCTTTGGAGAGGGATGTGCCGCCTTTGAAAGTGAGGTGGTCGCCGATGTCCGGGAGGGCAAAAAGCCGGCGCAACATCCAGCACACCCAAAAATCTTTTTCGATCAACCGCTCATCGATTCCCATGCGGGCCGCCGTGGCCGCAAAGAGATCGCGACGGTCATCAGAAGTCGTGTGGGAAAGCAGGGTGTCCATGCGTCAGTTTTCGCAAGCCAGAGTCCGCATCACTTCAGCGATCCAGGCGGGCGCCCATTTTGCATCCAGGGCAATTTTGCCCCGTTGCTCGAAAGAGAGGCGTTCTCGCAGCGTGGCGATTTGTTCGGTCCCCACATTTTTCCGGCCGAGATAGCGAAATGCTTGTACGACCAGGCCACTGGTGCGATTGTGCAATTTCATGTTGCGGGGAGTGGTTTGCCGCAAAATGACGGTCTGGCGCCCGACCCGTACCGTCCGCGAAGGGGCATCGGTAAGATACATGGCGCGCGCCGGGACTTGCTCGGAAAGACCCAGGAGGTTTGCGGCCAAAGCACCTGCGGGTTGCAAGCGAAGCCCCTCGGAACCGACCAATGCCCGGGCGATGCTTTCCGGGTTCGGCGGAAGCAGCCCGACCAAGTCACTGGTGCGGGGGTAGTCGTAAAGGCCCCGCGCCAGACGCCGGATGACGCCCTTCTTGGCGAGAGTGTGCAGGGCAACGGCGATGGCGGTCTGGCTTCCCAGATCGAGAAATTCCTTTGGAGTAAACGCCACACCCCTCCCACGACCGTAAATTCGGCTAAGAACCGACTTTTCAAGGCTTTGTGTTCGTTTATTCATCTTTAGGATTTAATAAATAGCAGGGTATTTTTATTAAAAAAGAGACCTTCTTTCAACGAAAAAGCGCCTTTTTCGGCTCGACATTCTTCGGGCTGTCGCCTACCAGCGGGCTTGCCCGCTGGTAGGATAGGCTTCGCGTGCGCGCGTCATCGTTCTGCAACCGAAAGCCCTTGGCTGCAGAACGATGTGCACTGTAAATGTCTTATTCGGAACGACTTGCAATGATGTCTTTTGCACGTCAGGTTTCGGTTTAGGAGCGCCCTCCCAAACCGAAGCCCGAGGTGAGATCAAGGAAAAACAAATGCTTAGAACGCGTGGAGTTGGAAGCGACGAATATGCCTTGCTTCAAGCTGCCGTGAGATCGGAGGCCTTGCTTGGCGGAAGGCGCTGTTGTAGGGTCATACCGTGCCGACCACCAAAAAGTCCAAATTCGGAACTGCGAAGAGGAGGGATTACCGGCCTTCTGCCAAATCCGGGAAGATGTCGATTATCCGTGACTCGGGCGTGACCGATGGGGGGATGGGCGTCCTCAGAGAAAAGGATAAAGGGGGAGCTGTCCCGAGCAAAGAACTGGATGACGATGGCGTGACCGTCTACAGAGATATGCATACCGGTGCTGTTAGGCGGCTGATGATTCCAGCGACCGAGAAAACAGAGGTGGTTTGTTACGAGCCACTCACCGAGGCCCAGTTGGACGCGACGTACACGCCGGAGCGCCTCGCGGAGCTCGACCAGATCGCGGATCACCTGGCGCTGTAAGACGACGTGAAGCAGTGGGAGGTTTACGAGTACAGTTTTCCCGATCCCATCGGTAAACATCCCGTGGTGGTCATTTCGAATAACCGTTTGTGCGAGAAGGCCAACGCGGTGAATGTCTTGAAATGCGTGACGCTGCGCGGAGACCGGCGGGCGACCGATGTGGAGGTGGTTCTCAATGGGGCGGATGGGTTGGATCACAAAAGCTTGGTGGCTTGTGACGTGATTTACCTGGTGAAAAAATCCGCGTTGAATGACAAGGCGTTCGGTTCGGTGTCTTCCGTGAGACGGAGCGCGATTCGCAAGGTGATGATGGCGTGTCTGGGGGCGTGAGCGTGGTCTCTCGTTAGGGCTGAATGAGACTGACACGGGAGCGGAAGGCGGGAATTGCTCGGGTAGGGAGATGTCGATTGCCCGTGGGGACCCCGCCCGCAGACACTCCCTCCGTGCGCAGCAGAGCTTCGCTCCCAAGGGCGTGCCCAAATGGAGTTTGGGCACGAGGGGGAAGGAAAACGGAAAAAGTTGATAGTTGATAGTTGAGACTGGAGCGAAGCGACAGGTCCGTGGTGCCGTGGGGACAATTGAGGGCCGTCGCTGGTGGAATCGTGTTTTCCATTCGCTCACATCGCAAAAACAAAAAATAAATCTTGACCCTCGCCAGATAGGTAACAACGAGCGCAGGCATGTCCGAAAACGCCCTGCTCGAAACACCGGCGCAAGCCGTGGCCGAGCTCTCGCCCGTAACCGCGGATTCCGCGGTTGAAACTGACTCTCATACTTACACGCACTCGCCTGTTCATGCTCACTCGCAGGCTAACACGCACGCTCTTGCTTCCGCTCCGGCGGGCGCGGTGACTTCGCCCGCTTCGGCGGGGATCACGGCGACCGAAGGGGAAGTGATGGAGGCGATCTTTGAGGCCCGTACGACCGGGAATAACAAGGAGGCTGATCGGCTGACGGCTTTGCTGGAGGCGGCTCGCCATGCGCCGGCGTCAGCGCCGGCGCCGGCGGATTCCGCTTTGCTGGATGTGGATGGCGCGGATGGGGAGGCAACTGCGATGCCCGGTTCCGATGCGCCTACGGGGGCGCGGTCGGCGGAGGAGGAGCGGGAGCCGAACCGGCTGCGCATTACGCATCTCACGGATGCGGATAAGTCGGATCAGATCGCCATTCATGCGCTGACGAAAAAGGGCGTGCCGCTGGCCGAGGCGGTGCAGCGGATTCTCGGGCCGTTGCCCACGGCGCTGGGAGGACAGGGAACGCAGGGGGCG
>Ga0068855_100003437_pt1 | contig 19376 bp, 12 predicted proteins | sample KBSCornC52_FD_66592 | JGI IMG/M metagenome (GOLD analysis project Ga0068855, IMG submission 66592) | Corn rhizosphere microbial communities from Kellogg Biological Station, Michigan, USA - KBS Corn C5-2 | ecosystem: Host-associated > Plants > Roots > Rhizosphere > Soil ...
GCGGTCTCGCGCACTTTTGCGAGATCGACGGCGGACGGCAATTCGGCCCACAGCATATAACCGCCGCGGGGCGGATTGGCGCGGGTGCCTTTGGGAAAAGCGCGGGCGATGGCGTCGAGCGCAAGCGCCCGGCGCCGGGCATTGCGCGGACGCAATTTCGCGAGATGGGGATCGAGCGCGCCGGCGGCGAGGAATTCGCGGAGCGCCACTTCGGAGACGACGGCGCTGTGCAGATCCTGCTGACATTTGCGCGCGGCAAAATCTTCGTAGAGCGTGCCGGGCACACAGACACCGGCGCGCAGGCCGGGCGAGACACTCTTCGAAAAGCTGGAAACGTAACTCACCGTCGAGCCGTCATCCCACGCGAGCAGGCTGCGCGGCACGCCGTCTTCGATGAGTTCACCGTAGATATCGTCCTCGACGAGACGCACGCCGTTCTGGCGACAGATCTCCACGAGCCGAGGGCGTTTTTCATTCGGAATAGTGACGCCGGAGGGATTCGACAGCGCCGCGCAAACGATGAGCGCACGCGGCTTCCAGCGGGTGAGCAATTCTTCAGTGGCGTCGAGGTCGATGCCATCCGGCCCGGTGATCGGCAGCGGCAAAACGCGCGCTCCGGCGACACTCAACACCTCGAGCATTCCGTAGTAGGCGGGCGCCTCCACGGCCACAATGTCGCCCGGCTTGACGAGAATGGAGATGAGCAACTGCACTCCTTGGGTGCAGCCGGTGACGGTCACGAGTTGCGGCCCGCGCACATTCGCGCCCCGCGCCCGAAGTCGCGCGGCGAGTTGCTCGCGCAGGACGTGGTCGCCCTCCGGATGATGATAGGCAAACATCTTCGCGCCTTCGTGGGCAAAGGCGCGCGTGAAGGCGGCTTGCAGTTCCTCGGTGGGCAGCGAATCGAGGCCGGGCACACCGGCGGCCAGATTGATGAGACCGGGTTCGTCAGCCTGGCGCATGAAATCGACCAGGCGGCCGGCGGCGCGAAAGGGGCGGGGTTCAGTCATGCGAAAGAGGGTATGGGTAGTCCGTTTCTGGTGGCGGATTGCCGGAGGGCAGGCGCCAAGACAATCCCAAATGGAAATTATGACACGTTCCCTCCGCAAGCCAATCGAAGCCATGGCCCCAACTGGATTCGGACCTTCCCAAGAAAGACCGCGGTAGTGAATTGACAGGAGTATCCATGTTCCCCCGAACTTTCCTCGCCGCTCTCGTGCTGCTCTGTGCCTCGCAACTCCATGCCGAGGACAGCGATGGCTTCACCCCGCTCTTCAATGGTCACGATATGAGCGGCTGGGTTCGGGAAGATGGCGCCGAAGACACGTTCACGGTGCGCGATGGGATGATCATCGACACCGGCCTGCCGATCGGCGTGATCCGCTCCGAGCGAATGTACGAAAACTTCATTCTCGAGTTTGATTGGCGGCACATGAAATCCGGCGGCAATAGCGGTTGTTTTGCCTGGAGTGACGGTCTGCCGCACGTCGGCGGCCCCTTCCCGCGCGGGATCGAAGTGCAGGTGCTCGACCCCGGCTTCGCCGCGACGCACAAGGGCGAGAACGAGTGGTACACGTGCCAGGGCGATCTGTTTCCCGTGCAAGGCGCGACCATGACGCCATTTGGCCGGATTTCGAAAACGGGCGCGCGCAGTTTTCCCATCGAAGACCGCACCAAGCCATCGCCGGAGTGGAATCACTATCATCTCGTCGCGAATGCCGGCGAACTGCGGCTCTCGATCAATGGAAAAGAAGTAACGGTCGGCAAAGACTGCGTCCCGCGCCGCGGCTATCTCAGCCTCGAGGCGGAAGGTAGCGAGGCCCATTTCAAAAATCTGCGGATCAAGGAACTGCCTTCCACGCACACGCCGCCGGAACAGACGGCGAAGGCCTACGAAGGATTCCACCCACTTTTCACGGGCCAGGATTTGGGGGGCTGGATCACGGCCAATCTTCCGGATGGACCGTGGACCGCGCGAGGATCTCATTTCATCAGCAAGGCGGGAATCACCGGCGACGGGCTCGCCTTGTCGACGAAAGAGCACTACCGCGATTTCGTGTTTTGCGTGGACTGGCGCTTGACGAAAAAGGCGGCGCAGAAAGCGCTCTCCACCTTCAGCGAGGACGGCCTCTATGTCCGCGATGGTTCCAGACAAATCGTCCACCAGGATGTCCCTGACGCCGGCCGCAGCGCCATCACTCTACGCGGCAATCCCAAGTACGGGCTGAATATCTGGAATCATCCGATGGGCTCCGGTGATTTTGAGACTCTTCACACGGATGAGAGCATTCCGGCGGCGGTGCGCCGTGCGTTGCTGCCGAAATCAAAGGCCGACGTGCCGCCCGGGAAATGGAATCGGTTCTTCATCACCCTCAAGGGCGATCGCGTGACTGTAGTGCTGAATGACCAGACGGTCATCGATGACGCCCAACTGCCGGGCATTCCGGCGGAAGGTCCAATCGGCCTGCAATATCGGGGCGACGAAGTAGAGTTCGCGAACTTGTTCATTCACGAACTGTAGCCGACGACGCTCTTACCGTTCCTCCGGCGGCACGGCATCCGCCTGCGTGACGACGTAAAACCCGCGACGATTCTTTTCCGTGCGAGGCTCGAAGTTCTCCCACACGAGACGGAGCTGCGTGGATGAGAGGACCTGCCACTCCTTGCGGTTGGGCGTGGTGGCCATCGCGCCCTCGCCGCTCTGGATGCGCGGGAGCTTGCCGCCACGCCACGCAAGGTCGTCCACCTTGAGGCCGTCTTTCAAAGTCACGTCGGCTTGCAAGCGGCCGATCGTGCCCTGCCACACCCCTCCCGTTGCCGTGGTGTAATAGAAAAAGTGGATGCCGTAGACCTGCGATCCGCTGTGCGTGCGATAGCGCCGCTCAATGGTCACATCCTTCCCTGGTGGAAAGGCAACCTCCATGGCGTGCCATGCCATGAGTCCGGTGTTCTGGTCGGGCTTCTCCACCGGCGTATCGACGCCATCGACTTCCTTCACCCAGCCGTAGCGCAGCTGCGACTTCTGCTCCACGCCATTGACAAACGTGTGCATGTCGCGCAGCACACCGGTGAGTGGTGTCTCCTGCTCGACGGCAAAGATCTTTTCACCCTTCGGGTCGCGGCGACGCGCCTCGACTTGCGCGGCGCCAATATCCGGAAAGCCGACGATCTGCACCGCGGGCGAATTCTTTTTCGTATTGCGGAAGACAAACTTCGCATCGACCTCGGTCCACTTCTTTCCGAAGACGATGTGCAACTTTTCGCTTTGCATGCGGATGACACTCTCCGGTCCGTGCAATCCACCCACCGGCGCGGGGCCATACGCGCCTTCATTCAACGCGGTGTCGTTCGCCGACAGCGGCACCGTAACGGTGAGGAATGCGATGAGAGTAAACAGACCGCGAGAGTTCATGGGGAAGTGGATGGTGGAGAGGGGATAGTTGATAGCCACCGCTAGCGGGCGAGGAGCGGCGAGCTATCGTTCTGCCTGTCAGAATCTAAAAAACTCATTTGCGGGGAAGCACTGGAAGAAGAGAGCGCGGCTATCAACCATCCGCTCTCACCTATCCACCTCTCCCTACGACAGCCGGACCAGGTCGCGGAGAAACTGGAACCAGATGAAAAGCATGCCCCGCCACGAATAACGAATCTCGCCCGCGGCATTCCGCGTGAGCACCCCGGTGGCGATGTTGTGATTGATCTGCGCACGCAGGTCTTTCTGGATTTCGCTCTGAATCTGGTCGGCGTCGAGTTCCTCGAGATCCTCGAGGCGCACGCGATTCTGGTCCAGAAAATGGCGATGGCTTTCGTAGATTTGCAGGAAGGTCTGATCACCACGGAGCCGATTCACGCGCCATTGCGGCACGAGCTTCAAGCTGTAGCTGAAAGGATAATTCCACGTCGTCCAGATCGTGCCATCCTTCGCCCGCGAGCTGACGCTGAGATAGAAAAAGGCCACGTCGCGCTGATCGATGAGGCAGATAGCCGACTGGGTGCGTTCGGCCGTCTTATAAAAGAGCCGGAAAAATTGCGCGTAGTCTTCCCAGTCCCACCCCGAATCGCTGATGTGCTCGAACTTCTCGCCCTCGATCTCCTCGGTGATCTCGTTCAGCGCGGGGAAGGTTTCCGAATTCGGCGGCGTCTTCTGGCGCAGATTCTTTTCCAAAGGCAACGTCAACCGGCGCACGCGCGTGAGGATTTCCAGCCACGGCAAAAGCAACCAACTGGCTGCACAAAAGGCGCCGACCATCCAGTAGCCGGTGAATCTCCAACCCGCGATGAAAGAGGTGGCCAGAACCCCGACCGCGCCCAGTTTGCGCAGAAAAGGATGCCGGAAGCTGCGCAAGGCGAGGGTGAGGACAAACACCCCCAGGGTGAGCAGCAGGTCGGATAACATCAGGGGCTGATGCTGTGCTTTTTTACGAAAACTGCAAGTTCGTCCGGTCCGAAGTCCGGGAGAACAAGGCCATCCGCGGTCACCAGGGTGGGTGTCAACCGCTGGCCCGAAAGGCGGATCATTTCCTCGTAATCCGCCCGCGATTTTTCCACATCGATGAGAGTGTATTGATAGCCGCGCTCATCCAGCCATTCCTGTGCTCGAACGCACCACGGACACCAGACTTTGACGTAAAGCTTCAGCGCCGGGGTCATTTCGCCTTCTCGTCCTTCCATTTCTTCGCTTGGGAATCGATATAATGCTGCACGTTCGTTTTGTAGGTGGCCAGCTGCTCCTCCGTAACATCCTTTTCCTCAATGACTTTCACACTCTCGGCGCCGGCAGTGAAGGTCGTACCGGCGAGCTGGAGAACGAGCTTCGTGTAGTCGTCTTTGTACATGACCACCGGAAACGTGTCGCCTTTGTCCATCATCCAGCGGGCGCCATCGGAAAGCAGCACCGGAGTATCTGCCGTGAGCATGGCGTAGAGGACAAAATGCTTCTTGGGAGGCCCGGCTTGCACGGAGCCGCCAAGGACCAGCACGAGGAAAATGAGGAGGATACGGTTCACGTCCGGCTATTTTCTCCGCCTCGGGCAGAAAATCAATGGAGGATCGGGGTACCCCGCACCGTTCGCGAAATGATAAAATAGACTTTGCTTTTTATCAGGTTTCTCTAATCTCCGACCCCCAGATAACACACCTTAGCACAGCCCTCGGAGTTGGGAAGATTGTCAGTTGAACCTGTTCAGTGACGACCTTGAAAAACCGATTTCGGGAAACCGTCACCGAAGACCGCGCTCAGGCCAACAGACTACATTATCATGGGCAACAAACTCTACGTGGGAAATCTCTCCTTCAACACGACGGAGACCGATCTCCAAGACTACTTCGCACAGGCGGGTCCGGTAACGGAAGTGCTGCTGGTGCAGGATAAGTTCACCGGTAAATCACGCGGCTTCGCGTTCGTCACCATGGCAAACGATGCCGACGCACAGACCGCTATCACCCAACTCCACGGCAAACCCTTCGAAGGGCGTACGCTGACAGTCAATGAAGCGCGGCCGCGCGAAGATCGTCCTCCGGGCGGCGGCGGTGGCGGTGGATATCGCGGCGGCGGCGGTAGTGGTGGTGGTGGTGGATATCGCGGCGGCGGTGGCGGCGGTGGTGGATACCGTGGCGGCGGCGGCGGCGGTCGTGGGGGTGGTGGCGGCGGCGGCCGCGGCGAACGCGGCGGCGGCGGCTATGGGGGTGGAGGCGGTGGTGGCTACGGCGAACGCGAAGACCGGTAATTCCGGAACGTTTCGTCAGTCCGCAAACAAGATCACAATTTCAAAGCGCGGTCCGGTTTCTACCGGGCCGCGCTTTTTGTTTGGTGAGAATTCGTGGCGGCTGACCGCGGCGCTTTATCGCGAATGCTGGAAAGGGAAATTTCCGAATAATGTGGCGGTGCCCTCACAGTGAGGGCACCGCACAGATGCGCGAAGCGCGCCCAGAAAAACTCGGTCATCCTGCGAAGCGGGGAAGCATGGGCGGAGCGAAGGACTCTGATCTCCGTGGGTTTTCTACGCGGAGCTTCCCCAACTTGCGCGTGACCACGCACCCATTCCTCCCACCTCCTTCGCCCGGGATATTGGAGGTTTGCCCCACAGTCCCATAAGGCGTCTCGCTTCGCTCGGCTTTTGACTGCGTGCTCCGCCCACCTTCGCCCCGGAGCACTCCGCTGGCGCGATTGCGGAATACCATCCGCAACAAGCTCGATGCTTTGCAAAGCCCCTACGCCATGATCTCCTTCACCACACTTCCCCCGACATTCGTCAGGCGGAAGTCGCGGCCGGCGTAGTTGAAGGTGAGCTTCTCGTGATCCAGTCCGAGGAACGCGAGGATGGTCGCGTGCAGGTCATTGATCTGCACTTTGTTTTCCACTGCTTCGTAACCGTACTCGTCCGTCGTGCCATAGCTCAGGCCACCCTTCACGCCGCCACCGGCCATCCACACGGTGAATGCTTTGTTATTATGATCGCGGCCATCGCCGCCCTGCGCGTGCGGGGTGCGCCCAAATTCCCCCGCCCAGACGACGAGCGTATCCTTCAGCAACCCGCGCAGACGCAGATCCGTGAGCAGACCGGCAATCGGCCCGTCCACCGACCTGGCATTCGCGGCGAGCGCGTTGGTGAGATTGAAATGCTGGTCCCAGTTGCCGTGGGTGATTTCCACGAACCGCACTCCTGCCTCGACACAGCGCCGGGCGAGCAGGCACTTGCGGCCGAAATCTTCCGTCGCCGGATCGCCGATGCCGTACAGCTTTTGCGTGGCCGTCGATTCCTTCGAGATGTCCATGACCTGTGGCATCTGGCTCTGCATCTTGAACGCCAGTTCGTAGGACTGGATCACGCCTTCGACTTCGGGATTAAATCCATCGCGCACCAGCTTCTCCTGGTTCAGTGATTGGACGAGCGCAAGCTCGTTGCGCTGCGCCTGAGTGCTCAGCGATGTGTCGAGATTCTTCACCTCCGCGCCGGCCACCGGGCGGCCTTCCTGCCCGATGCGTTGCGCCTGGTAAATGGCTGGCAAAAACGCGCTGCCATAATTTTGCGCGCCCCCAAAACCGCTCGGCGGGGTGAGCGTGATGAAGCCGGGCAGGTTCTGGTTTTCCGTGCCGAGGCCATAGAGCGTCCAGGCGCCGAGCGATGGGCGCACAAACTGGAAGCTGCCGGTGTGCATTTTCAGAAATGCCTGCGGGTGGCTCGGCAGATCCGTCTGCATGCTGCGCACGAGGCAAAGTTCGTCGGCGTGTTTGGCGACATTCGGAAACGCCTCGGAAATCCACAGCCCGCTGCGTCCGTTCTGGGTGAACTTCCACTTCGAGCCGAGAAGCTGCGTGCCGGGCCGCTTGCCGGGCTTGCCGGTATCGGCGATGAGCTGCGGCTTGTAATCGAACGTGTCCACGTGCGACGGCCCGCCGCGCATGGTGAGGAAAATCACCCGCTTCGCGCGGGCCGCAAAATGCGGCTTCTTCGGCGCCAGTGGATTTTCAATCGCGCCTCCCGGCGTGGTCGTGGCCGCGGCCTTGTTCGCCATAGCGGCGAAGGCCAGCCAACCGAAGCCGCACGAGAAATTCCTCAGGATGTCGCGCCGGGTGAAGAGCGGGGTGATCTGGTTACAGGAGTGATCGGACGAATTCATGGCAGTGGGAGACGAACGAATGTCGGGAGGCAGAAGAGGATCAATTGACGTAACGGAATTCCGCGCTGGCGAAGAGCGCACGGCAGAAGCTGGTCCACGCGGCCTTGGCCGCATCGGCATCGCGCACGCCAGCGGCGCCGCTCTGACCCTTGGCCCAGCTCGCAGGGAAGCGAGTGAAGAAAGCGGTGGCCGCAGTGCGCTCGGTGTTGTCCGGCGGACGTGAGAAGACGAGCCAGTAGGCGTAGGTGATGCGTTCCTGGAGATTCGCCCCGAGGCCGCCATTCGGCCCCGACGGATACCCCGCCACCACGCGCTCACCGAGCCGCTCCGCGCGCTTCTCGACGAACTTGCTATTCAACATGAAGAGCGCCTGCGACGGCACGTTGGTCGTCTCGCGATCCCCGGTCACCAGCGAGTTCTCGGCGAAATCGAAGAGCGCCAGCGACTCCGGCACGGCATCGCGCGCGTCCGGCAGATACACGGAGCGCACCGGCGTATCGACATTGAGCTGCGCCTCGCTCATGCCCCGTCCACGCGGACCGTTGATCATGCCGTCACCGGCCATGGCGATCGGGTCGCCAACGGGGGCGCTGTACTGCAGGTCGCCGCTCACCGAGAGCATCGCATCGCGGATGCACTCGGCATCGAGACGGCGCTTGCTCATCCGCCAGACGAGCGTGTTCTCCGGGTCGGCAGCGAAGTCCTTGGGATTGAAATTGGAGCTGAGTTGATAAGCGTGGCTGAGGACGATCTCGCGGATCATCTTTTTCATCGAGTAGCCCTTCTTTTGAAAATCGAGGGCGAGATGATCGAGCAATGCCTGGTCGCTCGGCAGGTGGCCGGTGGTGCCGAAGTTATCCGTGCTTTCGACGATGCCCTTGCCGAAGAGCCAGTGCCAGGCGCGGTTCACCATCACCCGCGAAGTCAGGGGATTGGTCGGCGCGGTCAGCCATTCCGCCAATTCCAGGCGGCCGCTGGTGCCGTCCGGAATCGCCGGCGCGTGGCCATTGCTGAGGATGCTGACGAAGCCACGCGGCACTTTTTCGCCGGGCTTGTCGACGTCGCCGCGGGCGTAGAGCGGACTGTCGGTGATCGTGGGGAACGCGGTGACGCTCCCATAAAAACGTCCGCCCTTGCCACCGCCGGCAAACATTCCACCTCCAAAGCGGCCGCCGAAACCGCTGCTCGCCGAACTCATCGCCGGCCGGTCCTTCGCGCCCATGGCAAGAATCTTCGGGTGCCCCGACGCATCGAACGAATTCAGCTCCGACTCAAGCATGCCCGTCTGCGTGAGGAGGATCAGGAGGCGAACGCCTTTCTTCACATCCACCCCATTCGCCGGCTTGCCTTCGCGACGGGCCTCCATGCGCTCGGAGATCATCTCGTTGCGTTCCTTCTCGAGATCGGCGAGTTGCTTCTCCTTCTGCGCGCGCTCCGCCGGCGCCAGGATTTTCGTGATGGTCGGAAGACCGGAGCTCGCCGGCAATTCGATGAGCTGGGTGGCGTGGCGGTTCTGCTGGCCGCTGGCCGTGCCGTAGCGTGTATCCGTGCTCAGGAAGATGCCCGCCATCGCATAGTATTCGCGCTGCGGAATCGGGTCGAACTTGTGATCGTGGCAGCGCGCGCAGGCGATGGTCATGCCGAGGACGCCTTGGGAAATCGCGTCGATCTGCTCGTCGGCGACATCCAGCGCATACTGTCGCGGGTTGTTCTCGTTTTGCGATTTGGCGCCGAGCGCCAGGTAACCCGTGGCCACTTCGTGTTCGGCCCGTTCGTGCTCGGTCTTCGCCGGCAGCAGGTCACCGGCGATTTGCTCGCGCAGGAATTCGTCGTACGGCTTGTCCGCATTGAAGGCGGCGATGACGTAGTCGCGATAACGCCACGCATGGGGATAGGCGAAGTTCGCTTCTTTGCCGCTGGATTCCGCATAGCGGGCCACGTCCAGCCAATGCCGGCCCCAACGCTCGCCAAATTGCGGCGAGTTGAGCAAGCGATCCACCACGGTGGCAAAAGCGTTTGGCGATTTGTCCTGCTCGAAGGCGCGGATTTCATCGAGGCTCGGCGGCACGCCCACGAGGTCGAAGTAAACGCGGCGAATGAGCGTGAGCTTGTCCGCATCGGCGACGGGTTTCAGCCCCTTGGCCTTCAGACCCGCGAGCAGAAAGCGATCGATATCCGTCCGCGCCCAGGCGGCATCCTGCACCGCGGGCGCCTCCGTCTGTTTTGGCGCTTTGAAGGCCCACCAATCCTTCGACTTCTCGGTGTCATATTTCTTGGTCGCCACCACCGCGGCGGGGCCGCCGTTGCGCGGATCGGGCGCGCCCATCTGCACCCACTTTTCGAAATCCTGGATGACGTCGGCGGGCAGCTTGCCGCCCGCCTTCTGGGGCGGCATGGCCGTGTCTTTGTTGTTATAATGAATTGCTTCGATGAGCAGGCTGTCCTTCAGATTTCCGGGCACGACCGCCGGTCCGCTATCGCCGCCGCGGCGAATGCCTTCCCGCGAATCGACCATCAGGCCGCCCTTCAGCTTCTCCGCTTTTTCCGAATGGCACTTGTAGCACTTGTCGGTGAGCACGGGACGGATCTTCTTCTCAAAGAAATCGAGCTGATCCTGGGGGATCGCCCCGGCCTGGGCGACATCCGCTTTCTTGCCCTCGTCGAGCGCGGCCATCGCCGGACCGGCGGCCAGCAAAAGAGCGAAAATGGGAGAAATCTGATAAGTTTTCACGGTACCGTCGATTTACGACTTTCAACCCTGCCGTCGGCTGGCGGTTGCGTGGAAATTATTAGCAGGTTCGAAATGCCGCTGGACGTGCCGGTTTCCATGGTAAGAATCCGCCCCGCCCCCGCAAAAGCGCGTGCGCCCGTCCGCTTCCCTGCCATTCTGGCTTTCCGCCTCCGTTTCTCTCTTCATGTCCAGTTTTTCTCGTCCCGCTGATTCCCTCTCTGTCGATCCGACGGCGCGCGAGGCGACAGCGGCGGCCCGCTCCGCAAAGTTCACCCGCACGGAGTCCCTCATCCTGGCGCTCGCGCTGATCCTACTGGCCGGCCTGCGCTGGTTTTCGGTAACGAGCCATCGGTGGAACAGCGACGAGTCGCAGCATCTGCACGTGGTGTGGGCATGGACGGTGGGCAAGTTGCAGTATCGCGACATTTTCGATAACCACACTCCGCTCTTCCACATCCTGAATGCGCCTCTGCTGCGCTGGCTGGGGGAACGCGCGGACATTGTGCTGCCCATGCGCCGCGCCATGATGCCGCTCTTCGCCATCGGCGTGTGGTGCATCTATCGGCTGGGCGCGACGCTTTACGATCGGCGCACCGGTTGGTTTGCCGCGCTCATCGGCGCTTTCCTGCCGGCGTTCTTCTATCGCATGGGTGAGTTCCGCACCGATGTGCTCTGGACCGTCCTTTGGCTGGCCACGCTCGCCGTGAGCCTCAGTGGCCGGCTCACTCCGGGGCGGACTTTTGCCGCGGCACTGCTCCTCGGCGCGTCCTTCAGTGTGTCGATGAAATCGACGCTGTTGGTGCTCTGCCTGGCGGTCGCGGGGATCATCACCTGGCTGCTCGCCGGTCGGCCCATTTCGAAAACGTGGCCGGCGCACGTGGTCGCCTTCATCGCCGGGGTGATCATCGTCCCCGGCGCGATCGTCGCCTACTTCGCCAGCCAGGGCGCGCTCGAGCCGCTCTACTATTGCGTGATCAAGCATAACACCATGGCGGGGCATGGCCTCGGCGGGACGATCACCAAACAGCTCCTCTCGCAAAGCACGCTCTGGCTGATCCCCACGATCTTCCTCACCCGGGCCATGCTGCCCAGCGTGCGCCAGGATCTCGCCCGCGGTTATCGCCGGCTCTTCTTGTTTCTCGTCGCCGGGACTTACTACTCGCTTCTCCGTGGCTTCTGGCCGGTGGTGACCACGCAGGATTACATCCCATGGCTCCCGTTGCTGCCCATTTTTGCCGTGGTCGGGATCACTTGGGCAACGAGCTGGGCGCAAGCGCGATTTCACTGGAAACTCCCGTGGCTGCTCATTCCCACGCTGTTACTCCTCGGCGAAATCGTCTGGATCGTCCGCGAAGAACCACCCTTCATGGTCACGGAGAAAGGCCGCATCGCCGCTCTCTCGGCGGTGCTACGCCTCACCGACCCGGGCGAATATGTCTTCGATCTCAAGGGCGAAAGCATTTTCCGCCCGCGACCGACCCGGCTGGTCTTCGAGACGCTCACTCGTGAGCAAATTCTCGACGGCCGTCTGGTCGACGACAGCATTCCGCGGCTCATCGAGACGCGCACCGCAGTATCGCGTCCGAGCAAGCGCATGATGGATCCGACGAAGCAGTTCCTGAAGCAGAACTACATCTCCGTCGAAGGCTGCTGCGTGCTCGGTCTCCATCTGCCGGTCGTACCGAACAAGCCGCTCACTTTCAATCTCGTCATTCCCGAGCGCTACGCGCTGTTCAGCCAGAACGGTTCGGTGACCGCGACGCTCGATGGCCAGCCTTACGACGGGCCGCGCCAGCTGGCCGCCGGGAAGCACGAAGTCACCGTGACCAGCCCGGATCCCACCGGGAACGTCACGCTGGTCTGGGCGCGCGCCTTGGAACGCGGCTCGGCGCCCAAAAACAACAGCGGGGAAGCATTTTCAGCGGACTGAGGGCATGATGAATTTCGCTGTTTCCACCGAGCAAGATTTTTCCGAATCCCAGCCCTCGCGCGAGTCGATCGGTGTGCTGGAGCGGGCGCTCGCTTTTGGGCTGCTCGGGTTTGCGCTGGTTCTGCGCTTTCTCTACATCTGGCATTACCGGATCGATTCGGACGAACCGCAGCATTTGCACGTGGTGTGGGCGTGGACGCAGGGCCTGCTGCCCTATCACGATGTCTTCGACAATCACTCGCCGCTCTTTCAGGCGCTCTTCGCGCCGCTGTTTCATTTGCTCGGCGTTCGCGCGGATATCCTGCTGCCCATGCGCGCGGGCGAACTCCCGCTTTTCATCCTCGCGATCTTTTGCGTCTGGAAAATTGCCCGCTCGATTTTTACCCCGCGCGTAGCGTTGTGGACGGCGACTCTGGCCGCGCTCGTGCCGCCGTTCTATCTGAACTCGATTGAGTTTCGTCCCGACCAATTATGGACGGCGGTGTGGCTGCTCATCCTCCTCGTGCTGGGCACGGGGGCGATAGGTGCGCGGCGTATGGCGCTGGCTGGCTTGCTCTGCGGGTTGGCCTTCTGCGTGTCGATGAAGAGCTCGCTGCTCCTCGCCGCTCTCCTGCAGGCGCTGATTGGCGCACTCGTCGTTCGTTGGATCGCCGGTGGTTTCCCGCTGCGCTGGTCGCACATCTTCCGCTGCTCGGCGGCGTGGCTCGCGGGCCTCGTGATCGTGCCCGCCTTGGTCGTGCTCTTCTTTTACGAACGCGGCGTGCTGCACGACATGTATTACTGCGTCATCCAGCACAACATCCTGCCCGGCGCTTCCCACCGGGTCTTCGGGAGCGCCGCGATCAAGACGTGGCTGAAAGGGCTGATCGGCGCGGTCATCGCCGGTGCGATTATCGTGCGCCTGCGCATGCCCATTCCGGCGCGCGCGCGCATCGCGTTCCTCTTCTTCGCGCCTTTCCTTTACTACACAACGCTCGAAGCCGCCTGGCCGGTGCTGACCGCGGAGGACTATCTTCCGTTCTTTCCGGCGATGATGATCACCATCGCCCCCGCGGTCCTGTGGCTGGCGAACCGGCTCGTCCGCCACACCTTTCCGGTCGGCGGCGTCCTGGCCGCGGTGGAACTGGTCTACATCCTCGTCACCGTCTCCCCCTTTCAGGACCAGACGGTCGACAAGATCGGCATCGTCGCCGACACGCTCAAGCTGACCGACCCAGGCGACTACGTGATGGATAGCAAGGGCGAGACGATCTACCGGCGCCGCCCCTTCCGTTACGTGATCGAGTCGTTGACCTTTCACCGGATGAAGCAGGGCATCGTCAAGGACACGATCGCCGATTCGCTCATCGAGAAGCGCGTCCCGCTGGCGACGACGCAACGCATGCCGCATCGCGCGCGCGACTTCATCAAAAAGAATTACGTGCCGATTGCCTTCCGGCTGTATGTCCTCGGCAAAGTCTTGCGCGACAAAGGCGTCACTCCCGGCGCGCCCTGTGCCTTCGAAATCAAGGTCCCGGCGCGCTACACGCTCGTCGACCCCGACGGCACACCCGCCGGCCAGCTCGACGGCACACCCTTCACCGGCCCTCGCGAACTCGCGGCCGGGAAGCACAGTTTCCTTCCGGAAGGTGATCCCGGCAAAGTGGTGCTCATCTGGGCGTCCGCCGTCGAGCGCGGTTACTCGCCCTTCGCGAAGATCAAAAAGGATTACAAATCGCCGCAGGATTGACGTTCCTCGGAGGGACGCGCTCCCGCGCGTTCCCACTGATGGAGAGCGCCGCCTCCAGCCCGAAAATGGGGACGCGCAGGAGCGCATCCCTCCGCGGGAAACGTTACTTCTTCTTCGCCGCTTTCGCGGGCGCTTTGTATTCGAGCACCTGCCCGTCGGCGACCAGCCGCTCGCGCAATTTCGCATACGGCACATCCTGCACGGCGATCTTTTCATCGATCGCCATCACCGCGGCCGTCGCGGCGCTTTCACCGAGGATCATGAACACCGGCTCCATGCGGATGCTTCCAAATGCGATGTGCGAAGCGGAAGCACACACCGGCACGAGCAAGTTATCCGCCTGCCCTTTCTTCGGCACGAGCGCGCCGTAGGCGATTTCGTAGGGCGCTTTCAAGCCCACGCCGATGTCCCCCTCGTTTTGCACATTGCCTTCCGGCGTGATGTAACGCTGCACATTGTGCGAATCGATCCCGTAGCTGCCCATGCCCACCGAATCCGGCGTCTTGCGCACTTTCTGCAGATCATTCTCGGTCATGACGTAGCTGCCGACCATGCGACGAGCTTCGCGGATGTAGAGCTGCGGTGACCACCCGCCGTTGTCCTTGAATTCATCCTTCGGCAGACCCCACTTCTGCATTTGCTCCCGCACCGCCTGAGGCACGCGCGGGTCGTTGGCGATGAAGTACAGCCAGCCCTTCTGATACGTCTCGTGTTCCTTGATAATCTCGCGACGGCGCTCGTAGGACGCATCGGGATAGTCCCAATTCATCCCGATATCATCCGTGCTGAAGGGCCCGTGATTATTCGTGTCGGTCTTGTGATTCGGGATCGGATCGAACTTCTGGAACGTCTCACGCCAGCCCGCCTGGTAGACGCGCGCCAGCAGTTCGTATTGCTTCGGGTCGTAGCCTTCGGGTTTGGCAAACGGGATGCGATTCTCCGGCACGTCCGTCAGACACATGCGGAAGCAATAGGCCTGCACTTTTTTGTCCGCGGCGCCATACGTGCCCGGCGGCTCGGGGTTCACGCGCGCGACCACGCCGCTCTTCGGATCACCCGGGACAACATACGCGCTGATCGGCTCCTTCACCGCACCAAAATGATGCCGGTGATGCAGCACGCCTACCTGGACACCGTTCCACTTCTCATCGTAGGTGCTCTGTGCCTCGCGCCCGACGGTGTAATTCACGCCAGCCGTTGCCATCAGATCACCTTCGTAAGTGGCATCGATAAACATCTTCCCGCCATAGGTCTTGCCGCTCAGCGTGGTGATCGACGCGATGCGCGCGCCGTCTTTCTTCACGCCTTTGGCACGGTCGAGCCACTCGTCGCGCACCACGGGGATCTGGTTCTCCTTGATGTAATCCTCGAAAATCTGTTCGGCCACGTGCGGCTCGAAAATCCACATCGTGCGGTTCTCGCCATCGACCGCCGGCGTGCCCTGCCCCTTGTTGCCGTACTCTTCCTTCTTCTGCCAATTCCACCCACTGGCCTGGTCGTAGTGCATCCACACGCGATGATAGAAGTCGCGCGATAGCCCGCCGATGACCGCCTTGTTGCCCGTGTCCGTGAAGCCAAGGCCGCCCGAAGTCAGTCCGCCAAGATGCTTGTCCGGGCTGACCAAAATCACCGATTTACCCATCTTCTTTGCCTGCACCGCGGCGATCACGCCGGAAGCGGTGCCTCCGTAAACGACCACATCGTAATCCGCAGCCTGCGAGAGCAGAGACAACGCGGCCAGCGCACTCACGGAAATACCAAAGCAGGGGAATCGCATAGACCGCCAAGTAAGCGCAGGCCCGATGAACAAGACAAGAGCGGAGCTCGGGGCAAAGGACCAGACGCGCCGCCTGATTTCTATCGTGCTTCCACCTTCACGTTGGAAAAATCCACCGTCGCCACACAATCCAGTATGCGGCATTCGATCGTCAGCTTCTTCGTCTCGGGCCGCAGCTTCACGATTCCATTCAGCGACCGCCAGGCGGGCGATTGGGCATTCATTTCACAAGGAACATCACGAGAAACGATGCCACCGCTACCGTCATGTTGCGCAATGATGATTCCATAACTGCCCTGTCCTTTCATCTCGCGAGAGCGCAGGCGCACCGACACGACCAGTTCCTGCGCCTCGGCCGGGCGATCCACATTTTGCAGAAAATAGGTCACGTTTTTGTCGCTACTCACCGCGCGCAGGAAGTTCGTTCCCTGCTCCGCTGTCACCGCACCTTTGCCCGGATCGTTCGTCGACCAGCCCTCCGCCGAACCGTTCTCTTTCTTCTGCGCGAAATCGCCGTTCACCACAAGATTCCGCCCCGGTTTGCCACCCGGCCGACCGCTCGCCGGTGTTTGACCGGACACCTTCAGCTTCTCGGCCTCGATGAGCGCGAGGAGCTCCGTCTGCTTCGCCGTGCGGGCTCTCGTCTCGTAAAAGGCCAGCCCACGCAGATACTCCGCTGCTCCCTGCTGTCCCCGTGCAGCAAAGTCGTGTTCGATGCGGGCGGTTTCCCGCAGGAGTGTACCGCGCGGCATCGCCAATTCGCGCGGCAGCAAGGGTGAAGCTGTGGAGGCCAGCGGGCGTCCGGCAGTAATCGCGTCCTTTTCCTCCGTCACGGCCCGCAGTTCATCCGTGTTGTTCCGGCTCGTCGCCTTCTGTCCAGCGGTAGCGAGGGCCGCAAGATATACTTGCTGAAGTTGGGCTATGGCTTTGGTTCGCGCCTCAGCAAGCGCGGTCACGCCGGCTTGATACTTCGCGGCCATCGGCGCGACCTCCGGCGGAAGTGCCACCGCGGAATTCTCCGCCGAAGCGGCCTGGCTTCCGAGGAGCGCCGTGAATGTCAGTAGAAATGAGATTGTGTGGAGAATCTTTCGAAGTTTCATAAGATTGGGTGACTCACTTCCTTTACGGAAATCGGCGGGGTTGTTACCGACTACGCGCGGCTCTGCAGCTCGAAATGATTTCGAGCACGATCACAGCCGCGCACTGGCTAGTCGGTCTTGCCGGGTGAGCTGGGTGATGAGGCGGCGTCCCGGACCGCGGCCGCCGCCCGCTCCTGTTGATACCTTACACGTTCGAAGCTTCCGATTCCGCCCTGGGCCTTTTCCTTCTCCTGCCAGGAGTGGATGACTTTGCGCTCCTCCGGCCCGAAGGTCCGGGAGCCAAGCTGGAGCTCACGGATCGTGATACAAGTTGTCGCACCGACGCCCGCGCTGCTCGGAATGCGCAGGCGCACCGACCACACATCGGTGGCGGTCCGGTCGTCCTCATAGCGGGTCATCAATTCCAGCTCGAAGTTTGGCGGCAACACGCGTGTCGTGTTGATCCGGCCGAGCGCGGCAAAGGTTGCGTCGGTGACGAACACCTTGGAGCGGTCTTTCATGCTTTTTTCGATTGCCGCAAGGACTTCGTCCTCCGTCAACGCCGGCTGACCGGCCGCGACGGCCTCCTGCTGGTGGCGGGCATTGAAAGCGCCCACGGCTGCGCTCAGCGCCATCGATTGATCAGCCTCCTCCAGGCTCTTGCTCGGGAAAGAACTGGCCGGCTGCGCCGGGGGAACCATGCCTTCCGGATGGTTTGCCAATACAGCCACCAACGCGATGTCCCTGGCATCGACTTCCCCTTCCCCCTCGATGACCACATTGAGACGGATGAGATCGGGCTTCTCGCTCTTCTTCAGGAAGAACGGAATCTGGCACGAGACCCAGTTGTTCGTGCCGCTCAGTGTCTGATCGAGTCCGCGCGAGAAGGCTTCGCCCATCCCGGGAAAGCGGCACCACATTTCCAAATATGCACGTCCCTGCAGATTCTTCGTATGGAGTTTGGCGCGATAGAGCACCGTGCAATCTTCCACGTTAGGATTCTCTATTTCGTAGAGGCGTACGACCCGCGGCGTTCCGGGAGCCAGCGGCGTTCCTCCATTCTCCAAGTGCAGCGTCGGCGCGGTCGGATAGCTGGCATCCGCTTTCCAAACGGCATCACCCGACACCAGTGGATCGCCCAGTTTGAATTTCTTGATCACGACTTCGCGCGGCTTCGCCGGTGGTGCCGGAGTGGCCGGTTTCGACCGTGTCCCGCGCCAGTAGACGCTAACCACTTTGCCGATGACGCGCGCGGGCGGAATCATCTCATCCGCACTATCATTGCGGCTGACCCGTGTTCCTTCACGCGAACTGCCCACCACCCGGCCCACATAGGTTTCCTCGCCGTGGCGATACGCGACCATGTCGCCGGGGAAAAAGGCGCGCGCGACTTTCCATACGACAATCCGGCTCCCCTCCGGAATCTCCGGCGCCGCACTATTGCCCCTGACCTTATAGGTGGACACGAGCAGAACGCGCATGGGGAGAACGATCGCCACGACCAGGATCATCGTCAGAACTGCCTTGCGCCATCGAATGCCAGAGGCCGGCCGTCGAGGATCGCCCGAGTGCCGGCTAAAAAACTCCGCGATGGTGGCGAATCCGAGAAACCCGAAGAAACCGAAGAAACCGAGCAGTCTTTCCCAACCCGGGACATAACCCAGAAAGCCGAGAAACCCAAGGAAGGCCAACGCCAGAAACCGCCGGCTCCATTCCCCATGAAACCCCAGCGCCTCCAGGAGGGCATGATTCCAATGCAAGCCTGCCCGCGCCGACTCCGTCGCCCCGGAGGACACGAGCGTTTCGACCTGCGTCCGCATTTCTGCGGCGGTCTGGTAACGTAGCTCCGGTGTTTTCTCCAACGCTCGCAAGACGATCTCATCGAGACGCACGTCGACCTGCACTTTCCTGGAAGGCGGCTGCAGTTTCCCCTCCGGCAATTCTCCGGTCAGCATTTCATAGAGCACGATACCGAGGGAATAGATATCCGCCCGATGGTCCGAGCGTTGATGCACCTTCTGCTCCGGCGCCATGTACTGCGGGGTGCCCGCGGGTTGGGAATCGGCCACCTCCGCGCTCGTCTCTTCACCGAGGATTTTGGCGATGCCGAAGTCGGCGATCTTCACCCGCCCTTCCTTGTCGAGGAGGAGGTTCTCCGGCTTGATGTCGCGGTGGACGATGCCGTGCTCGTGGGCGTATTGCAGCGCCTCGCAAATGGGCGGCACCACGGCCAGCGCCTGCTCGGGAGTGAAACGCTTCGCGCTCATCGCCTGGCGCAGGTTCACGCCATCGATGAATTCCATGAGCAGGAAATAGAACCCGCCCGCGCGACCGAAATCGTAGACCGTGACGATGTGCGGATGACTCAGCGCCGCGAGCGCATGAGCCTCGTGAGTGAAGCGTTTCGCGAATTCGGCATCGTGGGCCCGTTCGGGCGCGAGGAGTTTCAGCGCGACGAGGCGGTTGAGCGATTTCTGCCGCGCCTTGTAGACCACACCCATGCCGCCGCG
>Ga0068855_100003438_pt1 | contig 19374 bp, 21 predicted proteins | sample KBSCornC52_FD_66592 | JGI IMG/M metagenome (GOLD analysis project Ga0068855, IMG submission 66592) | Corn rhizosphere microbial communities from Kellogg Biological Station, Michigan, USA - KBS Corn C5-2 | ecosystem: Host-associated > Plants > Roots > Rhizosphere > Soil ...
ATCGCGCGATACAACATCAGTCGCGAAACCGTCCGCAAGTTTCTGTCGCCGGTCGAAGGCGGTGGATATGGTCTCGGTCCCGACGTCCTCTCGGCGTACTGCAATTACGCGATCGAGAATCAGTTTCCCGAAGACGGCGACGACACACTTGGCGACCAGATGTTCCCCGACGGCAATGGCGGATTCGCGCGACTGATGGTGAAGACGCTCATCCCCGACGCCTTCGCCGGCCCACGCACCGTCGACGCGGTGTGGCAGAATCGCGTGAACTTCCGCGCGCTCGATCGCGCCGGTCAATCGACAAGGATTCGGCTTAATTCCACGGTCGTGCGCGTCGAGCACGCGGGCAACCCGTCGAGCGCGCCGCACGTCGTCGTCACTTACGCGAAAGGGAATCGACTCTACAAAGTCAGAGCGCGCCGTGTGGTGATGGCGGGCGGAAGCTGGACGACGAAGCACATCGTCCACGATCTGCCGGCGAGCCATCGCGACGCCTACGCGCAGTTCTATCGATCGCCGGCCCTGATGGCGAACATCGCAGTTCGCAATTGGCGCTTCCTATACAAAATGGGACTGACTGGATGCCGCTGGTTCGGCGGACTCGGCGATTATCTCTCGGTGCGGAAAATGGCACTCGTCGGCAACGAGCCGCGCACCATCGATCCCGACTCACCGACGGTGCTCACTATAAAGGTATTGTTCGCCCAGCCCGGACTCTCGATCGCCGAGCAAGGCGCGCAAGGACGCGCGAAGCTGCTCGGCACTTCATTCGCGCAGTACGAGCGGGCGTTCCGCGAGCAGCTCGGCGATATGTTCGCAACCGGCGGGTTCGATCCGCGCCGAGACATCGCGGGAATCATCCTCAATCGCTGGGGACACGCGTACGTGAATCCGCAGCCGGGATTTTTCTTCGGCACGAACGGCAAGCCGGCGCCGAGGGATGTGCTGAGGAATCAGCCACACGGTCGGATTGCGTTTGCGAATACAGACTTGGCTGGGGCATCAGATCACCGCAATTCCATTCGCGAAGCAGATCGCGCTGTGAAGCAGCTGGTTGGCGTTGAGTGACTCAACCAAAGAAGTCGGATCCGGCGACCACTTGGGCACTGCGGATCGGCGTCGCGGTCATCTTCTCTCTCGTCGGAGTCGAAAAATTCAGCTCCAACCCCACGTCATACTGGGTACACGTCTTCAATGCGATTGGCTTCGGCCAGTGGTTCCGCTACTTCACGGGAATCGTGGAAATGCTGGGCGGGCTACTGTTTCTGATTCCCGCTGCCACCACCATCGGTGCCGCGATGCTGATAGCGACGATGTGCGGAGCAATGCTCGTACACCTCGTCGTCTTCAGGCATCCGGGCGACAGCATCTTTCCTGGCCTCTACCTGATCGGGATTGTCCTTGTCTTTGCGAAACTGAGGGGAGATAAGGATGAATGAGCTCGGACGCTGCGACGCGGATCGAGATCTTGAACGACCTCACTGGCCATTCCAACATTGGCGGAACGGAACTCGATCCTCACCCTGAAGGCGCCAATTGAGCCACAAAAACAGCGGGATGCTGAACGCTAGCGTGCCAAGTCGGTATCGCTTCAGCAATCGACGACGTTAAGATGGAAATCTCGGATCGTGCGGTAAAAAGCCCGTCGGCATCCAGTCCGGAGGCTCCTATGCGTATTGTCGCATTCGCTCTCGCAATCTGCTGCCCCATTTTCGTTTCTCGCGCGCAGACATCGACGGGAGTCAAGCCAGAGTCTACCGTAATCATTACGCTTGGCACTGGAACACCGCGGCCGCTCCCCGACGTAATGGGACCAGCAACGGCTGTCGTTGTTGGGGAGAAGGTGTTCCTGTTCGACGCTGGAGAGGGCATCGAGCGCCGACTCGCCGCGGCGCACCTTCCAATCAATGGTGTCAACGCCCTCTTTCTCACCCATCTCCATAGCGATCACATCCTGGGTGTCGCTGATCTCGTGTTCACGTCCTGGATTTTTGGCCGCGACGTGCCGTTTCCCGTTTTCGGTCCTGTCGGGACGAAGGCAATGCTCGAGAACTTGTACGAGGCGTTTGCGGTGGACATCAAGGAGCGTGAGCTCGACTTCGGCGCCACAGGAGGATATCGCGTGGCGGCACACGAGATTCCTCCCGGCGTTGTTTACAGTAGCGGCGGTGTCCGCGTTACCGCGTTCCCTGTAGAGCACGGTCGCCTCCAGGCGTACGGCTATCGCATCGACACTCCAACACGAAGCATCGTCATCTCGGGCGATACGAGGCCCAGCGAGACGCTCATCAGGATGGCGACTGGGGTCGACGTGTTGATCCACGAAGTGCAGCCGTCGGGACCCGTGGTGCTTGGAAATCGTCCGAACGTCGACTGGGCGAAATACATCGCCTCACACCACACGACCTCGATTCAGCTCGGCGAGCTTGCCGCGCGCGCAAAACCGAAGCTGCTCATCGTCTCGCACAACGGACGGCGGGAGCCCGCGGCGCAGCTGATTGCGAACATTCGGAAAGCGTTCAGCGGGAAAGTTGTTGTAGCAGAGGATCTGCAGCGTTTCTGAGCTAGCGCTCTTTCAACGCCAAAGAAGAGTTGTGATGGAATTGGGTCTTCAGGGTGATTGCAATCATCATCGAGCATTCCACCTCCGTAACTGGAGCTTCATCCGAGCCCGGCTGCTCGCGTGAGCAGAAACAGCCCCACCCCAACTGCCGGGCATCGGCATCTCGCCCATCGCGACTTCGCTCAGCCCTTGTTGTACTCGTCGTGACGGCGCCACCACATGCCCGTCTCGTTGCGTCCCAAGGGAGCGCGATCGAGCCATTGGTACATGCCCCAAAGGCCGTCCAGTCCGCGCGCAAAGGCGGAATAGGTGTGATAGATGATGCCGTCGTCGAGCACGAACGCGCTCATTCCCGGCCGCTCGCGCGTGTACGTGGCCGGGTCGGTTCCGGTCATGGCCGCGTTGTCGCTGACAGGGTCGCCGGTGCTCTTCGTCAGTGGATTGGCGATCGGCGCGTCACCGCTCACGATCCGTCCCCACACGCCCTCCGTCAACGGTGGCTCGCGGCGGTAGTTGTATTCGATGCCGCCCTCGCGCTGTTGTGCCTCAGTGAACGAGACGTTGAAGTCGAAGTTGAAGTCGGTGCCGACCGCCGATGCCCAGGGAAACGACCATCCCATCCGCTCCTTGTAGGCCTGCAGCTTCGCCAGCGGCGCCCGCGACACCGCCGCCAGGGTGACGTCGTGGTTCGCCAGATGAACGCCGAAGCCATTGAACCCGTCCGCGATCGTCGAGCAGGTTGCACACCCCGCCGTGTACTCAGGCCCGAACATGTAGTGATAGATGAGGAGCTGCGAGCGCCCTCGGAAGAGATCTGCCAGCGATGCCCTCCCCTCCTCAGTCTCGAATCGATATTCCTTGTCGATCCGAACCCACGGCAGCTCCTGCCGCCGCCGCGCGAGCTCGTCGCTGCGCCGCGTCAGCTCCTTTTCCTCCTTGAGCAGCTCGACACGCGCTGCGAGCCACTGTTCGCGTGTCCCGGTCGTGTGCCTCTTCATCGTCGTTACGTCCGTTCCGCTTGACATTATGCCTTCTCCACCCGGCGCCGAATCCGGTCGAACAAGAGCGGCCAGCCCTGCGACAACTGCTCGCGATAGCCCTCGGGAAAGAGGCCGAGTGCCGTGTGAGTGAGCGTGATCGAGGTCACGCCGTTGGCTTCCTTGAGCCGGTACTGCAGATTCGACGACACCGCGAACGACATCATCAGCGGTCCCGTTATCTCGAGCAGCGTCGGCCGCTTGATTGCCTGCACGTGGCCCCAAAGGTGACCGTTGCCATCACCGAGGTCGCGGAACCAGCGGCCACCTGGCCAGGGCTCGAGCGTCATTGGCATGGGGGTGCCGGGGTGCCCTTCGTTGGAGGGGCCCATCTCCTCGAGTAACGCCGCAAAGGTCACGGCGATGGGCGCGTGAACGTGAGTCTCCTCCGTGATGCTGAGCAACATGCTGTCGATTTCCGGGGCGATCGCGGTCATGGTTGTCTCCTTTGGGTGTAATTTTTTTCACTGCGTTTCGATTCCTGCTCGGCGCGTTCCTTTACTCGGGTGAGCTGGCGGCGCCAGTACCGCTCGAATTGGCTGGTCCAGTCATGAACCGGTTTGATTGCTTCCGCGTTTGTACGATAGAACGCCTGACGCCCGTCGCGTCGCACCTCAACCAGGCCGACGTCCAGAAGCACCCGCAGGTGCTTGGAGACCGAAGGTTGCGGTAAGCCGAGCCCCACGACGATGTCGCCGACGGGGCGTTCGGCGGGCGCGAGGAAGTTCAGGATGTCCCGGCGACGTGGTTCGGCGACCGCGTTGAAGCTGTCGGAGGTAGTTGCAGCGCGAGGCATACGGGAATTATATGCCGATATGGGAATATGTCAACGGCCGCCACGGCCAGCGATCATCGAACTCCATTCGCGGGCGGATCGAATCAAAATCTTGAACAACCTCAATGGCCACCGCCAATTCCTGCGTGCGCTCATGCCGAACGGTGGGCGGTAAAATTTTGCTTGCGCACCCCAGGCTGAAGCTCTACCGTATAATCCGAACCTGTCAGGGAGCTTACATGCGCCGCTTAACGTCTTTCTCAGTCGTAATCGGCGCGGGATTGGTCGCAACCGCCTGTACGGATCCAACCGCGCTTCCGTCCCGCCTGTCACCGCCATCTGCTACGCTCACAAAGAGCAGCACTCGCGTTCTCACTTATCCAAATAGCAGGAAGTACCGGGACGCGGGCTTCCACCCGGCCACTGCCAGCGTTGGATCTGCGACTATCTCCGTTCGCTCGTTGCTCGGCCGATCCGGGACGACCGACGTCGAAGTCACTACTGGGACGTTCGAGGCCAGTTCATCAAGCACGCTCTCGTCCGTCCAGGTGAAAGGCTACGACCCGCGAGGCGTGCAACTTTTCACCAGCACCAACAATGGCCTCTCCGTTAGCACGGCGAGCTTTCCATTTTCCAACCTGACGCGCGGCAGCCAGGTGCAAGTGAGGGCCAACGTCCGCGACGTCACGCAAACAAGGACCGACGTTGTGGCCGTTACTGATGTCGTGCATCTGCGCCCGGACCTGACTGCCCTTCGCATCGATGGTCCGGTCAATGCCCTGATCGGGGCCCCGGTGAACTTCACCGCCTCCATCATGGAGCGGAACGGCGACGTTGGAGCGCGCGCAAGCTGCGTTCTGTACGCGGACGGAACCGCAGTGGATCGCGCCGACGGCATCTGGGTGGACGCGGGTGGCGTCGTTGCGTGCGCGATGTCCCACATCTTCACCACCACGGGGACACACTCGCTCGAGGTGCGCGTCGAGAACGTCCGGCCCGGCGACTACGATGACGCGAACAACAGGGCGACGGCCTCCATCAACATCGTCCAGCCCTACGAATTCCGCGCCATCTCATTCCAGGCACAATCCTCGGTGGATAACAGTTGGACTCGCTACATCTCCACGCTTACCACCCTCGAGGGTATAGTGGAGACGTGGGATCAGACGACCTCGACGCAAGGTCCATCTCAGTTCGCGTCCATGACGGGTCTGATCGAGCGCAAGCTGACCTTTCCGGTCGCTATGCACGGCGAGATGGCGACCAACGGGACAAACGTGAATACGCTCGATGAAACGCTCACAACGAGCGAGCCCGCCTATTGGTATCCGGTAGAGTGGGGAGCGTCCTGCGGCACTTCCTTTGGGGCTAGCACCGACCTGTACATTTGCACGTTCGAGGGCGGCGACCTCGCCGGCCACTCGACCATACAGTACGACTGGTTCGGCGCGGATGTTCGCTATCACACCGTCAGCTATGTCACGTACTGGGACCCCACGTGCGCGAACAATCTGTGCGAGAGGTACATCGTCAACGACTATTCGCAGGTCGCACCGATGTTCACATTCGGCCCGGACTTCCAGGGACGTCTCTCGATCCAGGGTGCGGTTGACACTTCTCCCACTAGCGCGATGGCGACGGTTTCGCTTTCACCATTCAGCTACGACTACGACTACACTGATCCTGGCTGCTCCACAACGCCGGTATCGATGTCGTGCAGCGAAAGCCACCTCCACGGCGCGGGCATATCGGGCTTCGTCTCCTTTGGGAGCTGGCCACCGTAAGCGTGGCCCGATCAGGGTTCCTTCGCCGCCTGTTCACCGGACGGCGTAAATACCTCCACCGCCAGCTTGAACGTCCGCTGCTCCTCCGGGTTCAGCGCGCCCACGCTCATGATCTGCCGAGTGATCTCCTCACCCTCAGCGCCGAGTATGGAGAGCACGATCGAATACTCCCAGGGCTCGCCCGCCGCGGGATGCTTGATCGTCCCCTCCACTCGGAGCGGAGAGAAGCTCGGTGGCGCTCTCCGCTTCCGGTGTGAGTCGAATCTCAGATTGTGATCGCAAGCGGGGCAGATCGTCGCGCTCTGCAGAATCGTTGCTTTGCAGTGCGGACAAAGGCGCGCTTTCCCCGGCGAGCTCACGCTCGGCGTATTCACGATGCGCCGTCGGTCTCCACTCTGAGTCTGGGCGGCGGAGACGAGGCTTCATCCCACCCGAACGCAACGTTGCCTCGCATGCGGGACCCGCTGGCAACGGTGAGAGAGCCGGCCTTGAGATCTCCATTCAGAACGCCGCTCGCGAGCAGCTCGACGCGTGACGCGCCTTCGATGTTTCCCTCGAGGTCACCGGCGATGGTGACCGTGCTCGCGCGCACAGATCCTGTGATCTTGGCGCCGGGCTCGATGGTCAGATCACCATCGACGTTCACATCACCCTTGAAGCGGCCGGCCATGCGAACGTGGCCGGTGCCCTCGATCTTGCCGTCGATCGTGAGACCCGCCGCGATCACAGTCTCCTTTCCCTCTTTCGGCCTCGGCCGCACCGCCGGCTCATAACTCGGCAACGGATTCGAGAACGTATCGGTATCCTTCCGCGCCGGAAGCTCTGTCGTCAGAGGGGAATCCTTACGGGGAACGGTTTGCTCTTTGAAGATTGCCATTGCTCAAGGCTCCTATTCTGTGCGGGGGCGGACACGCACCACGCCCAGGAAATTTGTAATTGGGAGGTTGCTCATCGACGGCGAGTTGGCGGAGAGTTCCCGCCATGAAATAAGGTAAGCTGCTGTTGCAAAATACCTGAAGTGCAACATGAGCCAAGCTCAGCCGGCTCTACCGCGGAGCATTCGCGATCGCTCGATCATCGCCGAGTCTACTCGATGGTCCGGACTTTCGATACCGTCGCGCGCGACCGATATTCTGCCGCGCGAGCCGTGAAACCACAGCATATTGGCGGTCCGATGAAATGCTTCTCTTTGATTGGTGCCTGCGTTGCGCTGATTGCCTCGAACGGAATCGCGCAGCAATCCTCGACCGCGGGCACGCAGCAGTCGCCGCAGCGAAGCTGGGCCCAGCAAACCGCCGGCCTCGAGCGCCACGACGGATTCATTCCTTTTTACTTCGATGAGCGTACGGGCAAGCTGCTCTTCGATGTCTCCCGGCTCGATCAGGATTTCCTGTACCTCTATTCCCTCTCTACCGGGCTTGGCTCGAACGCCAGAGGTCTCGATCGGGGAACTACCGGCGACCAGGGTGTGGTGAGATTCGAGCGCTTCGGCCCGCGCATCTTCCTCGTCCGCCGCAATCTCGATTTCCGCGCCTCACGTGACACCGTCGAAGAACGCACCGTCGAGGAATCGTTCGCGACCTCGGTACTCGCCTCCTTTCCGATTCTCGCCGAAGAAGGCCGCAAGTTTCTGATCGACGCCAGCGATTTCGTCCTGCAGGACGTCTTCAACGTTCGCGGCAATCTGCAAAGAGGCCAGGAGGGCACTTTCCGGCTCGATCGCAACCGAAGCGCGATCTATCCGGCGCGCACCAAGTCGTTTCCGAAAAACACCGAGGTCGAGGTTATACTCACCTTCGAGAGCGATGCGCCGGGAGCCGAGGTCGCTCGACACACTCCGGATGCGCGCGCGCTGACGCTGCGCCAGCACCACTCCTTCGTCGAATTGCCCGATGACAATTACCGCCCGCGCGCGTTCGATCCACGCGTTGGGATTTTCTCGGTCGACTTCTACGATTTCTCACTGCCCTTCAACCGCCGGCCGCAGGTACGGTGGCTCTCGCGGTGGCGTCTCGAGAAGAAAGATCCAAGCGCGGCGCTGTCCGATCCCGTCAAGCCGCTGGTCTACTACCTCGATCGCGGCATTCCCGAGCCTTATCGAACGGCGTTCAAGCAGGGCGCGGGCTGGTGGAACAAGACCTTCGAGGCGGCGGGCTTCACCAACGCGTTTCGCGTAGAGGATCTGCCGGACTCGGTCGATCCGATGGATGGGCGCTACTCAGTGATCCAGTGGGTGCACCGCAGCGATCCCGGGTTCTCCGTCGGCCAGTCGTTCGTCGACCCGCGCACCGGCGAGATCCTCAAGGCCGCGCTGAAGATGGACACCTACAGATCGATCAGCGACTACAACATCTTCGCCGGGCTCGAGCCGGCGATGGACGATGCGACCGAGGCCTGGATCACCTCACTCGATCCCAAGGTGAACGGCACTGAATTCACAATGGCTCGGCGGCGGCAACATGTCGCCCACGAGATCGGCCACACTCTGGGACTCGCCCACAATTACATCTCGCACGCGTACGGCCGAGCGAGCGTGATGGACTATCCGGGGCCATTGGTGATGCTGCGAAAGGATGGAACAGTCGACGTCTCGAATGCATGGAGATCCGGCACCGGCGCGTACGATTCGCTCGCCATTCGCTACGCCTACACCCAATTCGCTTCGCCCGCCGAGGAGAAGGCGGGCCTCGATGCGATGATGCGAGACGCGATTGCAAGGGGGATGCGGTTTCTGTCCGACCGCGATGCCGATGCAGGAGTGGTCCCCGAAGCGACGCGCTGGCTCAATGGATCAGACGCGGTCAAGGAGCTCGAGCGCCAGAGCACGGTTCGCGATGTTCTGCTCTCGAAATTCGACGAGAGCGTGATCGCGCCCGGTGATCCGATGTGGTTCCTCAACGAGCGGCTGGTGCCAGTGTATCTGCATCATCGCTACGCTATCGAAGCAGCGGTGAAGGCGATCGGCGGCATGGATTACACCTTCGCGCTGCGCGGGGATACACAGACCCCGACGCGCATCGTCGATCCCGCCCGACAGCGTGAGGCGCTCGCCGCACTGCTCGCGACGATTCAGCCGAAGGAGCTGGCGATTCCGGAGCGCATTCTCGCCAGGATCCCGCCATCGCCGTACGGATTCCGCGGCGGCTGGGCGTTCGACTCACCGGCGGGAATCGTCTTCGATCCGTTGGCGGTCGCGCGCGGGTTGAGTAGCTACGTCGTGGATGGAATTCTCCAGCCCGAAAGGGTCGAGCGATTGTTTGCCTTTCACGCGCGAAATCCGGCAGCGCCATCCGCCGACGAAGTAATCAACGCGATGATCGCATCTGTCTACGATCGGGCGACGGCGGCGACGCCTTACGAGGCTTCACTGCGCCGAGAGGCGCGTCGAGCGGTGGTCGATGCGTTGCTCTCGCTGGCATCCAACCCACGCGCAACGGATGACGCCCGCGCTGTCGCCGAGAGCAATCTCGATCGGCTCGCTCGTCGGCTTGCGACAAGCAACGCTGCTGATGTCGATGATCGCTCGGCCAACGGCGCGGTCGTCCGCGATGCACGCAACTGGTTGGACCACCGCATCCCACCGCCGAAGACGACTGGAGTTATTCAGCTTCCGCCGGGCACGCCGATTGGATGTTGTCAGTGAAGGCATCAAAAGAATGATCCCATGTCAGTAAGCCGATCGATTCTCCTTGCTGCTTCGCGCAACAAGACGCTCAACGACTTCGCGCTCCACAGTTCATTCGTAAAGCGTGCGACGCGTCGGTTCATGCCGGGCGAGCACGCCGAGGACGCGCTTGCTGCCGCCGCGAACATCGCCGCGACCGGCCGGGGAATTATCTTCACCCAGCTTGGCGAGGCGATCACGCGCGCGGAAGCCGCTGAGAAGGTTCGCGACCACTATCTATGGTTGTTCGATCGCATCGCGGAGCAGCGCCTCCCCGCGCACGTCAGCGTGAAGCCGACCCAGCTCGGCCTAGACCTGTCGATCGATCAGTGCGAGCGCCAGCTCCTCGAGCTCGCGGCGAAGGCCGAGCAGACGCGCTCGACTCTCTGGCTGGACATGGAGGATTCGGCGTACGTCGATCGCACGCTGGATCTCTACCGCGCGATTCACGAGAGGTATCCAGCAACCGGCGTGGCGATTCAGGCCTATCTGCGTCGCACGCCCAACGACCTCTTAATGTTGATGCCCTCGAGGCCAATGATCCGTCTCGTCAAAGGCGCGTACGATGAGCCGGCACGAATTGCATTCGAGAAAAAGTCCGACACGGATAAGGCCTACTTCGATATCGCGTCGGGAATGCTCGAGGCCGCCAGCACGGGTGCATGCACTCCGATATTCGGCACGCACGATTTGGGATTGGTCTCACGTATAGCTGAACGCGCGAAGACTCTGGGCCTGGGAAAGAACAAGTACGAGATCCACATGCTCTACGGCATCCGCGACGCAGCACAGCGGACTCTCGTGCGAGAAGGTCACACCGTGAAAACTCTCATCAGCTACGGCTCGGCGTGGTACCGCTGGTACATGCGGCGGTTGGCCGAGCGGCCGGCGAACGTGTTGTTCGTCGTGAGGTCGCTTATCGACGTAGGAGTCAGCGACGGTTTCGATTAAAAGGTCCCGCTCTCAAAAGTTGTCGCTGACCGCGAGGAGGAGGTTCGATCCGCGCTCCGACATCGCCGGAGTCACTCTCAAGCGGTGTTCCCCCTTGAAGACCACCTGCCACGTTTTACCGCCGTCGTGCGAATCCTCGAATGCCTGTAAGGCGCGGTGCCCGCTTAGTGGCATGATCGTCACGCGGGACTGCGCAAGATCGGCACCCGTTGGGCGGGGCAGCGAAATGAAACGGATGCCCGGGCCGGTGTACGAAGGATCCGACGTCCGAAGGCTCACACCGGAGCGAAAGGGAACCTGGTTCGAAACGTAGACCTGCTTCCATTCGTGCGTCTTCACGTCGAAGGCTGACAGACCCATTCCCTTGTTGCCGCCGCTGCTCGCCCACTCCGCCGTAATCGCGCATTCATCGATCACCGCGCTCACACGCTGCGTTGCGTAGTGCGCGCCGGTGCTGTCGAACACATCCCAGTCGCCGACCCAGAAGGCGAGGCGCTGATAACCGGAATCCGATACGCAGGGCGTTGCTCTCGTGCCTTGTGCGGGCTGAACTTGCCGCCGGTGAAAGGGCGGCGACACCAGACCAACCGCAACTGCGAGGACGGCGAGCAAACCGGTAGGTGCGTTCATAAAGGAGTCATCAGTCGTAGTAGGAGAAATCAGAAGCCAGCTGGTAATGCCGCCCCGCAAGCGGCCCCGTGGAAAAGGCCAGATCCCCACGGGTCGTCTGCGGACGGTTTCGCGCGTCGTAGGTATAGGTGTAGTCGACCGTGTAGTTGTCCCCATCGCCAGTCCGAGTCACGTGACGAGGATTCGACTTCTGCAGCTGCACCGCGGGCAACAGCACGAGATGGTCGAAGAAATCATCGTGAATCAAACCGAATGCGTCGACGTTGATCCCGTTGTCGTACTGCTCGAACGTGTCCGTTGTGGTCGTCGCGGGCTGCACCCCGTCGACACTGGGTCGATGCTCGGTGAGCGCCAACAGGTTTCCATCAAGGTAGTACGAGAACGACATCGTCTTGTCGATGATGAATCCGCCGGTGACGCGGCGATCCCGCTCCAGCCCGGTCAGCTTGTCGCCTGAGTAGGTGAAGAACAGCACGATAAACACGGCACCGCTCTCGTCCGTCTCTCTGATCGATGTCACTCGGCCCGCATCGTCGTACACGTAGACGAGCCGGTCGTGATTGGCGATGGTGTTGTTTCTCATTTCACCGACTCGCCCGTCGGTGTAACTCAGATCGTATGTCGTGAGACCCGATGCGAATGAAACCGAGCTCACTTTCCCCTGGCCGTCGTACTCGAAGTGGTAGTAGGGCGAGGGGAGAGAGGGGATCACTATATCCTTCAGCAGCACGCTAGCCGGTGGCGGCGGCGGCGCCGTCACCTTCATGTCGCCACTGCAGGAAGACAGCGCCGCAACGGCGATCACTGTGGTCACCAGGTTGCGCGCTCGGGTGACTCGCCTCGATATCGATCTTATCAGCATGATTTCCGCGGTTTTAACAAGCCGTTGTCTTGCGTTTGGCATGGTACTATATCGGCGGCTTTTTTTGGCCGCTGTAGGACAAAACGGACTTTTTGCGTAAGACTTATCGAGCCTGGCCCACGGCTCTGATCCAGTCCGCCGCCTGCACTCGCGCAACGAGAACGAGGTTGTTCGAGCCATCGGGCCTGAACACCGACGCCTCACCTTCCTTGCTGGCGAACCAGTCTTCACCGAACGCGTCGAGGATGTTGGGCTTGTGGGTCACGATGAGGGTGTTGCTGCCCGCGTCCGGCACCACGAGTGACAAAGCCTTGAGCGCTTTGGCGCGTCGCGCATTCTCGTTCGGGGAGACGACGAGTCCGCCCTCGGTCAGGTCCGGAGTTGTCGTCGGCGTTTTCCCGCTCACAAGCTGCGCCGTCTCCGTCGCCCGGTTGAATTCGCTGGAATAGACTTTCCCCAGCGGAATCCCAAGCGTGCGGAATGAATCGCCGACACGTTTCGCGACGTCGCGACCTTTATCGCTCAGAACACGCTGCGCCCCGATGTTGTCGAGATGAAAAGGATCGGTGTCCGCCTGGTCGGCGTTGGTTGCGCCGTGGCGAAGCACGATTACGTAGCCGCCCTTTTTCATGTCGGTGACGAGCTCCTCCAGATCCATTGGTTTCCCCGGCGCCGTGCTGGAGTAACTGCCCAGATACGTTGTGGCTCCGGCGTACTGCGCATCGGCACGTGCAGAGAATCCGGCAAGAAGTGCGGCGGCGAGCAGGAAGCCGATGCTGCGATGTGAAGCCATCGAGCTGGAAGAGGTCAGTTGGTGCAATCTCATTGGAATATCCTCGCTAATCAGTTCAAGGTCGTTGTGTCTCACCAACTACAGACCCATCGTCTCGGCGGATTATTCCCGTCGCGCACGTTGGCGCTTTTTCATCGAGCGGAATAAAAAGCGAACAAGCTCAGTCTGTATTGCGGGAGGCGGGAGGCGGGAAGCGGGAAGCGGGGAAGCGTGAGGCGGGAGCCAATCGGAGCCACAGGATCGTTCAACAGTTACCGGTCGCTTCGTTCAATACTCCGACGGCAAATGGTCCCAACTTGGAATCGTTGTTCGCACTCCGGCGGTTTCCAACTTTATTCAAGACAGGTTATTACCATGGCATACGATTTCAGCGTCACCGGGTCCGCGGTCGTTCTAGCTATAGCCGCGTGTGGGAAGGCAGTCGATGAGAACGTCACCTTCGGCTTCGACCCGGTCGGGCACATTGGTCCCTCCGACGCGCCTTACGCAGCAGCGCCGGCGATGGCCCGGGGGGCAAATGTGCATGTGACCGTGCAGCGGACTTTCAGCGGCGTGGGAACTCACCGCTACCACTGTACGATTCATCAGCGGATGTTCGGCGGCGCAGCTCAGTGATGCGGTGAGGCTGCTGCAGGCACTTTAGCGCACGCCTCCCGCCTCCCCCTCCCGCTGTAGGACTCATCACACCTTTCGCGTAAGACCTTTCGCAAATTCGCGAAATAATATTGCGCAGCTGTCGCGTCTGTAATTGTGTTCACACCAGAAAAGTTCCCGGGACCCATTTTGCTGAACGTGAAGCAGCAGCTCGTCGAGATGAACCTCGCACACGATGCGCGCGCTTTCGGGCGCCTCCACATTCGAGACGACGTTCCGCAGATCGTCACCACACAGCAGTTCGACTGGCCGAGCGTCCGGGTCGAGGCCGGAACGAACAACGTCACCGCGGTCGATGAAGTCAGTGGGCTGCATCATTATGTATCACTGAACGTCGACGATCGACCGATCACACTCGAAGTCAAAGGTGAGATGGGAGACTTTCGCCGCGTCGTTCTACGCCGCGGCGCGGCGTGGGTCTGTCCGGCCGACGAGGTCGTCTCCGTGCGTCTCAACAGCAATTTCCGCTATGTGCGTATGTCGATCGATCCTGTCTACTTCGATCGAGTGGTCGCCGCCGAGTCCGACACTCAGCCAGTGAAGCTCCGGCGAAGTTACGGCATTGTGGAACCGCAGATCGCACACATCGCCGGCGCGCTCGTCGCCGAGTCGGATGCGGGGAACCCGGGTGGTATTGCATTCGTCGAAGCGCTGGCCACTGGACTGAGCCACCAGATGGCGCTCCATGCCGGCGAGCGCAAACCCATTGCGCCACGACTTCGCGGCGGATTATCGACGGTCGCCAAACGTCGCGCCATCGAGCTGATGGATGCGAAGCTGGACTCGAATCTGTCGGTTGAGTTCCTCGCCGGCGAAGTGGATCTCTCACCTGCGCATTTCGCGCGTGCGTTTCGCGAGACTTTCGGCCTGCCTCCTCATAAGTACCTGCTCCATCTCCGCCTCGAGCGCGCGCGTCGCATGCTCGACGCCGAGAATGCGGTTCTCGCCGACGTCGCGCAGCGCGCCGGCTTCGCGGATCAGGCGCACTTCACACGATTCTTCAAACGCGAGTACGGGGTGACACCAGGAATCGTTTTGCGAAGCCGTCGCCGCATACCGGCTGCCCGGAAATAGCATAGGCGTTCAAAAAGTCGTAACGCGATCGTTCAATACTTCGCGGGCGGCTGGATGGAAATTACCTGCGTTAATGCACTCCTCACACAACGCAACTCAGAGGTAATTCCATGTCAGGCATCAGACGTATCATCAGCGCTTCGTTGGTCGTCGCGCTTGCCGCGTGCGGCGGCAGCGGCGGCTCGACGGGCACCTATGGCAATGGCACCACCGGCGGCATTGGCGGCTATGGCGGGGGCGGAGATGGCGGCAATCAGAATCCGCCGCCTGCAAATACGGTCAACGCCAGCGCCAGTCTCGCATTCTCTCCGAGCACGCTGACGATCAACGCCGGTGACGTCGTCACCTTCGCGTTCGGATCCGTCGCGCACAACGTCACGTTCGACAGTCCGAATGCCGCGACTCCGACCGACATCGGAGGTCTCAACACCAACACTTCGGTCCAGCGGACGTTCGGCACGGCGGGCACATACAATTACCACTGCACCATTCACCCGTTCATGACGGGTTCGGTAGTCGTCCGATGAGAATCTCCCAACCTGCGTGGACACTCACCCTGGTCGCGACAGCAGGTCTTTTCATCGCGGCCACACCGCCTCTCGCCTCCCGCCTCCCCCCTCCCGCTTCACTCGTCGAAATGTGGCCTGCGCCGAACGCAGTCCTGCAATCCGGGACGTTGAGCTTCACCGGCCACTCCACCGTCGGCGATTTCGTCGGGACTACGACGGCAGTGAGCGGCGGTGTGACCGGCAACGCCGAGCTCGCGAACGCCCACGGCTGGGTGGAAGCGCCGATTACCACACTTTCCACGGGAAACCGCCTTCGCGACCGTGACCTTCGCGCCACGATGGACGTCGCGAACTACCCGACGATGCGCTTCGAGCTCGCCGGTGTCACCGTCGGATCGCCGGCGGCATCAGACACCGTGACTGGTGCGCTCCGCGGCGCGCTCACCATCCATGGCGTGACCCGCGACGTGTCGATCCTCGCCACCTTGATTGCGACGGGGGACACGATTGATGTCAGCGGCGCGTTTCCTATAGATCTCGCCGACTACAAGGTTGGCGGCCTGACGAGACTGTTCGGCACGCTGCGAGTTCAGCGCAAAATCGACGTGCGATTCCATGTCCGCTTCGAGGCTACACCACACACACCAACACCAGGTTTTTCATCATGAAGTCCATAGCACTGCTGGCCCTCGCCGGCTTAGCGGCAACCAGCGTCGAGGCGCAGTGCCGTCCGCCGGCGAACAGCCACGAGGCGCGGCTGCTGGCGTTCTACGAGGCGCCGCTCGTCTTCTCGTTGGCAGGCGCACCGACGTATCTGGTCGCGGGTGAGCTGCGCATCGCCGCGGAGGCCGGCAGCGTTCCTTCGCCGAGCGCGGTACTTCAGCGCCCGGAGTTCTGTTACCAGCCACATTCGGAGAATACGAAACTCACTCCAGCCTTCGGCCGCCCGCGCATCGCGTTGGGGCTGCCGGCAGGCTTTGCACTCGAGGCAAGCTATCTGCCACCCGTGACGGTCGGCGGCGCCACGCCGAACCTGGCCAGCGTCGCGGTCGCCCGTCCGATCGATTTCGCAGTCGGCGGTCGCGAAGCGACGCTCGCGCTGCGCGCTCACGGAACGTTCGGGCGCGTACGCGGGGCGATCACGTGTCCGCGGAGCGCGCTACAAACCACCGACGCTACCGCGCCCTGCTACGGAACGCAGGAGTCGCGCGACAGTTTCTATCCTGGAATGTTCGGCGGCGAGGCCGCGCTCGGTCTGCGCGCGCGTGGCGGCCGCGTTGCGTTCTACGCCGGCGGCGGGATGACCTGGCTGCGCCCGCGTTTTCGCGTCGGCTTCACCGATGCAAGCGGCTACGTCGACTCCACCGATGTCGAAGCTCGGCTCGTGCGCGGCTCGGCGTTCGGTGGCATCAGCGTGCGCGCGAGCGAAGGGTTGGAGATTTCTGGCCAGGTGTACTCTGTGCCGCAGGACGTCACGACGGTGCGCGCCACCGTCGCGTACAGACTGCGACACTAAGCGCGCGCGAAACGAACCTATTGTCGCGAGTACACGGCCACTCGCCACGCGAAGGTGTCGCGCACCAGGCTCGGCCGCAATCCATTCCGCTCGAGCGCGCGATCGATGGCGCGGATTGGGTGGATGTAGGTTTGGAACGGATTCCCGCGAATTCGGCGAGCGAGATTCTCGACTGCAATCCACAGTTTGAGTACCCACCGCTCACGGGGATAAACCGCGCCGTATAGGCGACGCGCCTTCACCGCCGAGGCGTCCACGAGCTGCTCCATGTCGGAGTAGCAGCAGATGACGCGATCGAGCGTCACGATGTCGGCCGTGTCGATCTCGGGCGCGAGATCCACGAAATCCCCACGGAGAAACACGACGCGCTCACGATGCCCCTGGCGTGTCGCTTCCTGCTCAGCGACGTGGACATTTGCATCCGTGGCGTCGACGTGGACTGCCGACCGCGCGCCCGCCGAGAGCAGCTCGTGATGTAAGACGCCGATGCCAGCGCCCACATCGAGTAACGTTGCACCCTGCAATCCCAGGGTCTTTAGCGCATCGAGCAACAGTCGCGTCGTGACGTCCGGGCCGCGCTTTCGATAGCGTTTGAGGTCCTTTTCAGCGTGCTCGACGCCGAATTGCGAGTCACAGCCCTGACACCGGCAACAGCTCAAGATTCTGCCTCGGGAATACGGATCGTCGACGCCATTATAACGCAAATACCGCTTGTCCTGTGGGGACCGGCATTTGCATTATTATTTTAACCCCTTGAATCGACGGGTTAGTCCCTCGATCAAGGACCGTGCGGGCGTAAGCCTGCCTGCCTGACGGCTGAGGTTAGTTGTAACGGCGGCCGAGAGCTACGACAATGAGCACACCCCAAAATCCGTTCGTGGCTGTCTCCCTTCATGACTGATACTTCCTGGCGCGCCGATCCGCCTCAGAACGTCGAAGCGGGCGCCGATCAGCGCCCATTCGATCGCGCGGCGGCGACGCACAAACAGGCGGCCGGCGGAATCGCGCACGAGACGGGCGATCTCCACCGCCTGCTCGTAGAGAGTGTCGACGACTACGCCATTTTCGCGCTCGACCCGGACGGCTACATCCTGAGCTGGAACGCCGGCGCGCAGCGTTTCAAGGGCTATACCGCGAAGGAAGTGATCGGGAAACATTTCTCGATCTTTTATCCGCAAGAAAAAATCGAACAGGGATTCCCCAACTTCGAGCTGAAGGAAGCGGCGCGAGTTGGACGGTTCGAGGACGAGGGCTGGCGTATCCGTAAGGATGGCACTCGCTTCTGGGCGGACGTGGTCATCACCGCGCTGCGAGATCCGGCAGGGCATCTCGTTGGATTCGCCAAAGTCACCCGCGATCTGAGCGAGCGCCGCGCCGCCGAAGAAGCGCTCCGACTGAGTGAGGAGCGCTTCCGATTCCTCGTTCAGGGCGTCAGAGACTACGCGATCTTCATGCTCGACCCAACCGGACATATCACTACCTGGAACACAGGGGCCCAGCGAATCAAGGGCTACACCAGCGACGAAATAATCGGAAAGCATTTCTCGATCTTTTATACGCCCGAGGATCTCGAGAGCGGCAAGCCGGCGAGAGAGCTGAAAATCGCGACGACGACCGGCGTCTACGAGGAGGAAGGCTGGCGCCTCCGAAAGGATGGAACACGCTTCTGGGCCAGCGTCGTCATTACTGCCCTGTACAAACCGGATGGCTCGCTCCTCGGTTTCGGCAAGGTCACCAGGGATCTGACCGAGCGTCGCGCGGCACAGGAGCGGGCGATCGAAGCGGCCCGAAAGGCGGCCGCCTCCGAAGAAGCAAACCGCACCAAGAGCCAGTTCCTCGCCTCGATGTCACACGAGCTGCGGACACCGCTCAATGCAATCGGTGGCTACACCGACCTGCTGACGATGGGCGTGCGCGGACCGGTGAACGGGCAGCAGATGGAGGACCTGCAGCGAATCAAGCGCAGTCAGCAGCACCTGCTCGGCATCATCAACGACATCCTGAATTTCTCACGCATCGAAGCGGGCCAGACTACCTACGAGTACTCGACGGTTCCATTGTCCGACGTGATCGAAGCGGTGGGCCACATGATCGAGCCACAAGCGGCGGCGAAACGACTCGAGCTCGAGGTGCAACAGTGTCCGCCAGAGATCGCCGTATGGGCCGACAAAGCGAAGGTACAGCAGATCCTGGTCAATCTTCTCTCGAACGCGGTCAAGTTCACCGAGCAGGGCAAAGTCACATTGGAGTGCGACTGGCACGATTCGCATCGGGTTACGATCGCTGTCACGGACACCGGTGTGGGAATCCGCGGGGATCAACTGGAGAAGATCTTCGAGCCCTTCGTACAGGTCGGACGCTCGCTCACCAAGTCACAGGAGGGCACTGGACTCGGCCTCGCGATCAGCCGCGATCTCGCGCGCGGAATGGGCGGCGACATCGTCGTCACCAGTGAGCCCGGGAAAGGCTCGCGGTTCGCGTTGACATTGCCGCGCACGCCATAACCCCCGTAAGAGTCGAGCAGCGGGTCCTTCCGTTAGGGCGTTCGATCGCCCACCGGCA
>Ga0068855_100003439_pt1 | contig 19374 bp, 17 predicted proteins | sample KBSCornC52_FD_66592 | JGI IMG/M metagenome (GOLD analysis project Ga0068855, IMG submission 66592) | Corn rhizosphere microbial communities from Kellogg Biological Station, Michigan, USA - KBS Corn C5-2 | ecosystem: Host-associated > Plants > Roots > Rhizosphere > Soil ...
TATGGAAGAACTATTATAATAAAAATACTAAAATTGTAAACCCATTACAGGATAACAAATCACCTGTAAACTTATAACAGGATTATTATATAAACTGTAAACTTTTTTTAGGACGATACACATTAATTTTTTGGCGCCGTAGGTGCCTCCTTGTACTTTGGTGCCTCCTTGTACTTTGAAAGTTATCGAGGCGCCTATTAACTATTTATTCACGATCAGTCTATTTTGGGAACGAGACGCCAATTAATAATTTTCTTGTTCGGCCCAATCAAGCCCGACGGGTAGCATCGCTTTACTAAATTCAATATGAATTACCCGCCGCTGTTTACCCGAAGTTGTCCGGGCTGATGCATGCATCAAAAGCGGCCGCATGACCATTATGCCGCCGGCTTTTACATTACATGTACTTTCGATTTCTTCTTGCCAATTGATGTCTTCAGCGCGGTATATGTTTTTGAGATGAGAGTCCGCAATTACTTTTAATGCACCATTACTTTCATCCGTATCATCCAAATGAATCCGGATGGTGAAATTATCCCTAAGGATGTCAAGTGGCGGTTGCACTGCAAATTGATCTCCTTTTACAGTCCAGGGGCCGAAGCCTTCAAGCGGTGTCTTCTTATCAACAGCAATCGTCAAATCCTGGTGCCAGGCTACAAACCAGTTTGATTTTTCGGGTTTATCGAAGTAGATAGATTTAACAACGAAATAACCGCTACCAAACAAACCGTCGATAACGGCTCTCAATTTTTCATTAAAAATTAAAGATCTAATGCCCGGAACTTCTTTCAGGAAACGGCGGATGGCAAATAAGTCATTTGTCCTCCTGAAAGTGAGTGCGGATTGATCAGCATTGCTAATTGCCAAAATAATAGAACAGATTTCAGTCGGAGAATAAATATCTTCAAAAAAGTCAAATCCGTTGTTGCTGATATTTTGCCTATGCTTTTCCAAATCATCCATTTCGCCAAAGAGCTTGTCAGATATTTCAGGATGGTGTTGCGGCGTTCTAAACCGTTCTTAACTCCTTATTCCTCCTGAAAATCGATATCAAAAACCCTATGATCATGATCAACGTACCCGACCATAGGAAGTTGATATAAGGGAAATCCAATGCGCGCATTACAATCCATGGCTTTTTGTTTTCAGGTGTTTGGTAAACTGTTATTTCCACCTTGCTTTTATCAGGGATGATTTTGGTAAGGCGCAGTTTTAAACCCACATCTTCTACTTTGCGCGCAAAATCAAAAGCGCTTTTCCCGCGTATCATATATATAGGTTCTGCCTGGTAGGTTTTATTATTCGAAAAAACATCCAACTGCGCACCAATAGCCACATCGCCATTAATGATAGGGATGTTTTGTATAGCCGTTTCTTTTTTCAGGCCTTTCAATACCATATACCCTTCCCTGAAGCGGATAGTATCGCCAACCGCAATTTCGTGCGGTATAGGGGCATCGTAGTTTTTGTTGTCGTTTTCCGCGCCGTGATCAGCCGCTGTTTGCGAATCGCCCGTTGTAGGCTGTTTTGGCTGCGGAAGGGCTGTAACGTGGGTGTACAAATCGTGCGTTAAATAATGTTTGGTATCGGGCGATGAAACCAGGCCCATTTGTTCGCCCAATTGCACGTGGGGTTTCAGTATAAATTCATCGGTTAACTTTCCGGATGCATCGTAAGTCTTGTAATCAACTTTATAATAATGATTAGGCTCGACGGTAGAATCACCAAGGTAAGTTACGGTGTATCCACCCATTTTTACCGGCTGATTTTTGTAGATCATGATGTTTTCATGCTCATCGCCTGCCACACGCTGCTCCGCTGCTGATTTGTTGAATCCTGCAATACCAATACCGTTCTGGTTAACCGATACCAGGCCTCTTGTTCCCGCCGCAATTAAAGCGCCCACCAGCATTAATCCAAAGCCAATATGGGCTATCGCCGAACCGGCCAGTTTAAATTTGCCTTTTAATGCGTCAGCCAATACTTTGCCGTTAACCAGCAGTGAGTAAATTGAACCCAGCATCACCAGCAGGAACACAAAATGCAATTTGTATAATCCGGTGAAATAAACCACCGGTACGGTTATCAATATAGCTACCACCAGGTAAACCAGCGTAGTAATGAAAAATTTGGTTGTATCCGTCTTTTTATATTTTAAAAACTGGCTGAAACCTGTTAATATGGTTATCACCATGGCAAATGACGCCTGTATGATGTTGTAATGGCCAACCAGGTCGACCGGTGGCGCTACTTTAGTGTTGAATATGTTATTCCAAACCGGTATTGATGTTACCAAAACCAGGTGCAGGCATGATAATCCCAGGAAAATAGAACCTACGAACATCCAGAACTCGCGTGAGTAGGTGTCTTCGTCTTTTTTGCTGATGGGCAATTCCTTCATTCGCGTAATCAGCAGGTAGGCTGATATGGCCAGGAATACCAGGATAAACGAAACCAATTGCCAGAACATCCCCTCGTCTGTAAAGGAGTGTACCGATGTTTCGCCCAAAACGCCGCTACGGGCCAGGAATGATTGGTAAAGCACCATCAAAAAGCTCAGCAGCACTAAAAAAGTAGCTGTAAAGTATGAGTGGCCCGTATTTTTATAAACAATAAGAACGTGCAGCGCGCCAACCAATATTAACCATGGGAAGATAGACGCATTTTCAACAGGGTCCCAGGCCCAGAAACCTCCAAAATTAAGCGACTCGTAGGCCCAAAGCGAACCCATAACAACGCCTGTGCCCAATATCATGCAGCCAAACAAGGCATAAGGGATAGCCGGTTTTATCCACTCGGTATAGCGTTTTTGCCATAGGCCGGCAATGGCGTAAGCAAAAGGAACAATTACCGAGGCAAGCCCTAAAAATAGGGTTGGCGGGTGTATCACCATCCAGTAGTTTTGCAGCAGGGGATTCATGCCCTGTCCGTCTTTTATAAAGGAAAGATAATCTGTCCGGGAAAATATAGGCGCCTGTATGGCATCGCGGAGCAACAAAAACGGAGAGCTGCCTACACGCGATCCGAAAATATTGATGCCAAGCATCATCGTTGCCAGCCAAACTTGCGAAAAGGCAATAACCGTCATTACCGGCTTCTCCCACGACTTGGCTTTCCAAATCAATATGTTGCCTAAAACCGCCTGCCAGAAAGTCCAAAGCAGGAAGCCTCCCTCCTGTCCGTTCCAAAAACCCGAAACAATGTAGTAAACAGGCAAATTCCGGGAGGTATATGCCCAGGCGTAATGATATTCGAAATAGTGATTATAAATAACGTAAAAAAGGCAGGCAGCCACCCCTAACAAGGATGCTGTGTTAATAAAAAAACCTGCCCGGCCCATACGGTGCCATGAAGTATCGGCAGTATTTTTATTGGTAGTGGCGTAAAAATAGCTAATGGTTGATAAGAGGGCCCCGCCGAATGATAAAACAACAAAAAATTGGCCCAAATGGCCCGGAAACAGGTGTTCGCCCTTGAAAACTTTATCCATTAAAATGATTAATTATAAGCTGGCTGATGTTGCCTTAACGTCGGTGACATTTATTTTATCCTGGGTGTATTTTGAAGGACATTTCATCAGGATTTCTGATGCATGAAATTCGTCCCCCTTCATTTGTCCGGTAAGTACAATTTGTTCTGATTTTTGAAAATCCTGGGGTTCGGTACCTTTGAAAACCACCTTGCATTCCTGTCCCTTTTTGTCTTTCACATAAAAAGAGAAATAATTGGCGTCTTTTGCGGCATCATAATATAACTCCTTCTGCTTATCTAAAACGCCTACAACACGTAAGGTACTGGCGGTTTCTTTGGCATCAGCAAAAGAACCGTAACTGCTTGTACTTGAATATATACTTATGATAACTGCTATGGCAACCGCGATAACAACTAATCCAAAAATCGCTCTTCTATTCATTATAGGTTTTTACGCAAATAATTTAGTCTGCAAAAATACGAAACGTTAAGTTAATAATGATTATTACAAGGGATTAATCTTATTTAGAACCATTATTAATGCGAAATTCGGAAGTTTGAACGCGGAAGTTAGATTGAGGACGTGCAATTACAAATGTTACGCGCAAGCTCCGTCAAAAAAAAGGACCTCTCAGCCAATTGCCAGGAGGTCCTTTTAAATTTAAATTACAAAATTCCGAAATCGCACTTCCGAAATCCGAAATAAAATCACGGCCAAACACCAAGGTTTTGGTACGATACGGCTATTTTATTGATGGCTCCAACAAAGGCCGCAGTACGCAGGGTGTCAATTTTTTCGGTTTGTTTAAAGGTCTCCCTAATCTCGTGGTATGAGCGGATCATGGTATCTTCCAGGCCTGAGTTTACCAGTTCCAGTTCCGATGCTCCTTTCACAATGGTTGAACGCTGCATAGGCGTTAATGCCACACCTGTAATGCCTTCAACCATGTTAACCAGGTTTAAGTTGGTGTTTTCTTCGAAACGCCTGTTCATACGACCGAAGGCAACATGCGAAAGGTTTTTGAGCCATTCGAAATATGATACGGTTACACCGCCGGCATTGGCGTACATATCGGGGATAATGAGTCCGCCGTTTTTGTAAAAAATGGTTTCTGCCTCCGGCGATGTTGGTCCGTTAGCGCCTTCGGCAATTATCCGTGCCTTTATGCGGCCAACGTTTGCAATCGTTATCTGGTTTTCCAGCGCTGCCGGAACCAAGATATCGCACTCCTGCTCCAAACCGTCGTGCGAGTTTTTAAATTCCTTTTTAGCGCCGGGATATCCCAATATGGATCCCGTTATTTTGCGGTGCTGAAAAACAGCCTCGATATCCAAACCATCGGCATTGTAAATAGCACCTTCAAATTCGCACAAGCCAACTATCAGCGCACCAAACTCAGCCAAAAACTTAGCCGAATGGTAACCTACGTTACCAAGGCCCTGTACAATAACCTTTTTGCCCGATATGCCGGTTGTGAGGCCAATTTTTGTCATATCTTCAGCAACGCTTACACACTCGCGGATGGCTATGGCAACGCCCCTGCCTGTTGCTTCTTTACGGCCGGCAATACCCTGCAGTGCAATTGGCTTACCGGTAACGCAGCCCATGGCATCAAGCTGCCCAGGGTTCATGGTGGCATAAGTATCGGCAATCCAGCTCATTTCGCGTTCGCCGGAACCATAATCCGGGGCGGGTACGTCAATGCTGGGGCCAATAAAGTTTTTCTTAATCAGTTCTACAGTATAACGGCGGGTAATATTTTCCAGTTCCTGCACGGTGTAGTTTTTGGGATTGATTTTTATCCCGCCCTTCGCACCACCGAAAGGCACATTTACAATGGCGCATTTGTAGGTCATCAGGGCGGCAAGGGCCATTACCTCGTCCTCGTTAACCATTTCGCTGTAACGGATACCACCTTTTGTTGGCGACTGGTGCTGCGAGTGTTCTACACGCCAGGCATCTATCACTTCAAAACCATTGCCCCTGCGGATAGGGAAGCGGAAACGATAAACGCTGTTACATGATTTTATCTGGTCAAGCAGGCCAGCATCGTGTTTGGTAAATTGAGCTGCGTAGTCAAAATTTTCGCACACGTCACCAAAAAAGTGCGTTTCATGGGTTGCAGCCATATTAAGAGTAGCCATAGATATTTTTGAATAATTATTAAATTGTTAAAAAACGATGCAAATTTGGTACATTTTTTATCAATATCGCAAATTTATTATCCACCTGGGCCTATCTGTCAACATCCTAATGTCAAAAAGTATGTTTAAACAGTTTAAAGGTATTTTTTAAGTGCACTATTTTTTTTGAACTACCGGAATTTGAGTTGTTTTAATTCGTGCAATAAGCCCTAATTTGGGCGTTTTATCCCTATTTTTCTTTTTCTATCTTCTTTAATCTCCTGTCGATAGAGAATAAATAAATAGCTAAACCTGTAAAAATAATGGCCATTGTAGCCACTACAACATATATTTTGCCCGAGCTGCGCATCACATCGGCCATTTCAACCTGCTGATTTTGCTGTGCAAATACCGGTATAAAAGCTAAAAGCAAAAGTGCTAAAAACAATATTTTCCTCATGTTAATTTATTTCGTTCTTTTTATACTCAATTAAACGGATGCGGTAGCGTAGTGACGCTATCCACACAGCAATGGCCGCCCATGCCAAAAACGCAGGGTACAATACAATACGCATATGATTATCCATATCCAGTTTACCAAATGCAGGGTTGCCGCCGTTGCCCGGATGCAATGAATCGGTCATACGCGGTAAAACCATTATCAACACCACCATGATCGGGAACGCGAAAATGTTGTAAATAGCCGATATTTTTGCGCGTTTTTGCTCCTCATCTATGGAGTTACGCAACACGGCGTAAGCGCAATACAATAAAAATGCAATGGCGGCACTGTTTTGTTTAGGGTCGTTGCTCCAGAACGCACCCCAGGTATAGTTGGCCCACATCATGCCGGTTATCAGGCCCAGCACATAAAAAAAGGTACCGGTGTTAACACACTCAACGGCAATCAGGTCATATTTTTCGTCGCCGGTATTTAAATACTTGATGCTGTAAATAACCGATATGGTAAAAACCGTAAACATGGCTATCCACATCGGCACGTGGAAATAGGTATTTCTGATGGTTTCGTGTATAATGGGAAGCGCCGGCACGCTCAATAACAGGCCGGCAAATATGGTGTAAAACACTGTAAGCACAGCCAAAATTTTCCACCACGATTGGTATATTATTTTCATATTAATTACGGTAATGCAAAGGTAGGGATATTAGTTCATTGGTTTATTGGTTCAATAGTTCATTGATGAAAATTATTTCACAACAATTTATTGAACGGATTTATCTGGAGTTAATCCCTTGCCAAAAATACAGCAACAGACCGGTAAACTTAATCGCCTTAATGGGGTTCTGGGACGTAATCAACAGGTAGCAGGTCCGAGAGGCGCGATTTTGCCCAGGTGCCTTCATACAGCATTGAGTTTGCAACCACTGTCCCGTTCTTATCAAAAATCGGGAAATCGCCGCCCAAAGTAAGAATAGATGCCTCATAGTCGGACATATCTATAGGACGGTAAAAATCTTTACTATCTGGCTGCGTTTCGCGCTTTTTAGTATAAACTACATACAGGTATTTGTTAAAGTGCAACACATAAAGACCCTGTTGCTGGTAGTGGCTGCACATTTCGAATTCTTTAAGCGCCGGGCGCAGTACATTTTCATTCGAATATTTCGACATCATCGCGAGATTCCTGTAATACATGAACGAATCGCGCGGACCCGATTGAAATTGCTTTAACTTGTGCTGCAACTCCTCTTCTTTAGGCCGGAGCGGATTCATGTAACGTATAAAATTATAAACTACAAAACCCTCCTGTCCAAGTTTATCCTGGTACAGCGACCGGTAAAAATGCATTGCCGACCCGTAATATACATCCTCGCGTTTTTGGCGCCATTTTGCCTTTTGTGCGTCGCTACCTGGCAGTTCTTCGAAAAGACGCTGACCGCTATAGGATACAATACCATTTAGTTTGTCGGATGAAAAACTATCGACCAAAAACTTAACCCTGTATCCCAGGGCTTTATTTTCAACTACCAAAAACTCATCGCCATTTGCAGTTAAGGTTTGTTTGGTTTGATTATACTCGATATTTAAAATATGCGGGTTTATTACATCACAAAGTCTTGCATTTTCATCAACCCCGATAAAATCCCGCCTGAACCACTCATAATTCTTTTTCCAGTCGGCTGCCGATGTGATCACTACTTCGCGCAACTGGAGGGGTTTAACGTTTAACTCTATATCCAGTTTAACAGGTTCGCTACCTACGAGTATTGTCTTCTCAAAGGTTTCGTAACCCAAACTTTTAGCTATGAGTTTGTACGAACCGGGACGAACGTTATTTAACAGGTAGGTGCCGTTTTCCTGGCTGGCAGAACCAACAGCCGAATTATCCAAAAAAACGCTAACGCGGGGAATGGGTTTTTTAGAGTCGGCGCTGGTAACAACGCCGCTGATGCTCCCGTTTTGTGCAATTGCCAAAACAGGACAAAGTAAAATTATTAAGATGAACCAGGGGAATCGCATCGGATAAAAATACAAAATTTTTCAGGTGCGAAAAAACACATAAAAAATGAATAATAGATGAAAAGTTTGTTTTAAATACGTTTAGCCCCTATTTGAACGCAGTACATAAACTGTAACGACTTAGATACAAGATTTGCGAAGTTCAGCGAACTTCGCAAATCTTATCCCGCTTATAACGAATTCAAAAATGCCAGCACCGCGTTCCTGTCGGTGGTGGACAGGTTGGAGAAATAGGCCTGCGAGGCTGCTGCCTCTCCCCCATGCCACATAATGGCCTCGGTAATGGTACGGGCGCGGCCGTCATGCAAAAAATAGCCGGGGTTATTTACCGTTGCATATAAGCCCAGCCCCCATAACGGTGCTGTACGCCAATCGCGCGGGCCGGCTAAATAGTCGGGGCGGTTATCGGCAAGACCGGGGCCCATATCATGCACCAGCATATCGGTATAAGGATGTATAATTTGATTTGATATTGCCGGGAATGCAACATTTACCGCTGTGGTTAATGTTTGCCGGTGGCAGGTGCCGCATTTGGCCAGCATAAACAACTGCTCACCTCTTTTTACCGTCGCATCCGTTACATTGCGCCTGGCCGGTACCGATAATGTCTGCGCATAATATTTAACAGCATGTAAAAGGCTGTCGGCCAGTTCAGGGTCGTCTTTTAAGCCATCGTATTGTGCCTGCCCATAACTGCTTTCAACAGGCTCCAGACTGGTGGTAATGCCCATATCCTGGTTAAAGGCGGTGACCACCTGGGTCAATATTGATGCAGTGTTAGCTTTCCAGCCAAACCTGCCGAGTTGTTTTGACTGCGTGGCAATATCCCACACATAATTTGCCTTTCCTTTTATTCCATCGCCGTTGGCATCATTTGGATCGGCATAGGCGATAATCTCACTTTCTGGAACACCTTCCAGCAAGCCGAGGCCAATCATCGGCGGCGCCAGGCGCGGCGAAAGCAGGTAGGCTCCTGATATTGGCGTGTATAAGTTCGACAATGTATAAGTTGGTGTCCGTAACTCATAGCTTTCGCCATCAGCGAATGAGTATGTTTGGTAGTTGTAGGCAATGTTTACCGAACACTCGGGCGCCTTGCCGTAAACCGCTTTGTCCTGCAACTGTAAACCATAGCCCGGCACCGGCAGTGGGCCCCCGTTTGCATCGGCCCCGGGCAGGCTGATCCGCAGCAATAGCGACGATTGCCTGTCGCCTGCGGTAGGTATCCCAATGCCATCGCTGTGGTGGCAGTTGGCGCACGACGTATTGTTGTAAATGGGACCTAAACCCGATTGGATTGGCGCCGGAGCTGTTACAAAAGATTGATTAAAAACCAGGTCGCCCAGCACATGCACGTGTTCGTCGTATCCGCTCAGGGTCGGGAAAATATTTCCGAATGCACTTTGCGTGGCATCAAAAACGGTTTCGTCGCCACCCGAAAGCTGGTCGTTATAATTGCTTGCCGGGAATACCGATGCTTTCTGGCATTCAACCAATATGAGCACCAAAAAAAGCAACGATCCTATTATAATTAACTTTTTCAATTCGATATCAGTCTTTAATGTTGGTGGTAATAAAAGTCGTCAGATCGTCCTCCAGCGTAGTTTTTAATGTCCTGATGGCTGCTTGTGTGGTCTTTATCTGGTTTTGCTGGTTGTAAATTGCCTTCTCGTAAGTTTCGGTTATACCCTTAAACGAAGCGATGGCCGCGTTGATCTGCGATTGGATGGTAATATCAAGCGATGCATTTTTAGCCTTCACCATCTCACTTAAGCTATGGCCGCCGGCGCCGTTATACGTGCTTAAATAAGCGTGCAGCACGCCGGTAATATTATTTGTAAAATCGGTAACAGAGTTGTGCGAAAAAGATGACTCATCCAGCGTTGAATCCTGGGTGGCAAACGGGGTTTGCATTTTTTCGTTGGCAACTTCGTTACAAATATCAGCCATGGAGCCTACCAGGGTCAGGAAAAACTTTTGGCGGGTTGCAAACGTGGCGCTGCCTTTACCTGCAGTAGTTACCTGCAGCGTAAAATTGTTTGGCTGCGATGGGTCCCAGCTATTGCGCAGTTGCGTAGTAGTATTATAAAGACTTTGGGTTAACGATGCTAAAAACACCTTTTCGCGGGCGGTTATATCAGCCGCCTTGCGGGTGCTGCCCGGGCCAAAAATAATATACTCAATAGTGTGAAAACCTTTTTGCGTGGTGGGCAGGGCGTCAACATCGCTTAAAGAAAGTGAGCTGCCACTGGCCAAAAGCTGGTCAATATCCACACTGTTAACCGGCCAGTCGTCCATGTCGGGGTCGTAATTAAAATCTTCAATAGGGCCAAACAAAAAACCCTCGCATGATTCCCAAGCGGTACGGGTATTCACCCATGCCGTACGGAAGGCAAGCAAATTAGCATCTGTCGGCGAGGCTATAAAAGTATTTGAAGCAGCAAGCATAATATTGGCTTTCGCTTGTATATCCTGGTAGTTGGGGTTTACCAGGTCGTTTGAAAAATCGGTGAGTACCTCGCTTTCAAGCGTGGCATCTGTAGTGGTATTGGTATTGCCGGCGTTATCCTTTTTGCAACCCGCTATAATAAGCGCAAACAGGCACACCGGTAACAGTGCAGTAATAAACTTTTTCATAGATATTTAGCTCAGATGAATAACGATTTGATCAGAAATCACTTCTGTTCGATATTTTTTAAGAGGACGTTCCGCAGGGCCGGCGGTTACCTGGCCTTCATTATCAAAAGTGCTGCCGTGCAGGGTACATTTAAAGCCGTTTCCGGTTGGTGTAAGCTGGTTATCGGCATGCGTGCAGCGCAGCAGTAAGGCGGTATAGGTGCCGTCTTTTTCTTTTTTAAGGCCGATGTTGTAATACATATTTTGGGGCTGAATCACCTGGAAATCATTATTGGCAAACAGCGTAGCCGGCACTTTTACCTGGTTACCGGCGGTATCCGTTTTATACACTGCCAGGCCAGTTCCACATGAGGCCAGCGAACCTACCAATAAGCCCGAACTTACTGCCATACACAGCGTGCACGATTGTTTTACAAATTTTCTGCGGTCCATATCGTTAAAATGAAAATGCAACACCAAGATCAACCAGGTTATTGTTTACCTGGTAAGGCAGCGCTACGGGGTTAGGGTTAGTTACCAGTTCGGGGTTTTGATTGCCGGTATGTATAAACCTTACATCAGCTTTTATAGCCACATTGCGGATAGGCAGGTAAGTAAAGCCCGCGACAATATGATTTTGATTGAGCGTACCGTCAATTACACCATTCGACGGAATAGTTGCATTCATGTTAAAGCGCTCATCCCTCACAAAAACAATAAACTGTTTTTTGCCTGGGCGGGTGCTGTTGTATAAAAGGTCGTAACCAAGTTCGGCGTAGGCGCCAAATTCGGTTTGTGGGGTATTGCTGGCATAAGCCCTGTTGATACTGGCAGCATTGGGTATCGAAACAAAAGTTGCCAGCGCCCTCAAGGCAAACCCATGCGATTCATATTGTATATCACCTTCGGCCAGGGCTACGGGCGCTGCAAAAATCCCTGAGGCCAGGCCAAGGCTATCCGCTTTACGTTTGCTTACGCCAACTGTTCCGCCGTAATATCCTGATACCTGGGCTTTAAAGTTCCCCTGGTAATATTGTAGAGAAGCGGTGATGGCAAGATTGTTGGCCGTCGCATTTTTGCCTTCAAATTTCCCCGACTCGAGGCCTGCACCATGTTCAAACGTAGCCGAGCTTAAGCCATTCATGATACCAGCAGAATAGTTTAGCGGCAAACCATTGATGTTACCGAATAGTCCCACGCCCAGTTCGCGCCAGGTGGTGGGTATAATAAAGGTTTCTACATAATTGCGCTCGTTACCGTTAAAGGTATTGGGCAGGTGGTTTTCGTTCAGGATGCCAATGCGCGGAATAATAAGTCCCGCCACCAGGTATTGGTTTGGGTTCAGATTAAATTTAAGGTATGCCTGTTCTATGGATACCTCGCCGCCAGACTCGCCGCCGGTTACTTTGGCGTCTTCTACCTCCAGTTCCGAGAAAACGGAGATCTGATCATTGAATTTATGGCCGGTAAAAATAACAAAGCGTTGTAAGTCGATGGACGATGTACCCAAATTATTGTTGCGCTGGTAAAATGCATTGCCATAGCCGCCAATGGTGGTAGCGCTTTTAGACAGGTTATTATTTAACGAATCTTCGGATGTAGCATTTATATTTTTTTGAGCAAATGCGGATACCGCGGTCAAAAGAAAGGCAATTGATAGTGTAAAAGTTTTTAGTTTCATGTGATTTGTTTGTAAACAGCAGCAAAGAAACGCCTTATTTAGATTAAATCCAAATAAAGATAAAAAGTCGTAGCAAAAAATAATGTTGCAACAATTGCCTGTTGGTATTGATTTCTGGAAATGAGCAGATTAGCCGGACAGCCTGCATTGGGTGGTTGGAATAGAATTTTGTTTACTTAGCTCACGTAGTTGACTCGATTGGTCTAATAACCGAAGATTAATCGCGCCAAAGGAAGGGGAAAAGTAAAAGGGCCGTGGTAACCACAATAATGTTTATAGCCAAAAGGACGCCCATGCTGCTGTAGCTAGCACTGCGGGCCAGGCCATCCATGGCGTTTTTACTTAAGCGGATGAGTAACAGTATAACGGGAATGACAACGGGGAAACTTAAAATTGCCATTAATGTACCGTTGTTTCCCGCTTTGGAAGCAATGGCCGAGATCATGGTGAATACTGTTGAAAAACTAACGCTGCCCAATAGTACGGCGATAAAATAAAATAAGGGATCGCCTATTTTATTGGTAAAAAAAAGCAGGTAAACCAGTAACGCCAAAATACTGAGCAACGACATCAGCAGGATATTATATATGGTTTTTGACAGGATAATAGCCTGCGGACTTGCTATGGAGTAATAGTATAAAAGGCGCCCCTTGCTCTCCTGCATAAAGCTTTTGGCTATTGCATTAACCGCCGCAAACAGCATAATTATCCAAAACAAAACATTCCACACAATTGGGTAACTGCTTGTGCCCGCAAAACCGCCGTTTAAGTTAAATGAGATATAACAGATAAAAACCGTTGAAACCACGTACAGCAACACGCCATTGAAAGCATACTTGGAACGCCACTCCAGCAATATTTCTTTTTTTAACAAAAACCAGGTTTGGTTGATGATCTGCATGGGGCAAATATAGTTGATTAAGTTGAATTGGGTTGAGTGAGTTGATTAGGTTGAGTTGGTTGGGTTGGGTTGGGTTGAGTGGGTTGAATGGATTGAATGAGTTGAATTGGGTTGAGTTGAATTGATTAGATCGATTAGGTTGAATGAGTTGAATTGGATTGGTTGGGTTGAATCATGGCTATCAGCTATTTGCAAGGGCAAGTATTGGTATTGCAGGTATAACAAATTAGCCGCCAGCTACAAGCCTATCTTACGTGCAACGATGTATATTTTGGGCATTCCCGCCGATAGAGGCGGGCCGCGCTATACGCTTATACTACACAGGCCTTAGCCACTTGGCCGGTATCCGCTCCTATCGCTAATGCAGAAAATCCTCCTATCCCACTGGCAGCTATTTTTCAAACGACCCAGTTCATCCCCCCAATGATTTTCGGGTTAGTTGCTTTGCCTTGTTTGAACTATATTATTTGTTATTATTGCATTGCAGCAAAAAGATTTCATGCCAAGCGTCTATTATAAAACACCAATTGGGTTTGCCAGGATTACCGAAGAGGATGGTTTTATAACATCCATTTATCTGCTGGATGGGGAGTTTGAAGCCGAACCCGCCGAAACGCCACTGTTAAAAATGGCTGTGCAGCAACTGGACGAATATTTTGCCGGCACCCGCAAGGTTTTCGACCTGCCCATCAGGCAAAGCGGATCGGATTTTCAGCAAAAGGTTTGGGAACAGCTATCAAAAATTGAATATGGCAAAACCATCAGCTATCTGCAGCAATCAAAATTCATGGGCAATCCGCTGGGCATACGGGCAATAGCATCGGCAAATGGTAAAAATCATTTGGTAATTGTAGTGCCCTGCCACCGGGTCATCGGCACCGATGGCAGCTTAACCGGCTTTGGCTGCGGTGTATGGCGAAAAAAATGGCTACTGGAGCACGAAGCCCGCGTAATGGGCCACGGACAAACCACGCTGGAGTTTTAAAACGCGTGTGCTGCGTTATCCTATTCAGCCAGCAATTTTATTATTTCTTCCGTGTTTAGGATGTAATCGGCGGCATCCTGTTCAACGGCTGCCCGGGGCATTTCGGGCATTTCGGCATCTTCCGGGTCCTGTACAATGGTTAATGAACCAGCCTGTTTTAGTTTTAATAATCCGGCTGCGCCATCCACGTTTGCCCCCGAGAGTAATATAGCGGTGCACGTGCCGGCAAAGGTGTCGGCTGCGCTCTCAAAAGTAACATCTATCGAGGGTTTTGAAAACCACACGGCATCAGATACGTCGAGCCCGAAGCATCCCTTTTTCTCAATTAACACGTGGTAATTTGACGGCGCCAGGTAAACAGTGCCCGGGGTTATTTTTTGCTTATCGCTGATCTCATTCACCGGTAACCGGCTAATCTTTCGAAAAATGGGCACCATATCGCTGGCAAAGTTTTTTTTGCGATGTAAAATAACGATAACAGGCTTGTTTAATCCGGGAGGTAAAATTTTCAATATGGCCATTATCGTTTTAAAGGCCCCGGCTGAGCCTCCAAGCAACAGGATGTTTGAGTTGCGCCAGCGTTCGGTTATATTATTACCAGGATTCAATTTTTTGGTAGATATTCTCTTTTTGATTAATTGGCTTAAATTTCTTCTTAAACTTTTCCGACCGGATTGTTTCTTTACTGCCCAAACATAGAAACCCGTGAGGGCTTAAACTGTTGTAAAAAAGATCAAGTATTTTTTCCTGCAGCGCCGTTTCAAAGTAAATAAAAACGTTGCGGCAGCAAACGAGCTCAAACTCGTTAAAAACCGTATCGGATATAAGGTTATGTACCGAAAAAAGAATATTGGTTTTCAGTTCGCTGTGGATTGTGGCGGCGTCATACAGTGTGGTAAAATGATCGGTTAACGAGCCGCCAAGTCCGGAAAGCTGGTAATTTTCGGCATAACTTTTTATATTCCGCAGGCTGTAAATCCCTTTTCGGGCGTCTTTAAGTACGCGGGTGTTGATGTCGGTGCCGTAAATGAAAGATCTGTCTTTCATTTCGTTCTGCTGCATCATAATAGCAAGCGAATATACTTCCTCGCCGGTTGAGCACCCCGCCGACCAGATTTTAATGTGCTGGTAGGTAGACAAATAAGGTATTACAGTGGTATTAAGCGCCTTATAAAACAAAGGATCGCGAAACATCTCGGTAACATTAACAGTTATCTCCTCCAAAAAAACCTGGAAAAATGCGGGGTCGTTAATCAGGGCATGCTTCAGATCGTAAAAGTCGAGCTTTTTGATCATCAGCACCCTTGTGATCCGCCGTTTAAGCGAAGCCTGCGAATACTGCGAAAAATCGAACCCATGAATCTTTCTTACGAGGTCAATCAGCTCTGTAATTTGTTCAGTTGTTAAATTTCGCGCAGATGCATCCATTTTTTAATTCCCCAGCCATAGCTGCATCAACGAGAGCAGCCTGTCTATGTCTACCGGTTTGGTTATATAATCGGTTGCCCCTGCCTCCATGCATTTTTCCTTATCGTCCTTCATTGCTTTAGCAGTTAAAGCAATTACGGGCAACTTGTCCCATTTGCTTTGTTTACGAATATGCCGCATTGCTTCGTAACCATCCATCACCGGCATCATAATATCCATCAGTACCAATTCAATATCACTATCCTTTTCCAGCTTATCTATGGCTTCTTTACCATCATTAGCTATTTCAACAACCATTTCATGATCCTGCAGCGCGCTGCTCAGGGCAAAAATATTACGCAGATCATCATCCACAATCAATATTTTTCTGCCTTTTAAATAATCACTGCCTTCCTGCACCGGGATGCCGGCACTCGTTAAGGGCTTCCCGGTATGCTGCTCCACTCCCTTACTGATCTTATTTAAAAACAGGTTAACCTCGTCAATCAGCCTGTCCGACGATTTGTTGGTTTTTACTACCATGGCATTGGCATATTGCATTAAGCGGCTTACCGAGGTTTTATCAAGCTCCATAGCGGTATTAATGATTACCGGCAATGATTTAAAACGCTCAGTTGCTTTTATTTTGTCCAAAAGATCGAGGCCCGAAATATCAGGAAGGCTGAGATCGAGGATTATGCACTGGTACTGATTTTTATCGAGCATGGCGAGCGCCGATGCACCGTCAAAAGCCTGATCAACAGTTATACCGCGATTTTGCATCAGCTCACTTAAAGCATTGTTTTGGGCCTTATTGTCCTCAATAAGTAGTATCTGTCTAAATTTTGTACCGCTCTGCAGCATCATGTCGCTAAACAATTTGTCCAGCACATCCTTATTCACAGGTTTTTTGAGGAAGCTGATGGCCCCTTCGTGATTCACACGTTTAGCAGCAACATCGCCGGCCGACATCAGGTGAACGGGAATGTGCATGGTGGCCTCGTCCTGTTTCAACTCCTTTAAAATCTGCCAGCCATCCTTGCCGGGCAGCATAACATCCAATATTACGGCGTCCGGCAGGTTTTCTTTTATCAATTCAACGGCGCCGATCCCCTCGCCCGCCAATATCGAGTTGTAGCCATGTTCGCGCGCGTAATCCTGCAATATGCCCGCAAAGTTTTTATCGTCCTCCACTATTATTACCAGCGGCTCGCGGGCGTTGTCGCCTGCTGCCCTGGTTACCGGCGACAAAAACGACGCGTCGGCTATAAACTCTTCAGCGGTCGGCACATCATCCGTAATAGGTTTAGCGGCCACCGGTTTAAGCGGGAGTGTTAATATAAACTCGCTTCCTTTGCCGGGTTCGCTGGTTAAAGTTATAGCGCCGCCAAGCAGGGCTGCCAGTTCCCTGCTGATTGATAAACCAAGCCCGGTACCGCCATACCTGCGGCTTGTTGAACCATCCGCCTGTTGAAATGCCTCGAAAATAACCTTTTGCTTATCTTTTGGAATACCGATACCGGAATCTTTTATGCGGAATTCGATAGTACCTGTTTTACTCCCGGTGGTTGCAGTTATTTCCACCGAACCCTTTTCGGGCGTAAACTTAAATGCGTTCGACAGCAGATTTTTTAGTACCTGTTCAACTTTTAATTTGTCGGTAATTAAGTTTCCCGGGGCATCGGATGCCGCGCCCACGGTATATTTTATTTTTTTGTTTTGGGCAAACTGGGTGAAAAGATTTTCCATATTCTGCAGGATATCTTTAACGGGCACTGTCTCCTGCTGCAAATCAACTTTACCTGATTCAATCTTCGAAAGGTCCAGGATATCATTTATCAGCGTCAGCAAATCATTACCGGCGTTATAAATTACCCCTGCGTATTTTACCTGGTCGGCCGAGAGGTTGGCGGGTTTATTATCAATTAAAATACGCGCCAGCACCAGTATACTATTTAGCGGTGTACGCAACTCGTGGCTCATATTGGCCAAAAACTCCGATTTATACTTCCCGGTGGTTTCAAGTTCCTGCACTTTAAGATTTATAGCCTGCCGGGCTTCTTCAATCGCCTGGTTTTTCTCTTCCAGCAGGCTGGCTTTTTCCTCCAATTCGGCATTGGCGCCGCGCAATTCTTCCTGCTGAACAATTAACTCTTCTTCCGATGCCTGCAGCATTTCGGTTTTGCTCAGTAATTCCTCATTGGTGACACGCATTTCTTCCTGTTGCGATTCCAGTTCCTCGGCCTGTTGCTGAACCTGCGCCAACAGGTCATGCAGCAAAGTGCGCGCCTGGGCCGTATTAACCGTGATGCCAATAACATCAACATTCGCCAATATGTAGTCCCTGCTTTCCTGTTTTATTTCACGGGTGTAAGCAATTTCAATTATACCGATCAGCCGGCGGTCGAAAAAGAACGGCACGATAAAACTCTCCGTCAGCTCTTGCTGAAGCAATGAGGAACCCAATTCGAGTTTGTCATTAAGCCTGCCTTTAATTAGTGCTGGCTTTTTATCCTTTGCCACCTGCCCCAGCCAGCCTTCGCCTGCCTTTATGGTTTGTTTTAAAGCACCGGGATTATTAAATGCATAGCTGGCATACAAATCCAGGCTGTCACTATTTTCGTTGTATAGGTAAAATGTACCGGTAGCTGCCTGGGAGTAACTGCATATCTCGGTCAAAATATTCTCGGCAAGTTCTTTCTCGGTTTGCTGGCCCAACATCTTTTCGTTTAGCAAACTGGTACCGGTAAGCTGCCAATTTTTCGCAGTGTTTTCGGCCAGCACTTTCTCCATCTCAATGTTGGCAACCTTAATCTCGTTCTCTATTTTTTGCTGCCTTTGAAACGTACTATCGATATAAAAAAACAATACAATAACAATAATGAGGAAAACCGCCGAGCCGCCGACAATGGTAATTAGGGTATTAGCGGATGTAGCCGCTGACTTTGCCTTCCGGATAGCCAGCAAATTATTTTCGGTAGCGGCTATACGGGCATTAAATGAGCGGATGGCATCCATATTTCGCTTGCCATTTAAAAGCATATTGCCCTGCACCATATAGTTGAGTCCCTTAACCGGACGGGTGTCGATATTGTATTTCTGTATAACCAGTTCGCGTTCAATCTGGAAGCTCATTGAATCAACGCGCCGTTGTTCGTCCGGGTTATCCGCCACCAGGCTCCTGAGCTGCGCTGTTTCGGCTCTTATCAGCGGGAGCGCCGATTTGTAGGGATCCAGGAAAACGGTATCGTTTGTGGCTACAAAGCCGCGCATGCCCGTTTCGGCATTGGTTATTAATTGGAGGATGTGTGCCGAGGTTTTTATTACTTTTTGGGTATGTTCCACCATGGCAGAGTCGCCCTCAAGTTTGTGGATGCTTTTATAGGCAAGTACCCCTACCAGCAAAACCAGCAGTACAGCTACGGCAAAGCCCGTAAAAACCTGCTGTTTAAAGGAAAGTTTTAACATTTAATAGGTATTAGATGATGCAAATATGTTAAAAAAATATTTTTAAATGCCCCGTTTAGGAAACTGTGATTGAAATGAGTAAACAAAAACCATTGATTTTGTTTGAAGGATCGGATAAAAAACAATTAAAGCTACAGACCAAAAGCCGACAGCTAAAAGCCCGAAGATAAATTAAAAAAGCGGTAGTATTACACGCTTTTTTGCCGTTGGAGCAAAACCCCGGAAATAGCCAGAACCGG
>Ga0068855_100003440_pt1 | contig 19371 bp, 16 predicted proteins | sample KBSCornC52_FD_66592 | JGI IMG/M metagenome (GOLD analysis project Ga0068855, IMG submission 66592) | Corn rhizosphere microbial communities from Kellogg Biological Station, Michigan, USA - KBS Corn C5-2 | ecosystem: Host-associated > Plants > Roots > Rhizosphere > Soil ...
CCATTAAAGAGCAAACCCGTGTCCGTGCCTATGGAAACAAAGGAAGCCCCGGCCTCGATATACCGGCTGGCCGCGTCGGCGGAGGTTGCGAAAATGCCCGCGGCTTTTTTCGCCGCGCGGATACGCGTGAGTGCTTGGGAGATCGCTGACACCATGTCAGGGTGCGCGGAATTTCCCAGATGACCCAGTCCGCCCGCCAGATCGCCCGGACCGATAAAGAGGCCATCCACGCCTTCGACAGCGGCGATGTCTTCGATGGCGGAAAGGCCCGCGGCGCTTTCGATCTGCACCACGAGGCAGATATCCGCATGGGTGTTTTCCAGATATCGGGTGTTGGCGCCGAAACCCGACGCGCGGCTGGTGGCGCTGGCGACGCCCCGCATGCCGTGGGGCGGAAAGCGGGTGGCCGCGACCAGCATCCTGGCCTGTGCGGCGCTTTCCACCATGGGAATCAGAAGCGAACGAAATCCGATATCGAGATATTGCTTGATGAGGACGGGATCGCCCGTGGGCGCGCGCGCCACTGCTTCCACCGGATAAGCCTTCACCGCTTGCAGTTGCGCCAGCAACGTCTGGATGGTGTTGGGCGCGTGCTCCCCGTCGAACAAAAGCCAGTCATAGCCCGCGCCGGCGCAAAGCTCGGCGGTATAGGCATTGGCTAGAGCCTGCCAAAGACCGATCTGCGGGCGATGATCGGCGAGCGCTTGCTTGAGTGTGTTCATGCGAACCGTACCGATATGTTGCCATGGGGGCCGAAATCGATGTGAAAATCGTCGCCGGCCGCCGCGAAGACGGGCGCGGTGAAGCTGCCGCAGAGTACGATTTCGCCCGGCTGCAGGGCTTCATCCCATTCCTGCAATTTGTTCGCCAGCCAGGCGACGCCCAATGCCGGATGGCCCAGCACCGCTGCTGCCACACCGGAATCCTCGATCACGCCATTGCGAGAGATCAGTGCCGATACCCAGCGCAGATCGGCGGTTGCGGGAATCGGCTCATCGCCAACCACCAGGCCCGCATTGGCGGCGTTGTCGGAAATGGTATCGAACACTTTGCGCGTGGCGCCGGTGTCCGGATCGATGCGGCCAATGCGGGCGTCGATGATCTCGATGGCGGGAACGATGCGGCCGGTCGCGTTCAGCACGTCCGGCACGGTACAATTCGGCCCCGAAAGCCGATCCATCAGGACGAAGGCCAACTCCACTTCCACCCTGGGCTCGATGAAGCGGGAGGCGGGAATATCGCTCTTGTTGGCAAACAGCATGTCGTCGAGCAAGGCGCCATAATCGGGCTCGTTGATATTGGAGGAGCGTTGCATGGCGCGGCTGGTGAGGCCGATCTTGTGCCCGATCAGCCTGCGCCCGCCCGCCAGCTTGTTCGCGACCCAGGTGCGCTGCACCCGGTAACCGTCCGCGATGGTCATGTCCGGATGCTCGCGGGAAAAATGGCCGATCTGCTGGCGGCTTTTTTCCGCGGCGTCCAGCCGCGACGCCATATCCGCGATCTCAGCTTGCGATAGCGGCATCAGGAATCCTTCTTGAAGCGCTTATGGATATTGTTGTGCTTGAAGCTGCCCGCTTCGTCGGCTTCCTCGACATAGAGGGACAGGGCCAGATAACGGCGGGCATAGAGTTCCGCGAAATGCGCTTTGATCTGCTCGAACAGGTCGGTGAAGAAGGCTTGCTTGAATTCGGCACTGCGGCCCGCGCCCATCTTGACCGTGACATTGACAAAGGCGTCGTCCGCCTTGCCGTCGGCAATCACATAATCGTCCAGCCGGATGGCGCGCACCCGGATGCCGCCCCAGGGAAAGACCCCGCCAGAATTGCGCATCGCCGCGGCGATCAGTTCCAGGAGGCCATGGATATCGGCATCGCCCTCCAGATTGGATGTCCATTCGACGACTGCATGCGCCATTACGCGATCTCCATGGTGGCGACGGTGCAGCCGACCGCGAAGATGGGGATCGGCGCATAGAAATGAATTGTGCCCTTGCCCCGGGCCGCCGCGGCCGCCGCGATAAAAGTGCGGATTTCGAAACCGCCCTGGCCCGCATCGCGGTAGGTCTCCGCGTCGGTATAGGCCAGCATGGCGTCCTTGTCCTGGCGTGCCCAGCGGCCCAGGAAATCCTTGTCCCAAGCGACATTGATCATGCCGCTGTCGGGCGTGGCGGGCCAATGGGAAATTCCGCCGGTGGCGATCAAGGCGATCCGCTCCGGCACCGCATCGCAGGCGCGGCGCAAGGCTTCGCCGAACGCCCAGGCGCGCCCCAGCGGCGTCAGGGGCGGGCCCTGGCAATTGATGTTGCCGGGAATGACGGTGAGCCGGTTGTCAGGGTCCAGGAAATGCAGCGGCACCATGATGCCGTGGTCGAAGCGCCACTCTTCGGCATAGGCGACATCGACACTCTGCTGCACTTCGGCGATCAGGCGGCGGGAAAGATCGGGATTGCCGCGAACGGTCCGATGCGGAATGCGCAGCCATTCTGTGTCTTCGATCGGACCGTCATAGCTTTCGGCCATGCCCATCGCATAGGCGGGCATGTTGTTCATGAAGAAATTGGCGAAATGTTCGGCGGCGATGACGATGAGGGCATCGGGACGCGCGGCGTGCAGCGCCTCGCGCATCCCGCCAAAGGCCTTGTAGAAGGGATCGCGCAGGGCCGGGTCGGCCCGTTCCGCCCTTCCGGTGATGCCGGGGGCATGGCTGCAGACGCCGGAGAAGACCAGGCTCATGATCCCGCCACTTTCTCATCGACACGGGACAGCATGGCATAGATGCCGGCCCGGACCGGCCCATGCCGTTTGACGCCGTCGCGCATGCGTTGAAGGTAATCGGACCATTCGATGCCGCTGAAGGCGGCGAAATGCATCAAAATCTGTCCGTTGACGCCCAGGACATAGAGAAGCCCGATATCGGGTTCGAGCACGGCGCGGCGCTCATCCTCGCTGAGACCGAACGGCGCGATGGCATCCAGAGGCGCGCTCCTGAATTTCCGCTTCAGCTCTTCGTCGCGGTTGAGTTGGAACAGCAATTTCGAAAGCTGATAAAGGCTCATGCCTTCGGCTCCGCAATAAGACGGTTCGTCAATTGCCCGATGCCTTCGATCTCGCAGATCACTTCGTCTCCCGCCGCGCAGAAATGAACTCCTTGCGGCGTGCCCGTCAGGATCATGTCGCCCGGAGAAAGGGTCATCGTCTGGGAAAGATAAGCGATCAGTCCGGCTACATCGAGCACCATGTCACGCGTCGAACCGTCCTGGACTTCCTGGCCATTCACCAGGGTGCGAAGACGTAAATTCTGGGGATCGGGAATGTCGGCGGCATCGACGATCCAGGGACCGAGCGGCGTGGCGCCGTCTCGGTTCTTCACCCTAAGATTGGGACGGTAGTAATTCTCCAGATATTCGCGGATGGCATAGTCGCAGGCGATGGTGTAGCCGCTCACATGATCCAGCGCCTTGCCGGCCGGGACATGGCGCGCCGGCTTTCCGATGATGGCAACCAGCTCGCATTCCGGATGCATCTGGTTGGCGTCGTCAGGCCGGACGGTCGCTCCCTGATGGCCCACCAGCGTGTTCGCGCCTTTCAGGAAAATGAGCGGCGGCTCCTTGGCCTTGAAGCCCAGTTCCTTGACATGATCGGCATAATTGAGACCGAGCGCGAAGATCGATGCGCCTGGCGTGATCGGCGGGAGCCAATGCGCTTCGGCGACAGAAATTGTCTCGCCGTCACCAAGGCGCAGCGCGCTGTCATTGTCGACAAGCAGGGCCCAGACGGCGGCGCCCTTATGGGCGATGCGGGCGCGTTTCATGCGGCACCGGCGCGGTGGAAGTGGACAGCGAGCGGGGACAGACCCGCGCAAGAGATCTGCACCCGGTCGCCCGGACCGGCGCGGGGTGCGTCATGCGGCAATCCGATCAGAAGCAAATCACCGGCCGCCAGAGTCATGAAGCTGCTGATGTCTGCGATCAAGGTTGCGGCGTCGCGGGCCAGCCTTTCCGGCGACCAGGCGTGAAGATCCACGCCATTGATCGAGGTGCCGATACTGGCCTTGAGAATTCCGGAATCGAAAGCGTGGAGATTTCCAAATGGCAGAAACCTGTCGCGGCAGCGTTGCCGCACGGTAGGCCGGTAATAGCTGGCTTCCGGTTCGCTGATGTCCAGCGCCAGGCAGGCACCGGCCACACAGGCCGGTGCGTTTGCGCGCGATACTTTCGTGGCGGCACAGCCGAACAACAGCCCCAGGGTCGGGGCAATCTCGACATGCGCAAGATCGGCATCCAGTGGAACATCGCCGCCACCGGGCGCAAGGCAGTTGCGTGTCTTGATATAAAGGACGGGCGCTTGAGGTGGTGTCCTATAAGGCGGGATTGCAAAACCGTCCGCCATTTGCGCAAGCTGCGGGCGGTCGTTCAGGACAACACCATAGATGTTTCCCGCGATCATCCGTTGCACCCCTTCCGCGCTCGGGCATATATTTAACACGTTAAATAGAAAAAGTGATCCCTTGACCCGAAGAATTCCCGATCCCGCCAAACCGGACAAAACCAGAAAATTGCTGCCCTACCGGCAATCCCTGGCGGGCACTTTGCTGGCGGCCCGCGAAGCGGTGATGGCGCCGATCCGCCCCATGCTGAACGAGGCCGGGGTGACCGAACAGCAATGGCGCGTGTTGCGCGTGCTGGATGGGGCGGGGCCGATGGACCTGAAAAGCCTGGCGGAGTCCGCGCTTCTGTTCGGTCCCAGCCTGTCGCGGATCATCAAGGATCTGGCCGATCGCGGCCTGGTGATGCGAAAGGACAATCCCAAGGATGGCCGCGGCTCCATCGTGTCGGTGACTGCGCCCGGGCGGGCGCTGATTCAAGGAACCGCGCGCCGCACCATGCGGCAGCTGGACAGCTATGCGCTCAAATTCGGGGACGAGCGCCTGAAAAAGCTGATCTCCGAACTTCAGGCTTTCACCGGCGCCGTCCGCGAGGATTGAATTCACGCGCCCAGGCGCTGGATCTTGTGACTGCCCCGCGCCAGGGCGACATTTTTCGTCTCCATGTAGAAATCGAAACTCCAGTCGCCGCCATCACGGCCGATGCCGCTGGCCTTGGCGCCGCCGAACGGCGTGGGCAAATGGCGGACATTCTCGCTGTTGACCCAGACCATGCCGGCTTCCAGCGCCTCCGACACGCGCAAGGCCCGGCCGACATCGCCGGTCCACAGATAGGCGGCCAAGCCATAGACAACGTCATTGGCCTTGGCGATGGCGTCGGCTTCGTCCGTGAAGGGGATCACAGTGAGGACTGGGCCGAAAATCTCCTCCTTGGCGATCCGCATCGATTGGCTGGCGCCGGTGAACAAAGTGGGTTGCACGAAATAGCCTTTGCCCAGCATCGCGCCGCCGCCCGCCGCGATGGTGGCGCCATCATGGCGTGCGATATCCATGTAGCCCATCACCTTGGAACAGTGCCGGGGATGGATCAGGGGGCCGACTTCCGTGGCCGGATCGAACGGATCGCCGACCCGCAAGTTGCGCACCCGCGCCGCCAGTCTGTCCACGAACCGGTCATGAATCGAGGCCTGAACCAGAACACGGGAAGAGGATGTGCAGCGTTCGCCATTGAGCGAATAGATCATGAAGATCGCGGCATCCAGCGCCCGTTCGAAATCCGCATCGTCGAACACGATGACGGGATTTTTGCCGCCCAGCTCGAAATGCACCCGTTTCAAGGTCTCGGCGCCCTGGCGCATGATCGCCGAGCCGGTCTTGGATTCGCCGACAAAGGCGACGGCTTTGATGTCGGGATGCTCGGTCAGGCGCTTGCCGGTGGTTTCGCCCAGGCCGTTGACGGAATTGAAAACGCCGTCCGGAAGGCCCGCGGCCTGTGCGATCTCGACCAGCAGGCGAGCGGAATAGGGCGCCCATTCCGCGGGCTTGTGCACCACGGTGCAACCCGCCGCTAGCGCGGGCGCGATCTTCCAGGTCGAGAGCATGAAGGGCGTGTTCCATGGCGTGATCACCGCCACCGGGCCGATCGGCGCGCGGGTGGTGTAGTTCAAGTGATCCTGGGCGGGGAGAGCCTGGCCGTCATTGGCCATCGGCGCCCGGTCGGCGAAGAAGCGGAAATTTTCCGCCCCGCGAATGGCCGCCTTCGACATGAAGCGCCAGCATTGGCCCGCATCCAGGCATTCGACCGCGGCGATTTCCTCGGCCCGCGCCTCGATGATGTCGGCGATCTTGTGCAGGATGGCCTTGCGCCTGTCCCCGGGTGTAGCGGCCCATTTCGGAAAGGCCGCCTTGGCTGCGGCGACTGCGGATCCCAGCTCGGCTTCAGTGGCGTCGCAGACCGTGCCGATGATCTCGCCGGTGGCGGGTTCGGTCACCGCAAAGCCTTCGCCGGCGCCGGACAGCGAGCGGCCATTCACGAAATGGCCCAGGGGCGCGGGCATCTGCCCGATGGCGGCCAATGCCGCAGCGCGACGCGCATTCGTCATGAGGACCTCCTCGCAAGGTGGCGATGATAATAAACATGTTAAGTAATGCAAGGCGCAAATCCCACGTCCGGCGGCTTGTCAGGAAAAGATAACATGTTAAATTAATCTGCGGTGGCGCCGGGCGGTGAAATTCCCGATTTGCGGCACTTGCGAAGGGTCTGCCGACGGCGATATCGCCAGACTATGATATCAACCAGGCCGGGAATGGAGGAATGGCATGCTTCATCAATCCACCGCCTATGGACGCAAGCAGTCGACTTCCTTCGATGAATTGACGCGCGTGGGCGCGGGCACGCCGATGGGCGAATTGCTGCGCCGCTATTGGCATCCGGTGGGGCTTGCCGCCGACGCCAACGAGACGCCCCGCCCGGTCCGGGTGCTGGGCGAAGACCTCATCCTCTTTCGCGACAAGAAGGGCCGGCCCGGGCTGCTGCATCACCGCTGCGCCCATCGCGGCGCATCGCTCTATTATGGACGAGTGGAGGAGGAGGGCATCCGCTGCTGCTATCATGGCTGGATGTTCGCGGTGGATGGCGCCTGCGTCGATCAACCGTGCGAGCCGGACCATGGGGCGGCGACCCGCAAGAATATCCGCCAGCCCTATTACGTGGTGCAGGAACGCTACGGATTGATCTTTGCCTATATGGGGCCGCCTGATCGGCAACCCATCCTGCCGCGCTACAACATCCTGGAAGAACTGGGTCCCGGCGAATTTCTCGAGGCCGACGACACCAGCATCGGCAGCGGCGGCGCCACCATCGTGCCCTGCAACTGGCTGCAGCATTTCGAGAATGTGATGGACCCGTTCCATGTTCCCATCCTGCATGGCGCCTTCAGCGGCAACCAGTTCGTGGCCAAGATGTCTGTGATGCCGAAAGTGAAATTCGACTATACCGACCGCGGCGTCCGTTCCGTGCAATTGCGCGATATCGAAACCGGCATCCACCGGCGCATCACCGAAGCGGTGCTTCCCACCATCCGGGCCGTCGCCAGTCCGCGCGCCGAAGGCGAGGGATCGTGCAATCTGCTGGGCTGGGTCCTTCCGATCGACGATACCAGCTTTCGCATCTATTCGGCGGGGCGTGTCACCGAGGCGGGCGCGCTTTCCAAGATCCGCTCGCATTTCAACGGCAAGCTCTGGCATGAATTGAGCGAGGAAGAGCATCGCAAATATCCCGGCGATTTCGAGACCCAGGTTAGCCAGGGTGCAATCACCTTTCATTCGGAGGAGCATCTGGCCTCCACCGACATGGGCGTGTCGAAGCTGAGGCATGTATTCCGGCGTCAGCTCGAAGCCATCGCCGCGGGCAAGGACCCGATGGGCGTGAACTTCGATGCCGACAGGGAGCTGGTCCGGCTCGAGGCTGGCACCAGCCTGGATGCGAAAGTCGCTCAATCATGAGCGGCGGGCGGGGGCGGCAGAATTATATCGACGGCGCCTGGCAGCCTTCCCAATCATTGGCAACGATTCCGGTCGTGAACCCCGCCACGGAAGCCGTTATCGCCGAGGCTGCCGCAAGTTCCGAGGCCGATGCGGCGCGGGCGGCTTCGGCCTCGCGCAAGGCGTTCGACCGCTGGTCGCAGGCGCCGATATCCGAACGGATCGCATTGCTGGAACGGGTGCGTGCGGGCATCGAAGCCCGCGCGGACGAACTGGCCAGCCTGATTACGGCGGAAATGGGCTGCCCCATCGGCTTTTCCCGGGCCGCGCAGATCGGCCTGGCGGTGGGCGACATCCGCGCCACCCTGGCCGTGGCGGCGGAGCTGGATGATCGCGTGCTGGGCCGCTCCATCGTGCAGAACGATCCGGTCGGCGTGGTGGTGGCGATCACCCCCTGGAATTTCCCGCTGCATCAGATCCTGGCCAAGATCGCGCCCGCATTGGCGGCGGGCTGCACCGTGATCCTGAAGCCCAGCGAAGTGACGCCCCTGGATGCAACCATCCTGGCGGAAATTTTCCATGATGCGGGTGCGCCTCCCGGCGTGTTCAACATGGTGCTGGGCGGCCGCGAGACCGGCGCGGCGCTGGTGGCGCAGCCGGGGGTGGACATGGTCTCCTTCACCGGATCGACGCGCGGCGGCCGGGCCGTTGCAGAAATCGCCGGACGTGAATTGAAAAAGACGGCGCTGGAGCTGGGCGGCAAATCCGCCAACATCATTCTGGACGATGCCGACCTGGAAAAAGTCATCCCGGCTGCCCTGGGCCAGTCCTTTATCAATTCCGGCCAGGTCTGCGCGGCGCTGTCGCGCCTGATCGTGCCGGAGGCGCGGCGCGCCGAAGTCGAGAGCATCGCGGTCGAGGCCGCCAAGAGCTGGACCTTGGGCGATCCCACCGATCCGGCGAACCGCCTGGGCCCGCTGGCCAACCGGGTACAACAGGAGAAGGTCCGCCAGGCGATTGGCGGCGCGGTGCAGGAAGGCGCATCTCTTTTGTGCGGGGGGGCGGACCAACCTGCGGGTTTGCCCAAGGGTGCTTATGTCTCGCCGACCATTCTGTCGAATGTCACGGGCGCCATGACGATTTTCCGGGAAGAGACGTTCGGGCCGGTGCTTTCGGTGATCGGTTATGCCGACGAGCGCGATGCGATCCAAATCGCCAATGACAGCCAGTATGGCCTGTCCGGCGGCGTCTGGTCGGACAGCCTGGAGCGGGCCGAAAGCGTGGCGCGGCAGATGCGGACCGGCCAGGTGATCCTCAATGGCGCGTCGCTGGACCTGGCTGCGCCGTTTGGCGGCGTGAAACAGTCGGGCCTGGGCCGCGAGAATGGCCGCTATGGCCTGGAAGAATATTGTTCGCCCAAGGCGATAACCCGCCCCCAGCTCCGATAGGCGCATGAACAGGAAAGAACAGGCATGACCACCGGGGGCCAGGCGCTTGTCGAACAGCTGCGCCGCGAAGGCGTGGAAATTGTGTTCGGCATTCCCGGCGTGCAGCTGGACTGGGCGATCGACGCCCTTTGTGACGCTCCGGACATTCGCTTCATCGTGCCGCGGCATGAGCAGGCGACTTCTTATATGGCGGACGGCTATGCCCGCACCACCAGCAAGGAAGGCGTCTGCATGATGGTGCCCGGTCCGGGCATGCTGAACGCGCTGGCGGGGCTTGCGACATCCTGGGCCTGCAATGCGCGCGTGCTGTTCATCGCGGGGCAGATTCCGTCACCCGCCATCGGCAAAGGCTTCGGCATGCTGCACGAAATTGCCGACCAGTCGGGGATCCTGAAGTCCCTGACCAAATGGCATGGCCTCGCCCGCACGCCGGCGGAAATCCCGGCCCTGGTTCACCAGGCCTTTGCCCAGCTGCGCTCGGGGCGGCCGCGCCCGGTGGCGATCGAGCTTCCGCCCGATGTGCTGCAAGGCGCGATTGATGACGTGCAATATTTCGATGCGGCGCCTTTCGCACCGGCGCCGGTCGTTTCTTCGGCCGTGAAGCGCGCCGGCGAACTCCTGGCGGCGGCGAAATTCCCCGTGATCTATGCCGGCGGCGGGGTGAATGCGGCGAGGGCGGGTGAAGCCTTGCAGGCCCTGGCCGAACATTTGCAGGCGCCGATCGTAATGACCGAAGGGGCGCGGGGCGCGGTTTCTGCGCGTCATCCGCTGGCGCTTTCCACATTGGGCGGCCGCTGCGTGCTGCCGCATGCCGATGTGGTCCTGGTGGCGGGCAGCCGCTTCCTGGATGCGGTGGCGAAGCCGGTTTTTGCCTCGCCGGCTTGTCAGCTGATCTATCTCAATATCGACCAGGCGGCCTTCGCCGCGCCGCGCCAGCCCGGTCTTGATCTTCATGGCGATGTACGGCTGGGCCTGGAGGCGATCGGCGCGGCCTTGGATAGAGGCATGCAGCGGGTTTCGCGCGCTGACGATGTCGCCAAGGTGAAAGCCTGGGAAGATCTTCAGACCGGCGCAATCCAGCCCCAATCGGACTATGTGGCAGTACTGCGCGATCACATCGCGGACGACGCCACGCTGGTCAGCGAGCTCACCCAGGTCGGATATTTTTCGAACATCGCCTACAAGGTTCATGCGCCGCATGGCCTGGTGACGCCGGGCTTCCAGGGCACGCTGGGCTATGGCTTTCCCACCGCGCTGGGCGTGGCGGCGGGCGCGCCGGAGCGGCGCACCGTGTCGATCACCGGCGATGGCGGCTTCGGCTGGGCGCTGCAGGAATTGGCGACGGCGGCGAAATACCGCTTCAATCTCACCACCATCGTTTTCGCGGACGGACGTTTCGGCAATGTCCAGCGCATTCAGAAGCGCACCTTCGGGCGCACCTTTGCGGTGGACTTGCAAAATCCCGATTTCCAGCTGCTGGCCCAAGCCTTCGGCGTCCGCTCGGAACGCGCGGATTCGCCCGCCGGCCTTGCGGCCGCGCTCAAGGCAGCCGAAATCGCGGGCGGCCCCTCCTTGATAGAAGTACAAGTGGGAGAAATGCCAAGCCCCTGGGCGCTGATCCATCCCTTTGTGCCACCGCTGAATCCGCCGCCGCCCAATCCCCTGGGCGAGCCGAATATATGAGTGAGCCCTGACGATCGCCGGAACCGCTTTGTAACGGAAGGATTCCACATCGTGCACGCAGATCCCGCCGCCGGCGCAGAGCCGGTCTCTTCGCCCGCCCTTGGCTTGCGGCGCTATTATCCCTGGTATGTCGCAGGCGTGCTGATGGTCGCCTATGTGCTGTCCTTCCTCGACCGGCAGATTCTGTATCTGATGGTGGGGCCGATCCGCCGCGACCTGCACATCACAGATTTCGAATTCTCGCTTCTCACCGGCGGCGCGCTGGGTATTTTCTATACCTTGATGGGATTGCCGATCGGCTATCTGGCCGATCGCTATAACCGCAAAAATCTCATCGCCATCGGCATCACGGTCTGGAGCCTGATGACGGTGTTGTGCGGCCTGGCGCGCACCTATCCTATTCTGTTCCTGGGCCGGATCGGTGTGGGTGTGGGTGAGGCGACCTTGTCGCCTTCGGCCTATTCGGTGCTTTCGGACAGCTTCGACAAGACAAGGTTGCCGCGCGCCATGAGTCTTTACGTGCTGGGCCTGTTCATCGGCGCCGGCCTCGCTTTGATCATCGGCGGAGAAATCGTCGGATTGCTGCAGAAGACGCCCGAGGTCGTGCTGCCTTTCCTTGGCGCAATGCGGTCCTGGAATCTGGTCTTCATCGTGATCGGCCTGCCGGGCCTTCTGATCGCGCTGTGGGTCTGGACCTTGCAAGAACCCGCCCGCACCGGCGCGGTGCGATCGGCGATGGCGTCCGGGACATTTCCCTTTGCCGAAGTGGTCGGCTTCCTGCGGCGCTATCCTTTGATGGCGCTGTCGCTGTTCGTGGGATCGGCGATGTTCTCGGTCATCGCCTATACCGATTCCTGGTATCCCGAACTGTTCGTCCGGACCTGGGGATGGACGGCCCGCGAAACCGGCCGCATGAACGGCATCTCGTCTCTGATCGGCGGTCCACTGGGTCTTCTGTTCGCGGGCTGGTATTCCAGCCGCGCGCTGGCGCGGGGTGAAAGCGATGCCTGCCTGAAGCTCACCGCCTGGGCGGCGCTGGGCATCATGATTCCGGCCTGCCTCTTGCCCATCGCGCCCAGTGCGACGCTCATGGCGGGCCTGCTGATCCCCTATAAATTCTTCATCGGCTTCACGCCGGTTCTGATCCCCTCCGCCATCCAGATGGTGGCGCCCAATCACTTAAGGGCTCAGCTGGGCGCGACCTTCTTGTTGGCCACCGGATTGTTCGGGGTCAGTATGGGGCCGATCCTGCCCGCATTCCTCAGCGACTTTGTCTTCACCGGCGCGCGGGCCTTGCCCCATGCCCTGTCGACCACAGCCCTGGTGCTGGGACCGCTCACCTTCTGCATCACCTGGCTGGGGCTCAAACAGTATCGCCAGCGCTATGCTGAAATGGCGCAGACCCGCCATTCCGGTTGAATGGTTGCGGATTGCACACCTAATCGATAGGAAAATCCCGGCTCAGTGACAAAAAGCCAGGGAACATCGGAAATGTCTGGAATTTCGGAAATCCGCGACGCCGGCATGGATAAGGCGCAGATCCGGAACAATATGATCCGGTTCGCGGTGGCGCAGGCCTTCGGCAGCGCCAATTCCGTCATTGTTTATGCCACCGGCGCCATCGTGGGCGACATGCTGGCACCCAACAAGGCGTTGGCGACTTTTCCGATTTCCGTCTTCGTGGTGGGGATGGCGGCTTGCACCTTGCCGACCGGCGCCATTGCACGCCGCTGGGGCCGGCAGGCCGCCTTCCGCACAGGCACCATGGCGGGCATGACAGCTGGGCTGATTTCGGCTCTGGCCGTGCTGCTGGGATCCTTCTGGCTATTCTCGGCTGCCATGTTCCTTGGCGGCGCCTATGCGGCGGCGGTGCTGTCATTCCGCTTCGCCGCGGCCGATTGCGTGCCGCAGGAGCAGCGGGCGCGCGCGCTTTCCATCGTGATGATCGGCGGCGTGTTCGCGGGCGTGCTGGGTCCCCAAATCGTCACCCACACCATGAAGCTCCTGCCGCCTTATCTTTTTCTTGCCAGCTATCTGTCGCAGGCGGCGCTGGCGGTCCTGTGCGGGTTGATACTGTCCGGCATCTCGATCCCCCAGTTGGCCGACGAAAACACCAAGGCGGGCCGCCCGCTGATCGAGATTGTGCGTCAGCGCAAATTCGTGGCCGCGATCATTTGCGGCGTGATCAGCTATCTCTTGATGAATTTCATCATGACGGCGGCGCCGCTGGCGATGAAGATTTGCGGCCTTTCTCTGGAATCGTCGGACCTGGGGCTGCAATGGCATGTGATTGCCATGTATCTGCCCAGCCTGATCACCGGCAGCCTGATCACCCGGTTCGGAGCCGGCCGCATCGTGCTGGCCGGCTTGGCCCTGACGGTCTGCGCCATCGCGATTGGGCTTTCCGGGATCACCCAGACGCATTTCTGGGCCTTGCTGATCTTTTTGGGGCTGGGATGGAATTTCGCCTTCCTGGGCGCTTCATCGCTGGTGCTGGAATGTTACCGGCCGGAAGAGCGCACGCGGGTGCAGGCCTTCAATGACTTTGTGGTGTTCGGCTTTGTCGCGGTCGGGTCCTTCATTTCGGGCGGCCTGCTGGAAACCTATGGCTGGCGGACGGTCTGCTGGGTGGCGCTGCCGCCTCTGTTCATCGCGGCGATCTCACTGGCCGCGACCGGCACCTTCCGCCGCAAGGTTCATGAACATCTGGATGCGCTCGATCCGCTGATGGCGGACGCGGTGCCCTCCGACCAGAGATAAGCCGCCTCGAAGGTAAAGTTGGCCCGCGCGCGTAGCGGTCTGACTGCGTTCCATTGGCGAAATTTATAGCGGGCGGCCACCGCGCCGCGCCGAATGATTCATGCGGATATGGCAAGGTCGCGCCCGGAGATAGCCGGAGGTGATGCCATGTCCAAAGCAGCGATCCTGGTTTTCGGTGCCGCGCTCTGTCTTGCAAGTCAGGCGACGGCGGCCCCGTCCGGCTATCATATCGTCAAGACCATTATCCTGGGCGGAGACGGGGGGTGGGATTACATCAATCGCGATCCGGCCACGGGAGATCTTTTCATCACCCGGGGATCGCATGTGATGGTGGTGGACCCGGCGGACGGAAAGATCCTGGCGGATATCGGCAATCTTCAAGGCGTGCACGGCACAGTCTTTGTCGGCGACCGCGCCTATGTGAGCGAAGGCGGCGCCAACCGGATCGCGGTGATCGACAAGAAGAGTTTCACCAAGGTGGGCGAGATCGCGGTCGGCACCAAGCCGGACGGCATTCTTTATGAGCCGCGCACGAACCGGATTTTCACCTTCAACGCCGGAAGCAGCGATGCCACGGCTGTTGACGCGGCAACCGGCAAAGTGATCGGTACTGTGGCTCTGGGCGGCAAGCCGGAAGCGGCCGAGGCCGACGAGGCCGGAACCATCTTCGTCAATATTGAAGACAAGAATGAATTGGCCGCGTTCGATGCCAGGACGCTCAGCGTCCGGGGGCATTATCCTCTTGCGCCCTGTGAGTCGCCTTCGGGCATGGCGGCGGATCTCACGCATGGACGGATTTTCTCTGGCTGCGACAACAAGATGACATCTGTGACAGATATGAAGACCGGCAAGGTGGTGGGGCATTTTCCGATCGGCGATGGCGTGGATGCGGATCGCTTCGATCCCGCCACGGGGCTGATCTTCAGTTCGAATGGGGAAAGTGGCACATTGACGGTCGCGCATGAGGACAATCCCGGCAAGTTCACGGTGCTTGAAAACATCAAGACCGCAGATGGCGCCCGTACCATGGAGTTGGATCCAAAGACGCATCGCGTGTTCCTGGTGACGGCGGATCGTCGCCCGGGCACGCCGACAGCGACGCAGCCGCATCCGCGAGCCATCCCTGTCCCCGGCACCTTCCGCCTCATTATTCTGGATCGCGGATGAAAAAAATCGCTTTCACGCTGCTTTTGCTGCTGGCGGCTTGTGGGCCGGGCGCCACGCCGGAGAAGAAAGACGACAAGGACACGGGGCCAGGCGTCAGCCTGAAGGCGGAAGAGATCAAAGGTCTTGGAATAGAAACCGCCGCACCGCAGGCCGCCAGGTTCCAAAGGGAAGTCACGGGCTATGGCATCGTGACGGCCCTGGATGCCGTTGCCCAGACGGATGCGGATTACATGACGGCATCGGCGGCGGCTACGCAGAGCGCGGCTGCGGCGCGGCGGGCGCGTGCGCTGGGGACGGGCGATGAAGCCGCGGTTTCTCGCGAAGTGGTCGAAGCGGCCGCCAGCAAGGCTGCGGCGGACCAGGCCGCACTGGCGCTGGCGCGCCGCAAGGCGGATGCGGTGTTCGGCATTCATGCCCCTTGGCACAATGCGGGAGAACGCGCGGCAATCATGACGCGGCTGGGCAGCGGGAAAACCACGTTGGTTCATGTCACCTTTCCGTTGGGCGCCCTGGGCCGCGCTGCGCCGGCCCAGATCAAGATCACGCGGCTTGGCGCGGATGGCCAAAGCTGGACCTCCACCAAAGTGTGGGACGCGCCGGCGGATCCTGCCTTCCCGGGCAGAGGATTCTATGCCCTGGTCGATGGCGGCGACCTCGCGCAGAACGAACATGTGATTGCGGCCATTCCGGTGGGCACCGCCGAGACCGGTATTCTTGTGCCCGCGTCCGCGCTTCTGATGGGCGAGGGTGAAGCCTCAGTCTATGTCGAAACCGGCGACAATCATTTCCTGAGGACGCGGATCGATATCGGCAAGCCGATGGGGAACGGCTATTTCGTGCGGCCCGGTGCCGGCATCGCGCCTGGTCAGAAGGTCGTGACCAGCGGGGCCGGCGTGCTTCTGTCTCACGAGATCAATCCCAGCAGCGCTACCGAGGATTGACGATGCGCTGGCTCGTCGATCTTTGTGTGCGCTATGCCGGCGCGATCGCGACTTTGACCTTGGTCGCCTTGCTGGTGGGCCTATGGTCGGCGCGCACCGCGCCACTGGATGTCTTTCCCGATTTTGTGCCCACCACCGTGGATATCCAGACCGAGGTGCCTGGCTTCACGGCGCAGCAGGTCGAGCAGCTTGTCACCAAGCCAATCGAGAATACCGTCAACGGCGCGACCGGCCTGGCGACCATCCGCTCGGAATCCATCCCCGGACTGTCCGTCATCAAGATTCAGTTTCAGGACAACATCAATCTTTATAATGCCCGCCAAGGCATTTCCGAACGATTGGGCGAGTTGGGCTCCAGCCTGCCTCTGGGCGTGGGGACGCCAAAATTGTCGCCTCTCACCTCCAGCACTTTCGATCTTCTGAAGATCGGGCTGGTGTCCGACAAGCTCGATGCTTTTGCATTGCGGGATCAGGCCGATTGGGTGATGAAGCCGGCGCTTTTGGCGGTGCCGGGCGTGGCGCATGTGATCGTTTTTGGCGGGGCAGTGCGCCAGATCCAGATTCAACCCGACCTGCCGCGCATGACGTCCTATGGATTGACCCTGACTGACCTGGCGGATGCCGCCAGGCAAGCCTTGGCGCTGCACGGTGCGGGCTTTGTGGATCTTGCGCATCAGCGCGTGCTGATTCAGACGCCAGTTCCGGTGCCCGATCCGTCGGCCATCGCCCATGCCGTAATGACAGTCCGGTCGGGCCGGCCCATCACTATCGGCGATGTCGCGACCGTGACCGAGGCGCCGGCGCTGAAATCGGGCGATGCCCGCATCATGGGACGGCCGGGTGTCCTGATGGCGCTCGCCAGCCAATATGGCGCCAACACGCTCGATGCCACCCGCGCGGTCGAAGCGGCAATCGCGCAATTGCGGCCGGCGTTGGAGGCCCAAGGCGTGACGATCTATCCGGCGCTGCATCGCCCAGCCAACTTCATCGAACACGCGTTAGGTTCCCTGGAGCAATCCCTGGTGATCGCCGCCATTCTGATACTGGCGATCCTTTATCTGTTCCTGCGCGACTGGCGCGCGGCCTTCATTACCTTCCTCTCCATTCCCCTGTCGCTGCTCGCGGCCACCGCCGTGCTGGACCGGATGGGGCAGTCGCTCAACACCATGACCTTGGGCGGCTTTGCCGTGGCCCTGGGCGTGCTGGTGGATGACGCGATCATCGGCATCGAGAACGTCCTGCGGCGGCTTGCCGAGAATGCGAAACTGGCCCACCCCGGGTCCCGCATCCTGGTGATCCGCGACGCCACCTTGGAAGTGCGCGGACCGGTCGTCTATGCCACCCTGGTGGTGATCGCGGTTTTCCTGCCGCAGCTTTTTTCGACCAGCGTGCAGGGCCATTTCGTGGGCCCCTTGGCGCTGGCCTTCATCCTGGCGGTGCTGGCGTCGCTGGGCGTGGCCCTGACGGCGGCGCCGGCGCTTTCGGCGCTGATGTTGAACGCGCGCGATGCGCATGCGGATTTCGGCTGGATCGTTCGGCTCAAGGATTGGCAGCGACGCGGGATCGAGGTGGTACGGAAGAATTTCCGGCTGGTTCTGGTCGCGTTGGGCCTTCTCACCGCGGCGTCCGTTGCGCTTCTGCCTTTCCTGCAATCCAGCTTCATGCCCGAATTCCGGGAAGGGCATTTCGTGATGCAGGTGGATGCCTCGACCCCCGGTGTATCGCTGGAGGAAATGTCCGCCATCGGCCAGCGCATCAGCGCCGAGGTCCTGGCGCTGCCCTATATCGCGACCGCGTCCCAGCAGATTGGCCGCGCCGAGCTCGGCGAGGATACCAGCGGCCCGCATCAGAGCGAGTTTCATATCGAGATGAAGCCCGATGCCGGCGTGGATCAAAAAGAGGCGGAAGACGCCTTGCGGGAGATCGCCACTCATTATCCGGGCGTCCAGATCGATGTCCGCACCTTTCTGGGCGACCGTATCGACGAAAGCCTGACCGGCGCCACCGCCGACATATCCGTGAAGATATTTGGCGATCAGCTCGATACGCTGGACAGCACCGCCCATCAGATCGTGGGCGCCCTGGGGGGCGTCGCGGGCATCAAGGACCTGCAATTCAAGCCCCAGAGCGGCACGCCGACATTGGCGATCCAGCTTGATCCGGCCGCCCTGGTGGCGAACGGCCTCAAAGCCGGCGATGTGTTGGATGCGGTGCAAAGCGATTATGCCGGCGCCACCGTGGGCCAGACCTATTCCGGCACGCGCGCCGTCAATGTGGTGCTATTGCTGCCCCCGGCTGCGCGGGGTCGCCCCGAGCTTCTGTCTTCGCTTCTGATCGCCGGTCCCATGGGCCCGGTTCCGCTCGCCCAGCTCGCGCGGATCACGCCCACCGACACCCGCTATACCGTGACCCATGAAGGCGGACAGCGTTTCGATGCCGTTACCTTCAATGTGTCCGGGCGGTCGTTGCAGGCGACCGTGAATGACGCCAAGGCCCGGGTTGCGGCCCTGAAACTGCCCGCGGGCGTCTATGTCGAATTCACCGGCGAGGCGGCGGCCCAGCAGGCGGCACAGATGCAGATGCTGCTCTATACCGGCTTCGCGCTGATCCTGATCGGCCTGATCCTGTTCGTCTGCTTTCGCTGGCGGGTCCATACTTGGCTGGTGCTGGTCAATCTGCCGTTCAGCCTGATCGGCAGCGTGGCGGCAATCGCCGTCACGGGCGTGGGGCTTTCGCTGGGCGCCACGGTGGGCCTGGTCACGGTGTTCGGCGTCAGCGCCCGCAACGCCATCCTGCTTCTGGCCCATTACGAACACCTGGTCGACAATGAGGGGACCGACTGGTCGCCCGAGACGGTTCTCAGAGGCGCGCAGGAACGGCTTATTCCCATTCTGATGACGGCAGCGGTCACGGCGCTGGGCCTGTTGCCTTTGGCGCTCGGCATGAATCGGGCGGGGCAGGAAATCGAAGGCCCCATGGCCGTCACGGTGCTGGGCGGCCTTGTCAGTTCCACCTTGCTCAACCTGGTCGTTCTGCCGGCCCTGGCCGAGCGCTTTGGCGGCCGCAGAAGGAGTGAGCCGGATGCGTAGGCTCCTTCTTTCCATGGCCGCGATCTCATTGGCCGGTTGCGCCGCTACACCGCCACCGCAATTGCCGGCGGGCGATATTCCGCCTGCCTTCGAACAGACAGCAGGTCGCAACGCGCCGCTCTGGCCCGCCCGGGATTGGTGGACCGGCTTTGGCGATGCGCAGCTTTCCGCCCTGATGACGGCGGGCGAGGCAGACAATCTGGATATCGCCCAGGCCGCGGCGCGGCTGCGCCAGGCCGACGCCCGGGCAAAACAGGCGGGCGCTCCGCTGCTGCCCAGCCTGGGGCTGAACGCCAATGTGAATACTCTCTATGGCCAGGCGAAAGGCACGTCGCTCCACGAGACCGATTGGGGCGCCGCCCTCGGCGCGAGCTATGAGCTCGATTTCTGGGGCAAAAATCGCGATGCGCTGCAATC
>Ga0068855_100003441_pt1 | contig 19369 bp, 15 predicted proteins | sample KBSCornC52_FD_66592 | JGI IMG/M metagenome (GOLD analysis project Ga0068855, IMG submission 66592) | Corn rhizosphere microbial communities from Kellogg Biological Station, Michigan, USA - KBS Corn C5-2 | ecosystem: Host-associated > Plants > Roots > Rhizosphere > Soil ...
CCGCGGAAGGCGTAGCCGATCACGTCGTTCACCTGCACCTCGCGGCACGCGCGCACGCAGCGCGTGCACTGGATGCACGCATCGAGGTTCACCGCCATCGCGGGGTGCGATGGATCGCAGGCGGGCTGCTCGCGCATCGGGAAGCGCGCGTTGACGATGCCCAGCTTCTCGCCCCACTGGAAGAGCTCGTTCGCGCCGGGCTTGAGGTCGGTCTTCGGCACGTCGGAGAGGAGCAGCTCCACCACCATCTTCTGCGAGTGCAGCGCGCGCGCCGAGGTGCTCTGCACCTCCATGCCTTGCGTTGGATACCGGCAGCACGAGGGCGCCAGCACGCGCTCGCCCTTGATCTCCACCATGCACGCGCGGCAGTTGCCGTCGGGGCGCATGCCCTCCTTGTAGCAGAGGTGCGGGATGTCGGTCCCGTAGCGCTTCGCGGCCTCGATGATCGTCTCGCCCTCGAAGGCGGAAATCGTGTCGCCGTTCAGCTTGAATTCGATGGTCTCGGCCTTCGAGACCGGCTCGTTCATCTTCATCGCATGCCCCTCAAATCTCGTCCGGGAAGTGCTTCGCGACCATGAGGATCGGGTTGGGCGCCGCCTGCCCCAGCCCGCAGATCGACGCGTCGGCCATCGCCTGCGACAGCTCCTCCAGGAGCTTGCGGTCCCACTTCTTCGCTGCCATCAGGTGCGCCGCCTTTGCCGTTCCCACGCGGCACGGGGTGCATTGCCCGCACGATTCGTGCTCGAAGAACTTCATCAGGTTCAGCGCCGCGTCGCGCGCCTTGTCCTTGTCGGACAGGATGATCACCGCCGCCGACCCGATGAAGCAGCCGTAGGGCTGCAGCGTGTCGAAGTCGAGCGGGATGTCGCCCATCGAGGCGGGCAGGATCCCGCCCGAAGCGCCGCCCGGCAGGTACGCATAGAACTTGTGGCCGTCCTGCATGCCGCCGCAGTACTCGTCGATGAGCTCCTTCACGGTGATGCCCGCCGGCGCGAGATGCACGCCCTGCTTCTTCACGCGGCCGGAGACGGAGAAGGAGCGCAGCCCCTTGCGCCCGTTGCGGCCGTGCTTGGTGAACCACGCGGCGCCCTGCTCGATGAGGTCCCTCACCCAGAAGAGCGTCTCCATGTTGTGCTCGAGCGTCGGGCGCCCGAAGAGGCCCACCTGCGCGACGTACGGCGGGCGCAGGCGCGGCATGCCGCGCTTGCCCTCGATCGATTCGATCATCGCCGACTCTTCACCGCAGATGTACGCGCCGGCGCCGCGCCGCAGATGGATGTTCGGCAACTTCGCGGGCGGGTCGGCCTGCAACGCCGCGACCTCGCGCTCGAGGAGCTCCCGGCACGCGTGGTACTCGTCGCGAAGATAGACGTAGATATCGTCGATGCCCACCGCCCATGCGGCGATCAGCATGCCCTCGAGGAAGCGGTGCGGATCGCGCTCGAGGTAGTGGCGGTCCTTGAACGTCCCGGGCTCGCCCTCGTCGATGTTCACCGCCATGAGGCGCGGGGCCGGCTCGCCGCGCACGATGCGCCACTTGCGCCCGGCGGGGAATCCGGCGCCGCCCAGCCCGCGCAGGCCCGCGTCCTCCATCGTCTTGATGACGGATTCCACGTCGCGCTTGCCGGCGACGCAATCGACCCAGGTCTTGTAGCCGCCCTGGGACCGGTAGTCGGCATAGAGGTGTCCATGCAACGCCGGCGCCTTGACCTTGCCTTCCTTCACCGCCTTCACCACGTTCTGCTCGGTGGCGTGACCGAACGCGTTGTGGCCGACGCACACCGCCGGCGCTTCCGCGCAGCGTCCGATGCACGGCGCGGCGACGACGCGCACGTCCGGGCCGAGGATCTTCGGCAGCTTGTCGATGAGCTCCTGCGCACCCGCCATCGCGCACGAGAGCGTCTCGCACACGCGCACGGTGACCTTGGGCGGCGCCTTCTCGCCTTCCTTCACGACGTCGAAGTGGTGGTAGAAGGTCGCGACCTCGTACACCTCGGTCTGCGCGAGCTTCATGAGCTCGGCGAGCGCGTTGAGGTGCGCGGCGGAAAGTTGGCCGAAGCGGTCCTGGATGCGATGCAGGTTCTCGATCAGGTATTGCGCGTCGAGGGGCGCGCCCTCGAGCAGCTTCGCGACTTCCTCGCGCGCGGCGGGATCGACGGGGCGGCCCTTCGGCACCGGGCGTGGGCGGCGGATCTTGGAAACGGGAATTGCGACGGTATCGGCCATGGGTTCGTGGAAATCAGTAAGCAGGCGCTCGCCCCCGGTGGCGCGGGAGCGTCTTCCGGCGAGACCGGCGTAGCTGCGAGTCGGAGCCGAAGCTCCCCGCGCGCGCGCGGCGCGAGGAGTCGGAGAATCAAGGTATTAGAGTAGCGAATCCGTGCTTCGTTTGGGCTTGACGAGGGTCAAGACCTGCCGGCCGGTCGGGGGCCCGCAGTGGGCCCCCGACCGTTCGCTATTTGAAGAGCGCCGCGGCCTTGCCGAGCGTCTCCAGCACCCCCCATGCGAGCGGGATGCCGACGACCAGCCACGCGGCGACAACGATGCCCTTGGAGACCGGCTTCGCGTCCGCGCTTGCGGACGAGGAGCCCGCCCCGAGCTTCTCGTGCCCCGCGCGCCGCTCGGCCTCGAGCTGCGCCTCGCTCATGTACTTCGACTCGTCCACCGGCTTCACCAGCCAGTTGCAGATGAACCCGAGCACGAGGATGCCGCACAGGATGTAGGCGGTGATGTCGTACACCTGCGCTCGCGGCACGCCGTGGTCGAGCTGGTACTCGCGCAGGTAGTTCACGATCACCGGACCGAAGATGCCCGCGGCCGACCACGCCGTGAGGAGTCGCCCGTGGATCGCGCCCACCATGTGCGTGCCGAAGATGTCCGCGAGGTACGCGGGCACCGTCGAGAAGCTGCCGCCGTACATCGACAGGATGATGCAGAACGCGCCGACGAAGAGCGCGACGTGTCCGAGGTGCCCCGACCAGGGAGCGGAAGCGTAGAGCACGATGCCCAGCAGGAAGAACGTGTAGTACGTGTTCTTGCGCCCGATGTAGTCGGAGACGGATGCCCACACGAAGCGCCCGCCGATGTTGAAGAGGCTGAGCAGCCCCGTGAACCCGGCGGCGATCCCGGCGATCTGGACCTTCTGCGCCGGCGTGAGCTCGTTGAACTTCGCCGCGACGCCGATCAACTTGCCGGCGAAGACCTCCTGCAGCATCGGAGAAGCCATGCCGATGATGCCGATGCCCGCCGTCACGTTCAGGCAGAGCACCCACCAGATCAGCCAGAACTGCTTGGTGCGCGTGGCGGTGGCGAGGTCCACGTGGCGCGTCGTGATCATGCCCTTCGCGCTCGGCTCGGGCGGGGTCCAGCCCTCCGGCTTCCAGCCGTTGGGCGGCACGCGATAGCCGAAAGCGCCGCCGACCATGAACACGAAGTAGATCACCGCGAGGCACACGAACGTCTGCCACACGCCCACGTCGGTCGGCGTGCGGAAGTGGCTCATGAGGATCACCGAGAGCGGCGCGCCGATCATCGCGCCGCCGCCGAAGCCCATGATCGCCATGCCCGTCGCCATGCCGCGCCGGTCGGGGAACCACTTGATGAGCGTGGACACCGGCGAGATGTAGCCGAGCCCCAGGCCGATGCCGCCGATCACGCCGGAGCCGAGCCACAGCATCCAGAGCTGGTGCGCATACACGCCGATGGCGGAGATGAGGAGTCCGCCGCACCAGCAGATCGCCGCGACGAATCCCGCCTTGCGCGGTCCGGCATGCTCGAGCCATCCGCCCCAGATCGCGGCGGCCGAGCCGAGGAAGACGAAGAACAGCGTGAACATCCACCCGAGCATGCTGATCTTCCAGTCGCATGTCGTGGTGAACATCGCGCTCACGATCGACATGCCCGCCGGGCACTCGACCGCCTTGTTGATGCCGATGGCATGCGAGAGCGGCAGCCAGAAGACGCTGAAGCCGTACGCCATGCCGATGCAGAGGTGGATCGCGAGCGCCGCGGGCGGCACCAGCCATCGATTGAAACCGGGGGCCGCGATGGTGCGCTCCTTCGCGAGCCAGCCGGTCGCTCCCACCACGTCGTCCATCGTTCCTGCGACCTGGTTCATCCGCTTCCTCCTTTTATGTTTTACCGAGCATATGAAGTGCGAATTTCCGCAGGTAAATTAGCAGCTTGCATCCGCGCCATCAATTGGTTATCTTGTACATATGGTATAGGCACCTCCAAGCGAGAGAGGAAATGAACCCGTGCAGAAGGTGCTGATCAAGCCGGTGTGGGTGTTGCGCGACCATGCGGAGGGCGACGAGCTCATGCCTCGCCTCATCCCGCTGCTCGCCGCGATCCACGAGAATGGAAGCCTCATCTCCGCATGCGGCGAGCTCGGCCATTCCTATCGCCACGGATGGGGATTGCTGCAGCGGGCGAGGCAGGCGTTCGGCGCGCCGCTCGTGATCGGAAGCCGCGGCCGCGGCGCCAAGCTCACGCCGCTCGGCGAAACCCTGCTGTGGGCCGACAAGCGCATCGCGGCTCGGCTCTCGCCGCTCCTCGAGAGCGTGGCCTCGGAGCTGGAGGCCGAGCTCGATCGGGCATCGCCGGAGTCGCGCGGAGGGATGCGGGTGCACGCGAGCCACGCCTTCGCGCTTACCGCGCTGCGCGATTTCCTCGCGCGCCGCCACATTCCCATGGAGGTGAGCTACGAGGGCAGCTCCGAGGCGCTCGCGTCGTTCCATCACGCCGCGTGCGACGCCGCGGGATTCCATGTGCCGATCGGCGAGCTGCAGCAAGCGGTGCTCGCCCGCTACGCGAAATGGCTCAAGCCCGAATCGCAGGTGCTCGTGCACGTGGTGGAGCGCCGGCAGGGCATCATTGTCGCCGCCCACAATCCGAAGGGCATCGCCTCGCTCGCGGACCTCGCGCGCCCGAACCTGCGCTTCGTGAACCGCCAGCCGGGATCGGGCACGCGCATCCTCGTCGACCACCTGCTCGAGCACGAAGGCATCGAGGCCGACCGCATCCACGGCTTCGACCGCACCGAGTACACGCACGCGGCGGTCGCCGCCTACATCGCGAGCGGCATGGCCGATTCCGGCGTCGGCGTGGAGACCGCGGCGCGCCAGTTCAACCTGGGCTTCGTGCCGCTGGTGAACGAGCGCTACTACCTGCTCCTCAGGCGCGAGGCGGTCGAGTCTGCGCTCATGCAGCGCCTGCTCGCCGCGATGCGAAGCCGGGAGTTCAAGGCGCAGCTCGTGAGGCTGCAGGGCCTGGGCGCCTCGAACTGCGGGAAGATCGAGGAGATCGAGAACGCATTTCCGGGATTCCGGGCGCCGCCGGCACGCGCACGCAAGAAGGCGGCCTGACGGCCGCCTGCTTCACAGCGCCGACTTCAGCAGCTTGCCCATCTCGGCGGGGTTGCGCGTCACCTTGATGCCGCACTCCTCCATCACGGAGAGCTTCTCCTGCGCCGTGCCCTTGCCGCCGGAGATGATCGCGCCCGCGTGGCCCATGCGCTTGCCGGGAGGAGCCGTGACGCCGGCGATGAAACCCACGACCGGCTTCTTCATGTGGTCCTTCACCCAGCGCGCGGCGCTCTCCTCGTCGCTGCCGCCGATCTCGCCGATCATGATGACGGCCTCGGTGTCCGGGTCGTCGTTGAACATCTTCATCACGTCGATGTGCTTGAGCCCGTTCACCGGGTCGCCCCCGATGCCGACCGCCGAGGATTGGCCGAGGCCGAGGGCCGTGACCTGCCCCACGGCTTCGTAAGTGAGCGTGCCCGAGCGCGACACGATGCCGATCTTCCCCTTGCGGTGGATGTGGCCCGGCATGATGCCGATCTTGATCTGGTCGGGCGTGATGAGCCCGGGGCAGTTGGGACCGATGAGCCGCGTCTTCTTCCCCTGCATCTTGTAGCGCGTGCGGATCATGTCGCGCACCGGGATGCCCTCGGTGATGCAGATCACGAGATCCATGCCTGCATCGACGGCCTCGTCGATCGCGGCGGCGGCGTAGGGCGGCGGCACGTAGATCACGGACACCGTGGCTCCGGTCGCGGCCTTCGCGTCCTTCACATTGTTGTAGATCGGGATGCCTTCGAAGTCCTGGCCGCCCTTGCCGGGCGTCACGCCGGCGACGAAGCAGTTCCTGCCGTTCGCGTACTCGCGGCACATGCGGGTGTGGAACTGGCCCGTCTTGCCGGTGATGCCCTGCGTGATGACCTTGGTGTTCGCGTCGATGAGGATGGACATTTCGATGTTCCGGTTGCTTACGCCGCGACCGCGACGCCCTTGGCGGCGGCGACGACCTTCTTCGCCGCGTCGCCCATGTCGTTGGCGGAGATGATGGGCAGGCCCGAGTCGGCGAGGATCTTCTTGCCGAGGTCGACATTGGTGCCCTCGAGGCGCACGACGAGCGGCACCTTGAGGCCCACCTGCTTCGCCGCGGCGACGACGCCGGAGGCGATCACGTCGCACTTCATGATGCCGCCGAAGATGTTCACGAGGATCGCCGCGAGCTTGGGGTTCCTCAGCATGATCTTGAACGCCTCGGTCACCTTCTCGGTGGTGGCGCCGCCGCCCACGTCGAGGAAGTTGGCCGGGTTGCCGCCGAAGAGCTTGATCGTGTCCATCGTCGCCATGGCGAGTCCCGCGCCGTTCACGAGGCAGCCGATGTCGCCGTCGAGCTGGATGTAGTTCAGGTCGAACTTCGAGGCTTCGACCTCCGCCGGATCCTCTTCATCGAGGTCGCGCATCGCGACGATGTCGGGATGGCGGAAGAGCGCGTTGTCGTCGAAGTTCAGCTTCGCGTCGAGCGCCACCACGCGGCCGTCGCCCGTCACGATGAGCGGGTTCACCTCGGTAAGCGAGCAGTCGCACTCGTCGAAGCACTTGTAGAGGCTCTTGAAGAGGTCCCGCGCCTGCGGCACGAGGTTCGCGGGGACGCCGATCTTCTTCGCGATGTCCTCGGCCTGGGCGTCCTCGAGGCCCTTCATGGGATCGATCGCAACCTTGTGGATCTTCTCCGGCGTCTTCGCGGCGACTTCCTCGATGTCCATGCCGCCCTCGCTCGACGCCATCAGCACCACGCGCTGCAGGACGCGATCCACCACCAGCGCGGCGTAGAGCTCCTTCTTGATGTCGGCGCCTTCCTCGACGAGGAGGCGGCGCACCGTGCGGCCCTGCGGCCCGGTCTGGTGCGTGACGAGCGTCATGCCGAGCATCTTCGTCGCGAGCTCGCGCACCTCGTCGATCGAGCGAGCGAGCTTCACCCCGCCGCCCTTGCCGCGGCCGCCGGCGTGGATCTGGGCTTTCACTACCCAGACCGGGCCGCCCAGCTTCTTCGCCGCATCGACGGCCTCCTCGACGGAGAAAGCGGGAAAGCCGCGCGGCGTGGCCACGCCGTATTTGCGAAACAGTTCCTTGCCTTGATACTCGTGGATATTCATGGCGGTGGGGGGCGAATCCGAAGGAAAGAAGCGGGAAGCCCACCGATTTTATCAGCGGGAGCGGGGCCCGCGCACTTGACCTAGGACAGGTTCGAACCGCGCTCAGTGCTGGTCCGGATCCTCGGCCGGCTCCACCGGCTCGGTTCCCCGATACCACGCCGGATAGTACCTTCCGACTACGGGAGAGCGTGCGTCGAGCGCATGGCAGCGGTCGAGCTGGAACGGCTTCTTCTCCGGATCCTGAACCTTCTGTCCCGCCATGGTCTGGAACGCCCCGGTCGCGAGCGCCGCGGCAAGCTCGCTCACGTGCGTGCAGCCGTTCACGCCGCCGAAGAGCTCCTTGATCTTCTGCGCGTAGCCCGGGCGGATGGCGAGCCCCACGAGCTTGCGGTACGCGGGCTCGATCTTCGCGCAGTAGCCCGCATAGGGCACGGCGTCCATCCTCGCCTCGGCATCGACGATCACGAGATTGCGGTCGATGGTGATGCGCAGCCACATGGAGTGGATCGGCTCGCCCGCCTTGCGCACTCCGGCGGCGAGGTTGAAGTCGTGCGGCTTGGTGTCGAGGAGGCGGCCCTCGATGTCGTACAGGCCGTCCGCGCGCTTGTAGCCGCGGATCTCGATCGCGCGCGTATGCAGCGGCACGCGCTCGATCGGGGACTCAGGCGCGGGCATCGACCGAAGGCGCCGCCGCGCCGCTGCGGCGTCCCTGGCGGATCGCCTCGGCGAATTCCGCCCCGGTCTGGAAGCGCTGCTCGAAATCCTTGGCGAGCGCCTTGTCGACCACCGCGTCGACCCACGCCGGAAGGGACGCGTTCACCGTGCGGATCGGCTCGTGCGGGTTGTTGGCGATGGCGAACATGAGCTGCGTCATCGATTCGGCCTCGAAGGGCAGCTTGCCGGAGAGCATCTGGTAGAGCGTCACGCCGAGCGAGAAGAGGTCGCTGCGGCCGTCGATCTTCCTGCCGGCGAGCTGCTCCGGCGACATGTACGACGGCGTGCCGAGCACCATGCCGGTCTTGGTCCGGGAGGAATCGGTGATGCGCGCGATGCCGAAGTCGGTGACCTTCACCGTGTCGCTCCCCGGCTCGTACATGATGTTCGCCGGCTTGATGTCGCGATGCACGATCGCCATCGAGTGCGCATAGCCCAGCGCATCGGCCACGCGCTCGACGATGGACAGCACTTTCTCCGGCGGCAGCAGGTTCGGCAGCTTCGTGTAGGGCGTGAGGTCCTTGCCCTTGAGGAACTCCATCGCGATGTAGCACAGGTCGTGCTCCTCGCCGGCGTCGTAGATGGTCACGATGTTGGGATGGGTGAGCCGGCCCGCGGTCTCCGCCTCGCGGAAGAAGCGCTGCTTCGCCTCGGTGAGCTCGTCCGCCTCGAACTCGGACGACAGAGCCATCGTCTTGATCGCGACGACGCGGCCGATCTTCGGGTCCTTGCCCGCATACACCACGCCCATCGCGCCCTTGCCGAGCTCCTTCTCGACCTGGTAGCGCCCGAGCATCGGCTTCTCGGCGCCCGCGCCGCCCTGCAGGATCATCGTTCCCGCGTTGGTGCGCGCGGCGGCCGAGCCGCCGAGGATGATGGTCTCGGAGAGCTTCTTCGCCCGGTCGAGGCGCTCCTGCACGTCGCGGAACTTCGCGTCGAAGGTCTGCATGTAGCGGAACACGTTCTCGGCCTTGTTGAACTGGCGCCGCCGCTCGAAGTCGAGCGCCAGGTTGTAGAGGTTCTCCATCACCTCCTCGTTGAGCGGGGCCTTGCGGAACTTGTCGAATGCCATGTCGAGCTGGCCCTGCTGCTGGAACGCGAGGCCGAGCATGCGGTTCGATTCCGCGCTCTCGACGTCCGCCTTCTCCTTGCGTTGCTCGGTGACGAGGTAGTGCTTGGTGGTGAGGAGCGCATGGCCCACGAGGAGCAGCGTCGCGGGAAGCATGAGCTGGATCCACAGGCCCGGCCCGGTCATGAGCGCGAGGTGCGTGCCGAAGAGCGCCGCGACGATCACCGCGCTCAGCGCCGCGCCCATGCCGGCCTTGAGGCGGGGGAGCAGCAGCATGAGGTAGAGCGCCACCGCGAGGTAGGCGGCGAGCGTGGCGACCCCCGCCCACGCCGGCACGACGAAGAAATGCTCCTGCAGGATCGACGACACGGAGTGCGCGAGCGTGGTCACCGGGTTCATCTGCGCCGAGACCGGCGTCACCTGCGCCGCGCCCACGCCGGTGGCGGTCGCGCCGAGGAGCACGATCTTGTCGGCGTACTTGGCCGCCGGGATCTTGCCGCTGTACACGTCGAAGAACGAGTCGATCGGGAAGGCGGGGCGGCCGTCGCGATCCTTGTAGAAGTACGTGTACATCTGGCCGTAGTCGTCGGTGCGGATGGTCTTGCCGCCGAGGGTGACGCTCTGGCCGACGCTCGCGGTGATGTCCTTCGGGCCGAGGTTCAGGCTCCTCGCCGCGATCATCAGCGCGAGCGACGGCAGCTGCTGCCCGTAGTAGTCGAGGATGAGCGGCTCGAAGCGCACCGCGCCGTCCTCGTCGAGCGCGTTGTTCAGGTGCCCGATGCCCGCGACGCCGTTGCCGATCGCCTCGATCGGCACCAGCACGCCGTTCGCATGCAGGAACGATCCGCCGCCGTCGGTGGACGCGCCGATGGTGTTCTTGAGGACGTAGTCGGGCAGCGGCTTGTCGGGCCGGCCGGGCGGCGCGCCGTACGAGAGCTGCTCGAAGGCCAAGGGCACGATCACGTTGCCGGCCTTCTTCACGCTCGCCGCGAGGCGTGCGTCGCTGTCGAGCGACGAGGAAGCCTCGTCGAGGATGCGCCCGATCTCGGCCACTTCCGCCGGCGGCTGCGGCCCCTGCGCGGCCGGCGTCTCGCCGCCGATGGGGGCCACGCCCTGCACGTCCTGCGCCGGCGCGGGCCACGCCTTGTGGATCACGTCGAGCGCCTTCTGCACGTACGCGAGTCCCGGATCCTTCTGCGGCTCGAAGAAGAAGACGGTGTCGCCGATCACCTTCGCGTGCGCCGCGGCGAGCTGGTCGATGAGCTTCGCGATCACGTCGCGCGACCACGGCCAGCGGCCGATGTTGGCGATGGACTGCTCGTCGATGGCGATCACCGCGATGCGATCGCTCGGCGGCTTGGAGGTCATGCGCACGCCGAGGTCGTAGGCCCAACGCTCGACCGAGGGAATGAACCCGGCGGTGCGCGCGAATCCGAAGAGCACGACGGCAATGACGAGGCCGAGGAACCAGTCGGCCTTCCAGAACGCGGTCTTCATCGCATCTCCCTGGTCCCGGGCCTTCTCGTGGGGGGCTCGGCCCGTGGACGTATCGCGGTGCGCCCATCTTACATGGGCGCCATGGCCGCCGCCCGCCGTTCAGCGGGCGAGGTCGACCTCCGATCCGGCGCCCTGCTCGCGCGCGAGGCGCATGAGGTGCGCGGCGATGACGAGGTCCTGGATCGCCATGCCCTGGGATTCGAAGAGCGTCACCTGGTCGGCCGACGTGCGCCCGGCGCGGATGCCCGCGATCACCTCGCCGATCTCGGTGAGCCCGCCCGCGTGCAGCCGTCCCTTCTCGAGCGCGGGCAGCAGGTCGCCCGCCTCCTTGAGCGCCGAGGGGCGCGAGTCGACGACGACCGGTTGCGCGCGCCGCACGGTCGTCTCGTCGATCTCCCGGCGCAGCAGCGAGTTGGAGCCGGCGGCGTTCACGTGCGTGCCGGCGGCGAGCCATTCGCCGTCGAAGACCGGCGTCGCGGAGGTCGTGATGGTGACGACGATGTCGCTCGCCTTCACCGCGTCCTCGGGCGACGCCGCGGGGACCACGTCGAGCGAGAGCCGTTCGCGCATCTTCGCGCAGAACCTCGCCAGCTTCTCCGCGTTGCGCGAGAAGACCTTCACGCGCTCGAGCTTCCTCACCTTCGCGAGCGCCTCGAGCTGGCCTTGCGCCTGCCATCCGGAGCCGAACAGGCCCACCACTTTCGCGTCGTCGCGCGCGAGCCATTTCGCCGCCACGCCGCCGGCCGCGCCGGTGCGCATCATGCCGAGGAGGTTCGCTTCGACCACCGCATCGAGGTTGCCGCGCTCGGCGTTGAACGCGTACACGAGGAAGCGCACGCCCTCGCGGCTGGAGGTGTAGGCCTTGTACCCGAACACGCCCATCGAGGGGACCGCGCCCTGCAGGATGTGCAGTGCCGTCTTCGGCAGACGCGTGCGCTCGCGCGGCACGTCGATCGCCTGTCCGGTGGAGTATTCGCGATGCACGCGCTCGACGAGCTCGAGCGTGGCATCCATCGTGAGCAGCCGCTCGACGTCGGCCTCGCGGAGGAAGAGAGCCATGGGAGTGGATTCGAAGCGGGGAAGGGAAGCTTCGAATCTTAGCAAACCGGTCGGTTCGGCCGGTCGAGGCCGAGCGGCGAAAAAAAAAGCCCTCCCCGCGGCGGGGAGGGCCGGAGCACACGCGCTACTGCTTCGTCGTCGTGTCCGTCTCGGTCTTCGTCGCCGAGCCCGCCGGCGTGTCGACGCGCGTGGTCGAGGTCGAGCGCGATTTCTCGGGCGCCGCGCCGGACTTGCCCGCGTCGATGTTGACGCTGGTCGACGAGTGCGACGGCTCGGACGGCTGCACCACCGTCGTCGACGAGCTGGGCGTGCTGGGCGCAGGCTGGACCACCGTGGTGGACGAGCTGGGCGCAGGCGCCTCGCTGGCAGGCGGCTCCTTCACCACCGTCGTGGATGAGCTCGGGACAGACCGGTCGCATCCGGCGAGTGCGGCGATCGCGATCGCCGCGAGGGGAAGTGCGATGGATCTCATCGTTGTCTCCATTGTGTGGATGGAGATCGTGAGACACCGCGCCGCCTCGCGGATTGCGGCGGTTGCGTCGCCGCCGGCTGCTTTTCGCGTCCGACGCTTCCTACGCCGGATGCGCTATGGGAACGCCGGTACCGTCGGCTCGTGGCCGCGATCGATCGCCTCGGGGTGCTTGCGCGCGACGATGTCGCGGACTTCCTCGAAGCGGCTCGACGGCACGTCGAGCATCAGCAGCACGCGCCCGTCCTGCAGCTCCTGCTCGAATTGGCGCAAGCGGGAATTGGGCACCTGCAGGCCCACCATCGTGGCCACCCATACGCCGAGGATCGCGCCGACGACCGCGGCGACGAGGACCGCCACCATCTCGAGCGAGACGCCGCGCGGCGGGTAGTTCACGAGCACGGCGCCCACCAGCGCTCCGAGGGCGCCGCCGATGACGAGGCCCACGAACGCGCCGTGGATGGCGTCGGTCTTGTGCAGGTAGGACGCCTCGTTCAACTCGCCCAGGTCGGTGCCGCGGCGCGCGAGGAAGCGCATGTGGCGATCCTCGATGCGCGCGAGGAGCAGGTCGTTCGCGAGGCCGCGCGCGCTGGCGACGTCGGGGAGCGTGACGTACATCCTTCTCATGGGACCCTCCTTTCCAGTCCGGATCGAAAGGAGCGGTGTCGGGAGTCGCAAGCGGCTCGGGGCATCGCCTGACTGGATCAGGCTATGCCCCGCGCGTGATGGAATCAAGGGGGCGCCGATGCCCCCCGCGGCCTACGGCAGCAGGACCGTGGAACCGGTGGTCTTGCGCCCTTCCAGGTCGCGATGCGCCTGGACGGCGTCCTTGAGGGCATACGTCTGACGCGGGGCGACCTTGATCTTGCCCGCGAGCACCAGATCGAAAAGCTCCTTCGATGCGGCGACCAGCTCCTCGCGCTTCGCGACGTAGCCCATGAGCGTCGGGCGCGTCACGTAGAGCGAGCCCTTGGCGGAGAGGATGCCGAGGTCGGTCGGGCCCACCGGGCCCGAGGCGTTGCCGAAGCTCACCATGAGCCCGCGGCCCTGCAGGCAATCGAGCGACTTCATGAAGGTGTCCTTGCCGACGCCGTCGTACACGATCGGCACCTTCTTCCCGCCGGTGATCTCGTTCACGCGAGCGACGAAATCCTCCTTCGTGTAGATCACGGTGTGCGTGCAGCCGTTTTCGCGCGCGAGCTTCGCCTTTTCCTCGGAGCTCACGGTGCCGATGACGTTGATGCCGAGCGCCTTCGCCCACTGGCACGCGATGAGGCCGACGCCGCCGGCGGCCGCGTGGAAGAGCACCGTGTCGCCGGCCTTCGGCACGACATGCAGGCGGCGCAGGAGGTATTGCACGGTGAGGCCCTGCAGCATCATGCACGCGGCCTGCTCGAAGCTGATGCCCTCGGGCACCTTCACGCAACGCTCCGCGGGATGGTTCTTGAGCTCGGAGTAGGCGCCGATCGGTCCATTGCAGTAGGCCACGCGATCGCCCGGCTTGAACTCGGTCACGCCCGGTCCCACCGCTTCGACGACACCGGCCGCCTCCAGGCCGATGCCCGAGGGAAGCGGCATCGGATAGAGGCCCGTGCGATGGTACGTATCGATGTAGTTGAGCCCCACCGCCTTGTGGCGGATCTGCAGCTCTCCCGGTCCGGGTGCGGGAACGTCCACCTCTTCCCACTGCAGGACCTCGGGTCCGCCGGGCTTGTGGAACCTCACTGCGTGCGTTTTGGCCATTCGAATCACCTCGACGAAGCGGCGTGCGGAATCAGGAGCCGAGGATTGTACCCGTCGTGACGCCCGCGGCCTTCGCCCACTCCGCGGGAGAGATCTTCTTGGTCTCCTCGCCCTTCACCTTCGCGACCTCGACCTGCCCGCCCTGGCAGGTGATGCGCATGGCGGTGTCGCCGATCTCGGTGATCTCGCCCACCTTGCCCTTGACCGCGCCGAACGTGCGCACGAGGTGCTTCTTCGAGCCGAAGAGCTGCACCTTCTTGCCGTTCAACGTGGTCCACGCGCCCGGCGCGGGGTCGGCGGCGCGGATGAGGTCGTGCACGCGCGTCACATGGTTGTGGAAGTTGATCTTCGACTCGTTGGCGCGGAACCAGCCCTCGTAGGTCGCGTGCGACTCGTCCTGCACGACCTCCTTGTGCTTGCCGGCGACCACGAGGTCCGCGGCTTCCAGCATCGCCTTCACGCCCATCGGGAACAGGCGATCGAAGTACACGGTGCCGAGGGTGTCGTTCTCGGAGATCTCGGTCTCCTTCTGCAGGACGACGGGGCCCTCGTCGAGGCCGTCGGTGGGCCGGAAGATGGTGAGGCCGGTCTTCTTCTCGCCGAGCGAGATCGGCCAGTTGATCGACGACGGCCCGCGATACTTCGGCAGCAGGGACGGGTGGTACTGGATGGTGCCGTGCTTCGGGATGTTCACGAATTCCTGCGGCGCGAACTGCAGCACGTAGGCCATGATGCCGATGTCGGCATTGCAGGCCTTCATGGCCTGGATCGCTTCCGGTCCCTTGAGGTTGGGAAGCTGCAGCACGTTGAGGCCCTTCTCCTGCGCGGCTACGCGCAGCGGATCGGCCTTCGCGCCTTCCTTCTCGGGCGCGCAGAACACCGCACCGACGGTATCGCCGCGCGCGAGGAATGCTTCGAGGACGGCCTTGCCGAAATCCTGCTGACCGATGATCGCGATTTTCATTTCTTGGATTCCTGAAAGCGAGGAACCGATTCGCCTTTCGAAGTGATTAAGCGGCGACTTTCTTGGGCGGCGAGGAGAAGGCGCCGGAGGACTTCATCGACTGGATCTTCGCATCGTCGTAGCCGAGCACTTCCTTCAGCACCTCGTCGGTGTGCTCGCCCAGCAGCGGGCTGCGCTTGATCACCGCCGGCGATGCGGACAGCTTGATCGGCATGCCGACGTTGTACCACTTGCCGCGCTGCGGATGGTCGAGCTCGACCCACATGTCGCGGCCGCGCACGTGCTCGTCGGTCGCGAGGTCGGTCGTGGACATGATGGGACCGCAGGGGACGTCCAGCTCGTTGAGGATCGCCATCAGCTCGCGCTTGGTGTACTTCTCCGCGAACTTGTTGATGAGCGTCCACATGAGGTTCTGGTTCTTGCGGCGCTCGGCGATGGTGGCCAGGCGCGAATCGGTCGCCATGTCCGGCATGCCGACGTCGGGACCGATGCGCTTGGCGAGCGGCTCGTAGACCGCTTCCTGCACGACGATGTAGAGCCAGTCGTTGGGACCGTGCGGCTTGCAGTGGATGGCGTTGCCGAGCTGGCCGCCGCCCGAGTCGTTGCCCGCGCGCGGCACGTCGCCCATGTCCTTGTACGTCGGCACCGAGTATTCGGCCAGCGGGCCGCGCGTGAGGCGCTGGTGGTCGCGGAACTTCACGCGGCACAGGTTCATCACGCCATCCATCATCGCGACCTCGACATACTGGCCCTGGCCGGTCGTCGTCGCCTGATGGAGCGCGGCGAGCAGGCCGATCGCGAGGTGCAGGCCGGTGCCGGTGTCGCCGATCTGCGCGCCGGTGACGTAGGGCGGGCCGTCGGGAATCCCCGTGGTGCTCATCGCTCCGCCCATCGCCTGCGCGACGTTCTCGTACGCCTTGAAGTCGGCGTACGGACCGCTCGAGCCGAAGCCCTTGATCGAGCCCACGACGAGCTTCGGATTGATCTCGTGCATCTTCTCCCAGGTGAAGCCGAGGCGCTCGAGCACGCCGGGCCCGAAGTTCTCCATCATGATGTCCGACCTCTTCAGCAGGTCGACGAATACCTGCTTGCCCTCGGCCGTCTTCATGTTCACGGTGATCGAGCGCTTGTTGCAGTTGAGCATCGTGAAGTAGAGCGAATCGGCGTTCGGGATGTCGCGCAGCTGGCCGCGCGTCGCGTCGCCATGCGGGGGCTCGAACTTGATCACGTCCGCGCCCATCCAGGCGAGGAGCTGCGAGCAGGTGGGACCCGCCTGCACGTGGGTCATGTCGAGGATGCGTACGCCTTTCAGTGCATTCATTACGGTCTCCGTAGGATCGGCTGCTCTACTTTTTCGCGGCAGTCGGATTGAGCGCCGTGATGCGGCCGCTCTCGGTGCCGGCCCCTTCCGCGATCACCGCGTTCACGAGCGTCGGGCGCTGGGTGCGGAACGCCTCCTCGATCGCCGCGCGCAGCTCCTGCGGCGTCGTGACGTGCTTGCCGACGCCGCCGAACGCCTCCATCAGCTTCTCGTAGCGCGCGTCCTTCACGAACACGAGGGGCGACGGGTCCTGCGCGCCGCCGTAGCTCTTCTCGTCGCCGCGATAGACGCCGTTGTTGTTGAGGATCACCACGCACACCGGAAGGTTGTAGCGGCAGATGGTCTCCACTTCCATCCCGCAGAAGCCGAACGCGCTGTCGCCCTCGATCGCGAGCACCTGCTTCTTGCCCACGACCGCAGCGGCAATGGCGAAGCCCATGCCGATGCCCATCACGCCCCAGGTGCCGACGTCGAGGCGCTTGCGCGGCTTGTACATGTCGACGATGGAGCGGGTGAAGTCGAGCGCGTTGGCGCCTTCGTTCACGAGGTAGGCGTCGGGATTCGCCTTCACGATGTCGCGCACGACGTTCAACGCGCTGTGGAAGCTCATCGGCGACGGATTCTCGGCCAGCTTCTCGGCCATCTTCGCCACGTTCCTGTTCTTCTTGTCGTTGACGGCGGCAACCCAGTCGGCGGGAGCCTTCACGCCGTCGATGCCCTTGAGGAACTGCGCCACGCACGAGCCGATGTCGCCCACCACGGGCGCGTCGATCTTCACGTTGCTGTCGGCCTCGGTGGGCGAGATGTCCACCTGGATGAACTTCTGCCCGCCCCACTCCTTCGCGGCCTTGCCGCCCCAGGTCTTGCCCTTGCCGTGGGATAGCAGCCAGTTGAGACGCGCGCCGATGAGCAGCACCACGTCGGCTTCCGGCAGCACGAACGAGCGCGCGGCCGAGGCGCATTGCGGATGGGTGTCCGGAAGGATGCCCTTGGCCATCGACATCGGCAGGTACGGGATTCCGGTCTTCTCGACCAAGGCCTGGATCTCCGCGTCGGCCTGCGCGTAGGCGGCGCCCTTGCCGAGGAGGATGAGCGGCTTCTTGGCGCCCTTGAGCAGGTCGAGCGCGCGCTTCACCGCCTCCGGCGCCGGGATCTGGCGCGGGGCGGGATCGACCACCTTGATGAGCGATTTCTTGCCGAGCTCCGCGTCGATCGACTGCGGAAAGAGCTTCGCCGGGAGGTCCAGGTACACGCCGCCCGGACGGCCGGAGACCGCGGCCCGGATGGCGCGCGCGACGCCCACGCCGATGTCTTCGGCGTGCAGCACGCGGAAGGCGGCCTTGCACAGGGGCCTGGCGATCGCGAGCTGGTCCATCTCCTCGTAGTCGCCCTGCTGCAGGTCCACGACCTCGCGCTCCGACGAGCCGGAGATGAGGATCATCGGGAAGCAGTTGGTGGTGGCGTTGGCGAGCGCGGTGAGGCCGTTGAGGAACCCCGGCGCGGACACCGTGAGGCACACGCCGGGCTTCTGCGTGATGAAGCCCGCGATCGACGCCGCGTAGCCCGCGTTCTGCTCGTGGCGGAAGGAGATCACGCGCAGCCCTGCGCCCTGCGCCTTGCGCGTGAGGTCGGTGATCGGAATGCCCGGCAGGCCGAAGACGGTATCGATGCCGTTCAGCTTGAGGGCGTCGATGACCAGGTGGAAACCGTCGGTCTGCTCGGCGGATTGCGCGTTGGCGCCGGGTTGGGCCGACTGGGGCTTGGCCGACGCGGCGGCGGTTTCGGTCACGGTTGCCATGGTTGTTTCCTCCGAGGGGGCGTGCCCGCGGGCCGGCAGGGCGCTCGCGGGGTCTGAATCGGGTTGGGAGCGGCAGGCGGCGGGAAGCCGCCGCGGGAATCAGGCTACAATGTTAAGAAACGCCCCGAACGCACGGCCTTGATGGCGGTCAATTTCGGCGCCTCCATCTCGCTTGACTGCGGTCAATTTCCGCATCCACCCCCCGAATGACGCTCCTCGTGAACCATCCGCAGCTTCAGGAGATCCGGGAGCGGCTGCGCCAGAACATCGTCCTGCGCAGGCTGAAGCCGCGCGCCTTCAGCGAGCTCGAGTCCGTCCTGCACATCATGGACTACCGGAAGGGCGACATGCTGCTCTCCCAGGGCGCGCACGAGATGGAGCAGTACTTCGTGATCGACGGCATCCTCAAGCGCGTGGTGGCGAGCCCCGAGGGCAAGGAGATGATCCTGCGCTTCGCGAAGGAGGACGACATGGACACGAGCTACGCGGCGTGGAAGCTGCGCACGCCCGCGCCCTACTCGATCCGCTGCGTCACCAAGGCGCGCGTGGCGAAGATGCCGCTGCCGCAATGGGCGAGCTTCCTCGACGCGCATCCCGACCTCAAGGACGACTTCGAATACGAGGTGATGTTCCTCATGGGCGAGGTGATGGCGCACACGATCACGCTGCACCTGCTCGACGCACCGGGGCGCGTGCACCGGTTCATGAGGAAGCACCCCGAGCTTTCCGAGCGCGTGCCGAAGAAGGAGCTCGCCTCGTACCTCAACCTCTCCGCCGAGACGCTCTCGCGCCTCAAGCACGCCGGCAAGATCTGACCCCGATCACTCCGGCCTCACGCCGCGCGAGGGCTGCTGCGGGAAGCGGTAGAGGCCGCCGGCCATGGACTGCAGCTCGTCGCGCACCGACTTCACGCCCGGCACCGCGCGTACCACTTCCTGCACCGTGCGCTTCTCGCGATCGTCCACCACGATGCCGCGCAGCGTCACCTCCCCGGCGCTCACCTCGATGTCCACGTCGACCTGGTCGGAGCGATCGTCGGAGCGAAGCGCCGCGCGCACCCGCGCGCGCAGCGCGAGGTCGGCGAGGTGCTCGCGCGACTCGGGCGTCTCCTGGAAAGCCGCGCTCCTCACGAGCGCGAGCACCTGCTCGACGCACTGCGCGACCGGCACGCGCTCGGTATTGAGGCTCAGGTCGTAGAGCGTCGGATCGCCCCAGCGCACGTTGAAGTGCTGCTCCATGCGCGAGGCGCGCGCCGCGTCGTCCACCTCGATCTCGCGCCGCGCGAGCT
>Ga0068855_100003442_pt1 | contig 19362 bp, 16 predicted proteins | sample KBSCornC52_FD_66592 | JGI IMG/M metagenome (GOLD analysis project Ga0068855, IMG submission 66592) | Corn rhizosphere microbial communities from Kellogg Biological Station, Michigan, USA - KBS Corn C5-2 | ecosystem: Host-associated > Plants > Roots > Rhizosphere > Soil ...
CAGCTTCTTAGCAACTCGAGAATTGTCGCCGGGGCCGTCTCGCACGAATTGCGGAACCTGGCGGCCGCGGCCTCGGTGTTGCATCACAACCTCACCAAGACGATAAGCCTGAATGACAACGCCGACTTTCGCGCGCTGGGCACGGTGGTGGAGAGCGCCCTGAAGCTCGCCTCAACCGAACTGACCGATTCAACCGAAGATGTTCTCGAAGGCCTGGATGTCGGCGAGCTCCTGGAGGAATTGCGCGCCATCGTTTCGCCTGGCCTGGAAGAAGGCGGAATCCAGGGGGAGTGGGAAATCCACAAGGACTTGCCTGGGATCCGAGTGGATCGCTCAGGTCTCTTGCAGGTATTTCTCAACCTTGCTAAGAACAGTATCGGCGCCTTGCGCGGGCGGCCGGGGGCGCGCCTGAGCATCACGGCGTATGCGCTCGAAGGAACGGTAGTGATCCGATTTTCCGATAACGGCCCGGGCATCGCCGCGGCAGACCGTTTGTTCCAGCCGTTTCAGCCGGGCGCTTCTTCGACAGGTCTGGGCCTGTTTGTCTCGCGGGCGATCATCCGCACGTTTGGTGGTGAGCTGCATCAGACCCAGCAACCCAATGAGTGCTCCTTCATCGTGGAGCTTCCAGCATCGGTAGTGAATCAGGCGACGAACTAGTGACGGTGGACCTTTGACTCGAATCCTGCTGATTGACGATCACTCTTTGTTTCGCGAAGCCATTGCCCGCTTGCTGGGGCGCGAGTCGGACTTCGAAATCGTGGGCGAGTGCGCCACCGTCGAAGAAGGGATCGCGGTGCTAAAGAGTAACCCCGTGGATGTTGTCCTTCTCGACATCAATCTGGGTTTGCAGCAAGGCGGAGCGTTCCTGCCGCTGGCCAGGCAGGCGGAATTCAAAGGCAAGATCCTGGTGGTGACTGCGGGCGTCAGCCGTCTGGAAGCCGGGCGTCTGGTCGAACGAGGCTGTGCTGGAATCATTCTCAAGCAGGAGCGCCCCGAGGTGCTGATCGAGCGTATTCGGGGGATTACCGGCGCTACCGACGCGGGCGAGGCAGTGACTGCACCGCCTCCTCTACCGGATGCGATGGCGCCGCCGGGAGCGGAGGCCTCGCAGGAGTTTACCGCGCGCGAGCGTCAGGTGCTCCGGGCAGTATTCGCCGGCCAGACCAATAAGGAGATCGCGTTCACGCTGGGTGTTTCCGAGCCGTTGGTGAAAGCTGTGCTGCAGCAGTTGTTTTCGAAAACCGGAGTACGCACGCGTTCCCAATTGGTTCGCATCGCCCTGGAGCGGCATTGGAAAGACTTAGAGGGACTGCCAGAGTAACTCGCGCGTTACCGCGACGTGCACGCCTCGGGCTTCCACGGGGCGTTGTCCGGCAGCTTCTTATAATGCGTGCTGGTGATAAACGGCACGCTCAGATACTGCGGATCCTTCACCTCAGTGCTCACCACCAGCCATATGTCGCCGTTGGGAGCAGTATGCCGGTCGTACCACTCGGTGACGATCGCGTTTTCGCTGTAAGGGACGCCATTCTTGCGAAGGTAGCCCGGACGCAGCTTGGTCGTGACCACCTTCAGGTCGCCATTGCGCGCCTCGCCGCGACCCACGGCAGCTTGCTCCCATTCGGCGATGGAATATCCCTGCCAGGATGCCGCGCTGCTCTGTGCCAGTTTCTGCGCGTCGCTTCCCGTCGCATCGCTGCCGAAATGAAAGAGACGCGTCTGGCTGCCTGCTTCGGTCTCGATCTTCATGGTCGTGTCGTTGTCCCAGGTGATGTGCAGCCTGCCCGGAATCCGCATCACTGCGGCGGCTCCATAGGACTTGCACTGCTCACCCGCGGCTTCATCTTTCGCCGGATCCCAGGCGTCGGCCACACGGCGCGCGGCCGCGTTGAGAGGAACACCCAGATACTGCCCCTTGGGCGGCGTCACCATGCGAAACATCCAGTCTTCGGTGACGACCGACACCCAGTAGCCGGTCATGTCGATGGCCGCCGTGGCTTTGGGCGTGGGAGCAGCGCCACCGCCGCGTCCACCCGCGCCTCCACGTCCGCCTCCTCCGCCACGTCCCTGCGAGAAACCAGGCGATGCAATCAAGCAGACCGCAGTGGCAAATGTAGCCAGCCTATTCAATCGTTTCACCAGGCCTTGTTCCCCAGCCGAATCCGTCCGACGTACGATGCAGCGTTTTCAAAGCGCCGCGGTTATCGCCTTTGGTGCGCGAAGGATTCACGGTGACGACGACCGCGTCTCCGGCCTTGAGCGTGTCGCGCTTGATGCCGGCCTGCCCGAGCTGCCCGGAACCGCGCCATTCAAGCGACCAACGCTGCAGGGCGCCATCTTTGTCCGGAACATCTATTTGTAGAAACGAATGCGGGTTTCGCAGCAAGAGCTGAACGATCTTGCCTTCCAGCTTCACCTCTTTATCCGACTCGTACGTCGCTCCCAGAGAGTGATGCGCATACGCCGCGATATTCAGTACGAGAACGCTAGCCAACCCGAGAAGTATTTTGCGTGTCATGAAGCCCCCTATGAACTTTACCTAAGAGACATTGTACCTAGTGCTTTGCGCTCAGGCTTTTATAAGCCGCCTCGACGAACATATCGGTGGTCCACGGCCCGGTTGTCGCGCCGTAGAGGCCGTCGTACTCGAGAGTGGGCTTGGCCGCTTTCACCTGCTGCAACGTCATCCCTTTTTTGATCATGTCCGCGATCCGATCCTTGATGATGGCCACCATGTTGCGATAATTGGCCACGTCTCCGGTGTCGCACAGCCTTCCGTGGCCGGGAATCACTAGCGTGCCGCCCTGCGAGCGGAACTCGGGAATCGCGATGTCCAGGATGCGATTCAGTCCATCCAGCGCGCCTTGAATCGAGCCGCCTTTGGCCAGATCGATCACGGGATAACTCGTCGTGGAAAGAATGTCGCCCGCGGCGATCACATCGGAGTATCGGAAATACACCATGCTGTCGCCGTCGGTATGCGCGGCCGGCACGTGAAAGAGCTGGACGCCTTCGCCATTGAAAAACTCGCTGAGTTTGTAGGACATCCCGCGATACGTATCGGTCGGCCACAACCCGGATGCAACTGCCGGTTTGCCGTTGGTCTCAGCGCTCATCCGGCCCAGGACGTTTTCGTGCGCGATCACGGTCGCGGTGGGAGCCACACCCACTGGCGGAAACGTCACGCCGAGAATCTTCGAATCGGCAGGTAGCGCGGAAAGCACCTCGTTGCCGCCAGTGTGATCCGGATCCATCCCCGTATTGATGATGTAGCGAATGGGCTTGGGAGGGCCAGGTGAGGAGATGATCGCGTTCAGCGACGGGCTCGACCAGCGATAGGGACTTTCCGAGCAATGCAAGCCTGTGCATCGATTCGGAGCGGGAGAGGCTGCCACCGCTGTCACCAGTTGCAGAACCGTGGACAACACCTTGGCGCTCATCTGGCTGGTTCCCGCATCCACCAGCAGGATGCCGTCCGGTCCGATGGATGCTGCGATATTCCCGCCGGCTCCCACCAGCATGTAGACGTTGCCTTGCACTGGCAAAACGTGGATTTCAGCCGCTTGTGCAGGAGTTCGCTGCTGCCCGAACGCCGACGCCGCCAGCAGGAAAATGACACCCAGATGTTTCATCATTTCGCCGCTGCCTTAAGCTTCTCGCGGTAATCCGGATAAGTCGATTCAGCCCCGCCGCGCGCGGCCTGCGGAGGAATCCAGCCGGCAGCATCTTTCAGTTGCTCGGTGGTGCCGGGCAGGAAGTGCGGCACCGCGCTCGAAATATTCTCTTCGCTCACCGTGCACGGATAGTAGGTCAGCGCTGTATGCGTGTCGAGCGCGTAGTTGGTGGTTTGGATGAGCGGCTCTTCCAGCCACACCGGATCCGTCAGGATCATGGTGATCACCAGATATTCACCATGCCGGTCGATATATTCGCGCATGGTGGCTTTGTCGCTGAAGCTGGCCCCGTTGCGGCGCAGGTAGCTGCCCTTGATGTGGTCGGTGTCCACCACCAGCGTGTTGCCCTCCCACTTGCCGGTCGAAAACCCGGACCAGCTATAGGGCGCGTACTCGGGCGGATGCGGACGCCCGTCCATATAGATCACGCGGTCCAGAGATCGCAGATATTCGACGTGAATCGCGCGCAGATCCCGCCCGATGGGGTCCACTTCATTCCAGAATCGAACGCTGCCCAGGGCGCGCCACTGGTAGGGCGCAGAATGCGGACGGCATTGAAATTCGGGCAGGCTCCACTCGGAATGATCGTGACTATCGGCTTTGCGGCGACCCGCGTCGTTTAGCGGGATGCCCTGGTAATCGCCCAGCGGCGGGCCGCCCGAGCGCTCATAGCTGTCCTCATGAACGCGCTCAGCCCAGACGCCTGAGAAATCGGTCAACTCGAGCACCGGCGCACCTTGCGCGAAGACCGGAATGCCAGCCGCCATGGCTGCGAGCAACACTAACAAAAGAGGTGGAATTTTGGCCGGATGAAGATGCATGGCTCCACCCAATCTACAACATCCGGTGTGCTCTAAGCAGGCAGAGCTCAATTACCTGAGCGAACACTTTACATAAGCGAACACTCGACGCCATTCACCTCAGTGGCGAACACGTCGAGCAGGGGAGCGTTCCCCAGTACTTCCGCAATGGAGGCGGGGAAGTCTTCCGAAGCCAGCAATCGGTGACAACCACATGCTCCGAATCCGATATGCTCGGCAACGGTGCATCCGATCTGGACAGCCCGCGTCAAAGTGCCCCCTGGGTTCCCGGACGTGCCCGGCCAGTGATGCAGCGCGCCGGCCTCTCGGACGGATTCGGGCAGTTTCCAGGCCTCCAGGATCTGCCCTGCCAGCTCAGCGTGGTCAGTTCCGTACACGCCCCGTTCCGTCTCCTCCAAACTCAGGCCGTTTGAAACCGCGCTGTTGACGAGCTCCACGTAATCCTGCCCGGAGTGCTCGATCAGCGCCAACTGGCCGATTCCGTGCAGCAGGCCGGCTGTGTAGGCATGATCAATGGGCACAACGGCGGAATGTTCGGCGATGAGGGCTGTCGCGACGCTGTGCCGCCACCAGGCCTTCATGAACGGCGACGTCCGGTTGGGTACGCCGCGCCACAGGGCCGCTGTCACGGCGATCCGGGTCAGCCGCTGGAGTCCCACCATAGCGATCGCATGCAATACGGAATGTACCTCTTGCCGGCGGCCAAAAAGCCCGGAGTTGGCCATCCGCATGGTCTCGCCCGATAGTGCGGGATCGATCGAGATTAGCTTGGCAACTTCTTTAAAAGAAACGTTTTCGTCGGCCACCAGAGCCATCAGTTGGACGGCGACCGGAGAGAACGCCGGAAGGCGCTTCAGGAACTGGTGAGTAACATCCCCAGCCTGTGTTTCCAGCGTAGACACGGATCCCACCACCCCCATATCGCCGGAACGAGCACGGATTCGAGGATTTCCTGGGGGTGTCCGGGGAGAGGGTATACTGCACGTCATGAATCGCTGTTTCTGTTTGATGTTGGGCACCCTGCTGGGGGGTGCCAGTGCGCTTCCCGCGCAGACGCCGAATCCGCTGAGCGCCGAAGTAAAGTGGTCCTACGGAAGTATTAAGAACAACCTGCTGAAGCTTGCTGAGAAGATGCCCGCCGAGCGCTACGGTTTTCGGCCGACTCCCGAGGTCGAGACTTTTGGCCGGCGGGTGGCGCACATCGCGGATGCCAATATGAACGTTTGCACCGGACTCAATGGCGAGCGCAAGCCGCTGGGCGCAGCCTCCAAGACTTCGAAGGCGGATCTAGTGGCGGCGCTGAAAGAATCCTTCGCGCAGTGCGACCGGGTCTTCGACTCGCTTACGGACGCATCGGCCCAGGAGATGGTCAGTTCTCGATTGGGTGGCCCTTTCCCGCCTGAGGCGACGCGTTCCCGGCTGGCGACGCTGTACAACCTGGTGCGCCACTCGAATGAGATGTACGGCTACATGGCCGTGTATCTGCGATTGAGCGGCATCGTGCCTCCGACCAGCGCGCCCGAGTAGAAAAGAAAAAGCCCCGCGGCCCGAAGACCGCGAGGCTTGGTTTGTTTCAGCGCCGGCTTAGAACGAGAAGCGTCCCACCAGCAGCCCGGACCGTTCGCCGATCGTAGCGTTCGCGCCGCAGGTTGCGATGACGCCATACCCGGTGTTGTTGACTTTCACACCACTCGGGCACGTAGCCTGCGCACCGATCGCGGTCGTATACCCGGTTGCGACCGGGTTCGGAACCTGAGTCCGATTGAGCGCGTTGGTGAATTCCGCGCGGATCGAGAACTGCATACCTTCTCTGATCCGGAAGATCCGCCCGAAGCTAAAGCTCTCTCGGGGAATCCGCCGGAAGCGGAAGTCGTCATAGTAGGCAGCCGAGGGGCTGAAGGTTCCTGGTGTCGGATCCTTCCACGCGGCCGGATTCAGCACTTGGGTCTGGCCCGGATCGAAGCAATGACAGTTAATGTCCTGCAGGAATACCGGCACGCCGGGAATGCGCTCCGCGCGCGTACCGCGAAGGAATGCAGTGGCTAGGTTGCTGGTAGCCGCGGCCGTCAAGGGCGAGAGGATGGGGAGGCCGCTGGCGTACTGCATGGAGCTCGCGAAGTTCCAATCGGAGACTGCGTAGTTGAGCCACTTGTTAGTTCCCCACTTCGGCAGCGTGTAGTTCAGGGCCAGGATGCTGACCAGCGGCCGCGAGAAGCTGGAGTACTGCTTGTTGGTGTCGCGGTTGAGGATGTCATTGATCGCGCCACCGCCGCCGTCGTTATCCGCGCCCAACTGGAGTTCTTTCGCCCAGGTGAACGTGTAGCTGGCGTCCAGACCATGCGAGAAGCGCTTGGTCACTTTGGCCTGCAGCGAATCGTACCAGGTCTTGCCCAGCGGGCCAGCGCCTTGGAGATTCCCGAACTGCGGGAACGGACGCAGGGATTGTGCCACGCTGTTCGATCCGGAGAAGCCCGCATACGGCAGCTTGTTTTGGAACCGTCCGGCAGCCGCCTGCTGGACTTGAGCCGACAGAATGGCCCGATCCGCGGCGTTGGTGATGTCCAGGCCGTACTGCGATTTCAGGAAGTCCTGGGAGTAGACATTGAGATTGGTAAGTGCATTGGTGCGCCACCAGACGCCGCGATTGGCGACATAGGAAACATCGATCGCCAGGTTGCGGAAAATTTCCCGCTGGATGCCCACGCTGTACTGCAACTGGCGAGCGGGCCTGCCGCTGTTCTGGTCAAACACGGTCGGAGCGCCCGAAATGGTCCCAGGAGCCGGGAACAGGCCCGGATCCAATTTCGGCCAAGTTACGCTGAAAGGAGTGGTCACACCATTGTTGGTGTTGGTGAAGCCGCCGCTGAAAATCATGGCGGGGTCCGCGGTGCCGGGCGCGTTCACGGTCTGCTGAGCTCCGGGCGCGCCAGCGTAGCGGCCGCCGGTGTAGGGGGCGTACGAGACACCGATGCCACCGCGCAGCACGGTCTTTGAATCGAGCTGGTAAGCAACTCCGAAGCGCGGCCCGATTGCCAGGCCATAATTGTTCGCCAGATTGCAGCCGCAATGGCCTGGTCCGTCGCCTTCATAGATGGAGGCGCCGGGATGACCGCCGGCCGCGGGATTCGGGGTGGTCGCCGAGAAGCCCGGCACACGCCCGTACTGTTCCTTGGCGTAAGTGGAGTAATCGTAGCGAACACCATAGTCCAGGGTCAGCTTACGGGTTACCTTCCAGGTGTCCTGGGCGAAGAAGTCGATGTAGTTTCTTCCACCGCGAAGAGCGGAAAGGGCGGTCAGGTTATATTGTGTTACGCGGCCCATAAACAAGCTGGCCAGGGGGAACCCGGTTGCACCACCCGCGATATTGACACCAGCGTCCGAGAAATACGGATTGCTGGTCTGCTCGGCGTTGATGGTGAAGTTGCCCGTGGTGCCAGAGAAGGTGTAATCGATGAATCCTTCGATGCGGCTCTCGGCGCCGAATTTGAAGGTGTGGTTGCTCTTGACCCAGGAAACGCTGGCGTTAAAGGTAGGCTTAATTTCTACCGCGCGGACTTGTCCGGCTGCCGGACCCATGTTGGACATGCCGCCCTGGCCGTTTACACCGAACATTCCGGTCTGTCCCACGCCGCCCTGAATCACCGGGAAGCGCGCGCCCTGCGTTGGACCTACCGGAGCTCCGGCGATGCCCAATACGCCTTGAAGATCGAAATTAGTGGTAGGAGCGTTGTCTTTGAAGTCGTTATGCGCGTAGCCTGCACCCAAGTGCAGCAGCACGGTGGGCGACAGGGTGTAATCGAAATTCACGCGCTGCGTATGCGATTCGATAAACGTCCCGCGAGTAACTGTGATGGGATCCGGTAAGCCGTCCGATCCGCAAAGGGGTGTGCAATACTGCACGGCGGTCTCGGTGGTTGACCAGTAGTAGGACACCTTCGCCCTGGAACCCAGCGAGTGATCGATCTTAAGAGCCGGGATCGGAGTCCGCCGGTCTGTGGGATAGGGACGGTTGAAGTTATTCACCAGAGCGCCGGCGGTGGAACCTTCCGGCTTCGGAATCAAAGCGAGAAGTTTCACGGCCGAGGGGTCAAAGTTTGCCAAAGGAAGCTGATTGCCCACAAATGGGTTGCGGAGGCGCCGGCCCTGAGCGTCTCGAAATTGCGAGGCCGGATCGAAGATCTGCCCGTCCACGGCCGGCCGTCCCGACGAATCCACAGGATTGCCCGTGATCGGCCTGTTGCTGAGAGCCGTGGCGAAATTGCCGATGCGGTACGCTTCGGTCGGTACCGTGGGGAACTGGTTGCTGATTCTGCCGACTTCGCGGAACAACTCATAGCTGAAGAAGAAGAACGTGCGATCGCGCCCGTTGTAAACTTTCGGAACCCAGACCGGTCCACTAAAGGTGCCGCCCATATCGTCGCGGCGCGTCTTCGGCTTGAGGTGGGTGTAGGATTGGCTCGCGTTGTAAGCTTCGTTCGAGTTGTAGTCGAACAGCACGCCGTGGAACGCGTTGGTGCCGGACTTCACAGTGTAGTTGAATACGCCGGCGCCGGCCGAACCAAATTCAGCGGAGTAGTTGCTGGACTGAACGGCGAGCTCCTGCAGGGCTTCCACGCTAGGCTGCGTCTGCGCCTGCGAGAAGGTCACAACGCCGTTCGTGACGTCCTGGCCTTCAATGCGCACGGCTTCGGTGTTGCTAGGAGCGCCGTTGACGCGAATGTTCAGGTTCGGATCGAAGTAGGTGCCCGGGGCCAGTGTCGAGACAGCCATCGGGTTTCGGACGCCATGCGAGCTGGAGAAGCCGTTCCCGATGGGCAGCAGGCCCAGATTTACAAGCCGGTCGCCGGTGACGTTCACGCTGACGTCGCCGCTCTCAGTTTTGAGCAGCGAAGTCTCGGCGTTCACCGTGACGGATTCGGCGGCCGACCCCACTTCGAGCGTGGCGTCGATACGGACCGTCTGCGTGGCTTGCACCGTCACATTCTGACGGATAAACTTTTTGAAACCGGCTACCGTGACCGTAATTTCGTAGACGCCGACCGGCATCTGCGGCAAAGTGTAATTGCCGGTGTCACTGGTGGCCGCCTGGTATGCGGCTCCGGTTTGAGTGTTTTTTACTTCGATCGGAGCGTTTGCGACTACCGCGCCGGCCGGATCAGAAACAGTTCCCGTGATGGTGCCGCGATCGGTTTGCGCTAGCAAGCCCACAGCACACACCAGCAGAGTTAAAAATACTGACAAGGTACGCATTGATCCCCCCTTTTTAAGATTCAATGTAAAGGCCCCAACAAGGCGGCACGTATGGAAGGATGTTAATCCGCGACGCTAACCCTTGTCAAGTCTAAAAGATGCGAAGAGCACCTATGACTTTCGGAATATTATGGCGTTCCGAAAAACCGTTTTTTGGAAGCCTATGAGAGCTCGTGGTTTCTGGGGGCTTTTACCGGACGTTGAGCAGGCGTTCCAGCGTCAGAAAGAGCTCTTCGGTCCGGATGGGCTTAGAGACGTAAGCGTCCATTCCTTCCGCTAGGCAGCGCTCGGGATCGCCCTTGAGCGCGTGGGCTGTCATGGCGACGATGGGGATGTGCCGCCCGCTCGCCTGCTCTCGCTCCCGAATGACGGCGGTGGCCGCGAAGCCATCCATGTCGGGCATCTGGACGTCCATCAGCACGATGTCAAAGTTGTTCTGCTCCAGAGCGGACAGCGCCGCGCGGCCGTCTCCCACAACCACGATCGAGTAGCCCCGCTTTTCCAATAAACGCCGGACCAGCGTCTGATTCACAGGATTGTCCTCGGCCACCAGGACGCGTGTGTCGCATGCAATCTTGTGTGCGGGTTGCCGGGCCATCGCAATCTTCGGCGTCGACTTCACGCTATTGCAGATCTTGGATAACAGTTCCGATTGGCGAACCGGCTTCACCAGGTACCCCGAGATGCCCAGGTTCCGGCAGCGCGCTCCGTCGCCCAGTTGATCCGCCGATGTCAGCATCATAATGGTTGCGCCGACCCAATCGGGATGCTCCTGCAACTGCAACGCGAGATCGAACCCGTCCAACTCGGGCATTTGTCCATCTAGCAGCACCAGGGCGAACGGCCTGCCTGCCTGCTTAGCGCTCTCTAAGGCGCGAAGCGCTGCGCGTCCGCCATCCACCGCCATCGGCTTCATACCCCATTGGGTCAACAGCCCCGTCAGGACGCGCCGGTTCGTAAGATTGTCGTCCACCACCAGCACGGGCAATCCTCGCAGCTCTTCCGGTTGCATCCGAGTCGCCTGCGCGAGTGTTTCGCTGGGGATACTCAGGTTCGCAGTGAAGTGGAATGTACTTCCTTGGCCCAACTCGCTCTCCACCCAGATGCGTCCGTTCATCATCTCCACCAGCCGACCGCAAATGGTGAGGCCGAGCCCCGTGCCGCCGTACTTGCGGGTCATGGAATCGTCGGCTTGGGAAAATGCCTCGAAGATCTTTTGGTGCTTCTCGGGTGGAATGCCGACGCCGGTATCGCGCACCGAATAGTGCAGGCTGACCGACTCCGGAGTTCTGGATTCCACCTCTACCTTCACCAGAATCTCGCCCCGTTCCGTAAACTTGATTGCATTCCCCGCCAGGTTCACTAGAATCTGGCGCAGGCGTCCCGGATCGCCTACCAGCACTGCTGGCACATCCGGGTTCACTTCGTAAATAAGCTCGAGCCCCTTCTGGTACGCGCGGAAGCCCAGGGTCTTCATGGTCTCGCCCAGGGAGTCGCGGAAGTCGAATGGGATTGCCTCGAAGTCCAGTTTCCCGGCTTCGATCTTGGAGAAATCCAAAATGTCGTTGATCACCGCGAGCAGCGATTCGGTGGAGAGCCGCACCAGGTCCAGACTCTCGCGCTGATCATCGGTGACGTCGCTGTCCAAGACCAGTTCGGTCATACCGAGGATGCCGTTCATCGGAGTCCGAATCTCGTGACTCATGGTCGCGAGAAACGTGCTCTTGGCCTGGCTGGCTGCTTCGGCCGCCTCTTTGGCTCGCAGGAGTTCCGCGGCCGCGTTCTTCTCCGTGGTCATGTCGCGATAAATTGCCGACACGCCCTGCAGTTGTCCCGCACGATCGCGAATAGGTGAGACGATCGTTAAGACCGGGATCCGTCTCCCATCTTTTGCGACGCGTACAGATTCGAACCGCTCAATGTGTTCCTGGCGCCGGATTCGGTTCAGTACCTGCACGTAGTCTTTCTGGCGGTCCTTCGGGAACAGCATGGTGATGAGCTTCCCGATGGCTTCCCCAGCGGCGTATCCGAAAAGTTTTTCGGCGCCTTGATTCCAGCTCACGACGCGGCCATTCAGGTCGGTTCCCACGATGCTGTCGTCCGAGGATTCGACGATAGACGCCAGGAAGGCCTGCATGCGCTCAGCCTGCTTGCGCTCGGTGCAGTCCTGTGCGATGCCAATCATCCTGGTCGGTGTTCCCATGTCCCTTCGAATGGGAAACATTCGCACCCAGATCCACCGCAGTCCGCCGTCTGGCCGGACAATGCGGTACTCAACTTGAGTTGGATCCGCGCCGGCGCGCTCGAATTCCTGCGTTACGCGCTCGCGGTCGTCCGGGTGAATCGATTCGATCCATGACGACGGATGGGCATAAGCGCTTTCGCAAGACTGGCCCCAGATCCGCTCGTAGGCCTGGCTGACGTAGTAGGGCCGCAGGCAATCGCGATCGCGCCAGAAGAAGACCTCGTCGATGTGCTGGACCAGACTCTCGGCGAAATCCCGGAAACCGCCTTCCGTCGAGAGTGCCTGCACGTCGGGAGCAGAGAACTGCTCGGGCTGGGCTTCGGTGCGCATGCAAGGATGTATGCAACTATCGGCGACAAAATGGCTTTTCCTTAGCGGGAGTTGTAGGGACGCTGGATAGTCCTGGAGTACTGCGAAATCTAAGGTGATTGCGCCGCGCGATCCAGCAGGAGATCCCTTTCGCGGGTGTTGCGCGCGAGTGCCGCGGCCCGCCCGAACTCCGCTTGGGCTTCCTCGAAACGGCCCAGCTTGGACAGAAGGTCGCCGCGCACGCTAGGCAGCAAGTGGTAGCCCTCCAGTAACTTTTCCGACGTGAGGATATCGACGATCTCCAAGCCCGCGGCCGGACCAAACGCCATGGCCACGGCTACAGCGCGATTCAGTTCCACCACCGGCGAAGGCGTGAGCCGTGCGAGTTCCGTGTATAGCTCGACGATGCACGGCCAATCGGTCGCCTCTGGCGTGAGCGCGCGTGCATGGCAGGCAGCGATCGATGCTTGCAGGGTGTACTGGCCTGGCGAGCCGCGGAGCCTTTCGGCACGCGCTTTTTTTGCACGATCCAGAGCAGCGAGTCCGCGATGGATCAGAAGCTGATCCCACAACGCGCGATTCTGGTCCAGCAATAAGACGGGATCCCCGGATGGGCTTACCCGCGCCCGCGATCGGGACGCCTGGATTTCCATTAATGCGACCAGCCCGTGAACCTCAGGTTCATGTGTGGCGAGCTCAGCCAGAATGCGTCCCAGCCTGAGTGCGTCCTCGCACAATGCCGGCCGCATCCAGTGGTCGCCCGACGTCGCGGTGTAGCCCTCGTTGAAGATCAGATAGATGACATCAAGAACAGACGACAGACGGGCGGCAAGCTCGGCTCCGCGCGGGACTTCGTAAGGGATTTGCTTTTCCACCAGCGTCCGCTTGGCTCTGACGATGCGTTGCGCGATGGTCGCTTCCGGCACCAGGAAGGCACGCGCGATTTCCTCGGTTGTCAGGCCGCCGACCAAACGAAGCGTCAGCGCAATGCGCGCGTCGGTAGAAAGCACGGGATGACAGGCCGTGAACACCAGCCGCAGTAGATCGTCGCCAATATCGTCGTCAATCTCAGCATCGAGATCCGCCACGGCTTTTCCCTGTTGGCTGTCGATTTCGCGGCCGAGTTCCTGGTGCTTGCGCTCCGTGACTTTATTTCGCCGCAAGATGTCGATGGCGCGATGTTTTGCCGTCGCCATCAGCCAAGCGCCTGGGTTGGGCGGAACTCCCGAGGCCGGCCACTTTTCCAAGGCCGTCACCAGAGCGTCCTGGGCCAGTTCCTCGGCGAGGCCGACGTCGCGAACGATGCGTGCGAGCGCGGCGATGAGCATCGCCGACTCGATCCTCCAGACCGCCTCGATGGCGCGATGGGTGTCGGTAGCTGTCACTACTACCGATCACACCACCTTCCCGGCTATGCTTGCAATACCGGAACTGTAAATCAGGGCGCGCCGCGCTTGCCCGACTGCGCCTGCATCTCCTTGAACCCGCTGGCAGCCTCTTGGACGTCGGCGGGGAAATCAGCAAACTCCTGGACCTGCCGAAGCTCGATCGTTTCATTTTCAGATCCGGGGCAGCGCTTGGCCCATTCGATGGCTTCTTCCTTCGACTTCACCTGGATCATCCAGTAGCCGCCGACCACTTCTTTCGCTTCGGCAAACGGTCCATCGGTTACAGTGGGCTTGCCGCCGGGAAACGAAATCCGCGCGCCCATCGAAGGCGGATGCAGGCCGTCCAGCGCGAGCAGCACGCCGGCCTTCTGCAGAGATTCGTTGTACTTCATCATGGCAGCGACGGCCTTCGCGTCCGGCATCTTTCCCGGCTCGGCTTTTTCGTAGCCTTTGGGGATCATCAACATCATGAATCTCATGAGTGGTCTCCTTCCTATCGCTGTGCGGCGGCAGAGGCAGGCACTTCGTGGAGCTGCCGTACTTCGGTTTCGCCGTCGCCCGCGATCTTGAGGAACTGCTTGGTATGTTCGATCGCCTCTTGCTTCGACGCCGCCTGAATGATGGCGAAGCCGCCGATCAGCTCCTTCGATTCGGTGAAGGGTCCGTCGGTGATCGTGACCTTTCCTCCGGCCAGGCGAACCCGCGCGCCCGAGGCGCTGGACATGCATCCTTCGGCCGAAAGGAGGACGCCGGATTTGAACGACTCCTCCATGTATTTCCCCATCTCGTCCATTTCCTTTTGGCTGGGAGGACCACCCTCCGGCTTGTTTGGTTTGTAGAGACACAAGAATCGCATCGTAGTGTTTTCCTTTCTCGGTTTCATAGAGCCAAATCTTGGCTTCTACTGTTACAACGAACGAGTGGGATTGAAATCGACAACCGGAGAAACTTTTTTGGGAGATTTTTCGAATGGCTTCTAAACCATTGAAAAATCTTATGGTGCGGATGAGAGGACTTGAACCTCCACTCCCTTGCGAGAACTAGAACCTGAATCTAGCGCGTCTGCCAATTCCGCCACATCCGCACGAATAGGTGGGCATTTCTATTTTCCGGGACGCGGGGCCGGTGTGTCAATCTCCACGAGCGTTTTGTGGGGCAGGTTGAAAACCTGCCCCACGTTAGCACTCAGTGTTTTTCGAAATTCGCCGCGGTCCGCAAACCCACGGGCGGAAGATACCCGCCACGAATTTCGCGATGCCACCATGCCCCCGTTTGCCGATGTTCTTCCCAAGTGGAAAAGTGATAATCGTAGGTCGTCGCCCGCACATAGCGCGGCGGATGATCCGGGAACGGATTCTTTTCGAGCAGCGCCAGCACGTCGGGGGAGCCTTCCAGCAGGCGCTCCGCGAACGCCACGAACCATGGGTTTGTCCGGTAGTCGCCCAGCGCGGCGAACCACATCTGCCAGTCCAGGCGCGGCTGATGCGGAGCAACCCATCGTGGCGCGCGATTCACGTCGCCGGGCTTATAAGGAAACTCGTACGCCAGCCATTGCTGGCCGTCATTCGACCCTTCGACGATGATTTCCTGCCGCTCCGTAGTCATCACCGCGAATAGTCCGTAGGAATTCACGATTTGGAACGGCGAGGTGTAGCGGGCCACGGCTTCTACCGGCTCAGGCAGACGCACGCCGGCGTTGTCGAAGATTCGGCTAAGACCCAGCGGCAGAATCACGATAGTGACAGCCGCCGCAATGATTCGGGCGACGCGAGTAGACGGCGCAGATTGAAGGTTGGCTCGGCGGGGCGTCCAGACGAATCCCCGCAGCGCTTGGTCGTCAAACAGAAACAGAGTGATCGCCACAGCCAGCAAATTGAAGAACGTGTAGTTTCCCGTCGCGAAGATCAGGGCTTGCAGGCCCAGCAGCAATCCCGCGCCGAACAATCGGATCCGGCGCGGCGCAAAGATCAGGAACGGCGCGCCTAGCTCTACGGCCAGAACAGTGAACGTCGAGGCATGCTGGAACCAGCGCGGCAGCTTGTCGGCGTACCAGGCGACGATCGTCGGCAAAGGCTGCGTGTAGTAGTGAAAATCTAGCGCGCTCAGGCCGCGCCAGTTCGGATCGCCGCTCGAAAGCTTTACGAAGCCCGATAAAAAGTACAAACGAAACGCCAGCCAGCGATATAGCCAGGCGATGGTCTTTTGCATCACGCCCGAGTGTCCGAAGAAGATCGCCAGGAATCCGGTTTCGAGCAGGAGCGCGTCCCATTGGAACGATAAAAATTCCTGGCCCGCCAGGCTGAACGAAAGATATAGAACGTACAGCAGCACCAGCGCCATGCGCTCCAGATATCCCGCAAACAGGACAACGCTCAGCACCACGCCTGCCCAGCACGCGCCGGTCAAGACCATGTCGGTCGAGTTCCACCAGAACAAGCTCGGCACCGCCCAGTAGCGCATCCAGCCAAGCCCCGCGCCTACGCGACCGAAAAATTCGTGGGCTGGGGAAATGCCGGTCCGTCCCAGAAGACCAGTCGCCTGAACGGCCAGCGACGCGAACGCGATTAAGTAGATCGCGGCCAAAACTCGCAGGAAGAGCCATTGTGTGAGGGCAAAGCGCGCCGGCTCGATGCGCTTGCCGAACGTGAGGCGCGTTAGCCAGTATGCGAAGTTTCGATGGCGAGCGATCCAGCCGTAAGCCGCTTCGATGGGTCGGGCGATCCAGGGGAAGGATTCGTAGGCGCGCTGCCACCCGAGCGTTTCAAACACGGCTCGCGCACCGCTTACATAGGAGCCGTCGGGCCGCACCAGTTGAACGGCTTCGCGGAAGGCCGCCTCAGGAATCTGCGGAAACCGGGGACCAGCCTCCTGCGAAGGTGCGTAATCGATCCGGTCGCCGGTCAGTCGCTGCCAATAGTCGATCCAGATGCGGCAGAATCCACATTGACCGTCATATATAAGCAGTGGCTGCAAGCCACCTCATTTTAACCGCGCTGAACCATATTTTCGTACACCCACAAACTGGCTATCCCAATCAGGAGCAGACCGGAGAGGACGCCCAGCCAGACCGCATACTTGTTCACGCTTTGGATGCGAGCCTGCAAGACCTGCTGCTCATGCGCCTGATGCTCTTCGCCGGATGCCAGAAATAGCTGGTCGTCCTCCCGCATTCCAATCAGGGCGCGGTAGATCAGGAGCCCGACCAGGATTGCCGTTACGGACCCCCACGATACGGTTAACACGTTAAACATGATGTTCCCGGCCTCCTATTGGCCGACTCTACATCTATTCCATCCGTCCGCCGAACGCAAGGCCCCCCAGGTAAACTTGACGGAGGCCGCTTTTTTGGGCTATCCTTACGATTCATTCATCTTCTGGTCATGTACCTGTGGTACGCCCCCCTGCCTAGTTGGTCGTCCGGGCATGGTAATCTGAGGGCTGTCGTCGAATGGGAGAGTTATGAAGCAGCATTATTTCGTGGTCGTCTTGGCCCACTCGCTTCATGGACGTTTGCGGCGCGTACATATTCCCCATCAAGCTTTGTATGTTGTTCTGGGTCTTGCACTTATCGGATCGTTCTCGATGTTCGGAGCGGTTTCCAGTTACCTCCGGATGACCTGGAAGGTTGCGAACTACAATACTCTTCGGACGGAAGTAGATACTCTTAGAACGCAATATCACGCGTTGCAGCAGCAGAACAATCAGAAGGACGCCCAGTTAGCCGAGCTCCAGCTGCTGGCCAGCGAAGTAACTCTGGCGCTGGGGTTAAAGAAGACGCTGGATAGCTCTTCCGATATTGTTGACGAAGGCCTGCTGGTTCCCACTTTCCGCGAATCCATCAACGAGTACAATTTCCTCAAGTCCGCCAGTTTCTCCCGCCTCAATCGAACCTACCCCCGAGCCTGGCAAAAGAATACGATGCCGGCTATCTGGCCAGTAACTGGGCGTCTGCTCAGCCATTTTGGCGACCGGCAGGATCCCTTCTCCGGCGAAGGTGCATTTCACAGTGGCGTCGACATCTCCGCGCCGCTGGGAACTTCGATCCGCGCCACAGCAGATGGTGTAGTGGAGCATGCGGAATGGGCCTCGGGTGGTTACGGCAAGCTGGTGGTGATCGATCACGGCAACGGCATCCAGACCTGGTACGCGCACCTTTCGGGTTTCGAAGTGGTTCCCGGCCAAGAGATCCGCCGTGGCGACATCCTGGGATATTCGGGAGCAACCGGCCGCGCGACGTCTCCCCATCTGCACTTTGAGGTGCGGCGCAAGGGGAATCCGGTGAACCCGTATCCGTATCTGGCCAAATCCACGCTGGTCGAGCCTGCGCCTCCAGATCTTCCCTTCTAGCGCGCTACCATCGGAACATGGTGCGGCGCGCCTTTTCACGGCGTCTCTTTTTGGCAGCGATCCCCGGCATCTGCTCAGCCGCTACCACCGGAAAAGGCAGTATCCTTCCTTCGGCTGCTTTTCGTTATGCCGATCCCACCACCGAGTTTCCTGTTTTCCGCCTGACCGATCCCGAGCACCGCAGTGTGCTGCCGCCGCATTATGCGCGCTCCGTGTCACGCAAGGGTAATTTCCTGATCTTTGCGTCCGATAGATCTGCGGCCGATGCGTCCGGAAGCATGCAGGTCTGCCGTCTCGATCTGAAGAGCGGACAGACTCGCCTGCTGACGGAAGCCGAAAACTTAGATCCTGCGTGTCTCGCGCTGGTAGGCGATGAGAGAAGTTTCTGCTATGTGGATGGCGGCCGCCTCTACGCCAGCGGATTCACTTCGCTCCGGCCGCGCCAGGTGTACCAAGCCTCCGAGAGCTTTAAAGTAACCGCGATGAATATCGCCGACGATGGCTTGTTCGCGGCGGTTGTGGAACAGAAGGGCGCGCACTATCGCCTTCAGTCAGTTCGGTTGATGGATGGCGCGGCGACGCTGCTGGCCGAGGCGGATGAGGTAATCAGCGATCCCGTGCCGCGACCCCGCAGAGCGTCGGTGCTGTATCGCAGGGCCGGCGGTCTGTGGCTGGCCAATCTGGATGGCAAGCAGAACTATCGTTTGCGGCTGGCCGACGGCGAGGTTCCTTCCGCCACGTGGAGCCCGGATGGTAAGAGTGTTCTCTACCTTAACGTTCCGGCCGATGCGCACAAGCTGCGTAACATTCGCGAGTTCACGCCCGATACGAACGACGATAAAGCTGTCTCCGACACCACGCAGTACGCCTGCTTCGAACGCAATGCAGATGCCAGCGTATTCGTCGGCGCCAGCGGCAGTAAAGCCTCGCCGCACGTGCTCCTGTTGGTGCGGGCCGTGCGCCGGGAATTTACTCTGTGCGAGCACCGCGCCAGCGATCCCTCCGCGGTGTCGCCGATTTTTTCTCCCAACAGCCAGAGTGTATTTTTCGGCAGCGATCAGCATGGCAAGCCGGCGATCTACCGCATGGCCGTAGACAAACTAGTGGAATCTACGGACGAAACTCCGGCTAGAACGTCAGCCCAACAATAAAATCGCCCTGATTCCTGTTGGTGCGGAGCAGCGAAGCGACCGGATCCCGGAAGTTCTCCGATCCCCAGCGCGTGTAGCGAAACTCCGGCGTGATGCGCACGTATCCGAGCTTGAATTCCACGCCGCCGCCGAAGACGAATCCGATGTCGTTGTCCTTGTTAAACTCGGGCGCCG
>Ga0068855_100003443_pt1 | contig 19362 bp, 17 predicted proteins | sample KBSCornC52_FD_66592 | JGI IMG/M metagenome (GOLD analysis project Ga0068855, IMG submission 66592) | Corn rhizosphere microbial communities from Kellogg Biological Station, Michigan, USA - KBS Corn C5-2 | ecosystem: Host-associated > Plants > Roots > Rhizosphere > Soil ...
CCCGAACCAGGTCAACAACGTCCTGTGCTTCCCGTACATCTTCCGCGGCGCGCTCGATTGCGGCGCCACGACGATCAGCGACGCGATGGAAGTGGCCGCGGTGCGCGCGATCGCCGAGCTCGCGCAGGCCGAGCAGAGCGAGGTCGTCGCGGCCGCCTACGCCGGCGCCGACCTCAGCTTCGGCCGCGAATACCTCATTCCCAAGCCCTTCGATCCGCGCCTGATGATGAAGATCGCGCCGGCGGTCGCCCAGGCCGCCGCCGACTCGGGCGTGGCGACCCGGCCCATCGCCGACATGGCCGCCTACAAGGAGAAGCTGCAGACCTTCGTCTACGCGTCCGGCACCGCGATGAAGCCGATCTTCGCGCTGGCCAAGGTGGCCGTGCACCGGCGCGTCGCGTACGCCGAGGGCGAGGAAGAGCGCGTGCTGCGCGCCGTGCAGGTGGTGGTCGACGAGAACATCGCGCGGCCGGTGCTCATCGGCCGGCCCGCCATCATCGCGCAGCGCTGCGAGAAGTTCGGCCTGCGGCTGCAGGAAGGGCGCGACTACGAGGTCGTCAACACCGACTACGACGAGCGTTTCCGCGACTACTGGCGCACCTACCACGGCATGACCGAGCGCAAGGGCGTCACGGCGCAACTGGCCAAGATCGAGATGCGCCGTCGCCTCACGCTGATCGGCGCGATGATGCTGCACAAGGGCGAGGTGAGCGGCATGATCTGCGGCACCTGGGGTTCCACCTCGAACCACCTGCTCTACATCGACCAGGTGATCGGCAAGCGCCCCGGCGTCAACGTCTACGCCGCGATGAACGGGCTGATCCTGCCGGGGCGCCAGCTGTTCCTGGTCGACACCCACGTCAACGCCGACCCGGGTGCGGCGCAGCTGGCCGAGATCACGATCATGGCCGCCGAGGAGATGAAGCGCCTTGGCATCGTGCCCAAGGCCGCGCTGCTGTCGCATTCCAGCTTCGGCTCCAGCAGCCAACCCTCGGCGCAGAAGATGCGCGAGACGCTGGCGCTGCTGCGCGAGCAGGCGCCGTGGCTCGAGGTGGACGGCGAGATGCATGGCGACGCCGCGCTCGACCCGGCGTACCGCCACAAGCTGATGCCCAACTCCACGCTCACCGGCGAGGCGAACCTGCTGGTGATGCCCAACATCGACGCCGCCAACATCTCGTACAACCTGCTCAAGACGGCCTCGGGCGGCGGCATCGCCATCGGTCCCATCCTGCTGGGCGCCGCCCGCCCGGTGCACGTGCTGACCCCGTCGACCACGGTGCGCCGCATCGTCAACATGACGGCGCTGACGGTGGCCGACGCCAACGCCGCGCGCTGATCGGGGGCCGCGCGCGGCGCGCGCTTGTAGGACAGCCGCGAGCCACCCGCGCGAGCCGCTATGCTCGCAGCGCGACGACATGGAACCCATGTCGGGCTGCTGCATTTCCGGCCGGATGCCCTGCTCTACAGCCGCCCGCAAGGCCCTCGCCGGGCCTTTGCTTCCCCTCCGGCGACAGCATCCGGCAAGCCCGGAATCGGTGTTTTCGACGTCGAGTCAGCCCAGCTGCATATCGATTCGACGGAATCATCCCAGAGAGCAACCACTCACTTACGTACCCCGGATTGGAGCGCTCCGCCCACCTCCAGACTTGAGGTTTCGAGGGGGTTCCGGTACCATTCGGGATTGGAATTTTCAGGGTTGCCTCGGAATCCGGTGCCGTTATCGCGAGCATCGCGCCGTGGCGAAGGGCCGGTCTATCCGCCGGAACGAACGGGTCGAGCAGTGGTGATCAACGAAAAGGACGTCGTGAAGAACGTCGACGCGGCCTCCTCGAAGGGCACGCGCGCTGGAGCCACGGCAATGCCATCCTTGCGCCGCCAGAGGCACTCCGGCGCCATGTGGGCGCTGGTCCTGGCCGCCACGATGTCGGTCGCCGCGTTCGCGCCGTCCGTCTCGCAGGCCAAGGATGCCACCGGCCTGGGCGCCGACGTCACGCTCGCCAGCCTGCCGCCGCAAGCCCGGCGCACCGACCAACTGATCCATTCCGGCGGCCCGTTCCCGTATGCGAAGGACGGCGTGGTATTCGGCAACTACGAGAAGCGCCTGCCGCGCGCGCCTCGTGGCTACTACCACGAATACACCGTGCCGACGCCCGGCGCACGCAATCGCGGTGCCCGCCGGATCATCTGCGGCGGCAACGTGCCGACGGAACCAGATGCCTGTTTTTATACCGAAGATCACTACAGCAGTTTTCATCGGATCGTGAAGTGATCGTCGGAAGACGAAGTTCTTGTGATTTCTGAGAGGAACGTGACCATGCAATTGCAGACCGTCCGTCCCAACATCGTTCAATCGATACGGGCGTATCGGGTCGAGGAATTGCTCGAGGCAGCGCAAGGTGCCGGACAGCATTTCCTATACGCGAACCTGACCAACGCGCAGTCCAAGCAGGACGTGCTCGAGGGCATTGCCGAGGCGTTCCTGTTTCCAGCCCACTTCGGCAAGAACCTGGACGCCCTGTACGACTGCATGACCGACCTCGTGCACAAGTCGGGCTCGCAGCCCGGCTTCGTCGTCGTGCTGGAGCAGTTGCCCGACAACGCGCGCTTCGACCGCGAATCGCGCGAGCAGTTGCTCGACGTCTTCCGGGACGCCGCAGATTTCTGGGGGGAGCGAAAAATTCCCTTCCGGTGCTTCTATTCTTTTCAGTAGCCCGCTCCCAAGAAAACGGGTCATGGGAGCGGGCGGCAGAAGCGGCCCCGATCATCGAGAAGCCGGCGCCCAAGGCCGGCAGCAAGGCCAACGCGAATGCGACGTTCGGCACGAACATGCCGCTGATGAGCAGCGCGTTCGACACGGCGATGTGGCTCAACGCGGCTTGATCCGCGCGAGCAGCAGCAACGACAACGGGCCCCGCGGGGCCCGTTTTCGTGTCGACGTCACGGGGGGCCCGCCGTCACGCGGGCGCCACCCCCGGGCTCACTGCTGGATGCCCGGCACGTTCTGCGGCTTCGCGCGGCCCATGAAGTTGTCCGCCAGCATGTGCGAGACGATGTCCGCGCCGCCCATGAACGCCTGGCGCAGCAGTTCCGGATCCCTGGCGTAGTCGTCAATCGAGTGGCCCTGCTTGTTCTCGGGGTTGAGCGCGCCGACGATGTCCGTGGCCTGCCACAGCACCTTGCCGTCGGGCGTGCGCATCACCGCGCTGACGTTGAGCATCGGGTACAGGGTGGAGCCGAACGGCTGCGCATGCATGATGCCGTAGGCGTTGACCCACAATTGCACCTGGGCATCGGCGGGCTGCCCATCGACGACGAACTTCAGGTTGGTCGCCCCGCTGGCCTGCTTGGCGAACTCGCTTGCCACGATGTCGCCGACCGCGATCCGGTTGGCGTCGAGTTCGGCCAGCAAGGCTGCCTTGGGCCCGGTCGACGTGCCGTTGGCGATCGCGCTGCCAACCAGCGGACCGCCCAGCATCATCGCGGCCGCCTCCTTCGGGCCCAGGTACGTGATGTCCTTGGGCAGCTTGACCACGGGATTGACGCTGACCACGCGCAAGCGCGCGCGGGCATCGTCCGCGATGGGAACGGTGCCGACCGTGCCGCAGCCGGACAGCAGCAGGCAGGCCAAGGACAGGCAGGACAGGGTACGGACGGGCGAGGCGGGTTGGCGCATGGAGCGGATCAGGCGAACGAGGGAGCGGCGCGCAGGTCGCGCGCGGGGCGAGCCGCGATTGTGGCGACCGCGCACCGCGCGCGTGCGCGACCGTGGCGTCGCGGCCGTGAACTACTGCAGTGATGGCCAGGTGGCGACGCGTGTCTACGCGTCGTCGACGCCAAGATCCGCGCTGCCAGCCGCCTCGATCGTGCGAATGGCGTCCGCGGGCAGCGCCAGCGCCAGCGCGACGTACTCCTCCACCGGCACCTGCTCGGCGCGCCGCGTGCCGTCGAACTCGCCCGTCCAGCCCTGCTCCGCGAGCCACTTGCCCAGCGTGGCGCGCAGCATCTTGCGGCGCTGCGAGAACGCGATGCCGACGATGCGGCCCAGCACGGCCTGGGACACCGGCGCGGGCTGCGCACGCGGACGCATGCGCACGATGGCCGAATCGACACGCGGCGGCGGGTCGAATGCGTCCGGCGCGACGTCGAACAGGTGCTCGATCTCGTAGCGCCACTGCAGCATCACGCTGAGCCGGCCGAAGGCCTTGCCGCCCGGGGCGGCGGCCATGCGGTCGACCACTTCCTTCTGCAGCATGAACACCTGGTCGACCACGTGCGGCGCGGCCGGCATCAGGTGGAACAGGATGGGCGACGAGATGTTGTACGGCAGGTTGCCGACGACGCGGATCGGGCCGCCCAGCCGATCCGCCAGCGCGGCGAAGTCCACCCGCAGCACGTCGGACTCGACCACGTCCAGGTCGCCGCGCTGGCGCAGGCGCGCGGCGAGGTCGCGGTCGAGCTCGACGACCGTCAGCGCGTCGCAGCGCGCGCGCAGGGGGATCGTCATCGCGCCCAGGCCGGGGCCGATCTCGACCAGGCGCTCGCCGGGCGTGGGGTCGATCGCCCGGATGATGCGGTCGATGACGTCGGTGGCCGTCAGGAAATGCTGGCCGAAGCGCTTGCGGGCGATATGCGCAGCCATTGCGAAACCTTCCGTGAAGTCGATGCAGCGTCCCGGCCGGACGCAGGCCCGACCAGGTCGAGGGCGGCGAGGATCACCTCCGCGCCGAACCGGGCTCCCCCTCGGCGGCGGTCTAGACCGGCGGTTCGCGGTATTCGATGAAGGCCTTGGCGCGCAGGTCGGCCACCCACTCGGCGTAGGCCGGCTCGAACTTCTTTTCCTTCAGGGCGTTGGTGGCCTGCTCGCGCAGTGCCTTGGGGTCGACGGTGGTGTCGCGGCGATCCAGCACCTGGATCAGGTGGACGCCGAAGCGCGAGCGCACCGGGCCCGACAGGCCGCTGATCGGCAGCTTGTCCATCGCCTCCTCGAACTCCGGCACGAACGAGCCGGGCGAGGCCCAACCGAGGTCGCCGCCGGACTGCGCGCTGCCGTCCTCGGAGTACTGGCGCGCGATCTCCTCGAAGGTCTTGGCGCCGGTGGCGATCTGCTGGCGGAAATCGAGGATGCGGCGCTCCACCGCGTCGATGCCCAGCTGCGCCGACGGACGCAGCACGATGTGGCGCACGCGCGTCTGCGTGACCGTCAGGCCGGATTCCTCGCCGCGCGAGACGACCTTCAGGATGTGCCAGCCGGCGCCGCTGTGAATCAGGCCGGTGATGCCGCCCACCTTGACGTCCTTGATGGCATTGGCGAACAGGTCGGGGTACTTGTCGACGGAGCGCGACCCCATCTCGCCGCCCTTGGCCTTGTTGGCGTCCTCGGACATCTCGCGCGCCACCTGCTCGAACGGCTCGCCGTTGCGCACGCGCGCGAGCGCGGCCTCGGCACGCGCCTTGCGATCGGCCTCGACGGCCGGCGTGGCCTTGTCGGGCACGCCGATCAGGATCTGCGCGATGTTGACCTGCGGCTGCGCCGTGTGGCCGCCGCGCATCTTGGCGATGTAGTCGGTGATCTCGGCGTCGGTCACCCGGATGTGGTTGACCACCTCGCGTTCGCGGATGCGCTCGATGGTGATCTGGTCGCGGATGCCGGACTTGAAGGTGTTGTAGTCGACGCCCTGCTGGCGCAGGCGGTCGCGCAGCTGCTCGGGCGACATCTTGTTGGACGACGCGATGTTGGCGATCGCGCGCTCGACTTCCGCGTCGTCGACCTTGACGCCGTTCTCGCGCGCGTACGTGACCAGCACGCGCTCCTCGACCAGCGCGTCGAGCGCCTGCTTGCGCAGCTCGGCCGCGGTGGGCTGGGCGCCGCCGCGCTCCACGCTTTCCTGCTGCAGCTTGGCGGCACGGAACTTGACCTCGTTGTCGGTCACCGATTCGCTGTTGACCACCGCCACGATGAAGTCGGCCGACTTGGCCAGCGGTTTGATGCGTGGCAGCGAGCCGAACTGGCGCACGCCCGACGCGGCCACGGGAGAGACCAGCGCCGGCTTGTTGACGTCGGGCTCCGGTGCCGCGGTGGCGGGCGTGGCCGGATGCGCGCCGGCGGCCGCCTGCCAGGCGAAGCCGGCAGGGGCGAACAGCAGCGCGGAAGTCGCGGTGAGCAGGGTCAGGAAATTGAGCTTCAAGCGATCTCTCATGGTGAATTCGTGGCCGCGGCCGGCGCGCCCGGATCGTTGCGCAAGGGCTGGTAGCCGGGCACATTGTCCTTCAGGACCTTCAAGGATCCTGTTCCGAGCGTCGACAGGCCGTTGAGTTCCAGTTGCAGCACCAGGTGCGTCGTGCCTTCGTTGCGGCCGGTGGACGTGCGCTCGACCATGACGCGGCCGATCCAGCAGCCGGCGTCGTACTCGAAGCCGCCGATGGCATAGGTCGCGCGGTGGTCGTCGACGCTGTAGTCGGTACGGCCGACCGCGTACAGCGTGCCGCCGCAGCCGCTGGGACGCGGCTCGCGGCGGAAGATCGGCCACTGGCCGCCCACTTCCCACTGCTTGCTCGAGCCCCGCGCGTAGCGGTAGGTCAGGCTCACCGACTTGAAAGGCCCCGGATGGAAGCGTGCGCTCACCACCGCACGCTGCGTCCAGCCGTCATGCGCGGATGAATCCTCTTCCACGATGCCGTCGAAGCTCCAGTGCTCCATGGCCGACGACGAGCCGTACAGCAGCAGGTGCGACAGCTTGTGCGCATCGACCGGGCCGTCGGGCGTCGTCTGCTGGTCCTTGAACAGCAGCTTCTGCGCGATGCCCAGGCGCAGCAGCTCGCGGCCGTTGCTGGAATCGTTGAAGCGGGTCGTGACCCCGGCCGTGAGCTGGTTCGAATCGTTGATGCGATCCTGGCCGGTGAACTGGTTCTCGCTGTAGATCGAGACCTCGTTGAAATCCTTGGGCGCCGTGTCGTACAGCGGCAGCTTGTTCTGGTCGTGGTACGGCGTGAGCACGTACAGGAAGCGCGGCTCCAGCGTCTGCACGAGGTCGCGCCCGAACAGCTCGGCCTGGCGCTCGAAGCTGAACGAGCTGTCGGCGCTGAAGGTGGGGATCCAGCGCGTGGCGTGCAGGCGGGTGCCGTCGGCCTGGGTGTCGGTGTCGTACGTGACGCCGTGCAGCGTCATGCGCGGCTCGAAGCGGCCCGAGTCGGACGAGAAGTTGCGCGAGATCGAGCCGACCAGGTGCGCCCGGTTGCCGCCGACGCGGGTGTCGTGGTCGACGACGGCCAGGTCATGGCCCCGCAGGTACTGCACGCAGGCTGCCGGGTCGACGGCGGTGTTGGACGGCACGCCCGCCGCGCTGCGGTAGCTGGCGCAGTTGACCGAGTCGATGTAGCTGTTTTCCTGGTTCAGGCCCGACAGGTCGAAGCGGTTGCCTTCGGCCTCGAAGTCGAAGCGCACCTGGTCCTTGAGCGTGACGTTGCCGCGCAGGCCGACCTGAGGGCTGCGCTGGTAGGGCGTGCTGATGCGCGATGAGTCGTCGAAGTCACCCAGGTCCTGCAGGGTCTGGAAGCGCTGGACGCGCGCGTAGGCGTCGATCTCCCCGGCCTCGCCGAAGGGCAGGAAGCGCCGCGTGCCGGACAGGTCGGTGGGCAGCAGGCGCTGGGTGAGCGCCGGCATCTGGTTGGGGAAGTCCTTCCAGTACGTCTGGTCGGACACGCGCTGGACGCGGGCGCTGTAGGTCAGCCAGTCGGCGCGCGTGCCCTCGTGCGCCCATTCGACGGCGGCGCGGGCGTTGCCGTACACCTCGTCGTTGGGCAGCACGTAGGTGGTGAGCTGGCCGAGGTCGTTGGGTTCGAGGTAGCGCAGCTCGCCGGTGAGCTCGACGCCGCGCTTGGTGGCGTAGCCGGGCGACAGGGTGGCGTCCAGGTTGGGCGAGATGTTCCAGTAGTACGGCACCGACAGCGTGAAGCCGCTGCGGTTGCTCAGGTCGCCGGTGGGCGGCAGCCAGCCGGACTTGCGCTCGGCCGTCACCGGGAAGGTGAGCGAGGGCGCGTACAGGATGGGCACCCCGAGGAAATGCAGCACCGCATGGGTGGCGCGGCCCTCGTTCTCGGAGGTGTCGATGTCGATCTGGCTGCCCGAGATGATCCAGTCGGGCTCGTCGGGGCCGTCGCGCGTGCAGCTCGTGTAGTTGGCGTTGTAGGCCGTCGAGTGGTTGCGGTCGCGCAGCTCGATGCGCTCCGCGTGGCCGCCGGCCTTGCGGGCGCCGAGCTCGTACTCGGTGCCGGTCAGGGTGCCGGCGTTGCGCGTGAGCTCCAGGTCGACGCGGTCGGCGCTGAACCAGTCCAGCCCGCGGGCGATGCGCACGTGGCCCTGGCCGTGGGCGGTGTCGCTCAGGCGGTCATAGGTGAGCAGGTCGGCAAGCAGGGTGGTGTCCAGGCGCTTGACCTCGACCTTGCCGCTGGCCTGTGTCACGCCGCCGATGCGGCTGACGACGTCGTCGGCCGTCAGCGTGACCAGGGGCGGTGCGACATCGGTGCCCGGCGCTTCCCTGGGCGGTTCGGGCGGCGGGGTCGCCCGCACGCGGGGGAGCGCCTGTGCCTGCGCGCCCGTCGCGAACGCGCACAGCGCGGCCGCGACGGCCAGCGGCGCCAGGGCGGAAGGAGGACGGCGATGGCGACGCGACGGGAAAGAACGCAACACGCGATCGGGCTGGAAGACGGGGGTGGCTGGGGCGCCTTGCGCTGAGCGCGCGGCGTCGGCCCCGCGCGGTGGACAGCGAATCGACGCGTCGACACCGCCCTGCGGAACCCGAGCCGCATGCGACGCAGGGGGATTATTAGAATGTTGATTATCCACGACAGTGCTGCCGCCTTGTGTCGGTGCCTCGTGCCGCGTTGCCCGGGAGTCACGAGCCTCCCGCGCCAAGGCGGCGCCCCCTTCTTGTGCTGGACTCCCTTGCCCCGATGACCGATTCCCTCCCCGGCGCCGACCACGCGCCCATCGCCTGGGCCGACGCCGCCCGCGAACAGGCCTTCGGCCGCTGGTTCGAGGCCGTGGCCCCGCGCCACCGCCTGGACCGCGGCACGCTGCATCTGGCGTCGGCCGACGCCAGCTCGCGCCGCTATTTCCGCGTCACCGGCGCCGACGGCGCCACCTTCATCGTGATGGATTCGCCGGCCGCCGAGGACAGCGTGGCCGCCTTCGTGCACATCGGCGGGCTCATCCTGGGCGCCGGCCTGCACGCGCCGCGCGTCCTCGAGCAGGACATCCACCAGGGCTTCCTGCTGCTGGACGACCTCGGGAGCACCCAGTACCTGGCCGCCCTGCGCGCGGTGGACCACCCTGGCGCCGACCTGCTGATGCGCGACGCCATCGCCGCGTTGATCCAGTGGCAGCTGCACGGCGACTGCAGCACGCTGCCGCCGTACGACGACGCCCTGCTGCGCCGCGAGATCCAGCTGTTTCCGGACTGGTGCGTCACGCGCGAGTTCAACGTCGCCTGGACGCCCAGGGAGCACGAGATCTGGAAGACCGTCAGCCAGCGCCTGATCGACAGTGCGCTCGCCCAGCCCCAGGTGGCCGTGCATCGCGACTGGATGCCGCGCAACCTGATGGTGTGCGACCGCAACCCCGGCGTCCTCGACTTCCAGGACGCCGTGCGCGGCCCCATCACCTACGACCTCGCCTCGCTGCTGCGCGACGCCTTCCTGTCCTGGGACGAGGAACACGAGCTCGACTGGGCCGTGCGCTACTGGCAGCAGGCGCGCCACGCCGGCCTGCCGGTGGACGAGGATTTCGGCGAGTTCTGGCGCCAGTGCGAATGGATGGGCCTGCAGCGCCACCTGAAGATCCTGGGCATCTTCTGCCGCCTGAAGCACCGCGACGACAAGCCGCACTACAGCGAGGACCTGCCGCGCTTCTTCAACTACGCCACGAAGGTGGCCAACCGCTACGGACCGCTGCGCCCGCTGTTGAACCTGCTGGAGCCGCTCACCGGCGCGGGCGTGCAGGCGGGCTACACGTTCTGAAGCGGAACCCGCGGCCACTGACGACAACGGGCGCCGCGGCGCCCGTTGTTCATGGCCTGGCGTCCGCGGACGCGGCGTTCAGAAGCTTTCCCAGTCGTCGCTCTCGCCCGAGGCCGGCGGCGTCGCCACGACCGCCGGGGTGGCGGGCGCCGGGGCGCGCACGGGCGCGGGGGACGGCGCGGCGGCCTTCGCGGCGACCGGTCCGGCGCCTGCCGGCCTGGCCGGCGCGGCGGCCCGGGTCTTCGCGCGGGCGATCGCGGCGTCGGCCGCCGGGGCGTGCGCCGGCGCAGCAAAGCTGCCAGCGGCGCGCACGTCGGGCTCGTCCTCCAGCCGGAACGTGGACACGACCTGCGCCAGCTTGGTGGCCTGTTCCTTGAGCGATTCGGCCGCCGCCGCGCTCTGCTCCACCAGCGCGGCGTTCTGCTGGGTCATCTGGTCGACCTCGCCGACCGCCCCCTTGACCTCGACGATGCCCTGGCTCTGCTCGGTGGACGCGGCGCTGATCTCGCCGATGATGTCGGTGACGCGCTGCACGCTGGCGACGATCTCGGTCATCGTCGTGCCGGCGTCGTTGACCAGGCGCGAGCCCGATTCCACGCGGTCGACCGACGCGCCGATCAGCGCCTTGATCTCCTTGGCCGCCTCGGCCGAGCGCTGCGCCAGGCTGCGCACCTCGCCGGCCACCACCGCGAAGCCGCGGCCCTGCTCGCCCGCGCGCGCCGCCTCGACGGCCGCGTTCAGCGCGAGGATGTTGGTCTGGAACGCGATGCCGTCGATGACGCCGATGATGTCGGCGATCTTCTTGGAGCTGCTGTTGATCTCGTCCATCGTGGAGACCACCTGCGCCACCACCTGGCCGCCGCGCGCGGCGACGGCCGCGGCCGAGGTGGCGAGCTGGTTGGCGGTGTGCGCGGAATCGGTGGACTGGCGCACGGTCACGGTGAGCGCGTCCATCGAGCTGGCCGTGCGCTGCAGGTGGCTGGCCGCGAGCTCGGTGCGCTGCGACAGGTCCGTGTTGCCGCTGGCCACCTCCGAGCTGGCCACCTCGATGCTCTCGGACGATTCGCGCACCTGGCCGACCAGTCGGCGCAGCGCGGCCTGCATGTCGGCGAGGGCGCGGATCAGGCGCGCCGGCTCGTCCCGGCCCTCGGCCACGATGCGGCTGCCCAGGTCGCCGCTGGCGATGCGCGTGGCCACCGCCACGGCCTGGTCGAGCGGTCCGCAGATCGAGCGCAGCGTGATCCACATCAGCGGCAGGAAGATGGCCAGCGTGATGCCCACCAGCGCGATGCGCGCGATGGAGGCGATGAGCGCGCCGCGCGCGATCTCGGCGCGGATGCCCGCCATGCCGGTCTGCTGCGACTTGAGGATGGCGGTGAGGTTGGCCTGCGCCGCATCGAGCTTGTCGTTGGCCTGGCCCGCGTAGGCGAGCGCGGCGGCGGCGTCCATCTTGGCGTCGGTGAGCTGCTGGGCGATCGGGTCGATGACCTCGACGATGTCGGCCAGCAGCTTCTTCTGCTTGCCCACCAGGTCGGCCAGCGCGGCGTCGCCGGGATGGGCCCTGGCCAGCGCGTCGCCGCCGGTGTTCAGCGCGCCGATCGCCGATTTCCAGGCGTCGTGCACGGGCGCCACGCCGCTCGGATTGGACACGGCGGTCGCGATCATCTCGGCCTGGTAGCGCCGGACGCTGGCCATCGACTCGCGCAGCGCGCCGACCTGCTGCGCCGTCGCGTCCGCCTGGTCGAACAGCACGGTGACGGTGGAGATGCCGGACTGGGCCGACAGCCAACCCCAGCCGGCCTGCACCATCAGCGAGATCGCCACGAGCGACATCACGAGGTAGAAGCGGGAACGGACGGAGATGTTGCGCATCGAAAGCATGGGCGCCTCGCCAATGAAGGGGATCGGATCGTTGCCGACGGACGCGCCGCGCTGCGGCACTGAACGACTACTTCGGCAGATTGTGGAGATCGATAACTCCCGACAAGGGCGGAATAGCCGCGGTTAAGCGGCCAAATTCACGCCAGCGGGCCGCAGGCCTGCCAATCCCCCGCGTCCGGCGCATTCACATTGTTCCTTTCGACGGCGCGGGCACGCATCCAGCGTGAGCAGGCCTAGCATGAAGCGCGAAGTCCCTGCGCCAGCGGGCGCAAGCGGCTAGCGCTAACCTCGCCCCATGACTACCTTGTTCGATCCCCTGCAGCTGGGCGACATCGCCCTCGCCAACCGCCTCGTGATGGCGCCGCTGACGCGCGACCGCGCCGGCCCCGGCCGCGTGCCGCACGCGCTCAATGCCACTTACTACGAGCAGCGCGCCGACCGCGCCGCCGGCGCCGGCCTGATCATCTCGGAGGGCACGCAGGTGAGCCCGCTGGGCCAGGGCTACCTGGACACCCCGGGCATCTACAGCCCCGAGCAGGTCGCCGGCTGGAAGCTCGCGACCGATGCCGTGCATCGCCGCGGCGGCAAGATCGTCGCGCAGATCTGGCACGTGGGCCGCATCTCGCACACGTCGCTGCTGCCCGCAGGCGAGCAGCCGGTGTCGTCGACGGCCAGGCCGGCCAACACCAAGACCTTCACGCCGGCCGGCTTCGAGCAGGTGTCGGCGCCGCGCGCGCTGGCGACGGCGGAAGTGGGCCGGGTGGTCGACGAGTTCCGCCAGGCGGCGCGCAACGCCATCGACGCCGGCTTCGACGGCGTCGAGGTACATGGCGCCAACGGCTATCTCGTCGAGCAGTTCCTGCGCGATTCGTGCAACGACCGCACCGACCCGTACGGCGGCTCCATCGAGAACCGCGCGCGCTTCCTCGTCGAGGTGATGACGGCCGTCTGCAAGGAGATCGGCCCGGGCCGCGTCGGCCTGCGGCTGTCGCCCGTCACGCCGGCCAACGACATCGGCCAGGATTCGAACCCGTTCGCGCTGTTCAGCCATGTCGTCAAGGAGCTCGACAAGCTGGGCTTCGCGTTCATCGAGATCGTGGAAGGCGCCACCGGCGGCCCGCGCGACTTCGCGGCGTTCGATTTCGACGCGCTGCGCAAGCTGTGGCGCGGCGCCTGGATCGTCAACAACGGCTTCACGCGCGACATGGCGCTGCAGGCCGTGGCCAGCGGCCGCGCCGACGCCGTATCGTTCGGCAAGCCGTTCATCTCCAACCCCGATCTCGCGCGCCGCCTGCGCGAGGACAAGCCGCTGGCCGAGTGGAACCAGGCCACGTTCTACGGCGGGGGCGCCGAGGGCTACACGGACTATCCGGCGCTGGCGGGCTGATCCCCGCAGGGATCGGTCGCGCCCTTCAGGGGCGGCTGCCGTTCGCCTCGCCCGAAGACTCGGGTTCGCCCGGCGAGGCCATGTCGGGCACTGGCGGGGCCTTGCCCCATGGCCCCAGCGGCAGCAGCGCGATGCGGGCGCGGCCGGCGACGGCCGGGTTCAGCTTCTCGGCGATGGGAATGTCCTCGGCCGATTCGTCCCGGATCGTGGCCAGGCCGGCGTAGGGCACCTGCTTGTTGAAGAGCGGCGTCCTGCCCATCAGCCACTTCACGTGCAGGTTGCCGATGTAGACGACGTCGCCCCGCGCGATGTCGAACTCCAGCGGGACGCCCATGACGGGTTCGGTGTACTGATTGCGCCAGCTCGCGTTCCAGGACGTGATCCGGTGGCGGCCCGGCGGCAGTTCCACGACGTAGACGTGGCCGTACTTGTCATGGAAGTGGTTCTTGATCGGCAGCTCCATCTTGCCGCTCGCCGACTCGACCTTCACGGCCTGCGGCGTGCCGCCGTCGATGATGAAGCGCGCCGACGCGCCGCTGGCCGTGCGGTCGTGCGAGACCGACACGATGACGATCGCCTTGTCGGCGGCCTGTTCGGCCGTGGTCTTGCGGTCGACGACGGTGGCGTTCGAGACGCAGGCGCCGAGGGCGGCGCAGGCCAGGGCGGCGGCGAACCAGGGCAGGCGGCGGCGATGCATCGGACGAGCGGTTTGCTGGCGATGGCGCATCATGCCAGGGCGCACGACCTCACCACGCCCGCTTGGCCGAGCGCGCCCGGAACAGTTCCACGACCCCCGTCGCGCGCGGCCCCGGCACGAGTTCGAAGGCCTGGCCCGCGGCGATCGTCCCCGGCACGCGCACCGACAGCCAGAAGCCGCACCAGCGCGACTGCGCCACCATCCTGGCCGCCTGCGGGAAGCCCAGCGTCTCGTTGAAGCGGGCGTCGGGCAGGCGCGGCACGCTGACCACCAGCGTGCAGTCCGCAAAGCGCAGCAGGTCGCCCTCCCACAGCCGCGCCTCGTCGACGCCGTCCAGCAGCAGGTGCTCGTCGAACGCACCGGGCGGGATCGCCGCGTCGGGCGCGGCCACGCCGGCCTGCGCGCGCATCGTGCGCCAGACGGGCAGGTGCAGCGCCGGGTACGCGTACAGCGCGTGCGACAGCGCGAGCTCGCCGGCCAGCGCCGGATCCTCGCCCACCGGGTGGCCCTCGGCGCGGCGCGCGAAACCGGCCAGGCCCACGCCCACCAGGCCGTCGACCGGCTCGAGCCGCAGCGGGCCCGGCCCGGCGGACTGGCGAGGGACGTTCACGGAGACCACGGTCATCGTCATCGCGCCATTGTCGGCGCACGCGCAAAAGAGCGCCCGCCGCCGCCGCCGTGCGCGCCGCCGCCGCGCCTGGGCGGCGCGAAAGCCTCCGTGCAGGTCGCGCCTCCTATACTGACGCGCCTTTGCCCTCCGACCCCGGCCCGACCGCCCGATGACCTCCGCCCCGCTGACCGGCACGCTCGCCGCGACCCCGCCGTCGCCGGCGCCGCTGCCGTCGCTGCGGCTCGTGGACGTGGCCTGCCGGCGCGGCGACCGCCTCCTGTTCACGGGCCTGCACGAGACCCTGGAGCGCGGCGAGCTGCTGTGGCTGCGCGGGGGCAACGGGCGCGGCAAGACGAGCCTGCTGCGGCTGGTGGCCGGGCTCTCGCCGCCCGAGCACGGCCAGGTCCTGTGGGACGGCGTGCCCACGCGGGGCAACGAGCACTTCGACCGCGCCCTCGTCTACATCGCCCACGCCAACGCGCTCAAGGACGACCTGACCGCCACCGAGTCGCTGGCCTTCCTCGCGCGCGTGCACGGGCGCGACGCCAGCGCACCCGTGCTGCGCGCGGCGCTCGCGCGCATGGGCCTGGCCGGACGCGAGCGCACGCCCGTGCGCAGCCTGTCGCAGGGCCTGCGCCGCCGCGTCGCGCTGGCGCGGCTCGCGCTGGAGACGGGCCCGTCGCTGTGGGTGCTGGACGAACCCTTCGACGCGCTGGACGTCGCCGGCACCGCCACGCTGCACGCCCTGCTGGCCGCGCACCGCGCCCGCGGCGGCAGCGTGCTGCTCACCAGCCACCACCTGCACCTGGACGCGCAGGCCGCCAGCGCGGGATTTCGCGTCCTCGACCTGGACCAGCTGCCGCGCGACGGTGGGGTCGCGCCATGAGCGCGCGCCCGCCCACCCGCCTGCGGGACGAGCGCCGGGCCGCCCCAAGCCGGCCCGCGGTCCCCTCGGGGCTGAGCCCGGACGAAAACAGTCCGGGGGACTGTTTTCGCCTGGCGAAGGGCCAGGCGCTTGCGCCTGGCGCGGCCTGCAAGGCCGGAGCGCCGTCCCCGGCGCGGGAGGGGCTCCATTGAACGGCGCCGTCTTCCTGGCCGTCTACCAGCGCGACCTGCGGCTGGCCTGGCGCCGCCGCACGGAGGCGCTGCTGCCGGTCGCGTTCTTCCTGGTGGCGGCCAGCCTGTTCCCGCTGGGCGTCGGCCCCGACCCGCAGGTGCTCAAGCTGATCGCGCCTGGCGTCGTGTGGGTCTGCGCGCTGCTGGCGGCGATGCTGTCGATGCCGCCGCTGTACGCGGCCGACCACGCCGACGGCTCGCTGGAGCAGCTGCTGCTGGCGCCCGGCGCCGGCGTGGCCGTGGCCGCCGCCAAGGCCGCCGGACACTGGACGATCAGCGGCGCGCCGCTGGTCGTCGGCGCGCCGCTGCTGGGCCTGCTGCTGGGCCTGACCTCCGAGGAACTTCCGGTGCTGTTCCTGTCTCTTCTCCTGGGAACGCCGATCCTGAGCCTGCTGGGCGGCGTCGGCGCGGCGCTGACGCTGGGCCTGCGCTCGGCCGGCATGCTGATCGTGCTGATCGTGCTGCCGCTGGCCATTCCCGCGCTGATCTTCGGCGCCGGCGCGGCCGTGGCGGTCGACGCCGGGCAGTCACCCGGGCCGCACCTGTCGCTGCTGGGCGCGCTGCTGATCGCCTGCCTGCTGGGCGCGCCCCCCGCCACGGCCGCCGCGCTGCGCATCGCGGTGGAATGACCGCGGGGAGTGCCATGACATCTCGCAACACGACCTCGCGCTGACAAACGGACAATGCATACCGTGAACACGTCCGCCGCCACCGCCGCCGTCCGCCCCCGCCTGACCTGGTTCACGTTCGCGTCGCCGGCCAACTTCTACCGGCTGGCGGGCGTGCTGGGGCCCGTGTGCGGCGTCGTCGCCGCCGCGTTCGCCGTGGCCGGCCTGTGGATGGGCTTCTTCGTGGCGCCCACGGACGCGGTGCAGGGCGAGGTCTACCGCATCATCTTCATCCACGTGCCGGCGGCCTGGCTGTCGATGGTGCTCTACGTGGCCATGGCATTCTGGGCCGCGGTCGGCTGGTTCCTGAACGCGCGCATGGCCTTCATCCTCGCCCGCGCGATCGCGCCCACCGGCGCCCTGTTCACGCTGCTGGCGCTGTGGACGGGCGCGCTGTGGGGCCGGCCGACCTGGGGCACCTGGTGGGTGTGGGACGCCCGGCTCACGTCGGAGCTGATCCTGCTGTTCCTGTACCTGGGCTACATGGCGCTCGTGGCCGCGATCGACGACGTGCGCCGTGCCGACAAGGCCGGTGCGCTGCTGGCCATCGTGGGCGTGGTCAACGTGCCCGTGATCTACTTCTCGGTCATCTGGTGGAACACGCTGCACCAGGGCTCGAGCCTGACGATGGGCAAGGAGCAGCACATGGCCGCCCCCATGCTGGAGTCGATGCTGCTCCTGACGCTGGCCTGCTGGGCCTACGCGTTCGCGGTCGTCTTCGCACGGGCGCGGGCGATCGTGCTGGAGCGCGAGGGCGACAACGCCTGGGCGCGCACGCTGGTCGCAAACAGCAACCAAGGACGTTGACGCCATGCAGTGGCAATCGCTTTCCGAATTCCTCGACATGGGCGGCCGCGGCGGCTTCGTGTGGGGCGCATACGGCGTGATGGCCGTGCTGATGCTCGTCGAGCCCCTGCTCGCGCGCGCGCGGCATCGCGCCGCGCGCACGGCGATCGCCGAGCGCATGGCCGACGAGGAGGCCGCGCGCGCGGCCGCCGCGGGAGACCGGCCGTGACCCCCCGCCAGAAGCGCGCCACGCTCATCGTGGGCATCCTCGCGGCCGTCGGCGTGGCCACGGCGCTGGTGCTCAACGCGTTCAATTCCAACCTCGTGTTCTTCTACTCGCCGTCGCAGGTGGCCAACCACGAGGCGCCCGAGGGCCGGCCGTTCCGCGTGGGCGGCATGGTCACCGTGGGCAGCGTCAAGCGCGATGGGGTGGACGTGCAGTTCACGGTCACCGACCTCGCCAAGTCGATGCAGGTGCACTACCGCGGCCCGCTGCCCGACCTGTTCAAGGAAGGCAAGGGCGTCGTCGCCCAGGGCAAGCTGGGCCCGGACGGCGTCTTCACGGCCCAGGAAGTGCTGGCCAAGCACGACGAGAACTACATGCCGCCCGAGGCCGCCGCGGCGCTGAAGAAGGCTGCGGAGCACGGCGGTACCATGAAGTCGGAGAAGAATCGATGATCCCGGAACTTGGCCAGGTGGCGCTGCTGGTCGCGCTGGCCGTGGCGCTGATCCTGGGCACCCTGCCCCTCGTGGGCGCCGCGCGCGGCCGCGCCGACTGGATGGCGCTCGCGCGTCCCGCGGCGCGCGCGCACGGCCTGCTGGTGGGCGTGGCGTTCGCGTGCCTGGTCAGCAGCTTCGTGCGCAACGACTTCTCCGTGCAGTACGTCGCCAACAACTCCAACAGCGCGCTGCCGCTGTTCTACCGCATCGCCGGCGTCTGGGGCGGCCACGAGGGCTCGCTGCTGCTGTGGCTGACGATGCTGAGCGTGTGGATGCTGGCCGTCGCGCAGTTCAGCGGCAAGCTGCCCGCGCCGTTCGTCGCGCGGGTGCTGGGCATCATGGGGCTGGTGTCGATCGGCTTCATCCTGTTCATGCTGACCACGTCGAACCCGTTCGACCGCCTCGTGCCGGTGCCCATGGACGGCAACGACCTGAATCCGCTGCTGCAGGACCCGGGCATGGTCAGCCACCCGCCGATGCTCTACATGGGCTACGTCGGCTTCTCGGTGGCCTTCGCCTTCGCGGTGGCCGCGCTGATCGAAGGCAAGCTCGACGCCACGTGGGCGCGCTGGACACGCCCGTGGACGACGGCCGCGTGGTCGTGCCTGACGATCGGCATCATGCTGGGCAGCGCCTGGGCCTACTACGAGCTGGGCTGGGGCGGCTGGTGGTTCTGGGATCCGGTCGAGAACGCCTCGTTCATGCCCTGGCTGGCCGGCACGGCGCTGATCCACTCGCTGGCCGTCACCGAGAAGCGCGGCGCGTTCAAGTCGTGGACGGTGCTGCTGGCGCTGCTCGCCTTCACGCTGTCGCTGCTGGGCACCTTCATCGTGCGCTCGGGGGTGCTGTCCTCGGTGCACGCGTTCGCCACCGATCCGAAGCGCGGCCTGTTCATCCTCGTGTTCCTGGGCATCGTCGTGGGCGGCGCGCTGACGCTGTACGCCTGGCGCGCGCCCAAGGTGGGGCTGGGGGCGCGCTTCTCGCTCGTGTCGCGCGAATCCATGCTGCTGGGCAACAACATGCTGTTCGTGGTGACCTGCGGCTCGGTGCTGCTGGGCACGATGTATCCGCTGCTGCTCGACGCGCTGGGCATGGGCAAGATCTCGGTGGGCGCGCCCTACTTCGAGGCCGTGTTCCTGCCGCTGATGGTGGTCGTGGTCGTGCTGCTGGGCATCGGCCCGCTGGCGCGCTGGAAGGAGGCCTCGCTGCCGTCACTGCTGCACCGGCTGCGCTTCGCGGCGCTGGCCACGGTGATGGGGTCGCTGGGCACGGCGTGGGCGGCGGGCAGGCTGGCGCTGGTGGCGATGCTGGGCATCGCGATGACGTACTGGATCGCGGCGTCCATCGTGGTCGACATCGTCGAGCGCCTGCGCTCGGCCGGCGGCGCCCAGCTGTCGGTGTTCGAGCGCATGCGCCAGTGGCCGCGCTCGCTGACGGGCATGTGGCTCGCGCACCTGGGCGTGGCCGTGTTCGCGTTCGG
>Ga0068855_100003444_pt1 | contig 19355 bp, 15 predicted proteins | sample KBSCornC52_FD_66592 | JGI IMG/M metagenome (GOLD analysis project Ga0068855, IMG submission 66592) | Corn rhizosphere microbial communities from Kellogg Biological Station, Michigan, USA - KBS Corn C5-2 | ecosystem: Host-associated > Plants > Roots > Rhizosphere > Soil ...
CCTGCTGCATGGCGGGCTGCTCGGCGAGGCGGGCGAAAGCCGCGACGTCGAGCGTCTCTCCCCGCGCGCCCGGATCGATCCGGGCAGCCCGCAGCGCATCCTCAGCGACCGAGGGCGAACCCAGCCACCCGCCGAGGGCGGCACGCAGCGTCTTGCGGCGCTGCCCGAATGCCGCATCGATGACAGCGAACACCTGGTCGCGGGTCGCCGTTGTCAACGGCGGTTCGTGCCGTTCGAGCGCGACCAGCCCCGAGTCGACGCGCGGTACCGGCCAGAACACCTGCCTTCCGACGGTCCCCGCCAGCCGCACATCGCCGTACCAGCGCGCCTTCACCGACGGCACGCCGTATGCACGGTCGCCCGGCACCGCGGCTAGTCGCTCGGCCACTTCGAGCTGCACCATCACCAGCACCCTCCGCACGCTCGGCAGCAACGCCATCAGATGCAGCAGCACCGGCACCGCGACGTTGTACGGGAGATTGGCCACGATCGCGGACGGCGCCGGCGCCGGCAGCGCGTCGAGCTGCAGCGCGGCGAGCTGCAACGCGTCGTGCTGGACGACGGTGAGCCGGTCGGCGAGTTGCGGCACGCGCTGGCCCACCGTTTCGGAGAGCAGGCCAGCCAGTCGCGGGTCGATCTCTACAGCAACAACAGATCGGACGACGGGAAGCAGCGCCAGCGTCAGCGACCCGAGCCCCGGGCCCACTTCGACGACAACGTCGTCAGGGCCGACAGCGGCGGTGCGCACGATGCGCTGCACCGTGCCGCCGTCGATGACAAAGTTTTGGCCCAACGCCTTCGTCGGCTGCACGCCGATCGACGCAGCGAGCCTGCGGATGTCGCTGGCACCGAGCAGCGCCCGCAACGGCGCGGCTCCGGGGGTGCTAGAAGTGCCGGGAGTGTCGGGAGTGCCGGTGTTCGCGTTATCGATGGCGAACCGAGCCGAAGGTCAGCTGAAGAGCAGGTGGCCGCATGTGGGCCATTGTGTCTTCCAGTTGCTACGTGCGTACAACAACTGCGCTCGGTAGGTCTGCTCGCTCGCTGACGCGTCGCTCGGGAGCCCGCTGCCGCCGACCGCGTGCCAGGTCGACACCCTGAACTGGTACATGCCGTAGAAGGGACCGCGGACGGCGTTGGGTCGCCCGCCCGATTCGCAACCCGCGAGCGCTGCCCAGTTGAGGCCGTCAGCCTTCGTCGGGTAGAAGACCGACTGCGGCTTGGGCTTCGGCTTGGTGCCAACCAGCACGATTTGCTGCACAGGCTGCACGGTGATCTGCTTCGACACCAGCGTCTTCGCCGTCTGCTTGCCGTCGGCAAAGCTGAGCTCGTAGGTGCTCACGAGCGTGCCGTTCTTGCCGACTTGCCCGACCTTCCTGGTGCCGACGAGCAAGGTCGGTTCGTTCTTCGTGATCGTCGTGAACGGAATCGGAGTCGACTCCAGCGTCTGGTTGCTCGTGATACGCACGACGACGACCGCCAGGCCGTCGGACGGCCTGGTATCCAACGGGACCGAAACGTGGTCGTCGGGATTCACCACGATGCCCGCTTCGGTCAGCGCGTCACCGACAGTGGACGCCGCGGTGACCAGAACGTGAGCGTCGCCACCGATCTCGACGGTCATGGTGTGCTGCAGGTTGACGTCGATACTGAACCCAGTAAGGGGAATTCGGGCGCTACGGTCGGCCGAGACAACTGCGCCGGTAGTGCGAAGGCCTGCCTGCGAGAGTGCCTGCGCGACGCTGCTCGCCGTGACCCAGACCACGCGAGTTGTACCGTCGACAGTGAGACTGATCTGGCGACCGCGCTCGATCGTGATCGTCTCGCCGTCGTGCACCGAGGTGGACGCCCCCGGGCTGAGCGCGTCATGCGCGCCGACTGCGATCCCGGCCCGCTGCAGCACAGCGCCGACCGAGCTCGCGTGGCTATTGAGGTTCGTGATCTTGCCGTCGACGGATACGTGCACCGTCTTATCGAGGCCGACATACGCCGTCGTGCCCACCACAAGCGCAGCTAGGACCACCACGTACACCGCCGTGACTGCAAGCCTCTTACGCACAGAACTCCGTTGTTCAAAGGGTCCGGTGATTTGGGAAGCCAAAAGCAGGCACATTACGGGCGCTACGACACTTCACGGAAAGCAAATGGGGCTTCCCCACCCCGGCCGAACACTTTTGCGAACGTAACGAACGCGTCACGCATTAGCAAGTCCGCTACGCGATTCGATCAGTTGTTTCGCGGAGTTTGCCCGATTCTTAGGACGCATTTCACCCTCACCGCCGTGGAACAACAGGCATCACGCTGCCCGAGCATGCGGACGTTTGACGCGTCCTACCGCGACATTTGGACACACGCTCTCGACCCGCTGTTACTCATGTGACGAATGAGGCGTAGTGAGCAGACCGAAGACCCGCTCGGCGTTGGCACAGGTGGCCGCCGCGACGTCATCCTCGCTGACGTGCTTCACCTCGGCAAGAGCGCGCACGGTGAGCGGAATCAAATATGGCGCGTTCGGACGACCCCGGTACGGCATGGGCGTGAGAAAAGGCGCATCGGTCTCGACGAGCATCAGTTCGAGAGGGACGGCGGACGCAGCTTCCCTTAGCGCAGAGGCATTTTTGAACGTGACGGTGCCAGCGAACGACAACACGTAGCCACGTTCGACACAGTATCTCGACATCGAGACATCGCCAGAGAAACAGTGGAACACGGTGCTTTCAGGCGCACCTACTTCTTCGAGAACCCGCAGCACATCGTCGTGCGCATCGCGATCGTGGATGACGAGCGCCTTTCCGGCCTGCTTGGCAATCTCGATGTGGGTGCGAAACGCTTCCTGCTGCACGACAGGGTCTACGCGACCCCAGTAGTAATCAAGTCCGGTCTCTCCGATCGCGCGAACCTGCGACTGGGAAGCAAGTCTCGCCAGTTCTTCGGCGTCCGCCTCGGTGAAGTTTGCGACCTCGTTGGGATGTACGGCAACGGCAGCGAAGACATCGGGCCATGCTGCTGCCGTTGAAGCGCACCAGCGCGAAGACTCGATGGTGTCTCCGACCGTGACGATGCGTCGGACTCCGACCGACTGCGCCGCAGTGACGGCGTCGGCAACAGGCACACCCATCGCGTCAAGATGGCAATGCGAGTCAACCGTTTCGACGCGCAACGGCTCAGGTGGAGGTGGCGAATCGCCGTTCCTAACGGTCATCGCCGCGCGCTGCTCAAGCGCCCCGCGATCAACCGCCCGGCGATCAACACGCAGCCGATCAACACACAGCCAATCAACCGACGGGCGCGGCGTCGTCGGCAAGCCGCGGAAACAGCGACTCCCCCTTGGTGACGGTCGATCCGGCGGGCAATTGACCCCAGCGAGCAACCGCGTCAATGCGCTGATCTCGTAATTGGCCTAGCTTCACCTCGGCACCGAGCGCCGACCACAACGCCTCGCTCGCACGCGGCATCACCGCGTTGAGCAACACAGCGAGAACCCGAAGGCCCTCTGCGGCGGTGTAGAGAACCGTCGCAACGCGTGCTCGCGCCGCTGGATCGTCGATGTTCTTCGCCACTTTCCACGGTTCCTGCTCGGTCAGGTAGATGTTCAGCGCGGACACAAGTTCCCAAATCGCGCCGATGCCACCGGAGAAATCAAGGGCCGTCATAGCAGCATCGGCGCCGACAGCAGCGCGCACGGCTACCTGTTCGATATGTGCTTCGGCCGAGCCTGCATCTGTCGCGCTCGGCAGCGCCCCACCGAAATAGCGCTCGGTCATGGCAGTGACACGTGACGCCAGATTACCCAAGCCGTTGGCGAGTTCGGCGTTGTATCGGGCACTCATGTCTTCCCATGAGAACGAGCCATCTTGGCCGAACTGAATCGCCCGCAAGAAGTAGTAACGGAACGCGTCAGACCCGAAGTGGTCGGTGATCTGAGCCGGCGCAATGCCGGTGAGCTTCGACTTGCTCATCTTCTCGCCACCGACCAGGAGCCAGCCATGCGCAAAAACCTTGCGTGGTAAGGGAAGCCCGGCTGCGAGCAGCATCGCTGGCCAGATCACCGCATGAAACCGCAGGATGTCTTTCCCGACCAGATGGACGTCGGCCGGCCAGGTCGCAGCGAACCGTTCGCGTACAGCCGGGTCGGCCGCGTCGAGCCCTACTGCAGTGGCGTAGTTGAGCAGGGCGTCGAACCACACGTAGACGACCTGCTCGTCATCCCACGGCACCTTGACGCCCCAGTCGAAAGACGACCGCGACACCGACAGATCCTGCAGGCCCTGCTTCACGAATTGCAGCACCTCGTTTCGAGCGCTCTCCGGCTCGACCGCCTCGGGATGTGCCGCGTAATGCTCAAGAATTGCGTCGGCATATTTGGAAAGACGGAAAAAGTAGTTGGTCTCGCTCAGCTGTTCGACCGGTCGGCTGTGTATCGGGCAGACCTTCTGCCCGGCGAAATCGCCGGTGCCATCGATCAGATCGCCCGGCAATTTGAATTCTTCACAGCCGACGCAGTACGGGCCCTCGTATTGGCCTTCGTAGATATCGCCCTTGTCGTAGAGATCCTGCAAGAACGCCTGCACGCGCTCGGTATGCCGCGGCTCGGTCGTGCGGATGAAGTCGTCGTTGGCGATCTCGAGCGAGCGCCAGACCGGGCGCCAGGACTCATCGACCAGCCGATCTGCCCACTCCTGCGGACTCACGCCGTTAGCCTGCGCGCTGCGCAGCACCTTCTCGCCGTGCTCGTCGGTGCCGGTCAGGAACCAGACGGCCTCGCCGCGCTGGCGGTGCCAGCGGGTCAAGACATCGCCCGCGACGGTCGTGTACGCATGCCCGATATGGGGCGCGTCGTTGACGTAGTAGATCGGCGTGGTCACGTAGAAGGTCTTGTCTGGGGTCACCTCACCAGGCTACCGATCACCCGCCGCCGTGTTTGCGCGCGACGACCGCCTCGAACACCGTGCGACGTCCGGCCCCGGTGGCCTTCCCGACCGCCACCACCGCTTCCTTGCGGGTCATCCCGGCCAGCTCCGCGGCATCGACGAGGTCAACCAGTTCCGCCGGCGCATAGTTTCGGTCGGACGACGCTGCCAGCGCGCCGGCCACCACGACCGTGATCTCACCCTTGACGCCTGCTCCAGCCCAGGAGGCGAGCTCGGACAGCGGGCCGCGACGCACCTCCTCGTACGTCTTGGTCAGCTCGCGGCAGACCGCCGCGGGCCGTTCGGCGCCCAACGCGGCCACCATTGCGTCGAGCGAGTCGGCGAGCCGGTGCGGCGCCTCGAAGAACACCATCGTGCGCGGCTCACCGGCTAACGCGTCGAGCCGGCTGCGGCGTTCGGCGGCTCGGCGCGGCAAGAACCCCTCGAAGCAGAACCGGTCGACCGGCAGGCCCGACAATGCGAGCGCCGTAATGACCGCCGACGGACCCGGCACCGACGTGATCGTGATGCCAGCCGCAACGGCCGCGGCCACGAGTCGATATCCAGGATCGGACACCGACGGCATTCCTGCGTCGGTGACCAGCACCACCCGCCGTCCGGCCTGAAGCTCGTCGATCAGCTCGGGTGTGCGGGCGGCCTCGTTCGCCTCGAAGTAGGAGACGACTCGGCCACCGAGTCGGACGCCGAGATCTGCCGCGAGCCGCTTGAGACGGCGGGTGTCCTCGGCAGCGATCACTTCGGCGCCGGCCAGCGCTTCGGCCAGCCGGGGAGGCGCGTCGCCAGCGTTTCCGAGCGGCACGCCGGCAAGCACCAGGACGCCGAGACTCGCATTCGGTTCGGCGCGCGGTTCACCGGCGCGCGGTTCACCGGGGCGCGGTTCGTCGGGGCGTGGTTCGTCGTCCGACTGCATGGCGGCCATCAAACCAGGCAGACCGGCCCCTACGATGACGGACGTGGCTGTGACCTACACCGATCCGGGACCCGAGGCACCGGGAGCGCCGGGTGTGTCTCAAGGGTCGCCGCGTACGCTTCGGTCGCGCTTGGTGCCACCGTTCCTGGAGAACCCGCTGTGGGGCTGGCTCGGGCCGATCGCTGTCACGGTGCTCGCGGGCTACTTGCGGTTCAACCGGCTGCAGATTCCTAGCAGCAAGATTTTCGACGAGGTCTACTACACGCACGACGCGCACAGCCTGCTCCACCACGGTGTCGAACTGAACAACACTGACAATGGCGCGGGCTTCATCGTGCATCCGCCGCTCGGCAAGTGGATGATCGCCGTTGGCGAATGGATCGTGCGCGATCCGGCCGGCACCAACAGCTTCGGCTGGCGGCTCAGTGCTGCGGTCTGCGGCACGCTCGCGGTGCTGATCCTGGCGCGCACCGTGCGTCGCATGACCCGGTCTACCTTGCTCGGTTGCATCGCCGGCCTGCTGATGTGCCTCGACGGTCTCGAATACGTGCAGAGCCGCACATCGATGCTCGACATCTTCTTGCTGTTCTGGATTGTCGTCGCCTTCGCGTTCTTGATCCTCGATCGAGATCAGGTGCGGGCCCGGCTCGCAGCAAAGATGTCGGCCGCGGCCGATATCGACGGCCGCGCCGACAATCACAAGCCACGGATCGGGTTCCGCTGGTGGTTGCTGTGCTGCGGCATCTCGCTCGGCGCCGCCAGTGCCTGCAAGTGGGACGGCGCTTACTACATCCCCGCGTTCGCGATCCTTGCGCTTTTTTGGACCATGGGCGCGAAACGCGCGGCCGGTGCCGGTTCGCCGTTCGTCTCCACGTTGACGCGTGACCTGCCCGGCGCACTGTTCACGATGGCCGTAGTACCCGTTGTCACATATGTGGTCTCGTGGACCGGTTGGTTTCTCAACAACGGCAAGTACGCATGGGATCGCAACTGGGCGAACAACCGCCCGACTTCGTGGGGCCTCGGCTTCATCCCGGCCTGGATTCGCAACCCCGTCAGGGGTTTGTGGCATTACCACTGGGAGGCCTACAACTTCCACGTCCATCTCGACTCGTATCACAAGTACCGGTCGAACGCGTGGGGCTGGCTTTTCGAGACCCGACCGGTGCTCTACTACGCCAACTATCCGCATGCGACCGATCAGCACAATCTCGGCTGCAAAACCGGTGGCCTCGGCTGCGCTCGCATGATCTACGACATGGGCACGCCGGCGATCTGGTGGGCGTCGATCCCGGTCATGTGCTTCATGCTGTATCTGGTCTTCAGGCGCGACTGGCGCGCGAGTGCGGCGTTGGTACCGTTCCTGTTCGGCTACGTGCCGTGGCTGTTCACGTTCAAGCGCACGATGTTCTACTTCTACGCGCTCCCACTGCTGCCCTTCATCTGCGTTGCCCTGGCTCTGACAATCGGGTACCTGATCGGGCCACGCGATGCATCACCGAATAGACGCATGGGCGGAGCCATGGCCGCTGGCTCCTACCTGCTCATCGTCATCGTGATGTTCTTCTACTTTCTACCAGTGATGTCGGCGCGCACGATCCCATTCACCGATTGGCAGCAGCACATGTGGTTCAACAGCTGGAGCGAGGATTCCGGCTCGTAGGCCGCCTATGTGGGTCTACTGCGTCAACGTCAATCGCGAACTTGCTGACGACGAATTCCGTGATCTGGCAGGGACTCTTGAGCCCGGAGTCGCCGAACGCATCGCCCGGATTGCCCACCGCGAAAGCGCTGTCCGAGCCTTGCTGAGTGACCTGTTAGCTCGTTCGATGCTCGCTAGCCACAGCGCCGTCTCGCCGTCCAGCCTTGAGTTTTCGGTTGGTCAGCACGGAAAACCTGGGCTCGTCTCTTCCCGGTGGCAGTACAACATCTCGCATTCGGGCGAATGGGTCGTCTGCGGCGTAAGCGAAACTCAGCCGGTCGGCGTCGACGTCGAACATGTGCGGGAGCCGAATCTCCGGGTCGCGCGGCGTTACTTTCACCCGCGCGAACTCGAACGACTGATGAGGCAAACAGAGACTGAAAGAGCAGGCACGTTCTTCGATATCTGGACCGCGAAGGAGAGCTTTCTGAAAGCCGTCGGCATCGGCATCAGCGTGGCGCTCAACTCTTTCTGGTCGGACGACGAAACCCGCACGGTCAGCATCGACGATCCCTTGCCGTTTGCCAGACTTGGCGTCGATATCGAGTCGGGCTGGTGTTTCGACCTGCTACCTCTCGACGCTGACTACCGGCTGGCGGCCTGCTCGCAGGTGCGCGAAGAGCTGCGCTGCGTGCGGCTCGACGTCGACGAACTACTCCGCCTCTGGCGGAGCATGATCACAGGGAACACGCAAGGCGTAGATCTTTGGCGGAACACACGTATGTGGAGCTGAGGGGATTCGAACCCCTGACCCCCTCGATGCGAACGAGGTGCGCTACCAGGCTGCGCTACAGCCCCGAAACGGGAGACGCCAGATTACCATCCGGCCAACCGAGCCCGGCCCGGAGCGGTCGCGGGTCAGCAAGCGGCGGCCTGCGGCGATGCCCCGCTCAGTCGCCAACGGCGCGACGGCGTTGCAGGATCAGGTCGAGCTCGTCGTCGTCTTGGTCGTAAACAGCACTGTCGCGAGCCGCCGGCGCGCCAGCGGACGCCGATATGCGGCCCGAGCCGGTCTCGTCGAGCAGCAAGTGGCGGTGGTCGATCTCGGGCTGGTGCTCCTCGATCCACGCACCCGGCCGCGTGAGGTCGATCGGCGTCGCGTCGACGTCGGCCGGGCGGCCCATCGCCGCGGGCTTCGAGACGACCGGCTTCGAGACGACTGGCTTGGAAACGTAGGTCGGTAGCGGCACGGGAACCGGCTCCCAGCGCGAGCCGTTCTCCGTGCCCGCCGCGCTGACCGGCACCGACGGCAGTACCTCGTCGCCTGAGATGAAGGGTTCGGCCTCGAAACCAGCGGCGGCCGGACGGCGAAAAGCCGGCGCATCGAAGGGTTGAGCCGACATCGCGCGGGCGATTCGGGCCGCCCGGCGCCGGCGCAACTCGCGAGCGCGGATCGCCTCGTTGCGCAGGTGAATGACGAATCCCGCGGTCGCGAGGTCGATGGCCAACTCGTACCACCACGAGGTGAGCCCGATGGCTGCGGTGATGGCCAGCACGAACATCAGGCTTAGCGCGACGAGAGCGAGGCGACGCCGCCGCATCAGCAGCCTGGCCTGGCCAGCGGCGCCGACGGGTGCCACACCGAACCGGGAGCGGGAGCCGTCGAACAGGCGGCGTGCGGTTGTGGCCTGTGGGTTGTTGTCCACGGTGACTCCCCAGTTGTCTCGGCGTGGCATCACGACGTAGCGGCGATCACCGGCGTTTCGGTGTGCCGGGGCGCGGCGGGAAAGCACCCGCATCGCGGTGGAGAAGGAGTCCATCGAACGGCTTGCGTCGGCAGCATCGTGACGGTTCAACCACATCGGCACCAACACGACGAGCCAGATGGCGACGATAGCGAGGCCGATGAGTCCGCTCATCGCGAGTTGTGCCCCACGACCCGCTCATCGCGGAAGCGCGATTTGTCGATGCCGCTCACGTTTCGTCACGGTAGACAGGAGTGACAGATGTGACGAGCACCTGCGCGGTGTGTCGCGCCAACGATTACGCGACCGAGCTGATTAGCCGAGCTTTCGATTGCCCGCTGGCCATCCCGAGCTGCTTTCTGCTAAGGGCTGGCTACGCGAGATGCGCCGCCCTGCGAGAGCCAACGACGCATCAACCCGCCGGGTACGTCCTCGACCGTCAACGCAAAAGAAAGGTGGTCGCGCCAGTCGCCGGCGATGTGGATGTAACGGACCCGAGTGCCCTCGAGTCGAAAGCCCAGCTTGTCGACAACCCGCCTGCTGGCTGCATTTTCTGGCCTGATGTTCGCCTCGACACGATGCAAGCCGACATCGCCGAAGCAGTGGTCGACGACGAGAGCGAGTGCCGTAGGCATGATGGCGCGTCCCGCAAACGACCGCACGATCCAGTAACCGAGGTAGGCCGAGTTCGCCGAGCCGCGGCTGATCGCGCCGACGGTAATCTGGCCGATGAACTGATCGTCGAACGTGAGCGCGAACGGCAGCGTCAGGCCGAGCCTCGCCTCCCGGCGAAGCGCGCGGATCGCCTCGACGTAGCCTCTGCTGCGATCGTCGGTGACCGCGCCGGGCGTCGTGGCTTCCCACGGTTCGAGCCAGTCGCGGTTGGCCAGCCGCGCTATCCGCCAATCGGCGGCGTCGCGCATCCGCAACGGCCGCAGTCCGATCGGCCCGTGCGAAAGCGACGCCGGCCAGCCGGGGGTTGTCACGTCGTCCTGCCCTGATGGTCACCACCGGCGAGCTGGCCGGCGATGTGGTGCAGGAGCGGGCCGAGCACGCTCATGCCGTCGCGCACGGCGTTCGGCGAGCCCGGCAGATTCACGATCAGCGTGCGCCGGGCGACACCGGCGAGACCGCGGCTGAGCGCAGCGGTGGGAACCGCCGAGCGACCTGCGGCGCGGATCGCCTCGGCGATGCCGACGATCTCGCGCTCGATCACCCGCGCGGTGGCTTCGGGGGTGAGATCGCGCGGTGACAGCCCGGTGCCGCCGGTCGTCACCACCACGTCGTAGCCGCCCGCCACGCTCGACCGCAGTTCGGCCTCGACCGGGTCGCCGTCAGGGACCACGATCGGGCCGTCGACCTCGCACCCCGCCTCGACGAGCAACGACACGAGGAGCGGGCCGCTGCGGTCTTCGTAACCGCCGGAAGATGCACGGTCCGAGACCGTGATGGCGACGGCCCGGAGGGGCTGCTGCATCGGGTCGCTCACGGATGGCTCGACGGTGCGCTCAAGAGTCTCGAACCCAGCGGCCCGTCTTGCCGCCGGTTTTTTCTTCGACTCGCACGTCAGTGACGGTCGCTGCCGGATCGACGGCCTTCACCATGTCGATGAGTGCGAGCCCGGCGACGGCGACGGCGGTCAGCGCCTCCATCTCGACACCCGTGCGGTCGGCGGTTCGGGCAACAGCAGTGATCTGGACGGCGTCGTCGGCCACCACGAGGTCGACCGTGACCCCGTGTAGCGCGATCGGGTGCGCCAGCGGGATGAGGTCGGGCGTGCGCTTCGCGCCTTGGATGCCGGCGAGCCGGGCTACCGCCAGCGCGTCGCCCTTCGGCACGCCGCCGCCGCGCAAAAGCGCTACCACGTCAGCGGAAACCAGTACCCGGCCGGTGGCAGTGGCAGTGCGCGCAGTGATGTCTTTAGCGGAGACGTCGACCATGCGGGCGGCGCCGCTTTCGTCGACGTGCGTGAGCCCGCTCACGACTGGCGCCGTTCGAGCATCATGACCGACACGGTGACTCCCGCAGGTACTTCGGTGACCTGTTCTGGCACCACGATGAACGCATTTGCCAGCGCCAGATTAGCCACCAGGTGCGAGCCCATGCCGCCCACTGGCGCGACCATATACGAGCCGTCGCGCACCTCAATGCGACCGCGAACATACGATCGCTTGCCGGCCGACTTCGTAATCGGTTCGGTCAGTGTCGCGCGCACCAACGGGCGATAAAGCGGCTGCACTCCGAGCATCCGTCGGATCGCCGGCCGCACGAACACTTCGAACGACACGAAGGCGCTCACCGGGTTACCCGGCAATGTGAAGATGGGCGTCGAATCAGGACCGACCGTGCCGAAGCCTTGTGGCATGCCGGGCTGCATCGCAACCTTGGTGAACTCGACGGTGCCCAGCCGTGACAGCACCTCCTTCACGGTGTCGTACGCGCCTGCGCTGACGCCACCCGTGGTGATGACGAGGTCGGCTCGCACCAGTTGGTCCTCGATAAGCGACAGCAAGCGCACCCGATCGTCGGGCACGATGCCGACCCTGAATGCGATCGCACCGCACTCGCGCACGGCTGCCGTCAGTGCGTAGCTGTTCGACTCGTTGATCTGCCCCGGGCCCGGCACGACCCCGACGTCGACCAACTCGTTGCCGGTCGAGAACACCACGACCCGAGGCTTCGGACGCACCCGCACCCGTGCCCGCCCGAGCGCGGCCAGCAAGCCGACCTGCGGCGCGCCGATCGAGGTGCCCGCGGCCAGCACAGTCTCACCGGCCACGACGTCCTCACCGGCGCGCCGGATGTTAGCTCCTGGCTGTGGCGCCCGGTCGATGCGCACCCTGGCGATGCCGCCGTCGGTCCATTCGACCGGAACCACGGCGTCGGCGCCTGCCGGAATCGGTGCGCCGGTCATGATGCGCGCGGTGAGCCCGTCGTTGACGGCGTAAGCGCCCCCGCTGCCGGCCGCGATGTCGCCGATCACCGGCAGCACGACCGGATTTTGCTCGCTGGCAGCCGCAACGTCGGCGGCGCGGACGGCGTAGCCGTCCATCGACGAGTTGTCGAACCACGGCAACGACCGAGGCGCGACGACGTCTTCGGCGAGCACGCAGCCGTGGGCGTCGAGCAGCGTGACCTCAAGATCGGGCAACGGGCTGAGCTGCCCGAGCACGGCCGCGAGGTGCTCGTCGACGGTTCTCATGCAGGTGAGCCGGCGGTATTAGTCGAGCCGACCGGCGTCGAGCCAACCGTCGGAGCAGTGTCTTGACGGCGCACGAATTCCCTTAGCCAACTAAGCAGTTCGGGCCCGAGGTCTTCTCGCTCTACCGCCAGCCTGATGACGGCGCGCAGGTAATCGCCGCGGTCTCCGGTGTCGTAGCGTCGTCCACTGAACAACACGCCATGTACGGGACCGCCAGTATTGTCGCGACCGGCCAACACTCGAAGCGCGTCGGTGAGTTGAATTTCGCCACCTGCGCCAGGTTCGGTCGTGCGCAGCACGTCGAAAACGTCGGGGGCGATGACGTAGCGGCCGATCAACGCCAGGTTGCTCGGCGCGTTGGACTTCGGCTTCTCGACCAGATCGGTGACCCGCACGACGTCAGGCTCGGCGGTGGTCTCGATCGCTGCGCAACCGTACAGCTGAATCTGCGACGGCTCGACCTCGATCAGCGCGATGACCGATCCGCCGAGGCGCTGTTGCACCTCGATCATGCGGGCGAGAAGTGGGTCGCGGGCGTCGATGAGATCGTCGCCGAGCAGGACGGCGAACGGCTCGTTGCCGACGTGTTGCGCCGCGCACAGCACCGCGTGACCAAGACCGCGGGGCTCCCCTTGCCGCACGTAGTGCACGGTTGCGAGGTCGGTGGCTTCTTGCACCAGCGACAGCCGGGTGTCGTCACCCTTTGCCTGCAGCATTTCTTCGAGTTCGTAGTTGCGGTCGAAATGGTCTTCAAGGGCTCGCTTGTTACGGCCGGTAATCATCAAGATGTCGTCGAGGCCGGCTGCGACCGCTTCCTCTACGACGTATTGGATCGCCGGCTTGTCGACGACCGGAAGCATCTCTTTCGGCGTCGCCTTGGTTGCGGGCAAGAACCTGGTGCCCAGCCCGGCGGCCGGAATGACGGCCTTGTTCACCGCGCGAGATGACGCGGACACCCCGGAGTTCGACATGAGCCGACCCTAACGCGCCGATCAACGGTCAGGCACCTGTGGCCGTCGGGACTGGCGGGGTTCGCGCTCGGCGTCAGGCATCACGACGTGGGTCGGCCGTTGCGTTTCAGCTGATTCGCGCGCGGCGTCGATGCCGTCGGCTTTGGCGATCGGGCTGGTCTCGTCGAAGGCGCGAACGGCCGCTTCGTCGGCACCGATCCCGCCGGTGTTCGCGGTGGCGAGATCGATCGCGGCATCGTCGTCGCGGGCGACGCCGGGCGCTTCTTCGCCGACCGCGGTAGCAAATCGCCAGCAGTCTCGGCCGGAGCCCTTCGCCACGTACAGCGCGTCGTCGGCGCTGCGCAGCAACCGGCTAGCGGTCGCACCGTGTTCGGGGAACACCGCGACACCGATCGATGTCGTCACTGCGAGCGAATGCGACGTGCCCTCGCAAAACGGCGCCGACCGAATCGAGTCACGCAATCGGTCGGCGGCCCGCGCCGCCCCAGCTGCGTCGGTTTCGGGCAGGACGACGACGAACTCCTCGCCGCCGTAGCGGGCCAGCGTGTCGACCTCGCGGACCTCGGCCCGCATGCGGGCCGCCATTTCGACGAGCACCGCATCACCGATCTGGTGGCCATGCTGGTCGTTGATCAACTTGAACCTGTCGAGGTCGAGCATGAGCACCGCGAGCGGACGGGAAAACCGCGTAGCCCGTTCGATTTCGTGACCGAGCCCGATCGTCAAATACCGGTAGTTCCACAAGCTGGTCAACGGGTCGGTGAGTGAGAGCCGCTGCGCTTCTTGATGCAGCAACACGTTGTCGATAGCGACGCTTGCTTGGCTTGCGAACGCAAGAATCGCGTCGAGGTCGTGGCCAGTGAACGGTCGGCCGCCTTCTTTGTCGTACAGATTGAGCACGCCGACAATGCGGCCCGACTGCTTCAGCGGGACGGCGATCACGGTCTTCGCGGGTGGCTCCTGCGGCACCGGCCGAAGGCCCGGGCCATCACCGACGACACCGCGCACCGGCTCACCGGTCTTCGCGACCGTGCCGGTGATGCCCTTGCCGAGCGGCAACGTGACGTCGGCCGGCATCGATTCGGCCGCCTCGCCACGGCGCAGCTTCACCGTGAGGTTGTTGTCGGAGCCGATGAACATGATCGCGCCGCCGGTCGCTTGGACGCTGCCGATCGCAGTGTCGAGCACCACCGCGAGAATGCCGCCCAGGTCGTGAGTGTGAGTGAGCGTGGCGCCCAGTCGGTCGAGGTTGCGCCGCAGTTCGTCACGACTTTGCTCGAGTTCGCCAATGTAGGTGCGCAACTCACCGGTCATGTGGTTGAACGCATCGCCGAGCCTGCCCACCTCGTCACGCGAGCGCACCGGAATGGCGATGTCGAACTCGCCGCCCGCGACGCGGGTCGCGGCCTCCGACAACTCGATCACCGGCCGGGTGATCAACCGGGCCAGCAAGCGCCCGAAAACCAGCGCACACGCGATCGTGACGACGACGACCGCGACCAGCAGCCAGCTGAACTTCGCTGTGCTCGGTTGCGGCTCGCTGACGATGATTTCGTATGGCTGCCCCGGCCCCGCAGGGCCGAACGCCGCTATCCGGGAGCCGACGTCAGTCACGCCGGTCGCACCGTTCTTAATGTCGTGGACCCGCTTGGCCGCCTGGTCGTTGGGCAGCGTCGACGACACGACATGACCGTCGGAGATCAATGTGACGGCGGGTCTGCCATCGAGGTCGGCACTCAGGGCCGACGACGTCTTCGCGCCTACCGACCAAGCAACCGCGACGTCTTTCAGGGTCGGCTGATCGGCAATCGCGAGGTTGGCGCGGGCCGAGATCGCGAAGCCGGCATTGGTGCCGGTGCTGCAACTGTTCAGGACGGCGGGCAGCGGTTTGGCCGTCGGCGCTCCAGGCAGTGAGCCCGCTGCCGCAACGGCGTTGCCGTGAGAGTCTTCGACGACCGCGTAGTCGACCATCGAGTCGGCGACCACCCGCTTGACCCCCTCCTGCGGCCCGAGGGCGGCGACGTCGAGCCCGAGGATCTGGGCAGCCTGGTTGGCCTGGCTGCATCGGCTGGCAATGACCTCTGCCACGCTCGTGCGCGCCGTGCGCAACCGGCCACTCACCTGGTCGTGCAACACCTGCGGAGCCACCACCGCCACGATGATCGCGCCGGCGACGACAGGAATGAGCACGACAAGCACGAACGCCAGCGAGAGGCGGGTGCGAAGAGCCACCTCACGCCTCCTGTCGCCGGTTAAGGAAGTATCGGGATCAACTACCCCATGCGATGCTCGCACGGACATGGCTGATCTGCTAAGACGCTAGCCGGGCGATGGGGATTGGATATGGGGTTGTGGATATCGGGTCGCCGGAACTGGCAAAACAGGCATTGCGGTCACGCCTGCTCGGCGCCCGCGGGCGTCGTCCACCGCACGTGCGGGCGGCGACGGGCGTGGCCATTGCCCGAGCTCTCGAGCAATATCTGACGGCCCGGGCTGCCCCGGTCGACGGGCAGGCGACCGACGACGCCGGCAGCCTGCTGGTCGCGGCATATCTGTCCGTCGGCTCCGAGCCCGAAACCGGCCCGCTCCTGGCAGGGCTGGCGGGTCTCGGCGTCCGGCTGATCGTGCCGGTGCTGCTCGACGACCTCGACCTGGATTGGGCCGCATACACCCCGGGCGACCCCGTCACCGGCGGGCTGCGTGCGACCGTGGCTCCCGCGAACCCCAGGCTCGGGGTCGAGGCGCTGGCCTGGGCCGATCTCGTCCTCGTGCCCGCACTTGCCGTCGACCGCGGCGGCCGGCGCCTCGGGCGCGGTGGAGGGTCGTACGACCGCGCGCTCGCCCGGGTGCGTGAGGGCGTACCTACGCTGGCCGTCGTCCACGACGACGAGGTTCTCGACGAGGTGCCTACGCTGCCGCACGACCGGCCCGTCGACGGTGTGCTGACGCCGAGCGGGGTAGCGCTCTTCGGCTCAGATCCCGCACGTTAGACCGCGATGGGAAGCGCCCGCCTCGACGCGATCTTGCTGCTCGGCGCCCTTGTGCTCATCGCTGCGATCGTTGCGGTCCGCCTCGCGCACCGCATCGGGTTGCCCGGCCTGCTTGCTTACCTGGCGATCGGGCTGGCGCTACAAAGCGTCGTGCATTTCGACGACGCGTCGAAGGCGCAGACAATCGGGCTCGGCGCGCTGGTCTTGATCCTCGCCGAAGGCGGCCTGACCACACGCTGGGACGACATCAAAGACGCGGTACCCGCGGCCATCCTGCTGTCGACCGTCGGTGTCGGCGTCAGCATGGCAGCCACTGCTTTCGTGGCGCACTGGGTGATCGGCGGCAGCTGGCGGCTCGCGTTCCTGCTCGGCGCGGTCGTGTCGTCGACTGACGCAGCAGCCGTCTTCTCGGTCTTGCGGCGGCTGAAGTTGCCGACCCGGTTGGCCGGCGTGCTCGAGCTAGAGTCCGGCCTCAACGACGCTCCGGCCGTGATCGCCGTAGTGCTGCTCAGCGAGCACCACCCGATGACCAATCCAGCCCTGATCGCGGGCCTGGTGGTCTATGAGTTGGTCGTCGGTGCGGCAATCGGTCTTGCCGTCGGCTGGATCGGCGCCCAGCGGCTGCGCACGGTGGCGCTTCCGGCGTCTGGCCTCTACCCGATCGCTGTGCTGACACTAGCCGTCGGCTCGTACGCGGCATCCGCCCTGCTGCATGCGAGCGGATTTCTGGCGGTCTACGTCACGGGGCTGCTGCTCGGCAATGCGCGCCTGCCGCACCGTCCGGCAACCCGCAGTTTCGCCGAAGGTGTGGCGTGGTTGGCCCAAATCGGCCTGTTCGTCATGCTCGGCGTGCTGGTCACACCGAGCGCGCTGCCGCATGAGTTCTGGCCAGCGATGGCCGTCGGTGCCGTACTGCTGCTGGTCGCCCGCCCGCTCGCCGTGCTCGTCTCGCTGCTGCCGCTACGGCTGCCCAGCTGGCGCAGCTGGTCGGTAGGTGTGCCGCACGGGATCTTCTTGTCGTGGGCCGGTCTGCGCGGCGCGGTGCCGATCGTGCTGGCGACCGTGCCCGTCACCACCGGTGTCTCACACAGCTCGGAGCTGTTCGCACTGGTCTTCGTTCTCGTCGTCGTTTTTACCCTGGTGCAGGGACCGACGCTGCCGGCGGTAGCTCGCGGCTTGCGACTCGGCACATCGGGTGACCCCGACGACATCGGCGTCGAGACCGCGCCACTCGAAACGCTCGGCGCCGACCTGCTGCAGCTGACGATCCCGCCCGGCTCGCGGCTGCACGGAGTCGAGCTCTTCGAGTTGCGGTTGCCGCGGGGCTCGTCGGTGACGCTGGTGGTTCGCGAGGGGGTCGGCTTCGTGCCCAACCCCGAAACGCAGCTGCGAGTCGGTGACTCCTTGCTCATCGTCGCCACGGCGAACACCCGGCTGGCCGCCGAGCGGCGGCTGCGCGCAGTCAGCAAGCGCGGCAAGCTGGCCGGCTGGTACGGCGAGCACGGCTAACAGCACTCAGCCGACGCCGGCAGTGTTCAGCCGATATCGGGAGCGTTCAGTCGACCTCGGCGCGGGGCCGCACCTGCATGTTGCCGCGCTGGTCCAACGCACTCGACACCCTGCGCATCACCGCGAGCACCGTGACGTCGTCGCGGTTGTAGTCGTCGGCGTAGGCATGCGCAGCGGCCGTCAACGCGGTGACTGTGGTGTCGACGTCACGGGTCGTGGCCTGGCTTAGCGCCTTGCAGACCCCGTCGATGCCGAACTCCTCGCCCCCCGCGCTGCGCGCTTCGAGCAACCCGTCGGTGACGAGGAGCAGCACCTCACCGGGTTCGAGTTGGGCATGCCCCAGGTGCCAGCCGCGAGCCAACACGCTGAGCAGCGGTCCGGTCGGATCTAGGGTGCGCAGCTGCTCGGGCTGTAACGGCAGAGTGTCGGCGCTGACCGCGGGCACGATCAGCGGCGGCAGATGGCCGGCGTTGGCGTAGGTCAGCTCGCCAGTCATGACGTCGACAACCACGATCGCGCAGGTCGCGAACCGCTCGTCGAGCCTCGACTGGTCAGCCGCGACCTCAAGTGCCCTCGCCGGGTCGCGGCCGAGGCGCAGCGCGGTGCCGATCACGTGCTTGAGGGTGACTGCCTCGAGTCCCGCGGTCGCGCCGTGCCCGGAGACGTCGGCGATCACGACGGCGGCATGTCGCTCGTCGATCGCGACGACGTCGAGGAGGTCTCCCGCGACGATTCCTTCGGCCGCGTGCAACGCGCTGGCGATCCGCAACCCGGCGACCGGCACGACGTCCGGCAGGCTCAAACGTTCGGACAGCCCCAGGACGACGGGCCCACGTTGTTCGAGCGCCTGCCGCACGTTCTCGCTTTGTTCCAGCTCGCGCACCAGCCGGATGCGCAACAACTCGACGTCGTGCGCTACCTCGCGCAACTCGGGTGGCCCCTCTTCGGAAATCGCTTCGCGGAACGCGCCGGCCGTCGCTCGGCGCAGCTGTTGACGCAACGCGAGTAACGGCCGCAACACCCAGACTTGGACGAGCAGCAGGAACAGCACGGTCAGCACGCCACCGACGAGCAATGTCGCGAGAAACGCCCGGTCGAGACGCGAGATGGCGGCGGATTCCCGCGCCTGCTCTTTCGTCGAGAGCGTGCTGATGTCGGTCTGCAACGCGGTGACCTTCGTGCGCAGGTCGTCGAAGAGCGTTCGGCCGAGCTCGTTTTCGACGAGCTGCTCGGACTTCGATTGGTCTCCTGATTCGGTCGCCGCAATCTCGGGTTCTGCAACCTCGCTAAGCCAACGCTGCCATTGGTCATCGACGGCCGTCAGATCGCTAGCAATAGTCGGGTCGTCGCCGACGAGCGCCCTGAGCTGCACGAGGTCCTGCGCGGCGTCTTGCCGGCCGACCGTGTACGGCTCAAGGAAGCCGGAGTCGCGCGTGATGACGTAACCGCGTTCACCGG